>Ga0209577_10005028_pt1 | contig 12386 bp, 9 predicted proteins | sample GraSoiAngelo_109_FD_185874 | JGI IMG/M metagenome (GOLD analysis project Ga0209577, IMG submission 185874) | Grasslands soil microbial communities from the Angelo Coastal Reserve, California, USA - 14_0903_12_20cm (SPAdes) (version 2) | ecosystem: Environmental > Terrestrial > Soil > Grasslands ... | reverse complement strand
CCCGGTGCCATAGCGGTTGTCGAAGAAGTGCTTGGTCTGGGCCTCGTTGACGGCGATGATGGGAAAGCGCAGCACCCCATGAGCCGCCATGGCCTGGAGGCGGATGACGCCGGTGGTGGTCTCCTCGGTGCCCCCGATCACCCCCGCGGCCAGGTCGGTGCGCTCCTTGTGCAGGCCGGCCACCAGGTCGGCGCCGTCGTCCATGGTCATGGTGGGCCGGTGCTCCAGCGCGGCCGCGATGTGCCGGTAGTAGGTCTCGCTGTCCTCCCCCTTGATGGCGAAGACGCTCATCCCGTGTTCCTGGACCAGGGCGGCGGCCACGGCGTCGGTGGTGGAGAGCGGGTTGGAGGCGCAGAGCACGAGCTGGGCCCCCCCGGCCTGGAGAGTCAGCGCCAGGTTGGCGGTCTCGGTGGTCACGTGCAGGCAGGCCGACAGCCGCTGGCCCTCCAGCGGGCGCTCACGGGCGAACCGTTCGCGGATCTGGCCCAGCACCGGCATCTCCTGCGCCGCCCACTCGATCAGCCGGCGCCCTTCCGCCGCCAGGGCGATGTCCTTGATGTCGTAACGCTGAGCCGGGATGGTGGCCACCGTGTTTCCCCCTAGTCTTCTATCTGCCCGCCGGGCGGGAATCATCGAGCGTGATCATGTCGATCAGGGTCGAAAGGCGTCGATCGATCTCGTCCTGGCCGGCTCCGGCGATCCGGCGCACGCTGAAGTCCTCCACCGCCAGCGATCCGAGGACATTGCCATAGAGCATAGCGCGGCGCAGGACCGGCTCCAAGCCGGAATCGGCCCCCGCCAGGTGGCCGAGCAGCCCGCCGGCGAAGGCGTCGCCGGCGCCGGTTGGGTCGCGGACCACGTCCAGTGGCATGGCCGGCGCCACGAAGGCGCGATCACGCGTGAAGAGGATGGAGCCGTGCTCACCCTGCTTGACGATGACCACCCGCGGACCATAGGAGAGGACGGCGCGTGCCGCGGCGGGAAGGAACGGCTCGCCCGAGAACTGGACCGCCTCCTCCGCGTTCATGAGCACGCAGTGCACCCGCCGGTAGAGCCGCTCCAGTCCCGGCCGGTCGGTCTCGATCCACAGGTTCATGGTGTCGCAGGCGATGAAGGCGGAGTCCCGCACCTGCTCCAGCACCTCCAGCTGCAGGGCCGGCTGGATGTTGGCCAGGAAGACCAGGGGCGAGTCGCGAAAGGCGTCAGGCAGGCTGGGGTGGAAGTCGGCGAAGACGTTGAGCTGGGTCTCGATCGTCACCCGGTGCTCGAGCCGGATCCCCGAGTACTGAGCCCGCCAGCGGAAGGTCTTGCCCGGCCTGACCTGGAGGCCGTCCAGGTCGATGCTCCGCTCCTTGAAGAGCTGCAGGTGCTCCTCCGGGAAGTCCTGGCCCACCACCGCCACCATGCGGACCGGGGCGAAGAGCGAGGCCGCCAGCGAGAAGTAGCTGGCCGCTCCTCCCAGCACCTCGGGGGCGTGCTCGGCCGCGGTGCGCACGTCGTCGAGGGCCACGGATCCGACCACCAGGATGGGACGGGCGTTGATTCGCCGGCCGGCCATGAGTCCTGGTCAGAACTGGAGGTGCGAGACCACCGGGTATTCCCGGAGGCTGTCCGCACCCTTGAGGAACTTCAGCTCGATCAGGAAGGAGATTCCGATCACGCGCCCGCCGAGCTGCTGCACCAGGCGCGCCGTGGCGCGGGCTGTTCCACCGGTCGCGAGCAGGTCGTCTACGATCACGACCGGCTGGCCGGGACTGATCGCATCCTTATGGATTTCCAGCACCGCCGAGCCGTACTCCAGCGCGTAGGACTCGGAGATCTTCTGGTAGGGAAGCTTGCCCTCCTTGCGCACCGGGACGAAGCCGGCCCGCAGCTCGTAGGCGAGAGCGCCGCCGAAGATGAAGCCGCGTGACTCCACGCCCACCACCAGCTCCACCGTCTTGTTCCGGTAGGCCGCGGCCATCAGGTCCACGACCTGGCGGAAGGCGTCCGGCTCCTTGAGCAGCGTGGTGATGTCCTTGAACAGGATGCCCTCCTTGGGAAAGTTGGGCACGTCGCGGATCTTCTCGCGAAGCGCTGTCAAGGCACGCGCGTCCCCACCGAGCGCGTCAGTCCCCACGATGATGTCAAGTGTAGTCGCACCACGACGGGCGCTTGGCGGCCTCAGCGACGGAGCAGGCCGCCCCGGACGATGGCCCACTCCTGTGGGTCCAGGGCGCGCAGAACCACGAGTCCAGCGACGTATACGACGGCTCCCAGGGGAATCAGGGCGTAGAGAGGGAGGCCACGCAGGGTAATCAGTACGACGCCCATGATGGCTCCGCTGAGGAGCACCGGGAGGATGCTGCGCAGGGCCGGTAGCGCGTGCAGCCGGCGGCGGAGCAGCCACCAGCCGTAGCCGAAGAGCGCCACCTCGGTGAGGGTCGACGCCGCGGCCGCACCCAGGTAGCCGGTGGACGGGATCAGGGCCAGGTTCAGCAGCAGGTTGACCCCCAGCCCGAGCAGCGCCAGGCGCGTGAAGTCGCCCTGGCGGTTCATCGCGGTCAGGGTGTAGACGAAGGCGTTGTTCACGAAGAGGAAGACGATCGACAGCGCCAGGATCTGAAGCGCTGGGATCGATTGCTCGAAGGCGCCGGGGGTGGCGCGCACGATGGGAGCGGCCGTGAGCGCCAGCCCGACCGCCAGCGGCACGCCCAGGATGGCCAGCATCTTGTAGGACTTCTCGTAGGCGGTGCGCAGCCGCGCCCGGGTGCCGGTCGAGAGCAGCGCCAGCGCGGGGAAGACCGCGCCCATCGCCGACTGCGGGATCCAGGCGATGGCGTCGACGTACTTGTTGGCGGCCGAGTACCAGCCGACCATCTGGAAGCCGCGCATGAGCTGCAGGAGCACCACGTCGACCTGGGCGTAGACGGTGGTCAGCGTGAACCCGAGGGCCAGCGGGACTCCGGCGCCGAGGAGTCCCAGCACGAAGCCCGGCTCGAGCCGGAGCGTCAGCCGGTCGTGCCATCGAAAGAGCATCAGGGCCAGGGCGAAGGCGCAGGTGAAGAGGTAGCCGGCCGCGTAGACCCAGAGGAAGGCGTCCCAGGAAGCGCGGTGGGAGACCGCGTACAGGGTCAGCGCCAGCAGCAGCATCGCCTCGACCAGGATCGCGATCGCCTCGTAGCCGAGCCGGCCGCGGACGTAGAAGATGGCGCGCAGCAGGCTGGAGTAGGAGGTGGTCAGCAGCAGGGCGAAGGCCCCCAGCGTGAAGGGCGCGAGCGCGGGGCTGAGCAGCCGCAGAGCGGCGGCCAGCAGCAGCAGCGCCAGCACCGCCAGCAGCAGCCGGACGCTGAGCAGGTTGGCCAGGTAGCGGTCGAAGGCGCCGGCGTCCCGGGAGACGTCACGCACGAAGACCGTCTGCAGCCCCAGGTCGGCAGCGATCCCGGCCAGGGTGGCGTAGACGACCATGGCGGCGAAGCGGCCGTAGGCCTCGGCGCCGAGGTGGCGCCAGAGGAGGACCAGCACGGCGAAGACCGCCAGCTTGGCCAGGGCGCGCGCGCCCACCACCAGGATGCTGTTGCGCAGCGTTCTCTGGGCCAGCGCCGCGCTCACGGCCGGATTGTAAGATGGCCGCCATGCCAGCCGCGAATGGCAAGGCGCGCGTTTTCAGCGGGATCCAGCCCAGCGGCTTCCTCCACATCGGCAACTTCCTGGGCGCGATCCGCAACTGGGTCCGGGACCAGGACCGCTACGACAACATCTTCTGCATCGTGGACCTGCACGCACTGACCCTACCCATCGAGGCCAACGCGCTGCGCGAGCAGCGACTCGACCTGGCGGCCACCCTGATCGCGGCCGGCATCGATCCGCAACGCTCGGCGCTCTTTCTGCAGTCGGACGTCTCGGCGCATTCCGAGCTGGCCTGGATCCTGGAATGCTTCACGCCCATGGGCTGGCTGGAGCGGATGACGGCGTTCAAGGAGAAAGCCGGGCGCCAGTCGGACGAGCGGGTCGGCGCCGGGCTCTTCAACTATCCCGCGCTCATGGCGGCCGACATCCTCCTCTACGACACCAACTTCGTGCCCGTGGGCGAGGACCAGCGGCAGCACCTGGAGCTGACCCGCGACCTGGCCCAGCGCCTGAACAAGCGCTACGGCGAGATCTTCGTCCTGCCCGAGCCGCTGATCAAGCAGGCCGGGGCCCGGATCATGGGCCTCGACGACCCGGAGAAGAAGATGAGCAAGAGCGTGGCGGCCGGCGCCCCCGGCCACGCGATTGGATTGATGGACCCTCCCGACGCCGTGCGGCGGAAGTTCGCGCGGGCTCAAACCGACACCGAGCCCGCGGTCCGTTTCCCGGCCGGAGCGGGCGTCCTGAACCTGCTCGAGATCTATCGCACGGTCCGCGAGCTGGACCCGGAGGCGGTCAGGGCGGAGTTCGAGGGGCGCCAGTACAGCGCGCTGAAGCAGGCGGTGGCCGAGGCCGTGATCGAGGTGCTGGCGCCGCTGCAGGCGCGCTATCGTACCGTGCGCCAGGACGACGCCGCGCTGCTGCGGACCCTGAAGGAGTCGGCGCAGCGGATCGAGCCCACCGCGCGGGCGACGCTGGCCAGGGTGCAGCGAGCGGTCGGCCTGCGCTGACTCCTTACGATTTCGATGTCGGTTGACATGATAATCTTGATGTCATGTTTGAGCCTGGACGGCGGACCGCGCCCGGCGCGGGGGCGCGCCGCCGGCCTGGGCTGGGAAAGCCGGGCCGCCTCTTGGCGCTGGTCCAGCCTCCGGCGCTGGCGGGGGGAGCCCTGGCGGCGGCGGTGGCGCTGGGACGGGTGGTCTACGCGGTCCTCAGCCGCGGACCGGACGGGCTGTTCAACGACTTCTACGCCTACTGGGGGGCCGCGGTCCTCCTCGACCGGGGCCGCGATCCCTACGACGTAGCGGCCCTGGCCCAGGTCCAGCACGCGGCCGGGCTCTACGCGACCACGGGGAGCGGCTATTCCTATCCCATCCTCTGGGCGGAGCTGCTGAGACCGCTGGGACACCTCGCCCCCAGCCAGGCGGCGCTCGTCTTCTCCGCCGCCTCGCTGGTCGCGCTCGCGGCCGCGGTCGCCTTCCTGCTCGGCTCGATCGAGCGCCTGGGCTGGCCCACTGGAGTCCTGGGCGGGATTGCGGCCGGCCTCTTCCCGCCCGTGATCGGCTCGCTCTATTTCGGCCAGGCGAACCTGCTCGTCCTCCTGCTGCTGGCCCTGGCCTACCGGACGATCCTGCCGGAGCCTCTGCTCGCCCTCGCCGGCGCGGTCAAGATCTACCCGATCGCCGGGCTGCTGGCCTCGCTGGCCCGCCGCCGCCTGCCCTGGACTCTTGCCGGCGGCGCGATCTTCGCCGCCTTGCTCCTCCTCCCCCAGGCGGCCGGCTCCGGCCGGCTCAGCGACCGGACGGGCTATTTCTTCTCCCCCGACACCTACTGGAGCAACGAGTCGATCAACGGGTTCGTCAGCCGGCTGTCGATACCCTCGACCTGGACCCGGCCGCCGCTCGCGGGATTCCCTGCCGAGGGCGCGATGCTGGTCCTCGCGGCCTGCCTTCTGCTCGGCGTCCTCGCCGTGCTGGCGTTCTCCGGCGGCCGTCCCTGGACCGGATGCCTGGCGCTTACCCTCTGGTTCGGCGCGGTCGCCGCACCCAAGAATTCGCTCTGGAACTTCACGCCTCTCCTGCTCTGCATCGCCTATGCCTGGCCGCTGGTGCGGCGCCGCCCGGGATTGCTGGCGCTGGGCGCCGCGGGCTGGCTCCTGATCGAGGCCCAAGTGCAGCTCGACACCGCCCGCGAGACGGTCTACCGGGCCGCCCCGCAGCTTGCCTGGCTCTCCTCGGTAGGTCTCTACGGAGCCCTCCTGGTCGGAGGCCTGACGGCCTACCTGGTGCTCTGGGAGGCTCGGCGGCGTCCCAGCCTGGTGCCCGTCAAGGAGGAGACGGCCCCGGCGGCCGCGGAGGCGGTCAGCTGGTGATCGCCCTGGGCGACCCCTCCGCCACCTTCTCCGTCACCTGGTACTCGAGGTACCTGCCCAGCATCAGGCGGGTCTGAGATTCCAGGGCGGGCAGGACGCTGAAGACCAGCCCCACGATGGGGTAGGTCGCGAGCTGGAGGTAGGCCCAGATCCGCCGCCAGAAGCGCCACTCCGCTGGCATCGGGGGATTGAGCCTGGACTCGACCGCGATCAGGGCGGCGATGTTGAAGAAGGCGATGTTGATCAGGACGAAGGCGTAGAAGCCCAAGGTCGCGGCCCAGATCGTGAGGTCCCAGTCGAGGCTGAGCATGCGGGGGACGGCGGCCCCGAACAGGAGCAGCACCGGCATCGTGGTCCAGGTCAGATGGTTGAAGATGGTGTAGCCGTAGCGCCGGGCCCGCAGTCCCAGCGGTATCTCCGAGTGGCGCAGCAGCCGGATGCTGATGTAGGGGATGTCGCTCACCCCCCAGGCCCATCTTTTTATTTGGTTATATTGGTTGCGGTGGGTCTTGGCCCGGTCCCAGGGCCAGAAGCCCTCGTCCGATGCCTCCGGCGCGTCGCCGTAGATGGGCAGGAAAACCGGGAACATGCGCAGCCGCCCCTGGGTGGCGAAGAAGGACTTCCAGTAGAAGCGCGAGTCCTCGGGGATGACGTCGTCGTCCCAGTAGCCGACTCGATGGACCAGGTCCATCGACATCGAGTAGCTGCTGAAAGCGACCAGGCGGTCGGGCCTGGACTCGAGGAACATCTGCCATTGGGTGCAGGCGCTGGCCATCACCCGCACCGCTGTGGGCACGCGCCACAGGTTGTTGTGGAACATGGGGATCGGCTGCCAGATCCCCTCCAGTCGGTCGTCCGCCAGCACGTAATGGTAGGTGACGTAGGCGAAATACTGGGGGTGGACCCGAAAGTCGGAGTCCAGGTCGGTCACGATCGTCTCCTCGGGATCCAGCCCCATCGCGTCGCAGGCGCGTTTCAATACCGGGCCGCCGTAGGCCATGGCGGCCGACTTGCCGACCACGATGCCGGGCAGCAGCGGGTCCTTGATGTGAAGCAAGGCCCGCAGCCGATCGGAGAACTCCTCCTGCAGCCGGCGCACGTTCTCCCAGCCGGCCCGATCCGACTCGCGGGTGATGATCGCCACCACCTTGTTCTCCGACGGATAGTGCGACTCCACGATCGCCCGCACCGTCTCCCGCAGGACCCCGTAGGGCTCGGTGTAGGTCGGGATCAGGACCGCGTGCACGATCCGGCGCGGGTCGGGGCGGACCGGCCGGAAGGGAATCTCCAGGCAGCGCTGCCACCAGTCGACATGCAGTTCACCCCGCATCCGCCGGTAGGTCTTGCGGATGGCGATGACCACGGTGAAGGTGCGGACCACCCAGTAGACGTCGAGGGTGAAGATGGCGATCGCCACGTAGGGCGCGAAGAAGAGGGAGCCGACCACGGGGGCGAGCAGGATCCCCCAGGTCAGGACTCCGGGCGCCACCTCCAGCGCGCGCTGGACCCGGCGCTGGCGGCCGGTGAGTACGGCGGTCCTGGGCACTGAGTCGCCTCCCCTTTTCGAAACGGTGGGAACTGTCTGCCAGTCTACGAGCCCCAAGGGCGAGTCACGCTTTCGCATGGTATTGGCAATTCAGCCGGACAGGCGCTATACTGACGTCGGGTACTCGGCAGGTACGGATTGGACCTGCCCAGGACGTTCCGCCGTCGTGGCGAGCCGTCGGCCCGACCTGAATGCCAGGCCCAATCTTGCGCTGACAAGGAGCGCCTTTGACCTTTCGCTTGCCGCCTGTCGCACCGGGGTCTCCCTTTGCCCACCGGGCTCCGGACCTGACCGCGTCCCGCCTCTCCATCTCGGCCGCACCGCAGAGCCAGGCGGCGACCCTGCTCGAGCACCTGGGCCATGACATGCTGGTCCAGCTCCTCTCCGAAGCCACCGAGGGAGACGGCTACGTCGACATCCGCTCCACCCCGGTGCGCCTCACCCTCCACCTGCAGAAACGCAGTGAGACCCGGATCGAGCGTTTCGGCCTGATCGGCACCCTCTACGGGACCGCGTTGCGCGACCTGGCCTTCCTGGTCGAGCGGCTGCAGCCCGATCCCGACCCGGGCAAGGACGCGGGCGACATCCTGGCCATGGAGGTCGGTGAGCTGGCGCTGGAGGCGGTGGCCTACGTCCCCGAGGACGACTGGGTCTCGCGGCGCCTGCTGGCCCTGGACGAGGCGGCCCAGCTGCCCCTGGTCCAGGCGGGGCTGGCCTTCGCCAACCACGAGCGCCAGTGGCTGGCCTGGCAGGCGGAGCAGGACGCGCGGCCCTACGAGGTCGAGCTGGAGGGCTTCCTCTGCGCCCGCTGCGAGAACCTGCAACCGGGCGCAGGCGCGAAGTGCGGGGTCTGCGGGGCGCAGAACGGGGACCGCAGCGCCGGAGCCCTGATCGTGCTCGGCCGCCGGGGCGCCTTCAAGGATGGCGATCGAGTCATCATCCGTCCGGTTCACGGCGCCGAGCGCGAGGGAGCGCTGGTGCGCAGCGACGGCGGCGCCCGCCGCTGGGTGGTCAAGCTGCGCGAGGAGGGCATCCTCGGCCCAGGCACGATCCGTCCCCAGCCCATCACCGCGGTGGTCGAGGTCCAGCAGAGGACGCTCAACGGCTTCACCGAAGGCGACATCAGCCTGCGCCGGGTCGCGGCGCTGCTGATCGGACCGGACGAGGTCCACCCGCCCGGGACCGGAGACATGCTCCCCTTCGACGGCCGGCTGAACCCCAGCCAGTGCCAGGCGGTGACCAGCGCGGTCAACCTCCTCCCGGGCAGCATCATGCTGGTCCAGGGGCCGCCCGGCACGGGCAAGACGACCTCCATCGTGGAGACCGTCCGGCAGCTGGTTGCCCGCGACCCGGAGGTCAGGATCCTGATGACCTCGCACGCCAACACGGCGGTGGACAACGCCCAGGAGCGCCTCCAGGGACTCGACACGCTGCGCATGGTGCGGATCGCCGAACCGGAGAAGGTCGACCCCAAGTTCCGCGCCTCCATACTGGAGCCGGACGACCCCCGAGTCCGCAGCGCGCACGTGGTCTTCGGCACGGTCAACCGGATCGCGCTGGCGCTGCGCGAGGCCGAGATGTTCGACTGGCTGATCCTGGACGAGGCCAACAAGGTCCGTTTCACCGAGACCCTGCCCCTGCTGCGGCTGGCCGCCCGCTGGCTGCTGGTCGGCGACCACCGTCAGCTCCCGCCGGTGCTGGACGAGAGCGCGGCCGCCTTTCCGGTGGACGAGGACGAGGCCCGGGTGATGGTCCGGGACGCCAGCTTCTTCGAGCTCAGCTGGGCCGTCATCCCGGAGACCAACCTGATCATGCTCGACGAGCAGTACCGCATGGCCGCCGCCATCGGCAGCTACGTCTCGCAGGCTTCCTACGACGGCCGCCTGAAGAACGGCCCGGAGATGGCAGCGCTGCGCTCGCCCTTGCCCTGGCCCTTCAACCGCAACCTGACCTGGCTAACGATCCGCGGCCGGGAGAAGAAAGGCGGGTCGGGGAGCATCTCCAACCGGGCCGAGATCGAGGCCGTGGGGCGTGTGGTCCGCCACCTGCAGCGCCTGGGCCTGGAGCACCTGCGGGTCGCGGTGATCGCCATGTATCAGGACCAGGTCACCCAGCTGCGGCGCGAGCTGCGCCAGGTCAACCTCCCCGGCCTGGCGATCGACACCGTGGACGCCTTCGAGGGGGAGGAGGCGGACGTGGTCATCCTCAGCCTGGTCCGCAGCAACGAGGCGGAGCGGATCGGGTTCCTCAAGAAGGCGCAGCGCCTCAATGTCGCCATCTCACGCGCCAAGCAGCTGCTGGTCGTGGTGGGAGACATCGAGACCATGACCGGCCGCGAGGGGCAGGAGCTTTACCGTCCGCTGCTGGAGCACGTCGAACGCGAGGGGCGGGTCGCCGGCATCGGCGCGCTGCACGCGATGGACCAGGTGGCCGGCGGACGTCATCGAGACCGGCGCGGAGTGCGCCCGGCTCCCGGCACGGGCCGGCGACCTCGCCGGCGGCGTCGCGGCACCGGGATGCCGGCGCTGGCGTCGGCAGGCGCCCCCGCGAACGGAGCGGCGCCCGATGGGACGGCGCTGGGCGGAGTGGACGCCGGCACACCCGCCTCGAGTGGCGAGGGCGCGGCTGTGGACGGCCGGAGCTCGGCGCCCCGGCGGACCCGGAGGCGTCGGAGCCGCCGCCGGGTGAACTACCCGGAGCCCGCGGGCGCGAGCCCGTCCGCCGAAGTCGCGTCCGACCCCGTGGCCGAGAGAGTCCCGGTCGCCCCGACCGGCGAGCGGACCGCCGGCTGACGTCCTTCAAGGCGTGATCCGCCGTCGACTGCTCCGGGGCAAGCTCTGGACCCATCCCGACTTCCTCAAGCTCTGGTCGGGGGAATCGGTCAGCGAGTTCGGCAGCCAGGTCACGGTGCTGGCCCTGCCCACGGTCGCCATCCTGGTGCTCAAGGCGACCGCCTTCCAGATCGGGCTGTTGGGCGCCCTCGAGTTCCTCGCCTTCCCGGTCCTGGGGCTGGTGGCGGGCGTTTACGCGGACCGCTGGCGCCGGCGACCGATCATGATCGCCTGCGACATCGGCCGGGCGATCGCCCTGGGCTCGATCCCGGTGGCCGCCGTGTTGGGCATGCTGACGATGACCCAGCTCTACCTGGTCGCGGTGTGCACCGGCATCTTCCGGGTTTTCTTCGACGTCTCCTATCAGTCCTACCTGCCCGCGCTGATCGAGCGCAGCGACCTGATCGAAGGCAACAGCAAGCTGCAGGTCAGCGAGTCGGCGGCGCAGATCGGAGGACCGCCGCTGGCCGGGTTCCTGATTCAGGTGGTGGGCGGCGCCCAGGCGATTGCGGTCGACGCCTTCTCCTTCCTGGTCTCGGCGGTGGCCATCCTGGCCATCCGCAAGCCGGAGCCCGAGCCCAGGCCCTCCACCGCCGCCGGCGTCAGCGGCTTCCTGCCGGAGATGAAAGAGGGCGTCGAGGTGGTCTTTCGCAGTCCCTACCTGTGGCGGATCGCCGGCTGCACCGCGACCTCCAACCTGGGCAGCAACATGCTGTTCGCGGTCTTCCTGATCTTCCTCTACCGGATCCTCCACCTGCAGCCGGGCGTGGCCGGCTTGATCTTCGGCATCGGGGCCGTCGGGTTCCTCGCCGGAGCGCTCATCACCACGACGGTCACACGGCGCCTGGGGCTCGGCCTCACGCTCGCCGTCTCCAGCTGCCTGAGCGGCCTGGCCAACCTCGGCATCCCGCTCGCCCTCTATGGCGCGCCGGTCGTGGTCCTCGGCGTGCTGGGATTCATCGCCTTCTCGACCGGGCCCATCTACAACATCAACCAGGTGAGCCTGCGCCAGGCGATCACGCCCGACCGCGTCCAGGGACGGATGAACGCCACCATGCGCACCATCGTGTGGGGGACGATCCCGATCGGGTCCTTCCTGGGCGGGATCCTGGGCTCGACGCTGGGGATCGTCCAGACCATCCTGATCGGCGCCGCCATCGAGACCCTGGCGGTGGCCTGGATCGTCCTGGGCCCGGTCATCCGCCTGCGGGAGCAGCCCGCCGTTCCCGCGCCTGCGGACGTATGACGCCGGCGCCGGTTCAGTCGCCGGTGCGCTGGAAGCGCGCCGAGAGGTGGTGAGTCAACGGCACGTTGGCCATCGCCATGGCGAGCTCGTAGTGGAGGCGTTCGCCCTCGAGCCAGATGACGCGGCGGACCCCGCTCACCGCCTTGGCGGTCGGCGTCCGACCCACGAAGGTGCTCTGGAGCTCGATCCGGGTGCCCTCGACCGTTCCCACCTCGACCTCGGCCAGGCCTATCCCCTGCGCGATCACGAACTCCAGGCGCTGGTCGGCGCCGGCGCGGAGGAATCCCATCTCGCCGTGCAGCGGGCGTCCGTCATCGATGGCGCTGGTCCGCTGCTGGTAGGCGAGGAACGGCTTGCCGTTGTGCCAGAACCGGAGCTCCTCGCGGTAGCGGAAAGGCTGGATGGTGGGATACTCGCCTTCCCCCTCGCCCATCCAGGTGCCGAGGAGGAAGGCGAGTGGACGGACCTGCGGATGGAGCTCGATGGTGACCATTTGAGGCAACTGGCCTCGGCAGGATTTGAACCTGCGACGCCCGCCTTAGGACGGCGGCGCTCTATCCGGGCTGAGCTACGAGGCCCCAGGGGCAGTATATCGACCGTCTATGTGGGTAGAATTGCTACTCACCGTCGGGGCGTAGCTCAGCCAGGTTAGAGCGCACGGTTCGGGACCGTGAGGCCGAAGGTTCAAATCCTTTCGCCCCGACATGATTTCGAATACGAGCGGCAGGACCCGGATCACGGCCGGGTCACATTTTTCTGGAGGCAGCTGGCCCGTGATCG
>Ga0209577_10005026_pt1 | contig 12387 bp, 11 predicted proteins | sample GraSoiAngelo_109_FD_185874 | JGI IMG/M metagenome (GOLD analysis project Ga0209577, IMG submission 185874) | Grasslands soil microbial communities from the Angelo Coastal Reserve, California, USA - 14_0903_12_20cm (SPAdes) (version 2) | ecosystem: Environmental > Terrestrial > Soil > Grasslands... | reverse complement strand
TTAGGCTGTTTGCTCTGGACCGCTACCGGAACCCCTGAGTTAGGCTATACAAGCCCAAGCCTCGCAAACCCGCTCCTGACGCGGCTTCCACCTAGTTCCCTTACTGTAATTCGTAAACTGAGGCTAGGAGCTAGTGTGGTCCTCACATTGCTCCTTTACAGTATGGCAGTCCATTCATTCGTTCTTCCATGCCGATGGTTTCCCGTCTGCAGTTTTGCAATCCTAATCCGCTCCTCTCGGATTCATCAGAAGGTTACTGGGGCGGGAATCCATGTCAAAAACTGGACGCATGCCGCATCAACCGTCCATTTAGAATCCGCTCGACAGTTCTCCCGCTCGGGCGACCTCATCCTCGAGCGTTCGGGCGACGCGCTTCGCAAGCAGTCCGGTTTTCCGCCTCCAGCGACGCTAGCGAAGACTTAGTCCGCTGCGTTGCCTCGGATACAGCCAAATCAATTTGCACCTCCGCCTGCCGCCGGAACTCGTCCAGGATGCCATGAGCCGCGCTCTGGATCATCGCGCGCGCCTCCGCCGCTCGCGCTTCGAGTTGCGAGGAAGCTTCTTGCGTCTCCATTCGCGTGGCTTCCATTAGGCGCACCAATTGCCGGTCGGAAACGCGGGCCGCTGCAGTCTCAAATTCCTCCCTCGCGAGGCCAACGGTTTCTTCCAACCTCGCGCGAATCTGTGGCTCAAGTTCGCGGGCAGCCTTCTCTATGAATCCTTGCGTGTCGCCCAGCTCAGGCCCTGCTTCGCCAGCCAGCTTTTCGAGTCGCGCAAGCTCTTCGGCCCCGCTGCGATACGCTTCCAGGTGCTCCTCCCCGCGGCTCCGGGCTTCTCCGAGACGTTCCTCAAGGCGGCTCAGGATTTCTTCACGCGCGGCATTCATCAGACTCTCAAGGCGCTCTTCAGAAGCGCTGTTCACAACGCTCTGGCTCTGCAGGAACAAACGCGTTTGTGTCACATGGGCTTCCAGCTGAGCGGAAACCTCTCGCGCTTCGGCGATGCGGGTCTCGAGTTCCAAAGCAGCCTCCCGTGCCGCCATCTTAAGGCCTTCTGTTAGCCTAACGAGTTGCTGGTCGGAAACGCTTGCTGCCGCAGCTTCGAATGCTTTTGCGGCAGGGCTGATGCTCTCGTCCAGCCGGACGCGCATATGAGTTTCGAGTTCGCCAGCGGCTTTCTCGACGAAATCCCGCGTATCGGCCAAATCAGTTTGCGCATCGGCGGCTAGCTTCTCCAGCCGCAGAGCAATCTCCTCAGCCTGGTTGCGATAGTTACCCTGCTGCTCTTCCCAGTCGCTCCGCAACTCTCCAAGCCGCATTTCCAGGCGATTGAGGATCTGTTCGCGTGAAGAACTGAGCAGTGTTTCGAGGCGTTCCTCGGATAAGGCGCCGGCCACGCCAGTTAGCTGCGAAGCGACCTCCGCGGCGCGTGCTTCCAGTTGTGCCGAAGCCTCTTGCGTCACCTTCAGCGTGCTTTCCTTCAGCTGTACAAGGTGCCGGGCAGAAGCACTGGTTACCAAGACTTCGAAGTCCTCAGCGGCACGGCCCGCGTACTCGTCCAGCCGCGTGTGCAGCGATTGAAACTGCGGTCCCAGCTCGTGGGCCACCCTCCCGATAAACGCCTGCGCATCGGTAAAACTTTGCTGAGTCTCGGTGACCAGCTTCTCGAGTCGCTCGGCAATCTCTTCTGCCCGGCTGCGATACCCGTTCTGCTCTTCCACCCAGCGGCTCCGAACTTCTCCGAGCTGCCCTGTCAGGCGGCTGAGAACCTCTTCTTGCGAAGAGTTTACCAAGCTTTCCAAACGTTGCCCCATGAACTCCTGGGCTTCCTTGGAAACCTCGGCGATCTTAGAGAGAGCCTTTTTCACGGCTTCATCGAGCTGCGCTGCGAAGGCGCCGGTTACGGCCTTCTCGGCGGCCAGCTGCAGTTTCCCCTGCAACGCCTTGACTAGCTGGTCCTTCGTGATTACCATCCGTTCTGGTTCGGCCAGTCCGGGATCTTTTAGCCGCTCCGCGGCGGCCGGCGGAGCAGGGAATGCTGCAACCTCGGCCATTTTCTGATCTGGAGCGATTTGCGTAAGTGGAAGCGCTGCACCCATCACCACGGGCTCCCGTTCGGGAGCCGCCCCGCAGACGGCCTGCATTCTCGAGACATTCCCTATCAGCGCGCATCGCCAATCTTCCGGGGGCGTAGGAATTCCCCACACGTTGCTCGGCGCTTCGAACTCTACGCCGATTTGGTAGAGCTCTCGCGGGGTCTTGGGGTCGTGGATGGACCGTACTTTGGCGCGGACGAGCTGTGATTTGGCCCCATTTGGTTCCGTCACCTGCAGGTTGACCCAGGTCTCGATCGGATAATCATGGCATGATGGAAATCGACACCCGTGGAGATTCAGACTCACCGCCGAGGTGGTTTCCTGAGAGAGTTCTCCAAGTTTGTCTCTGCCCATGATAATTAGGGGGATTGTGCGCTCGAGGCGGGTGCTTCGGCGCGCGTCGATGCCGGAAAAACGGCCGTTATTTGCGGGAGTAGCCACGCTCATTTCTTCTCTCCATCTTTCTGGCCGGATCGGTAATCAGCTTCCTGGAGCTTCCTCATGCTTGATGTTCAACCGCAGCCAGACCAGTGTAGGCAATGGTGGGCTCGGTGTCATCGACACTCTCCCACCAGAGCGGCTTGCTTTTGAACGCCGACATTAGCAGAACTATGCTGACCAGGGCCAGCCGTATAATGCCCACCCCTATGAGAACGAAAACCCACATCTTGGCGGCCCAGGAGTACTTATAGTTCCTTTGGCTCACCTTATCCTTAATACTCAATTCCCACACCTACGTCAATAGGAGCCGCTCGGGAGCCGCTCCGGCAGCTCCGGCAGATGCTCAACTCCGCCAGGCTCTCGCGCTCAAAGCGCGTCGACTGGGTCAGAGCCAAGAGTTGTCCCGGTTAGGGGCAACATAAAGTGGACCTCTCGTGCAACGTGGATCGGCCTTATCAACCGGGACAATTGGAATCACCTAGCTGTTCGAGGGTGTGTCGGGATTGAGCGCTCCAAGAGAACCATCGGAGAAGATCCGTGGCTAGCAGGAGCGAACCATCAGGCGAAAGTGCCAACCCAGCGGACTGTTTCGACGCGCCTTGTGCGGGCGGAGTGATTGGAGTAAGGAACTGATTTGAGGCTGCGAAGAACGTCTATGTGGTCTTCGGCCGATAGGTAAAACTGGTTGCGCCCGGCATCAAATAAGATCGCTGTAAAAGGTCCGCAGACGAATAGTCTGTAGCGCTCACTGTGTAAAACAGCGATTTGGGAAGCGCCGGGGTGCCGTCAAGAGTTTGGGTAGTAATGTCTACCCATCCTGGAGTTCCAGGCGGGATGTCGAAATTCAGGAAGGTCGACGAAAACGGAGATCCCGTGAATGGCAAATACTGTGTCTGCGTCGTGGCGATCACGGCAGGTACGCCACCTACCGATAGGGTCCTGCCACTACCATCGAGAGGTATGCCAAAGCCTGCAATCTGCCCGGGGACTCCACCATCTGGCGAAGCAACAGAGAGCGCGTTGTACTGGACATACGAGCTGTAGGAAAAGAAGTTGGGGTTAAGTACCTCGGATGCCATCCGGAAAGAGCATCTTGATGTTGACGGGGCCCGGAGTGCTGCTGGGTGGCGAGGTGATCGTCAATGTGTTCGAGGAGTCGACATGGGCTGAGCCGCGGTTCGCGCCATACCAGACATCTGGAGTTAGAGAAAAAGCATTGCCGAAACCCCCGAAAGTTGCGCCGCCAACCGCTGGCCCGGGGTATGGGGATATGTGCTGCAGAAATGTCGGGCTACCTGGCGCGTTGGTCACAAAGTTCTGGAAGAATCCAGAGTCGTCGAATGCAATTCCGTAATCTTCGATACCGAGTACCATGTGTCATCCACTGCGAAAGGTTCGGACATATAAAAGGGAGGACTCAGCTCTGTCATCACAGGAATCAGGAGCATTGCTAGTGAGATGCCGATGATTGCCAGGGAATTCGAGTCAGAGGTGTAGATGACTGGCGTAGCGGAAGGCATACAGACTTCGAACAAAAATCAGTAAGACGGCATTTGCGGCGGAAGAAATGTCATAGTCCGGCTTCAAATGCCCGAAATCGTCGCTCGAGTTCCCATTGTTGGCTGGCTTTTTCGCTGGACTTGAGAAAATTGGCGCAGCGAGATGAAAACTTGTTTGCGCCCGGCGAATCCTGCAAGCAAGCGGCAACCACGCGAGTGAAGGCATCCGGCGCGCTCCACAAGCTGACGCCGGGCAAGAAGCTGTGTTCCAGGCCGGTGCGGACCATCCGCTTGAGGTCAGCGTAGTGAAGATCGTAGGTCTGGACGGCGCGGACGTATTCATGCGTCAAGTCTATGCGCGACACGCCCTCATCGTCCGTTGATAGCGTCACCGGGACGCCGAACATCCGGTAGAGAGAGAAGGGGTGATCTTTGCCGCTGACGCCCAAGATCACTCCATTGCTTGTCAGGCTTATTTCCACCATCACATGATTCGCGGCCATCTCTTTCAAAAGCTCGTGAGGATGATTCTCGTAAATGATGTCGACGCCGTGACCGATGCGCTCCGCCTGAGCCTGCTCGACGGCCAGGCGAATGTGACAACAGAGACCCTCGTACGGAACCAGGCCCGGTGCAAGCTCGCCCGCGTGCAAGCTCAGGTGGATCTTCGGGTACAGCGCGTGCAGGAAGCCCACGATGCGCATGTGCAACGCGTAGTCGGACATGGCCGTGTAGCCGTCCTCGGGCATGACTAGGTTTATGCCGACGAATCGCGGATCAGCCGACGCCGTCTCAAAGCAGAGCAGCGTTTGCGCAAAGACCTGCTCTTTGGAGAAGCCGCGCAAAACCTGGCAAAGATAGCGAACCTGGACACGGCAGGCGGAAGCCGCATCCGGTTGTTCACAGTTTTCGCGCTTAAGCCGGAGAGCTTCAGCCTGGTCGAGGCCAGTTTTGGCGAGTGCCACATCGTCGCGCAATCCGTGAGCCAGCAGATCATCGCGCAATTGGCTGAAATCGTCGCGCCAGCCTATTTCTCTGGCGATAGCGGCAGTGTGACTGAAGTCGGGCGTGTGCATCAGCTCGAGATATTGCTCATTCTGTGCGGCAGCGCGCGTGGTGACCTCGTCGATCCACTCGCCGAGATGGCGACGATCGGTTCCGCCGAATTTAGAAAAAGTATCGAAGAAATGATCGTGCCCCGTCACTCCTGGTGAGGGCACGAAACCGCGCATGGAGAAAGCATCCACGAGCGCATCAAAGAGATGCTGGTCCTTGTAAGCGTCGGCGGCGGGGACCTTGCCGTCTCCGCACTCCGGTTGTTCCGTTCCGCTGCTTGAAGAGGCCAGTGGCTTCGCGAAAGCGAGCTTGGCAATATCGATGCACAAATGATCTTCGGCCCCGGCGCGAATCCAGGACTCCGCGTAAACAGCGCCGCTCAGATGATTGTGAAGGTCAGCACCCTTCGGCATGCCAAAAAGGAAGTGATGAAGCTGTAGCGGATTCTGCCGCGCGGCTTGGAGTCCGAGCTCGGTGCGTTGTTCGGAACTTTTCGGCACGGCCGAAGAATGCGGGGCCTTGGTTTGGGCCAAAGCGGGCGAGGCGAAGAGCAACAAAAGAAATAGAGCAAGGGACGATCTGGAGAACGGGAGGCTTCGCGAAAGATCTATTTTTGAGTTTTTCATATAAAGGGTTTTCTCCCGGAAATCGCAGCACGATCGGATGGCCACGGAAGAATCAGGTTTTTGCGGCTGCCAGCTGTGATATAGAGTCTCATTCGCGCGATGCACAGGATATCAGGCAGATCAAACAGATCAAGACGCTGGGGGATTCATGATCAGGCTCCTTGGGCGGTCCCTCCTGACGTTGATTGTGCTCGGGCTTTTCCCAGTCCTTCTTTTTGCCCCAGGCACACTGTTCAGCAAGCCGGTCCGCATCAAGGTCGTGGTGGTCACGATGTTCGAACGAGGCGAGGACACTGGTGACACGCCCGGGGAATATCAACTCTGGGTCGAGCGCGAGCACTTGGATCAAATCATTCCTCTGCCAGCCGGGTATCACCATGTACGTCTGAACAAAGACGGAGTGCTGGGCATCTTAACCGGCGTCGGAACGGCCAAAGCGGCGGCATCGGTGATGGCCGTCGGTTTGAACCCACGATTGGACTTGTCGAAAGCGTACTGGATTGTCGCGGGGATCGGAGGAGGAGATCCCGCAGACGTATCGCTCGGCTCGGCAGTTTGGGCGGATCACGTTCTCGACGGCGACCTGGCTTACGAGATCGACGCGCGCCAAATTCCGGAGAATTGGCCGACGGGCTATGTGCCGTTGCGCAAGGCGACGCCCTACGAAGAACCGGTGCGCAAGGAGCTTGAGGGTGAGGTGTACACGCTCACTCCGGAACTTGTTGGCTGGGCGTTTCGCCTGACGAAAGATGTGCCACTTTCCGATTCCGATTCTCTGCGCAGTTGGCGGGCACGCTTCGCCGGATTTCCGAATGCGTTGAAGCCCCCGTTCGTAACGCGGGGCGACACGCTCTCGTCGAGCACCTTCTGGCACGGCTCAAGAATGAATGAGTGGGCCAATGTCTGGACGCGTTACTACACCGGCGGCAAAGGGAACTACATGATTTCGGCCATGGAAGACACCGGCACGATGCAGGCGCTCACCTTCTTGAGCCAAGCCGGGCGCGTGGATTTGCAGCGTGTACTGGTGCTGCGCACGGTGAGCAATTACGACCGTGAGCCACCGGGCACGAACGTTGCCGACAGCCTGAAGACGATGGTCTCCGGCAATTACTCGGCTTACTTTCCTGCTTTGGAGGCGGCTCAGATCGTCGGCGATAAAGTGGTGCGGGACATCGTCCAGCATTGGGCCGATCGCGAATCCACGCTTCCGCATCAGCCGTAAGTCGCAAGTGGTTGCTTTTTCGCGAGCGACGCGCGAGAGCGATGGTGCACTTCTGGGGTGTCACTTCTGCCGTTGACCCCGGCTGCTCCCCGCCTTTAGTGGCGCACATTTTTATTTGAAGGGAAACCGCTTGCTCCAGCGCGTATTTCATCTTGCAGAAAATCAGACCACCGTGCGGCGCGAGTTGCTCGCGGGGCTGACTACGTTTATGACGATGGCCTACGTTGTCGTCGTCAACCCGCGCATCCTCGCTGAAGCGGGCATGCCTGTTGAGGGCGTGCTGTTTGCCACTTGCATATCCGCCGCGGCGGCCACGCTCATCATGGGGCTGTGGGCCAACTATCCGATCGCCCTCGCACCGGGCATGTCCCTTAACGCCTATTTCACGTATTCCCTTGTTCTTGGGCGTGGCGTGCCGTGGCAGACGGCGCTAGGGGTGGTGTTTTTGTCCGGGCTGCTCTTTCTGTTCCTTACGCTCACCAACGTCCGCGAACAAATCGTCAATGGGATCCCCAATTGCCTCAAATATGGCACCGCCGCAGGCATTGGTTTATTCATCGCGTTCATTGGACTGCGCAACGCGAATGTCATTGTGGCGAACCCCGCCACTTTCGTCGGGCTGGGTAAAATTTCCGATCCGCAAGTGCTTCTCGCAGCCGCGGGACTCATTCTCATCGCCATCCTGATGGCCCGGCGCGTCGGCGGCGCCATTCTCTTGGGAATCAGCGTCATCACCCTCGCCGGCATTCCTTTCCGGCTCAGTCACTGGCCTGCGCATTTTTTCTCGCTGCCGCATCCAGCCGGCACGTTTTTCAAGCTTGACCTGCGCTCGGCCACAAAACTTGGCTTTGGCGAACTCATCTTTGTGTTTTTCTTCGTCGATCTCTTCGACAATGTGGGCACGCTGGTTGGCGTCTGCGAAGAAGGTGGGTTCCTGCGCGACGGCAAACTCCCACGCGCGAGCCGGGCGTTGCTCGCGGACGCTTTCGGCACGATGTTCGGTGCACTCACCGGTACGTCCACGGTCACCAGCTATATCGAAAGCGCTGCCGGAGTCGCAGCTGGTGCGCGCACCGGACTTGGCAATCTCGTCATCGGGGCGCTGTTTCTTGTGGCGATGTTTTGCGCGCCGCTGGTGGCTGCGATTCCCGCCTACGCCACCGCTCCGGCCCTCATCCTTGTCGGTGCTCTTATGTGCGGCGCGGTCGCCCGAATACGTTGGGACGATTTCAGCGAAGCCCTCCCCGCGTTCCTCACGCTCGTCGCCACGCCCTTGACGTTCAGCATCGCGACGGGCCTCAGTCTCGGCCTGCTCTCCTTCACCTTCATCAAGCTCGGGACCGGTAGGCGCCGCGAAATCAGCCCGCTGATCTGGGTTCTCAGCGCGCTCTTCCTACTCCGTTACGCCTTTCTCGGAGCCGAGTAAGCGAACTTGTGATGCACTAAAACCCCGGGTTAGCCCTAGCTCTGACGCCCCTGCTATCGATCGCGCCGGAATACCCGATTTCTGTTAACCATTTTTATAATTTAATTATAATGGATTATACCTGTTCCCCATCCTGCGGACGTCCCAAAACTTGCTTCTCGGCTCAACTCGTTTCTTCTGAACATCTTGCGCTTTGCTTCGCGGTCCTCGGCCATGCAAAACTAAACTGCCGCTTTAGAATCTATCAGTCATAGAGTATAACTTCAGTAAGTCCTTTCTTTTGCCATTTATATTATGAAATTGGGTGTACCCCATCATTCAATCGGTCGATCGAAATCCAGCTGAAGCGGACAGCTTTGCCAGGGACTCCGCTAGCACCAGCGTGCCCCGGGCGATATCTTCCGGGGCCGCGTATTCATCGGGGCGATGGCTGTAACCATGGCGGCAGGGAATGAAGAGCATGCCGGTCGGGGCGATGCGCGAAATGAAAAGGGAATCGTGGTAGGCACGGCTGATCATTTCGAGAAACGGGAACCCATGCTTGCGACAAGAATCGGAGAGGACCACGCGCACTTCGGGAGCGCAATCCGCTGGCGCATCGGCGTTGAGCAATTCGGACTGAACGAAGACGTTGCGCTTCGCGGAGAGATTTTGCTTTGCGCGCTCGATCGTTTGCATCACGCTATCGCGCCGCGCTTGATTGGTGTCGCGGATGTCGAGAGTCAGTTGGACGCGGCTGGGAATGCTGTTCACCGCCCCGGGAAAAACTTCACAGACACCGACAGTAGCGACGGTATCAGCCGCTCCGCTTGAGCGCGCTGCATTTTCAATGGACAGAATTAGCTCGGCGGCCGCGCAAAGGGCGTCTTTGCGGTCCGGCATCAGCACTCCTCCGGCGTGTCCGCCAGCTCCCTCGATCGAAATGCGAAGACTTGCAGGAGCCGCAATGCTCATCACGATTCCGATGGATGTCTGCGCGCGCTCGAGGAGCGGGCCCTGCTCGATGTGCAATTCAATGAACGCTTTGTAATGGCCTCTCGGTAGTTTCATATCCTGAAGATTTCCGTTAAGGCCGGCTTTTCTGCGAACCTCGTCCATCGATTCTCCGTCGCGATCCGTCAAGCGTCCGGCGGCATCAGCGGAAAGAGTTCCCGAGAGCAATCGGCTTCCCAGGCAGCCGATGCCGAAGCGCGTTGGTTCTTCCGTTGCGAACACTAGAAGTTCGAGCGAGCTCTTGGGCTGGAATCCGCTCCGCTGCAGCGCGCGGATCGCTTCGAGTCCGCCAAGGACTCCAACGACGCCGTCGTATTTGCCGGCATTAGGAATCGCATCAATATGCGAACCGGTTCCAACGGCGGGCGCTGCCGGATCAGCGCCGTTCAACCGCGCGAAAATGTTTCCAATCGCATCCTGCCGCACCGTGAGCCCAGCTTCTTCGCAACGCGAGATTACCCATTTGCGGGCTTTCAGATCCGTCGGCGTGAAAACAATCCTTGTGACCGCAGGCGGCGCCGCGTCCGAAAAAGAGGCCAGCGTCTCCAGTTCGCCAAGCAAGCGGTGCTGATCAATTTCCAATTTCATTTCTTCGCGTCGCCGAGAGGATGCCGGTTCCAATTCTTGTAGATCAGATACTTTGCAGGCACTTTTCCGAGCGCTCCGAACCACTGCGGACACCACGGTCCCATCCAGATGAAATCGCCGGCTGCGACGGGGTACCAGGAATCGCCGAGCCGGTAAACGCCGCTCCCTTCGAGCATGATGAGCCCGTGTTCCATGACGTGCATTTCCACCATACGGAGGGAGGCGCCCGGCTGGTACACCATGGTATTTACGGCGAAATCAAAACTCGGGTGGTCAGGAAGCAGACACTTAAACTGCAGGTCGGAGTCACCATCGAGAGGGTGGGAAGAAACGGCGTCTTCGCTGGAGACCAGCAGGCCTGGCGGTTTGGCAGTCTCGACCGGCTGGTATCGCTTTTCAATTACTGCGACTCGGCTTTCTTCTTTCGCGAAGACGCGATGGGGCAAGTTTTCGGGCAAGTACGCGTAACCGCGCATGCCGAGGTCGTGTCGCTTTTTCCCGGCTTCCAGGGCTATGGCGCCCTCCATCACATAGAGGAATCGCTGGTCGGTGGCAGGTGCCAATTCGCCTTGCGGTTCCAACTCGGCCGTGTACTCGCTGAAGGCTGCGCCCAGCGCGGGGCCAATGTGAACGATCGCGGATGCATTCTTCATCCCGGGCAGAGCAGTGCGCACAAAAGTGTCAGGCGTGATGAGCAAGTGATTGCGTTGATGAGAACTGCGCGTTTGACCGAGATTATGCACGGCACGTCCTTCCCAGAAATTCTTGTGAGGTTGCAAGCTGCGTCAGCAAATGAAACCCGCACTCGAGCGCCTTCGCGACGTCGTCGAGATGCACCGATTCCGACGGATCGTGGCTGACGCCCCCGGGCGTCCGCAAAAAAATTATTGCCGCGGGAATTTTTTCCGCGAGGATCATGGCATCATGACCCGCGCCGCTGGCCATGCGATGGGGCTCGCAACCGGCTTTTTGAATGGCATGTTTGACCTGCTCCCTCAGAAAAGGATCCATCACCACGGCACGCTGGGCGAGGAGCGTCCGCGCCTTCAGGGTCACACCGCGCCGCGCGGCGATCGACTCCCCTTGCCGAATCAACTCGTCCATCGCTTCGGTTCGCGCACGATCCGAAGCGTGGCGAATATCCAGAGTGGCGCGCGCTTCGCCGGCAATCACATTCGCCGCGCCAGGTTTTGCTTCGATGAATCCGACCGTCGCCACCAAACCCTTCGTGCGCTGCGCTAGTCTTTCGACGGCCACAATCCACTCTGCAGCCGCGGCTAACGCATCGTGCCGCGAATTCATGGGTGTCGTACCCGCATGGTTCACTTGCCCTGAAAATGCGAACTCCATGCGGTTCTGGCCAACGATGGCTTCTACGACTCCGAGTGGCTGCCCCAAAGTTTCCAGCACCGGCCCCTGTTCGATGTGAAATTCGATGTGTCCCAAGACATCAGCACTCAGCGCAGCTTTCGAAATCTCATTCGGATTCAACCCAAAATCCTGAATTGCTTTGCGAACAGAAACGCCGTGCTCATCCTTACGGCCGAGAAGTTCCTCATCCACTCGGCCCACTAACGCGCGGCTGCCGATAAACGGAACTCCAAACCGCACTCCTTCTTCTTCCGAAAAGCCAATGACTTCGATCCCAAACGGCAGCTTCTGGCCATCCAGCGATTCCACCAGCCCAACCGCCAGCACTACTCCCAGTATTCCGTCGAAAGCACCGGCATTCGGCACCGTGTCCAGATGAGATCCAACCAGGATTCGCGGCACTCCGGATGATGTCCCTGGATAAAATCCCCGCAAATTCCCAACCGCATCCACTGATACGGTCATGCCAAGTGCCTTCATCCAGGAGGAAACTTCCCGGTGGCAATCATGCACCGGCGCCGAAAGAAAAGTCCGCCGCGTGCCGCCTGCGTCTTCTGAAAGCGACGCCAGCTTCTGGCAGCGCATGATTGCCTTTTCCGCGAGATTTCTAAAACCAAAAGTCGTCAGCACTGAATTGTACCTTTGCTCACGGCACGAGTTTCATTGGACTCAGAACTCCCGGATAAGTTTCGCCGCCTCCCAGCCTGCCACAACGAGCGCCAACAGAATCTGCCAGCCGTAACGGTTTCCATAAGTCGCAACCGGAAAATGATTGCTCAGCATCAGAAAGACGACCGGCACGGCCATAGATGCATTGTGCTTGGACCGCAATTTCGCTTGCGCGCCCAACAAGGGATCGAATTTCTCGCCAGCTGCCGCCGCCGCGATCATCCTGCGCTGCGTGGGAAGAATGCAGAACCAAACGTTCGCCGTCATGATGGTGCCGAAGATCGCTCCCACGTGGACGTACGCAGCGCGGCCGCTGAACACGTGCATCAATCCCCAGGCCATCGCCGCCGTCATCACCAAACCAAATCCCGCGAACCCGGCCTGCGACTTTCCCAACC
>Ga0209577_10005024_pt1 | contig 12388 bp, 12 predicted proteins | sample GraSoiAngelo_109_FD_185874 | JGI IMG/M metagenome (GOLD analysis project Ga0209577, IMG submission 185874) | Grasslands soil microbial communities from the Angelo Coastal Reserve, California, USA - 14_0903_12_20cm (SPAdes) (version 2) | ecosystem: Environmental > Terrestrial > Soil > Grasslands... | reverse complement strand
GCCTTCCGGTTCTTCTTCGTGATCGGCCCGGCGCTCGCCGTCTGGGCCGTGATCCTCGCCGGGATCGGGTTCACGCGACCCGAGTTCCCGCGGAACCTCGGCGCCCAGCGCCTCGTGATCGGCATCTCGCTGACGCTCATGCTCACGGTCGTGCTCTCCGCGATGATCAACGCCAAGTTCGAGCACACCGAGCACGCCAAGACGGGCGCCGCCGCGCACGGCAAGCCTTAGGACCTGTCCCGACAGAGCCCGCACACCCGGATGCGGTCGGATGGCGTCGCGGATGCGTCGTCCTCGATCGGCCCAATACCTCACGGGTATTGGGCCTCCCTGCGTCCTCGCCCCGCTCGCCCTCCGACCGCCCCGGGCGCACGCGCCCTACCGGGACAGGTCCTAGCTGCGCGAGCCGGACGGCCTGGGGCTCCCGTCCGTCACAATCCGGGTAATAAGCGCACCGAGGAGAGACCGGATCGAGGAGACCCACATGGCCGACGAGCAGACCCAGGCGAGCAGGGACGGCGGTGGAGTAGCCACGGCGGAGGACACGCTTACCGTCACGGACAACCGCACGGGCGAGACCTACGAGGTCGAGATCACCGACGGCACGGTGAAGGCGATGGACTTCCGCCAGATGAAGGTGGATGAGAACGACTTCGGCCTCATGACCTACGACCCGGCGTTCACGAACACCGCGTCCTGCCGAAGCGAGATCACCTACATCGACGGCGAGGCCGGGGTCCTGCAGCACCGCGGGTACTCGATCGAGGACCTCACGGAGCACTCCTCGTACCTCGAGGTCGCTTACCTCCTCATCCACGGCGAGCTGCCCACGAAGGACCAGTACGACGAGTGGGAGCACGAGATCACGATCCACACCTACGTGCACGAGAACATCAAGCGCTTCATGGAGGGGTTCCGCCACGACGCCCATCCGATGGGGATGCTGCTCTCCACGGTGGGCGCGCTCTCCACGTTCTATCCCGGTGCGAAGGACATCAACGACGACGAGGAGCGCCACATGGCCGCGGTGCGCCTGATCGCCAAGGTCCCGACGCTCGCCGCCTTCGCCTACAGGCACAGCCTCGGGCTCCCCTACAACTATCCGGACAACGACCTCACATATCCCGAGAACTTCCTCTCGATGATGTTCCGGATGACCGAGCTCAAGTACGAGCCGGACGAGCGGCTCGCGCGCGCGCTCGACGTTCTCTGGATCCTCCACGCCGACCACGAGCAGAACTGCTCGACGAACGCCGTCCGCGGCGTGGGCTCGTCACAGGTGGATCCCTATTCGGCCGTGGCGGCCGGCGTGGCCGCGCTGTACGGGCCGCTGCACGGCGGCGCGAACGAGGCGGTCCTCCGGATGCTCGACCGGATCGAGAAGAAGGAGAACATCCCGGACTTCCTCGAGGGGGTCAAGGAGGGCAAGGAACGCCTGATGGGCTTCGGCCACCGGGTCTACAAGAACTACGACCCGCGCGCGCGGATCATCAAGTCGCACGTGGATGAGGTGTTCGAGGTCACCGGGGTGAACCCCAAGCTGGAGATCGCCGTCGAGCTCGAGAAGCACGCGCTCGACGACGAGTACTTCACCTCGCGCAAGCTGTACCCGAACGTCGACTTCTACTCGGGCCTGATCTACGAGGCGCTCAAGCTCCCCACGGACATGTTCACCGTGATGTTCGCGATCCCGCGCACCTCCGGCTGGATCGCCCAGTGGCTCGAGCTGATCGACGACAAGGAGCAGAAGATCGCGCGACCGCGCCAGATCTACACCGGCGAGCGCGACCGCGAGTACGTGGCGATCGCAGAGCGCTAGGCCGGGGGGCTGTCCGTGCCCTACCGTGTAGGCATCGGACGCGAGCAGCTGCACGACGGGCACGGACGGGCGATCCAGGACCTGCGGGTCTCGGTCACCGACCGCTGCAACTTCCGCTGCCAGTACTGCATGCCGGCCGATGGTCTGCCCTGGCTCGACCGGGCCGAGCTCCTGACGTTCGAGGAGATCGAGCGCCTGGTGAGCCTGTTCGTGTCGCTGGGCGTGGAGTCCGTCCGGCTGACCGGCGGCGAGCCGCTCGTGCGCCGCGACTTCCCGGTGCTGGTGGGGATGCTCGCGCGGATCGACGGCCTGGCCGACCTGTCGCTCACGACCAACGGCTACCTGCTCGAGCGCGACGCCGATGCCCTCGTCGCGGCCGGGCTGCGGCGCGTGAACGTGTCGGTCGACTCGCTCCAGCGCGACCGCTTCTTCCAGATCACCCGCCGCGACTCGCTTCCACAGGTGCTCCGCGGCATCGACGCGATCGCCCGCCGCCCCGAGCTCCGGCCGATCAAGCTGAACGCGGTGGCGATGCGGGGGTTCACGGAGGAGGAGGCGCTCCCGTTCGCCGAGTACGCGCGGCGGACCGGCTTCCAGGTGCGATTCATCGAGTTCATGCCGCTCGACGCCGACCACGCCTGGAGCGAGGACGCCGTGCTCACCGGCGACGAGATCCGGGCCATCCTGGAACGCGTCCACCCGCTGGAGGAGCTGCCCCGCGAGCCCTCGGCCACGGCGCGCGTCTTCCGCTTCCGCGACGGCTCCGGCGGCGAGATCGGGTTCGTGAACCCGGTCTCCGAGCCGTTCTGCGCGGACTGCAACCGGGTTCGCCTGACCTCCGACGGGAAGCTCCGCACCTGCCTCTTCTCGATGCACGAGACCGACATGCGTGGGCCTCTGCGCTCCGGGGCGTCGGATGACCAGCTCGAGGAGATCGTGCGCGACGCGGTGTGGCGCAAGGAGCTCAAGCACCGGGTCGGAGAGCCGGGCTTCCGGCAGCCGCCGCGCACCATGAGCGCGATCGGCGGCTGAGCCGGGCCGCCCGGGACCCGCTGCTAGCCTCGGCCGGCCGTATGGACGCGCGGGCCGCCACAGCCGCGCCCTCTCTCGAGGGCGCCTTCAGCCGGTTCACGATCGGCTTCGACCGCCGCGATCGCGAGCGCGTGCTCGAGATCTGGGATTCGATCCTTCAGAACCAGCAGTGGTCGGAGGGCGAGTGGACCCGCCGCTTCGAGGAGGCGTGGGGCGCGTGGAACGGGCTTCCGGCGGTCGCGGTCGGGGGCTGGACGGGCGGTGCGCTGGCGGCGCTCGAGTACGCGGGCGTTCGCGGCGAGACCGTGCTCTGCCCGTCGAACACCTTCATGGCCACGCCGCTGGCAGCGATCCGGGCGGGCGCGCGGGTGGAATTCGTGGACTGCAACCGCGAGGACCTATGTATGTCGTTCGAGGACTTCGAGCGCAAGGTGGCCGAGCACCGGCCGCGGGCGGCGCTCCTCGTTCACATCGGCGGACACATCGCGTTCGACTCTCAGCGGATCGCCAAGCTATGCCGGAGCGAGGGCATCTTCCTGCTCGAGGACTGCGCGCACTCCCACGGCGCTGGGTGGAACGGGCGCCGGCCTGGCACCTACGGCGACGCCGGCGTTTACTCCTTCTACGCAACCAAGACGGTGTCGACGGGTGAGGGCGGCGTGCTGGTCTCCCGCCACGACGACCTGATCGAATTCACGCGCGCCTTCCGCAACTACGGCAAGCCCGACTACGACGTCCAGGGGCTGAACTTCCGGATGAACGAGTTCACCGCGGCGCTCGCGACGGTCCAGACGGAGAGGCTCGACGAGATCGTGGCCTGGAAGAACACCGTGGCGCGGGAGCGACTCGATCCGCTCTACGACCGCCGCCTGCAGCTGCCGGACGGCATGACCTCCGGTCTCTACAAGTACATCGTCTTCGAGCCGATCGAACGCTCCACCGGCAAGGTGTACGACGAGCCCTGCCACCGGATCATGGGTCACCAGGTGGACCTCCCGAACACCGACTGGGTGGCGGAGAACCACTGGTGCGTGCCGCTCTACTACCGGCCCGCGTAGCTCAGAGCGCGATCGGCCGGAGCCCGCGCAGCTCGATCTGCTCGAGCACGCGCGGGAGCGCGGCGGCCGTTCGCCGGTGCGAGCCGTCTGCGCTGTAGGTGTCGGCGTCGTGGAGCAGCAGGACATCACCCGCCTCCAGGTGCCCGGTGACCTTCGCGGCGATCGACCCGGGGGTCGCGCGCGCGGCCCAGTCCCGGCCCCAGCGCGACCACAGCAGCGGGGTCCAGCCGCGCCAGGCGAGCTCGATCCCGTGCCAGGAGAAGATCCCGTAGGGAGGGCGGTAGAGCAGCGGTCGACGGCCGGTGGCCTCGGCGATGGCCGCATCGGCGCGCGCCAGGTCGTGCTCCAGGTTCCTGCGCGTTCGCCGCAGCTGGTTGTGGTGCAGGTAGCCGTGGCTCGCGATCGCGTGGCCCGCGGCGGCGACCTCGGCCGCGAGTGTTGGGTTGCGGTCCACCTGCTCGCCGACCATGAAGAACGTGGCCCGGGCACCCACTCGGGCCAGCTCCTCGAGGATCGCCGGGGTGCCCTCGGGGTGGGGGCCGTCGTCGAAGGTGACGGCCGCCGCACCGGGGCTTTCAATCCGGCGCGGAGCCCTGATCAGGCTTGCCACTGGTGGCGCGATCGGCGCGAGCGCGGGTAGCGACCAGCCGGCGCTCGCGGTCGCTGCAGCGGTCAGGAGCTTCGCTCGCATGGCAGGATCGTGCCAGTGATCGGCGGCTCGGAACTGCTCGGTCTCGCATCGGCCACCACGGCGGCGGCCTGCTTCGACGGCGCCGTGGTCTTCCAGGCGCTCGAGGTCCGCGCCATCCCGACCGCGGCTGGCGCCCGTGCGCGCGTGTCCATGTTCGGCAGGCTCGTGCGCAATCCGCGCTGGCTGCTGGCCACGGGGCTGGCGGGACTGGGCTGGCCGTTCCAGTTGCTCGCGTTCTCGCTGGCGCCGTTGACGCTCGTGCAGCCCACCCTCTCCCTGGGCCTGGTGCTGCTGCTGGTGATGGGGTCGCGGATGCTCCACGAGCGGATCGGGAGGCGCGAGTGGATCGCTACCGCGGCGATCGTGGCGGGGGTGCTCGGGATCACCCTGTCGGCGCCGAAGAACACCGACGCCTACAACGGCGACTGGCGGCTGGTGGTCATACTCGCTGCGCTCGCCCTGGTCACCGTCCTGCCCCACGCGCTGCGGGGAAGGATTCAGGGAGGCGGCCTGCTGGTGGCCAGCGCGGGCGCCGCGATTTCCGGCTCCGCGCTCACGAGCAAGCTCGTGACCGACGACCTCGCCACGCACGCTTGGGCCGGCGCCCTCGGGTGGGCCGCGATCACGATCGCGTTCGCGACCGTTGGACTGCTCGGCGAGATGGCGGCACTCCAGCGCCGAGCCGCGGCGAGGGTGGCGCCGCCGATCTTCGTCATCTCGACCGTGGTCCCGGTGCTGTGCGCGCCCTTCCTGACCGGCGAGAAGTGGGGCGGGACGCCGCTGGGAGGCGGACTGATAGCGATCGCGCTGCTGGCCGTGGCCGCCGGCGGGACGGCGCTCGGCCAGTCGCGCGCGGTGGGCGCGGTGGTAGGGCGCTCGCACCATGAGTAGCCAGCACAGCGCGCCGCTATCGGACCGTGGTCGCCGCCACCTCGAGCACCACCGACGCCGCCGTCGGCCGATCGGCCGGCTCCAGATATGGCTCGCGCGGGTTCGCCAGCGCGCGGCGGATCGCGGCCTCGAGCTCGTCCGGCGTGCTCGCCACGTCCGCCAGGCCGTGCTCCGCGAAGGCACGGTTGTTGATCCGGATGTGCGCCATCCCCCAGCCGTAGGAGATCGGCGAGGTGCCGCGCATCAGCGCCTCGAGGACGGTGAGCCCGGCGGTCGAGTGGATCAGCACGTCGCCCGCAGCAAGCAGGTCGCACATGCGGTCCGTGAACCCGATCGACCGCGCCCGGGGCTCCCCGTCGAAACGTTCGTCGATCGCCGCGCGCACCCGCTCGTTCCGCCCGCACATGCAGACCACCGTGGCACCGTCCACGCGCAGCGCGACCTCCGCGCTTCCAATCAGGTCGCCGACGGCCCAGCCGCCACCTGACACGAGCACCACCGGTCCCTCCTCGGGCAGGTCGAAGCTCCGGCGCGCGCCCCGCTTGTCGAACGGCTCGAGACAGCCTGGAGAGGTGAGCCCGCGGACCCACTCGATGCGGCTGAGCGGCGCGATGCCGCGCACCTCGTCGGTCGACTCGGGATGCGTTATCAGATGCAGGTCCACGCCCTCGTGGGCCCAGTAGCGCAGCGCCGCCAGGTCGGTGATCGCCGAGCAGGCGGGAACGTGGAGGAAGCCGTCGAGCCGGAAACGGCCGATCACGTCGGTCGTGCCCGGATAGGTGGAGACGACGATGTCGGGGCGGAACTGGCGGATCGCCCGCAGCATGCCGCGCCCGCCGACCAGGTACATGAGCGTCCCGGCCAGCCAGCGCGCCGGCGGGAAGTGCACGATCAGCCAGTACTCGAGGTCGTAGAGGAAGGCGAAGCGGCCAAAGACGATCTCGGTGCCGTCGCGGATGACCCGCGCCATCAGCGGACCCATCGCGTCGAGGCCGTCGATGACCTCGACCACGGCGTCGGGCCGCTCCTCCCTGATGCCGGCGGCGAGCACGCGCGCCGGGGCGTCGTGTCCCTCGCCGATGTCGGCGGAGACGATCAGTACACGCGGAGGCCTAGTGTCCTGACTCGACACGACGGCGCATGGTAGGCCCGCGCGTGTAGCGTCCGGGCATGGCCGGCTACAGGCTCAGGGTGCGCGTGGGCCCGCGGGTGGAGAGCTCGCGGCACCACGACCTGCTTGAGGCGCTCCGCGAGCTCCAGGCGCGCGCGGTCGAGCTTCAGAGCTCGGCGCGCAGCCGGCCGGTGGATCTGAAGCTGATGCGTCGCTTCGACCCGGTGCAGCAGGTCACGGCCCGGCTCGAGCTGTCGGGGCCCGGCCGGCTGCGTGCCGGCGTGGACGTGCGCGGTGACGGCTCGGTGGAGAGCTGGACTGGCTCGCTGCGCCGCCGGCTCATCGAGCAGCGGCGCGGCGAGTCCGCCTACGACGCGCTGCGCCGCGTGGTGGCGGCGGCGCGCGACGCCCGGCCCTAGCTGGCTAGGGCGTCACCTCCTCGACCACCTCGAAGATCCCATCGATCTGGGTGGACTCCACGAACTGGGCCATGGCGCGCTGTCGCTCGCCCTCGACGTCGCCGGTCTCCTCGCGAATCCGCTCCATGTCCTCGCGCGACCCGTCGAGCAATCCGAACGAGATCACGTGGTTCTCGTCGTCGAGTGCACGAACGTGGTAGGCGCGGATGAAGCCGGGGGGGAACTCGGACGGCTCCCAGGCGCGCCGGAAGTCCTCCCACGTCCCCGGCTTGAGCTTCCGGCTGCTGATGGCGCAAAGCATTCGCTCTCCTCGCGTCGGGTCGGCCGAGGCTACCCTCGACGCCGGTGCAGGACAAGGTCTGGACAGTCCCGCTCCCGCGCGCCGCCCGGCCCCCGTACCGGGTGTTCGTGAACGGCGTGCGGCAGCAGGAGGGCGTGGACTACGAGGTGCGCGGGCACGCGCTCGCCTTCTCCAAGCACCTGGAGAAGGAGGGGAAGCTGGGCTTCTGGCGCTGGTTCGCCATGTTCCTGGCGCTGTTCGGCACCTACCGCAAGAACGACTCGGTGGACGTGGAGTACAGCGTCGGCGACCAGAGGAGGCTGGCCGTGGCGCTTGACATCGTGCCGCCGGCTGAAGGGAAGCCGTAAGCCGGCTCGTAACCTTCCCGCATGCGAATCGACGAGATCCTCGAGGAGCGCAGGCCCGTCTTCTCCTTCGAGTTCTTCCCGCCGAAGGACAAGCAGGGGATGACTCAGCTGAAGGGCGCGCTCGCCGAGCTGGCTCAGGACGAGCCCGCCTACGTGTCGGTCACCTATGGGGCCGGCGGCTCCACCCGCGACCGGACCGTCGAGGTCACGAAGCTGATCAAGCAGGGGCTCGGCATCGAGGCGATGGCCCACCTGTCGTGCGTGGGCGAGCCGGTGAGCCGGGTACGGGAGATCATCGAGGAGATCCAGGCGGCGGGGATCGAGAACATCCTGGCCCTGCGGGGCGACCCGCCCCGCGGCGAGACCGAGTGGCAGCCGCACCCGGAGGGACTGCGCAGCTCACCCGAGCTGATCGAGCTGGTCGCGGGCGACTATGACTTCTGCATCGGCGGCGCCTGCTTCCCGGAGGTGCATCCCGAGGCGCCCGACCTCGAGCACGACCTCGCCTTCTGCAAGCGCAAGGTCGAGGCCGGCGCGAGCTTCCTGATCACCCAGCTGTTCTTCGACAACCAGCTCTACTTCGACTTCGTGCGCGAGGCGCGCGCGGCTGGCATCGACGTGCCGATCATCCCCGGGATCATCCCGGTCACGAACTTCGCCCAGATCAAGCGCTTCACCGAGATGTGCGACGCGAGCATCCCGGACGAGTTCGAGCGCGAGCTGGCCGCCCGAGCGCAGTATCCCGACGCGGTCAAGGACCTGGGCGTGGCCTACGCCACCCTCCAGTGCGCGGACCTGCTTTCGCGCGGCGCCCCCGGCATCCACTTCTACACGCTGAACCGCTCGCCGGCGACGCGCGCGATCCTCGCGGCCCTCCGGGCGGCGCGGCCCTGGGACCGCGCGCTCGAGCCCGTCTAGCGACCGCGGCCTACTACGCCACCGGCGCCCAGCGCTCCGGCTCCTCGTCCCCGACCCGGCGCGCGCCGTCGCGCAGCTCGAGGTAGCGCAGGTAGCAGAGCGTCTCGGACAGCCCCCAGTTGACCATCATCGGTGTGAGCTCGGTGGACTGCATCAGCACCGGGACGATCTCGAAGGGGGTCTTGGCGCCTTCCTCGAGCGCGCGCCGGACGCGGCCGATTCGCTCGGCCACCTCGCGCCGGTTCGCCTCGATGTGGGCCTTCACGTCGATGAAGGGACGGCCATGGCCCTCCAGGCATAGGCGCGCGGGGAGCGCGTCGATCTTGTCCAGGCTCGACAGGAACTCGCCGGCCGGGTCGGGCGTGTACCCGTAGTCGTAGTAGAGCGAGACGCGGCCCAGCAGGTGGTCGCCGGAGATCAGGATCTGTCGCTCGGGCTGGTGGAAGCAAACGTGAGACGGCGCGTGTCCGGGCGTCTCGTAGACATGCCACATGCCCAGGTCGGTCTCGATCTCCACGCCGTCCACGAGGTGCTGGTCGGGGAGGACGATCCGGTCCACCCCGAACGCCGCGCCGCCCCCATCGCGCTGCTGCGACTCGTATCTCCGCAGGGCCTCCTCGGGAACCCCGCTTTGCCGCGCCACCTCGAGCCGCCGCTGTAGCGCTCGCTCGGGATCCGCCGCGCGCTTGGTCATGTGCGCGTGGTTCGGGTGCATCCACAGCTCGCAGCCGGCCGCGTCGATGATGGGCCCGGCGAGCCCGTAGTGGTCGGAATGCGCGTGGGTGACGGCCAGGAGCCGTACGTGCTCCAGGCGCAGCCCGGCCTGCGACAGCGCGAGCTCGAGCTGGCGGATCGCCCCCGGTCCACCGAGCCCCGTGTCCACGAGGACGATCCCGCTCCCGGCGGCCAGGGCCCACGCGTTGCAGTGCGGGACGCCGGGCCAGGGGAGCGGGAGGCGCAGCCGCCAGATGCCGGGCATGACCCGGTCGGCGCGCGCAACCTCGCGCTTGCGGGCGGCCTCGCTCATGCGACGTCGATGAGCACGCCCGGGTTGAGGATCCCGCGCGGGTCGACCTCCGCCTTTGCGGCGCGGAGCGCTCGCCCGAACGGCTCCGGGCGCTGCCGGTCGTACCAGGGCCGGTGGTCGCGGCCGACGGCGTGGTGGTGGGTGATCGTGCCGCCCGCCCGCATCACCGCGTCGGAGGCGGCGGCCTTCACGGCGTCCCACTGCTCCAGCTCCCCGCCGCGCACGGCGGGCGCGAGCATCGTGAAGTACGGCGCGGGCCCGTCGGGATACACGTGCGTGAAGCGGCAGGTGACGGTCCCGGCGCCCGAGATCTCACGCAGCGCCGACTCGGCCGCTTCGCCGACCTCCTTCACGAAGCCTTCGAGCCGGTCCCAGGTGATCGCCGTCTCGAACGTCTCGCTGAAGACACCGGCCGCGATCATCGTGTCGCGCAGGTAGGGGGCCGCCAGGAAGGCTGCCCGCCACTGGCCGGCGGCGCCACCGTCGTCGGAGGAGCCGGGGCGGCGCTCGCGGACCTCCGACCATTCCCCGCCGTGGTCGGCGCAGCACTCGAGCGCCCGGTCCATCCAGGGACCGAGCGGGTGGTCCGCGGACTCGAAGCCCAGCACCAGCAGCGCGCGATCATCGCTAGCGGCGCCCGTGATCATCGCCTCGCGGCCGTCGAGGAGCCGGCAGTTGGCCGGGTCGAGCCCGGACTGCGACAGCTGGCGCACGGCCTCCGCACCCCGCTCGAACGAGGCGAAGCGAACGCTGGCCGACACCCGGTACTCGGGCCGCGCCTGAACCCGCACCCACGCCTCGGTGATCACCCCGAGGATCCCCTCCGAGCCGATCAGCAGCCGGTCCGGGCTCGGCCCGGCTCCCGATCCGGGCAGCCGCCGGCTCTCCCACTCCCCGGTGGGCGTGATCGCGCGGACCGACTCCACGAGGTCGTCGATGTGCGTCAGGCGGGTGGCGAAGTGGCCGCCGGAGCGGGTCGCGATCCAGCCTCCCAGGGTGGAGAACTCGAACGACTGCGGGAAGTGCCTGAGGGTGAATCCGTGCGGCCGCAGCTGGTCCTCGAGAGCCGGCCCGAGGGCACCCGCCTGGATGCGCGCTGCGCGCGAGATCGCGTCGACCTCGAGCACGCGATCAAGCGCTCGGAGGTCGATCGACACCGCTCCCTCGTAGCCGTCGCCGACCCGCGGCTCGACCCCGCCCACCACGCTCGTCCCGCCGCCGAAGGGGATGGCCGCGGCGCCGGCGTCGGCACACCAGGCCAGCACCGCCTCCACCTCGTCCTCGTCCCGTGGCCGGGCCACGACATCCGGCGCGTGGTCGATGCGACCCTGGAAGGCGCGGATCAGGTCCCGGTAGCCCTTCCCGTAGGCGTGCGTGACCCGCTCCTGCAGCGAGGACGAGGAGATCTCGGACAGGCTCGGAGGGGGCGCCAGCCGGGGCGCGGGCAGGTCGATCGACTCGAGGGCCACCGGCGCCTCCACCTCGGTGGGCTCGAATCCCAGGTGCCCCCGGATGCCGGCGGCGGCCTCGCGCACCTCGGCCGGCGGAGGCTGCTGATCCTCGTAGCCCCACCCCCAGAACTTGAGCCGCCGCTCGGCCGCGATCGCCATCCGCGAGAGCTTCGCAGAAGGAAGCACCGATCCGAAAGCGAAGGGCTATGGTTGGTGCAGTAACCGATGGCCACAGGGACCACCGTCCAGATCACCATGCCCGAGATGGGCGAGTCGGTGACCGAGGGGACCATCCTTGAGTGGCTCAAGCGGGTCGGTGACACCGTGGAGGCCGACGAGGGCGTCGTCGAGGTCTCCACGGACAAGGTCGACGCCGAGGTCCCCGCTCCGGCAAGCGGCGTCCTCACCAAGATCCTCGTCCAGCCCGACGAGACCGTCCCGACCGGGACCGTGCTCGGCGAGATCGAGGTGAACGGCGCCTCGCCCACCGCCGGCGACGGCGGTGCCCCGGAGGCGGCCGCGACCAAGGCGCCGGACTTCGCCGCTGACGAGTCGGCGGTAGAGGAGGCCGCCCACGGCGCGTCCGCCGAGATCGAGCACGCGCCGAGCGCATCCGCTGCCGAGCCGCCGTCGGAGCCGCAGCCCGCGCCGGAGACGGCGGAGCTGATCGACGTCGTGATCCCCGAGATGGGCGAGTCAGTCAGCGAAGGAACGGTCCTGGAGTGGCTGAAGCAGGTCGGCGATCACGTCGAGCTGAACGACGGCCTGGTCGAGATCTCCACCGACAAGGTCGACGCCGAGCTTCCATCCCCGGTGGCCGGGACGCTCGCCGAGATCCTGGTGCAGCCCGACGAGACCGTGTCGACCGGAACCGTCGTGGCCCGGATCGCACCGGGTGCGAGCGTCGCCCGGATGCCGCCGGGAGAGCCCACTCCGCGCACCGAGCGCGCGCAGCCCGAGACGGTGAGGCAGCGCCCGGCGCATGGCAACGGCGCCGCAAACGCCACCCCGGTCGCCGCGCGCATGGCGGACGCAGCCGGGGTCGACCTCGAGGCAGTCGAGGGCAGCGGGCCGCGCGGCCGTGTGACCAAGTCGGACGTGGAGGCCGCGATCTCCTCGGACGAGCCGGCGGCCCCCGCACAGCCCCACCCACCGGCACCGGCCGGCGACCGCGAGGCGACAGTCACGCCCATCCGCGGTCCGGCGGCCACCCTCGCGCGGTTCATGGAGGAGAGCCGCGGGATCCCGACGGCAACGAGCTTCCGGGCGCTCGAGGTGGCCACGCTCGACGCCCGCCGCCGGGCGCTGAAGGAGGCCGGGCGC
>Ga0209577_10005022_pt1 | contig 12388 bp, 9 predicted proteins | sample GraSoiAngelo_109_FD_185874 | JGI IMG/M metagenome (GOLD analysis project Ga0209577, IMG submission 185874) | Grasslands soil microbial communities from the Angelo Coastal Reserve, California, USA - 14_0903_12_20cm (SPAdes) (version 2) | ecosystem: Environmental > Terrestrial > Soil > Grasslands ... | reverse complement strand
CCGCTGGGATGTCGATGGCGTAACCTTCGCGTTTCAGGAGCAAACGTCCGGTTGGATGCGCCAACATGGTGACGAATGGATTCGAGATTGCGCGTATGACCCGCTTAGTCATTTCCGCCTCGCCGAGGTTAAAAGTGGAATGCACCGACGCCACGACAAAATCGAGTTCAGCCAGGATCTCATTATCGAAATCGAGCGAGCCATCGCGCAGAATGTCGCACTCAATTCCACTGAAAACGTGAATGTCGCTGAGCGTGCTTTGCAGTTTTCGAATTTGCGCGCGCTGGACGTTGAGTCGCGCCGCGTCCAGCCCGTGGGCCTGTACTGAACTGCGGCTGTGATCGGCGATGCCAATGTATTCGAGGCCGAGTTCCTGCGCCGCCGCCACCATTTCCTCGAGTGAATTGTGTCCGTCGCTGGCGCTGGTATGGCAATGAAACGTGCCACGCAAATTTTCCAGCTCAATTAAGCGCGGTAACTTGCCGTTCTCGCCCGCTTCGAATTCGCCGCAGTTCTCACGCAGCTCCGGCGGAATGAAATCGAGTCCGAGCGCGCGATACAATTCGGTTTCGTCATTGATTTTGGGGATGGTAGAGGCGATTGACCGCAATCGCCCGGCGTTGTGTTTAGCTGCGCGTTTTTCCCCGGGCGATTCGGGTGAATCGCCCCTACCTTTTTCGATATTGGGCGCGGGGCCAAGTCGATATTCGTTCAAAGTCCAGCCGCGATGGAGCGCGCGGTTTCGCATCACGATGTTGTGCTCCTTGCTGCCGGTAAAATAATTCAACGCGAAGGGATATTCGGCGTTAGAAACGACGCGCAAATCGCATTGAATTCCGGACTTTAGTCGCACACTGGTTTTCGTGGGGCCGCGCGCGATCAAGCCCTCCACCAAGGGATGGGCACAAAAAAATTCCGCGATCGACTCGGGCGATTTGCTGGCCACGATGAAATCGAGATCGCGCACAATTTCTTTGCGACGGCGAAAACTTCCCGCCACGCTTACTTGTGAGGCATCGGGATGTGCGGCCAGCTCGCTGCGCAACTGTTCGGCCTCGGCGGCGATTTCACCGAATTGGAAGGAACCAGCGTGCGTCGCACGATTAGCGATGGCATTGCAAATCTTTGTCTGCGTCGTCTCCCCGAAGCCTGGTAACTCGGCAACTCGACCGGATTCACATGCGGCCTGCAAATCCGCGATCGAGCTGATTTTCAACTGTTCGTAGAGCGCCTTGATCTTTTTCGCGCCCAGTCCGGGAATGGAAAATAGTTCGAGAATGGCGGAGGGAAATTCAGCTCGCAGTTCATCGAGAAATTTCAGCCCGCCGGTTGTGGCCAGTTCGCTGATTTTTGCCGCGATCGCTTTCCCGATGCCGGGGATTTTTTCGAGCGTTTCCTGATTTTGTAGATCGGAGAAGCTTGCGCCGAAAGCTTCGATGGAGCGGGCGGCATTTTGGTAGGCCCGAATTTTGAACGGATTTTCATTCTTCAGCTCTAGCAGCGTCGCGATTTCCTCGAGCGCGTCGGCAATTTTCTCCTTCGTCATCATATCTCGCTGAATTACAATTTCCGCGTAACTTCCGCGTCCGCAAAATGGTTCGGCTCCCCTGCTTAGTCAGCTTCTTCGCGGCGTTTTTCCTGGAGCTGAATTACAACTGGCGGAGGCGGTCATTTTGTATCGGACCGGTGATGCAAGGAATGGAAGATAGGCATCTTTGCCTGTCTCGGCCTCGGGCATCATGCCCGTCGAAAAATCAGGAAGCGACAAGCGGGAAGCATGTCAGCCAAGGTCCGAACCGGACTGGCGAATGGCTGGAAGCCTAACTTGCTGTGGGCCGGCGGCGCGCGCGGCTACATCTGGCCGCGGTTGCGATAAAATTGGTAACGCTCCAAGACACTTCGCACATAGCTGCGTGTGCTTGGAAAATCGATGTTTTTGCGAAAGGCCTGCTCCGATATTGGTGTATCGGCATCGTTATTTGCCCAGCGCTGGGCCCGACTCGCGCCGGCGTTATATTCAGCAAGCGCGAAAATAGCCGGTTTCTTCTGGTGCTCCCAATGCTGAAAGGCACGACGCAAATACCAGGCACCAGCTTCGAGGTTCGTTTTAGGGTCAAGCAGGTCCTCAGAATGGAAATTCGCGACCTGAGTTTCGCGCGCCCATTCTCGCGCCGCGCGTTCGCTTACCTGCATCAGGCCGCGTTCGCCGGCGCTCCCGATTTTTCGCGGATCAAACCGGCTCTCCTGCCAGACTACCGCTTTCATTAGCATGGGGTCGAGTTCATGCGTCGCCGCCACCGTGCGGATGAGATTATCGAATTGATGAAAACGCGCCGGACTAATCCACTCGTAAGCGGTGTAGATGATATCGCCGGAACGGGCTGCGAGAAGAATCCAGCCGGCGGCAATCGCCAGAGCCAGACAAATGATTAGTTTGAACAGGAACCGCAACATTAATGCCGCCTAACCATGCACAGTAAATTCGCGCGCGTCATTATCGATCGTGCCATTCGCCGGGAATTAGATTACGCGATTCCCGAGTTATTGAGCGAGCGGGTCAGTGTCGGCGCGCGGGTGCGGGTGCCATTTCGCGATCATCGCGCTTTGGCCACCGTCGTCACTTTGCTCGAGGAAACGAATGCAAAAGGCATTCGTGAGATCGAAGCGGTCATTGGCGAAGGACCGACCTTGAGCAAGTCGCTGCTCGAGCTGGCACGATGGATCTCGAATTACTACTGCTGTCCGATCGAAACAGTGATGCGCAGTTTGTTACCGCAAGTGATTAGAAAGGCGGAAGTCGGTTGGAAAAAACAGCAATTTGTCGAGAGCGGCGCAGCGCAGTCGCCGGAGACGATCGAGGCGCTACGGCGCCGCGCGCCGCGCCAGGCCGAACTGCTGGCCGAGTTGGACAAGGCGGACGCGCCACTGCCCGTCGCAGAAATCTTGCGCCTATTGTCGCTCAATGCCGCGACGCTCCGGGCATTAGCGAAACGCGGGCTGGTGAAAATCACTGAACGCGCTGTGGTGCGCGACCCACACGCCGGTGAGGAATTTGTTCCGGCGCCGGAATTAGTGCTCAACGAAGAACAAACCGCCGCCTTCGCGGAGATCGCCCGCGCCATTGCGTCACCGGAAACTGCCAGACCGATTCTGCTGCACGGCGTCACCGGCAGCGGGAAAACGGAAATCTATTTGCACGCGATTCGAGAAACGTTGAAGCGTGATCGAACCGCCATCGTGCTCGTGCCAGAAATTTCGCTGACCCCACAAACGGTCGAGCGGTTCAAAAGCCGCTTTGCGGAATCGCAGAACACCGTCGCAGTTTTGCACAGTCACTTGTCCGAGGGGGAACGGCACGATGAATGGCATAAGATCCATTCCGGCCGCGCTCACATCGTCATTGGCGCTCGCAGTGCCGTGTTCGCGCCGTTGAAAAATCTCGGGCTGATTGTCGTCGATGAGGAACACGAGACCTCCTATAAACAGGAGGAAGCGCCGCGTTATCACGCACGCGATGTCGCCGTGGTACGCTCCAAAATTGAAAAGGCCATCGTGTTACTCGGAAGTGCCACCCCGTCGCTCGAGAGTTATCAAAATGCGCTCACGAAAAAGTACCAGCTCGCGACGTTGACTCAGCGCGTCGACAACTGCCAAATGCCGGTCATCCGTGTAATCGATCTGCGCCAGGAAGCGCGGAGCGAGCGCGCTCCGATTCTGGCGGAAAAACTGCGGAACGCAATCGCGGCTCGCATCGCGAAGCGAGAACAGACCATTTTGTTTCTAAATCGCCGCGGTTTTTCCACTTCATTGCTCTGCAGCAAATGCGGCAAGGCCCGCGACTGTCCGAATTGCAGTGTGGCGCTCACTTTTCATCGATCGATGTCGCGTTTGAATTGTCATCTTTGCGGACACACCGCTGCGGTTCCGAAGAAATGCCCGGAGTGCGGCCAGGAGGCGCTGATTTACGTCGGTTTCGGAACGGAAAAGGTGGAGTCGTTCGTCGGGCAAGTTTTTCCGAATGCGATTGTGAAACGAATGGATGCCGACTCGATGTCGCGGAAGGAAGCGTACCGCGAAACGCTGCGCGCATTTCGCGCAGGCAAGATTGATATCCTGGTCGGGACGCAAATGATTGCAAAGGGGCTGCATTTTCCAAATGTCACCCTCGTTGGAATCATCAATGCCGATCTGGCGTTGCATCTTCCTGATTTTCGCGCGGGTGAGCGGACGTTTCAGTTGCTTACGCAAGTGGCGGGGCGCGCCGGCCGTGGCGAAACGCCGGGAGAAGTTTTCGTCCAGAGTTATACGCCGTTTTCGCCTTCGATCCAGTTTGCGCGGCACCACGATTTCGCCGGTTATGTCGAACAAGAACTGGAGTTTCGCGAGCGCTGTGATTTTCCGCCCTTCAAACACGCAATTCTGATCACGATCCATTCCGCGCATCGGGAGCGCGGAAAATTCTCCGCTGAAACGCTGCGACGAAAATTACGGGAAGCGTTGCCGGAAGAATTTAGCGTGGGTGAGGCCGCACCAGCGCCGCTGGAAAAACTGCAGGGCCAGTTTCGTTTTCACATTTTACTGCGCGGCAACGCCATCATGCGATTGAGCCGATTGATTCGCGAAACGCTCGACAAGTTACCGCTGCCGGAAGATGTCGCTGTGGCGGTGGACGTCGATCCGTATCAATTGCTGTGAATCGGGCGCTTCGGTTTCTGTTTCGCCACCATTCCGGGAACGGCGCGTTTGGCCAGGCTGGTAAAATCGGCCACGGCCGTATTTGTCGGGGAATCGCGTAACCGCAACAACCCGATTTCCAGCCCCAGTTTTTTTCCCCGGAGCGGCACCGCCCGCAACTTCAGATAATGCCGGCCGCGCAGGGTAATCTTTGGCATAATCGCTCCCGATTTCAGTGGGCCGAGCGAACGAAGCAGCGTTTCAATCGCGTTGATTTCGGCAACGATCCGCGGGCGCACCTGATGCATTCGACAAATCTCATCGATCATCCGGCGCATGACGAATGAATCGGGCAGCTGGAGCAGGCGTTGCTGATCCAACTCGGAGAATGGAATGATACGGCGTTTCGCCCAGGAATGGTTTTCCGCAACGATCAGCGCAAATTCGTCGGTGCACAGCAGCTCATAGCGCAGGTTTGGCGAATGCCGGGTGACGAAGCCGAGACCGGCGTCCATGCGGCCTTCTTCCAAGGCGGTCTCGATTTCGGTCGAGGAAATTTCCTCCACCACCAGGCTAATCGCACGATGCTCGGCCGCGAACATACCCAGCAAATCCGGGATCAGCGCAACGTTCAGGACGGGCACGACACCCAAGTGCAGTACGCCGCGCAACTGTCCGGGCTCGCTCACGAGTTCCTGAAAGCATTTCTCGAGTTGGCGCAAAACCGTCCGGGCATGTTCCTGGAAAATCAGGCCGGCGGGCGAAAGCAGGACGCGTTTGCCGCGTCGCTGAAAGAGTCGAACACGCAGCCCGGTTTCGAGGTCGCGGATTTGTTGCGATACGGAAGGCTGGGAAATACCAAGGCGATCGGCGGCACGGCTGAAGTTGCCCGCTTCGGCTACGGCCAGAAAATACCGCAAATGACGGACCTCAACGGGATCGTGCATAAGGCGCAAAGAGGTTGAGGGAACTCGCTGTAAAATGCAATTCGCTGGACTTTACCTGGGACACTTGCATGATTTGTTTCCATAGGCATCGCTTATCGCGTTATTCGCAAAGCCTCTATATGAATACGGCTCGACTTATTACCGCCCTTCTCATTGCGCTTACCCTGTCCGGCTGCTCGAAAAAAGCGGCTAAGGCTGGCCCTTCCAATAAAGTACGCGTGGGATATATCGGGCTGACCTGCGAGGCACCGATCTTCGCGGCGGTCGAAAAAGGCTTTTTCAAGGAGGAAGGGCTCGAGATCGAATTGGTGAAGTGCAACTGGGCCGCCTACAAAGATGCGCTCGCCCTTGGCAGCTTCGATATTACTCATCACCTCACGATGCTTTTCCTCAAACCGATTGAACAGGGTTTGGATGTAAGGTTCCTGGCCGGAATCCACCGCGGCTGTCTGCGCGTTCAAGCCGGCGTGAAAACCAATATCCACACGGTGGAGGACTTGAAAGGAAAGCGAATTGGTGTGCCGGGAATGGGGACGCCCCCCTTCGTTTTCGCAAATCGTGTCTTTGGAACCCACGGAGTCGATGCCGGAAAAGATATTACCTGGAAAGTTTATCCGGCGGGTGAATTGGGCTTGGCGCTCGATAAAGGCGAAATCGATGCGGTGGCAGATTCCGAGCCCATCGGAAGCCTGTTGATTGCAGAAGGCAAAGTGAGAAACGTTGCCGATCAGATCATGGACGAACCGTACAACCAGGAGTATTGCTGCGAGGTCGTTGCCAACGGCAAATGGGTCGATGCCAATCCGAAAGCTGCCGCCGCCGCTACGCGCGCTCTTTTGAAGGGGGCGAAGTGGGTGGAAACCAATCCAAAAGCGGCCGCAGTTCTCGCCGTGGAAAAGAAGTATCTCGCTTCTACGCCCGAGCTAAACACCGTCGCTCTGGCGCGGTTGCGTTACATCCCAGCGGTGCAATTGGCCGAGAATTCGCTTCACATAGCCGCGCGCGAAATGAAGGTCGCGAAAATGCTGGCGCCCGAAACCGATACCGACGCGTTGGCCAAGCGTGCTTTTATGCATTTGGATGGCGTGACCGATGAATGGCTCAAGAATCTCACCGTCGAAACCGTGGCCGGCGGGCAAGTGTCCAAGGACGAAGATGCGCGTTTGCTCGCGGCGCTCGCCGGTAAAGATATGGAAAGTTCCTGTTGTCGAAGGAAGATGTTTGATCAACCCGACCAGGAAGCACCGAATCTGGCCGACCCCGACGCGCCGTGTTTGTCGAAGAAATTGGTCGCCGATCAACCGAATCGGTAAGGATAGCCGTTTGCGAGGATGATCGTGAGAAATGGCGATGAGGCAACTGCTGTCATCTCGCCACCAAAACCACCGCCGGTTTCGGTAGCGGCAAGCCTGCGGACGTTGTCGATCTTCGCTGGCTCGGTCGCGCTTGCTCTGGTCGTGCATCTGATCGTTGCCAGGAACGAGCCCCCGCTCGAGATGCGTTTCTACACCATTTTCCTTGGCAGCGTCCTCCTGATTGCTGTGATCACCGCGCCCGCCCAAATCCTTTGGGCGCGTTTGCGGCAATTTCGCCAGAACCTGCATCCAATTCTTACCGCGGCGGCGTTTCTGCTCTGCTTGTGGGAGATCATCACCTCCGGTGTGCGATTGCTGCCGCTGCCCTATTTTCCCAGTCCGGCAAAAGTCCTGCACAGTCTCATCACCGATCGCATGCTGCTGTTCGACAGCACCTGGCACTCGCTCCTTCTGCTGCTTAGCGGGTACGCGTTCGGTGTGATTGCCGGATTAATCACTGGATTGTGCATCGGCTGGTCGCCACCCGTCCGCTACTGGGGGATGCCGTTGCTCAAAGTAGTCGGACCAATCCCCGCGACGGCCTGGATCCCGCTTGCGATGGTAGTCTCTCCATCAACCATGTTCTCCGCCGTGGCACTCATTGCTCTGGCGGTGTGGTTTCCGGTTACGATGTTGACCGCTTCCGGTATTTCTAATACGCGCGCCTCGTACCTCGACGTCGCGCGCACACTCGGCGCCGGACGCGGTTATCTCATTTTTCGTGTCGCCGTGCCCGCGGCGTTACCAAATATTTTCATCGGCCTTTTCATGGGACTTGGCGCCTCGTTCCTGACGTTGGTCGTTGCCGAAACTGTCGGCGTGAAATCAGGTCTCGGTTGGTATGTCAGTTGGGCACAGGGCTGGGCGGAGTATGGAAAAGTCTTCGCCGCGCTCGTCATTATGGCAGCGTTCTTCTCCACGATCATGACGGTTTTGTTCAAGGTCCGCGACCGCATGCTGGTTTGGCAGAAGGGGGTCATCAAATGGTGATGACGCCGGATGCGGAAGGTTCGACGCTTCAGCTTCGCGATGTTCGAAAAAGTTTTCCTGATCCGGGCGATCCGGTTAATCGGCGGTTGGTCTTATCGGGGATATCTGTTTCACTCGCGGCCGGCGAACTCGTGTCGCTGATCGGGCCGAGCGGTTGTGGAAAATCGACGCTGTTGCGGCTGATTGCGGGATTGGAAACACCAGATTCCGGAGAACTTTTGATTGGCTCGGAAGCGATTCGTCGGCCAAGTGCAGAGCGCGGCCTGGTCTTCCAGGACCCGAATCTGTTTCCCTGGCTGACGGTGCGAAGGAACATCGAGGTAGGGCTCGTCGCGCGCGGATTACTTCAGGAAAAAAAGACCGAGGTCGATGAATTCATGCGGTTGGTGGAGTTGGAAGCATTTGCGAACGCTTTCCCGCATCATCTTTCTGGCGGCATGGCGCAACGGGTCGCCCTGGCTCGCGCCCTGATCAACCATCCCAAAGTTCTTCTCCTCGACGAACCACTGGGCGCGCTTGACGCTTTTACCCGTATGCGCATGCAGGATGAAGTGCTGCGTCTTTGGTCAGCACGTCGAAGCACGACTCTGCTTGTTACTCACGATATCGATGAAGCGATTTACATGAGCGATCGGATCATCATCATGACTCCCCGCCCCGGGAGGATCGATCAGATCATTCTCGTCCATCTGGGCCGGCCACGTCATCGCAGCAATCCGGAGTTCCTGCAATTGCGTGGCGAGATTCTCGAGCTGCTTCACTTTGCTGGTGGCGAGAGAATGAAGAGCGGCAAGGCACACGCTCCTATTATGTAGTACAGTGGGTGATGTTCGGTTTTGGCAGGCGGCCAATACAGAAACTGGGTTTTATCGTGGCGGGGGCGCAGAAATCGGGGACGACAGCACTGAATTATTATCTGAAGCGCCACCCACAGATCGCGCTCCCAATTAAGAAAGAGGTGCATTTTTTTGACAAGGACGAGTTGTTTGCCGGCGGCAACGTTTCTTATGAACCGCTACATGAAATGTTCCGCCCGGCGCGTTCGGATACAATCGCGGGTGAGAACACGCCGATTTACCTTTATTGGCGGCCAGCTCTGCCTCGCATCCGTAATTACAACCCGGCGATGAAGTTCGTCGTCATTCTGCGTAGCCCTATTGAGCGCGCTTTCTCGCAGTGGAATATGCAGCGGTCGCGCGGAAATGAGCCCTTCGATTTCCTGGAGGCGGTGCAGGCCGAGCCGCGACGAATCGCCGATGCCGCGCCGAAACAGTTGCGCAAGTTCTCCTACGTTGATCGCGGCCGTTACGCCGACCAATTGGAACGCGCCTTCCGCTTGTTTCCGCGTGAGCAATTTCTGGTGATCAAGTACGAGACTTTCCGCGCGCAGCAGCGTGAAACGGTGGAGGACGTGTTTCGTTTCCTGAACCTAAAGATGGTGCGGCTTCGCGCGGTGGAAGCTCACGATATCCCTTATGCGCGCCAGATTCGCGATGAAGAGCGAGCGGCGGTCCGGGAAATTTTGAAAAGCGACATCGGCCGCATCGAAGCGCTCCTGGGCTGGGATTGCTCTGATTGGCGCTAGCCGGGTGCGTCTAGGCTGCCCGGGGGTAAGCCTTCGAAGATGGTACCGGTGTCACGACCTCGCGCGATGATGAAATCGATCGCGACTTTGACACAGCCCAACCCATACCTCACGCTTCGTCGAAAGTTAATCGACGAAGCTTCCGGCATGTATTTCGCCGGACAAGTGATCTCGCCGATGGGGCGGCCCAGCCAGATAATCTGTGCCAGCATTTGATTATCGAAAACAAAGTCATCTGAATTCTTCTCCAAGGGCAGGCTTTCAAGTAGTTCTCGAGCAAAAGCGCGATAACCGGTGTGATACTCGGATAACTTGGCCCCGAGGAGAATATTCTCGCTCAAGGTAAGCAAACGATTGGCGACGTACTTCCACCACGGCATTCCTCCGCGGAGCGCTCCGCCACCTAGGATTCTGGAAGCCAGCACACAGGGATAAAGCCCGCTCGTCACCATCGAGGCCATCGCGGGAATGAGGGTTGGCGTGTACTGATAATCTGGATGCAGCATGATGACGACATCTGCTCCCGCCGCCAGCGCGAGTCGATAACACGTTTTCTGATTACCGCCGTAGCCGCGATTTTGCGGATGAACTTCCACCCGGACGCGATCTAGCGTCCGTGCAATCGCGGCAGTGTGGTCGTTGCTCGCATCATCGACCAGGATGATTTCGTCGACGATGTCGTGCGCGATGACTTCATCATAAGTCTGGCGCAAGGTCCGGGCCGCATTATAGGCCGGCATGACGACGACGATTTTCTTTCCTTTCAACATGAAACAAAAGAAGCCGGCAGACGGATTCGAACCGACGACCTGCTGATTACAAATCAGCTGCTCTACCAACTGAGCTATGCCGGCATTTATCAGGGATGAAGCTGTCTCCGACAGCCATTTCCCCGCCCATTGTATACGCCATTTACACGGCGCGCCAGTCGGTCGGATGATGACACTTCGCTACCCGCGAAGCGTTTGAGCCGATACAGAGTCAGCGGCAAGCTGGTGCCCTCTGAAGCCTTATTGCTTCACTTTCATTTCCACACCGCCGCGTCCCAGAGAGACGTCACCCCACCTACGATGCGGCGGCAAAATACACCAGCACCCGTTCTGATTTTTCAACGCCACCCGCGTTATCTCTGGAGTTGCAGCTCAACGCCGCCCCCAGTCGCGTTGACCGCAACGCCGTTTTGTGTGGAGGAAATGCGAACTATCACACCGGCCTGATTTGTCATGAGGGTGCCGGATTTCCCAGCGCCAACAGTCACGCCGCGGGTGCCCCGGGCACCGACATCATAATGACCGTTAAAATCTTGAAGATGCTGGAGGTTGAAAACCTCGCCGTAAGCGGACGAGTTGGTAACCCCGACCTTGCCTACGGACAATCCTTTTACTTTAACCGGATAATCTTTACCCCTGTAGGTAAGGGTTCCGCTCCCGGAGCTGAAGCCGACACCTACTGCGACGGATTTAAATGACAGCCGCAAGGTAGCGTCCGGTTTGCTTTCCTTGGCCGCAAAAGTAACGCTCGTCATCACGGCGAAGGCGAGCAGCGAAACTGCGATTGTTCTCACATGATTCATTTGTATCTCCTTTGGTTGTTAACAGTGGCGCGAATTAAAGTGGCCTTTGGCTGCCCATTCTATTGGACTAAGGTCTTGCGTCAAGGGGTACGACCATGGTCTCATGCTCGTGCCCCAATGACTTGGGCAGACTAAACAGCCAAGGCATGACCGCCCGGATCCTGCCCATCACAGCGCTGTCTCAGTGTGACCGAGCTACTCGTCGTTCACGCGCTGCAATTGCCATATGTCCGCTTTATCTGGGCGTAGCTTGTCGCCATCCATGCTGCGCCCCGATCGCATGAGTACCAATCACCCGCGCACCTCACTAGGGTTTAGACTCACCGCTACTGCAACCTCTCTCGCGTTGCTGACAAGCTGCGCGACGCAGCCGGCTGGTCGCCCGCAAGCTGCCGCTGCCGCAGCGAGTCTTCGTGAGGCCCGATCGCCCGCTGTTTCGGCGGAGGCCTGCGCTGCCGATTATTTGCGGGCAGCCGCTTTAACGGCACCTGATATCAAAAACGGAACAGAAGACGCCATGGCACGCGAAACTTATAATTCCGCGAGTGCTGAGCTGACCATTCTTTTACGGTCAGCTGATGAAGGACGTCTATGGAATCATCCGCTCACCCTCACGGCCGATGGCTTTACCTACCGCCTGCGACTGCAACCTGCCAGCCAGGCGATATGGTCGCCCGACTACTTCACTTGGTTTCTCGAGCCCAACAAAGTCAAACACACGCTAATCAAGAAGGAGGTTACTCAGGCCGGCGTGGGCGGAGCTCTCGTCGGCGTGCGATCTGTTTTCCCGCGCGAGAACTTTGCACCGAGCAAAGGAATCAGTGCGCCCGTAACTGCGACACTGGATTTTCATGGAACGGACGTAACCCTGGCACTTCGGCGCCCTGCCAAACAACCGACGGCGATGGTCGAGGGAGTCACTCAGTCCCTGGCCGCCGATTATTCGGCGCCTATCTCTTACTATCGACCTCCAAACAATATTCTACTGGTAGGCTTAATGGCTGCATTGCGAGGCGGTAACTACACTGAGAAGACGGGACTCTACTTCTTGCAACCTTACGATCCTGATCGAATCCCGGTGGTTTTCGTCCACGGTTTGATGTCGACCGCTTTTACCTGGGTGCAGACGATCAATGGCCTTTTGGCCGACCCGGAGGTTCGCAAACATTATCAATTTTGGGTGTTTAACTATCCGACGGGCAATCCAATTCTTTATTCCGCTCTGAGGTTACGAGAGGAATTGGATAAGGTAGATAAATTTTAT
>Ga0209577_10005021_pt1 | contig 12389 bp, 9 predicted proteins | sample GraSoiAngelo_109_FD_185874 | JGI IMG/M metagenome (GOLD analysis project Ga0209577, IMG submission 185874) | Grasslands soil microbial communities from the Angelo Coastal Reserve, California, USA - 14_0903_12_20cm (SPAdes) (version 2) | ecosystem: Environmental > Terrestrial > Soil > Grasslands ... | reverse complement strand
TTCTTAGCCAGCTGATCGAGAAGCTCATGCGAATCGCGCTGGAGGATGCAGGCGCCGAACGGGGTCTGCTCATCCTTCTGCGCGGGGATGATCCGCAGATTGAGGCAGAGGCGACTACGGGCCACGGTAGCACCCAAGTTACTGTGCGACAGACAACCGTCACCACGTCTGATCTCCCTCAATCCGCGCTTCATTATGTGATCCGGACGCGGGACCGTTTGGTGCTTGATGATGCGTCGGTAGGGAACTTGTACTCGGAGGACGAGTATGTGCGGGCGAAGCACGCCAGATCCATCCTATGCCTGCCCATCGTCAAGCAAACGAAGCTTATCGGCGTACTCTATCTGGAGAACAATTTGACTCCGTACGCCTTCTCCTCGGACCGGGTAGCAGTGCTGGAGTTGCTGGCTTCGCAAGCGGCTATTTCGCTGGAGAATGCCACCCTCTATTCTGAGCTACAACGCAGCGAAGCTTTCCTCGCTCAAGGGCAGCGCATAAGCCACTCCGGCAGCTTTGGCTGGAACGTTTCGAGTGGAGAAATCTATTGGTCGGAGGAAACCTACAACATCTATGGATACGATCGAGCGGCTAAGCCTACATTGGAGATGTTACTGCAGCGAATTCATCCTGATGATAGAGCTGCCCGGCAGCAGATTGTCGACAGGGCATTCGATGCCCGAACAAACTATGAAGCTGAGTATCGTTTGTTGATGCCGGACGGGTCGGTGAAGTACCTCCACGTTATAGCTCGCGCGTTGGAGCCCTCCTCGGTCAACCTTGAATATGTGGGGGCCGTGATGGACGTTAGCCAGCGAAAGCAAGCCGAGCAGAAATTCCGCGGGCTTCTGGAATCCGCTCCGGATGCAATGATCGTCATGAATCGGCAGGGCAAGATCGTGGTGGTCAATGCCCAAGTCGAAAAGGTGTTTGGGTATCAGCGGGACGACCTCCTGGGGCAAGAGGTTGAAATTTTGGTGCCGGAACGATTTTGGGACCTACACCCTCAGCACCGGAAGGAGTTCTTCGCCGAGCCCCGGGTGCGGCCAATGGGTGAAGGTCTGCAGCTGTACGGACGACGGAAAGACGGAACGGAATTTCCCGTAGAAATCAGTCTCAGTCCTCTGGAGACGGAAGAGGGCACTCTTGTCTCCGCTGCCGTGCGCGACGTCACCGAACGCGCGCGGTCAGAAGAGGCGTTGCGCCAAACGCAGGCCGATCTCGCACACATCAGCCGTGTAACCACTATGGGAGAGCTGACTGCCTCCCTGGCGCACGAAATCAAGCAGCCGATTGCGGCGGCGGTCACCGATGCCAACACTTGCTTGCGGTGGCTTGGCCGCGATCAGCCCGATCTGGCAGAGGCGCGCGAAGCAGTCTCGCGAATCATCAAAGATGCGTCGCGAGCAGCCGACATCCTCAGCCGAGTCCGCCTCCTCTTCGAGAAGGGCACGCCGCAACGAGAATTGGTGGATGTAAACGAAGTAATTCGAGAGATGATCGTACTGCTGCGCAGCGACGCGAACCGCCACTCTATCTCAATCCGTGTTGAGCTTGCCGAGGATCTTCCGCACGCCATGGCAGATCGGGTCCAATTGCAGCAGGTTTTCATGAACCTTATGCTCAACGGCATCGATGCTATGAAGGATGTGGATGGGACGCGTGAGTTCACTATCAACTCACAGCGAGGGAAAGACGAACAACTTGTCATAACGGTCGCCGATACGGGGGTGGGCCTGCCGCCGCAGCAGGCGGATCAAATCTTCAATCCATTCTTCAGCACCAAACCTCATGGCACCGGCATGGGGCTTCGCATCAGCCGATCCATCGTAGAATCGCATGGTGGCCGGCTGTGGGCGGCCAACAACTCTGCGCGGGGGGCCAGCTTCTATTTCACGCTACCCTGTGCTTTCGCGGCGCAGCAGATCGCGTAGCGCTGACGATGGAGTCCACATTCCGACATTTCGGTTTCCCCACCGTTCGTCCGTAGGTCTTCACCTATTAGGGTGAAAGGGCATACCTCGGTGCCCAGCGCTGGCTGGTTCTGGCGTCTGCAAATCAAGATTCACGACAACCGGCTCCTGGCCATTCCTCACGACTACGGCTTCGCACGGGTTATTTGGATCAGCATTAATCTCTTGGTGCGGTACATAAGGAGGAACGTAAATAAAATCTCCAGCTGCGGCTTCGTCACTGAATTCCAAGCGATCGCCCCAACGCATCCGCACTCGTCCTTTCAGCACGTACAGGACGGTTTCCAACTCTCCATGGTGGTGCGGTCCTGTCTTCGCATCAGGTTGGACGACCATGGTCCCAGCCCACAACGTAGTCGCTCCAGCTTTCGCATGAGTAATTGCAGCAGCCCGCGTCATGCCCGACGTTTGGGGCGTATTCATGTCCAGTTCGTCGGCATGTACGATTTTGACTCCGTTCTTCTTCCAGTCCATAACTAAAGCCTCCCCTGAAGATCTCATTAACCGTCGGTTGTGTGGGGCAGCAGTCTTAGCCGGACCACCGAGTTCGGCGGAGGTCCGTCCAGGGACCGCCATCCTCGTAGCGCTCGGGATACAGGACCTTCGAACGAGGGTCTTCCGCGGTGTCGAGTTGGAGGACCATCCACTTCGGATATGGAACGCCAGGATCCGATGCCGCGTCCAAGAGTCGGAGTTCGTCGGCCAAGAGCCGGAGGTCTACCGCACGGATGTTATCTTCCAGTTGCTCGGGCTTCCGGGCAGCTATGATCACGCTGCTGACCGCCGGTCGTCCCAGCACCCACGCGAGCGCCACACGGGCGGGAGTGGCGTCATGCCGACCGGCAACTTCCTTCAGCGCTTCTACGACGCGGTAGCCCATCTCCTTGTCAAAGGGCACGAAATTGCCCGCTTCGGCGAAGCGTGTGCCCGCAGGAGCAGGGTTGGCGCGGCTGTACTTACCCGTGAGAAACCCGCCGGCAAGTGGGCTCCAGACCAGGATACCGATGTTGTGATACTCCGCGAACGATTGGAACTCGTATTCGAGACCTCGACCGACGAGGCTGTAGTACATCTGGGCCGTTACGTACTTCTCCAAGCCCAGGCGATCCTGCAGCATAACCGCAGTGGTTGCCTGCCACGACATGAAGTTGGACAGCCCGATGTAGCGGACCTTCCCCTGGCGCACAAGATCGTCGAGCGTCCGAAGGGTTTCCTCGATCGGCGTGTTGCTGTCCCATCCATGCACCTGGTAAAGGTCGATGTAATCGGTCTGCAGCCGGCGGAGACTATCCTCCACTTCGCGCAGGATATTCACGCGGGTTGCGCCACTCCGGTTGAAATTCTCGTCCATAGGGAGGCGGACTTTGGTGGCGAGGACAATCTCTTTCCTCATGCCCTTCAAAGCATTACCAACAAGAGTCTCGCTCTCCCCTAGGCTGTACACGTCGGCTGTGTCGATGAAGTTGATTCCCCTTTCCAGGGCCAGCTTCACCATGCGCGTAGCGCCCTCCTGGTCGAGGTTGCCCATGTTCATCTTGCCGCCGAACTGCATCGTGCCAAGTGCCACCCCGCTAACGATGAGCCCGGTATTCCCAAGTTTCCTATACTTCATCTCCCATACTCCTCCCGCTGCGGACAACAATTACGATCTATTGCGAATTTGTCCCACTCCAGCGCCATTATGCTAATTCAATGAAGAAGGCAACCCAATTGCCAAAGTCGTAATGACTGAGAAAGGCTCACATCCACCGCAAGGAAAGGTGAACGCAGAACACACATCTCTATGATGGGGGGTTGTCTCTGTGACTACGGGCCGACTGGTGTCGAAAGAGGGACGCAAGCTTTAGAGCTGACGCAAGCTTGTCAAAACCGAATTGCGATCGCGGCCATCGTGCTCTCTCCTACATTCAATCACTTGTTCCAATGCTTTGCTCCGCTCACGTTTGGCATTCTTACTGCATACGCTCGGGAAGGGTACTGCATTCTTCTCAGAATGGCAGGCCAAGCCCTGACACGAGCGACAACAAAGGAGAAAGCATGAAAAACACAATATTGTTTTCGATCGCGATGCTATTTGCATTGACAGCCGCATCATTCGCCTAGATGGATGCACATTGCGTCGTCGCAATTGCAAACATGAAAAGATGAGGTGGAACAGACATGGCTGAAGTGCTTTTGATTTGTAGATTCGTGGCGTACGGGAATGGAATCTGCTATGAACATGAACGGGACCGGAGCCAGCATTTGGCGCATGTTTCACATGAGTTCAGTTGTAGACCGATTTCACATTTCATGCAGGCAAGTTGCCAGGAGGCCTAGAGATGAATACGACTCGACGGGACTTTCTTAAAGTCGGTGCGGGTGCTGTGGCCGCCACATCCGCCGTCTCGGCAAACTCGAACGAGAGCTTCTCCTCTATTGCATCAGGGAGATCAGCAGCAGCGTCCGCGGGGGACGAGGGCAACATGATCTATCGGAGGTTTGGACGCACGGATGTGCAGATTTCCGCTATCGGGGTGGGGGGGCATCATCTCGGCGATTTACCGACGTTGGACGAGGCGGTGCAACTCGTCCATGAGGCAGTAGATGCCGGCGTTACTTTCTTCGACAACGCCTGGGAGTATTACAACGGCAAGACTGAGACCATCTTGGGCAGAGCGCTCCGGGACGGGCGCCGCGAAAAGGTGTTCCTGATGACAAAGGTCTGCACCCATGGGCGAAGCGGCAAATTAGCCATGAAGATGCTCGAGGACTCGCTGCGGCGGTATCAAACCGATCATCTGGACCTCTGGCAGATCCACGGCATCGTTTACGACAACGACCCGGAGTTGGCGTACGCCAAAGGCGGCGTCCTGGAAGCATTTGATCGAGCCAAGAAAGAAGGGAAGGTCAGATTCGCCGGCTTCACCGGTCACAAGGATCCTGCATTTCACCTGAAGATGCTCGAACTCGGTTATCCATTCGACTCAGTGCAAATGCCGCTTAATCCCTTCGACGCCAACTTCCACAGCTTTGAGAAGCAGGTCTTGCCCGAAGTCAATCGGCGAGGCATGGCGGCGCTGGGCATGAAGAGCATGGGCGGTACCGCGTGGGGGATAAAAGCCGGCGTTGTTCAGGCTGAAGAAATGTTGCGTTACGCGATGAGCCTACCGGTCACCACCACAATTTGCGGCATGGACTCGCTGGACGTGCTGCACCAGAACCTGCGCGTGGTGCGCGGCTTTCAGCCGATGACTCAGAGCGAGATGGAGGACTTGCGCCTTCGTTGCGCCCCGACGGCGGCCGACGGCCGCTTCGAGCCATACAAAGTATCGCTGCGGTATGACAACCCAATGACCCGGATGCCTCATGGATTTCCCTTCGATCACACACAAAGAGAGGTCACGGAGATGTTGGAAAAGGCGGACGGGCCCTGGTTGGTGCCAGAGACGACACCAGAGACGTCGAGGAGATGAACAATGGTGGATCAACGTCAACAAAACGAGCGATCCCAAGTCACTCCCGAAATCGAGCGCCGGTGCTTCATTCAAGCCGGACTGGCCTCCGCGGGGACAGTGCTTGCGACTTCAGTTTTGCCCAGCCAAATCGTATCGGCTGCAGTTCCGCCGCAAATGACGAACAGCGGTGCTAACCAGATTCCTCGCAGGCCGCTCGCAAAAATGGGCGAACAAGTCTCGATCATCGGCGTTGGCGGATATCATCTCGGGTCGGTGAAATCGAGCGATCTGGCCGTACGCCTGGTTCAAGAGGCAGTAGATGCGGGAGTCAATTTTTTCGACAACGCATGGGAATACAACGACCACCGCAGCGAAGAATGGATGGGGCTTGGTTTACAGGGAAGGCGCGATAAAGTTTTCTTGATGAGCAAGGTTTGCACCCACGGCCGAGATAAGAAGGTCGCGATGCAACAATTGGAGGATTCCCTAAAACGGTTGGGCACGGACCATTTGGACTTATGGCAGATTCACGAGGTCATCTACGAGAACGACCCGGACCTGCATTTCGCAAAGGGTGGTGTCGTCGAAGCGCTGGATGAAGCGAAAAAGCAGGGCAAGGTACGTTTTGTTGGCTTCACCGGACATAAGAGTCCGGCGATACATCTCAAAATGCTGGCGCACGATTACCCATTCGACACGGTCCAAATGCCGCTCAACTGTTTTGATGCAACCTATCGGAGCTTCGAGCAGCAGGTGCTCCCTGAACTTCAGCGGCGGGGGATTGCAGCGCTCGGCATGAAGAGCCTCGGGGGCGACGGGCAGCCGATCCAGTATGGCGTGGTGAGGGCGGAAGAAGCGCTTCGTTATGCAATGAGTCTGCCGGTCGCGACCACAATTTGCGGGATTGACTCGCTGGACGTGCTGCACCAGAACGTGGAAATTGCGCGCGGCTTCAAGCCGATGTCGCCGCAAGAAATGCAAGCCCTCCGCGAGCGATGCAGACCTGCTTCGGGTGATGGCCACCTCGAGTTGTTCAAAACAACAAAAAAATACGATGGCAGCGTTGGGCGAGAGCAGCATGGTTATCCAACTATCGCTGAACTTCCCTTATGAGAGTCAGAGATGCCCTTTGTGTTCTGCCGCGCCGCAGGTCTTTTACAATTCCCAACTCTTTGGCTCTTCCTTCATCTTCGAACCACTTCAGTATGGCTTTGGAAACCTCTTCTCGACCTATGAAAGCTTCGATCCTCCTTCGACCCTGCGGCTGAAGTGCGCGTCATCCCGGCTTCTCACTTCTATATCAAGTACATGGTGTTTGCTGCCGACCGGGCTCCCTACGCTCACAACCCGACAGGTTTCGTGCCACAATTTCACGGCGATCCGATGTCGGTCTCAGAGATCGGCCGTAGCCCCGGAAGCGAATCTAGATGACTCGTTGGCGTCTAGGCGAACGGCTGCAACTTCCACGCGCCAAAGCGTCCTTTGGGCAAGACCGGCCTGGAATGTTCGATACTGGGAATGAAGAGCATGGGCGGTTCCGGCGAACTCATCTCGAAGGGTGCGTTCACCCGCTCCCAATCCCTCTCCTACGCCATGAGCCTTCCCGTTGCCACCACCATCAGCGGCATGGATTCCACGGAAGTCCTCGACCAGAATCTGGCGATCCTACGCGGTTTCAAGACGCTATCCGCCGACGGCATGCAGATACTTCGCGATCACGGCAAGCAATTCGACGACGGCCGGTACGAACTATACAAGAGCACCATAAAGTATGACCGGGATCCGCTCTGCTGGCTCGCACTGAGGAATCCCTTTGGAGCAGGCCCCCCGCTGGAGTATGAGAGCTCGAATCGAAAACTTCATCAGTTTAGTTTCGCTACCAGTTCAAAGCACTAACACGTGGAGGGTGTGGCAAAGGGCTTCACTTCCCGGAGGTAGTTTGCCGCGTGATGTTCTGTGTTCTCAGGCCAATCGGTACGCGCCGGACATGGCTGGACATGCGAAGATTCCGGTTGTCGAAATCGACGATTGCTGCTGGAAAAGCCCTATTGGTTTAGTGTCTCGTCGAACGAATCGGCCTCCTCTGTGGAGCGTGATCTGTCAGACTACGACATCCGGCAAACATTATCCGGAGCTATTCGCTACCGATTGGTAGCAAAGAGGGGCCCTGCGATGTCCGTCTACTCACAGAAACAGGTGATGAGATTTTGCGCGCGACGAAGATCGCGGAGCTGCATGATCACATTACTGGTCTGCGGGTCGATGTTGACTTCAGTAGCATTGGGCCGCGGATATCCCTATCGGTCTAGCGTCACGAGTTTGTTCAAGGCTGCATCTAGCCAAACTCAAAAGATTGACGAATGTCCGTGGCTCAAGGCGTGTTCTCAAACCATTCCGGTCCAGAAGTCCGATTAGGAAACGCAATGCCACAGAGCGCTGCCGTACGCACCTGCCCCAGTGCGCAGACATATTCAAGCACGAAATTCGACTGGAGACACTCGTGAAGAGAGGGTCGAATGCGTCCGCTAGACCCTCGACATTCGCTTGGCCACTTCCCGCTGATTGGCGTTTCCATAGACGGAACCAAACTTGAAGAGACCCGTGGCTGGCGACACGAAAACAAAAGAATTTGAAAACGTTGCGACGTTGCCCGTGAGCTGCTCATTGTCCTGATCAACTTCTCTCAGTTGGAACTGTAGTAGGCCGAGGTCAATTACATCCCCGGTCACACCAGAAATTCGCAAACGATCTCCAACTCTGATCCCCAGCTTTCCAACCAGCAAGAAGTAGCCGACAACCGCAAGAATCACGTTTTGAAGCGCAACCGCAACTCCCGCCGTGAGAAGTCCTAGAAACGTCGCCAGGGAACTCAGCTCGGGAGCAAAAGCGAATGCAATTACCAGCACAATCGCCAGCCAGATCAGAGTCCGCTGGACGACCAGAAACATGCGACGACGATTTGCGTCATGAGCATAGTTCACGGTGATTCTGCGTAGAGCCACAGCAACACCTGTCAGAAAGGCTATTACCAACGCAAGAACGACCAGGTGCAGAATCAAATTCTTCCACGCGCCGGTATACTCGTTGACGACGGTTTTGCGCCATCGGGTCAGTCGCGATTTGTAAACTGTGAGTAAGACCCTCTGCTTGTCAAGTGCGGCCATGGCCGGAGCCAGTCTCGTGATCTGATCTGTGAGCTGGTCGAGGCTCGCCGTCTGTTGCCGCAAGCGCCCTGAGTCCCTGGACTGCAAGTTGTCGGCCGCGAGATCGCCGCTCTGCACGGCTTGATTGACGAACCCTGTAAGCGGCGCCCTGAGATTGTCCGAGAACCGGGCCAACTTGTCGGTCAGTTGTACCCCTTCGTCAACAGTGCGGAGCTTTCGCTCAAGCATAGACACCTCTGAGGCGAGCGCGAGAATGCCGGAGTTCGGGGGTTTAGGATCTGATCTAAAACTTGATGGCTGGGCCGGCTGTACTGGAAGACCGGGGTTCGCCGCCTCAGGAATGGTGCGTGCAAGACTTTCAACAAGCGATCTGAAGTCTGTTGTTTGAGGGTGATTCACATCATTGGCCTGGATGAGATCGACCAGGTTAAGAAGACTCTTGGATCGCGCCTGAAGGAGTGTGAGGCGCGTTTGTGCATCAGCCGATTCCGCCTCCAACTTCTTTCGATCTGCTCTACGAGCGGTGGCCAGTTTCGTCTTGATCGACTTCAGATCCTGTCCGGCCTTTTTGCTTTCAGCCTCTGACTTCACTTCCATCTGAACCAGGTGCAGTGAGTCTGAAGAGAGAGCGTTAGGAATTCCACCGCCCTGAGTAGTCGGGGAATCCTGGGCCGTCGTTGCGAGCGATGCATCGGTTCTGGCGAAGTCAAACGAAAGCTGAACGATCTGCGCACTGATCGGTTGATTGTTATCGAAAAACAGAAGGTCGAAGGGCTCGGTCCCAACCTGCCGTTCCGCCGAAAAATAACGATACCACTCGATGGTTTCTGTCAGGAATGCGAGCGTCTGTTGCTTCGAAGGTAGGTTATACGACCCCACCGGCGGACTATCGGCCGACAATGCATGCGACCCCAGTAGGACAAAGAGGAGTGCGTACCCACTGCAGATCCCTAATTTGATCGCACGACGGTCCATCTCTCCGCCTTCTTTCGATTCGTGCCAAGAATCGTTGATAACACTCGCCCGTTCGATGCAACGCACTGCAGCTTCTCCCATCCGCCGCAACACAGCGGCAGCGGAGAAGTCCACCTCCTGACTGCCAGCCAATTCTTCAGAGTTCACGCGAAAAGCAGCTTTTGTCACTGGCCTGGAAAATCGGCGCTTCAGCGGCCGCCTTTCGAGCCGTCGCGTTATCTCACTGCGCAAGAGAGCGATCATCTCCTAAGGGTCGAGACTCACACAGAGTTTCTCGCACAAGAGCGTTTCCGGGCCCTTTAGAATCTTGGCTCAGTAGACAACCCCATACGAATCCGTTTTACGAATCCGTTCGTGATGCAAGTCTTGCTTCTCGTGGTCAAGTTTCGACTACTTTATGACTTATGGTTTGGAGTCCTTGCGTCCAGTGTCGAAACCAGTCTCTGGGCGGCTGCTGGGATGGCGACTCTCCCGGACCGCACGATCTGTTTCGCAGGAATCCTCTGCCCATAAATCTGCTCGTTGGCGCCACCATCAGGGCGAATGGTTGATCCCTCGAGTGCGATACCTGCGAATGCACCTCGGGCACGGGAGTAACTCAAGATGTCCGCGCGCAATGTAGCGTCGGTCTCTGCGGAGAGGTCCCGGCCGACCGGGCCGGCTGCAACCGAAGCATCCGCTCCAAGCTTCACTTTGCTGGTGAGAATTCCGCTCGCGCCGCGCTCATTCATTATCAGGAGAACAAAATCCGTTGCCTCACCCCCGATTTGGAAGCCAAAGCTGCCGCCCTCTAGAGCCATCATGGTGGGTGCACCCCAGCGCCCCCTGAAACCTTGGCCTTGGCGACAGGACATCGCTCCGCGGCCGTAACTTCCGCCCACAATGAAGGCCGCTTTCAAGACGGACGGGAAGACAACCACACAATCAGCCTTGTCAAGCAAGTCCTGAGGGATGTCGTCGGGAACATCGAGAATCTCCTTCAACACAATGCCGCTGTTCTTCAGCCGATCCTCATCCTTTTCGTGATCAGCTGCCAAAGCGGGCGAGGAAAGAAGTGGGAGAGCGACGAATAAAATGCTCATCAGATACTTCGTTAGTTTCTTCATGTCGTTTGTCCTTGTGAGCGCTTTTCAAGCGACTCATGTCGCGTTCCTCGAAACTGAACCGCCGGCCTGGATGAACAGCGTCCCTTAACTGGAGAGACCCTTCCGGCGGTGTCATTTTGTATCGATCATTGTAAGAACTGCGTTCGGGGTTACTTTTTCGCCTCCGGGGGGAAATGTGCGAACATCTTCTTCACTTCCTTGTCGAGGTTCTTGGTGTTCTTATCTGGATTGTTGGAAAGTGTGTCGCTGGATGAGCCTCGCCAGATTAAGTTCTTGGCCTTGGCGTCGAACAGATCGACGACCAGAGTACCGACTTTGTAGGTTTCAGTGGTCGTCGTTGCGTCTCCGACTCCTCCCCAACGCCAACCTCCTCCAAAACCGTCGTAAAAGGTGTTGAGAGTTTGCTGATTCTTCGTGATCTCCATTGCGACGACAGAGACATCGCCACCCGAGTCAACCTGGGTCCATCCCTTGGCTGCTAGAGCCGCATTCACGGCGTCCTTAATGCGGTCAACCATCAGCGGATCTTTCGTTTGGACCTTCTCCCAAGAGTAGGTCTTATATTGTCCGAAATTTGCGCTGTGATCGTAGTCGGTCTTCACCTGCTCGGCGAATGACGCAGCTACGAATACAAAGAACGTTGCGATCGAAACAAGCATTTTGTTGTGTAGTTTCATGATTCTCCTTTAGTTCCTCTTTGAAATGTCCCAGGGACAGTCATTTATTACGGCTGGCCAGCACTTTTGGCTGACAGCGAATGCTTTTCAGCAGTCGCCGCTTTGGCCGTATTTTGTTCGAATTTCGACGGCAGAACCTGCATTTCGGACTTCCGCCCGTCGACCCAGATCGCGCTCAGAAACTCGATGTTGCCGTACTTGTTGAAGGTGACATCGCTCTGGGCATGACGAGTTTCGGAGGATACGACTTCATACTCCACGAAGACGGAATGCGAACCGCTGGCGCTTTCCAGTAACAAGAGGTTATTGTCGGCGTCCGGTTGAGTCAGTCGATAACTTCCTGCAGGCATCTTCGCGTTCCCCGCGTAAAAGGCGGAGGGTGCGTCAAACACCACACTATTGGCGATCTGCGCCATGGCAGGGATAGCGCACAGGACCGATACCAGGCCTATGCTCACAATCAATTTCTTTAATGTGTTCATTTTGTTTTCTCCTAAAAGTTATTGTGTGTGTCTGGGCTTGCCATTCCGACCGGAATGCCGCCCCGACAACCGGGCATGTGCATTAGGAATGCCAAACTTGAACGGAAACAAAGAACGAGGCAAGTGATTGAATTTAGGAAAAGATAGGAAGGCTGCAACGCAATTAGGTTGCGAGAAGCTTGCACTGCTTCTGAATTCTGCGTCCCCCGTCCGACACCAGGTCCGTCAGCGGTCACGCCAAGACAAGGGCCACGCTAGGTGTTTTTCAGCGGTCGCCCTTTCCTTTGCGTTGGATGGAAGTCTTTCCCATGTATTTACAACTTTGGTAGCTTGTTTGCTTTTCTCGGAATGAGGAGAAACACATGCGTAATTCAAAAGTTCTTGCCTTTGCTATTCTGCTCGCCGCTCTGACCAGCATTCCGAGCTCTGCAAGTGCACAGGTCTCGATCAACATCGGCCCCGAACCGGCGTGCCCTTATGGCTACTACGACTACGCGCCATACAACTGCGCTCCGTACGGGTACTACGGACCCGAGTGGTTCAGCGGTGGCGTATTCATCGGAGCCGGCCCTTGGTTC
>Ga0209577_10005019_pt1 | contig 12394 bp, 12 predicted proteins | sample GraSoiAngelo_109_FD_185874 | JGI IMG/M metagenome (GOLD analysis project Ga0209577, IMG submission 185874) | Grasslands soil microbial communities from the Angelo Coastal Reserve, California, USA - 14_0903_12_20cm (SPAdes) (version 2) | ecosystem: Environmental > Terrestrial > Soil > Grasslands... | reverse complement strand
TGCGCCAGCAGATCGCCGAGCCCGCCACCGCGCTCAAGGCGCGCGAGGGCAGGGTGGAGGAGATCCGGCTCTGCATCTCCTGCAACCAGGAGTGCATCGGCCGCGAGGGCCTCAATCTCGACCTCGGCTGCATCGAGAACCCCGCAACCGGGCAGGAGCTCACCCTGGCGCCGGCGCTGCTCGGCCGTGTCGCCCGGCCCCGCCGGGTGCTCGTGGTGGGCGGCGGGCCCGCGGGGATGGAGTGCGCCGCGGTCGCCGCCCGCCATGGCCACCGGGTCACCCTCTGCGAGCGCAGCGACGAGCTCGGCGGGCAGGTGCGCCTCGCGGTACGGGTGCCCAACCGCTCCGAGTTCGGCGACCTCACCCGCAACCTCGCCACCGCGCTCCGGCTCAGCGGCGCCGAGGTGAGCACCGGGGTGGCGGTCGGCGTCGACGAGGTCGCCGCCGGAGGCTGGGACGCGGTCGTCTGCTGCACCGGGTCGGTCCCGGCTCCGCCGCCGTTCGCAGGCGCCGGCGACCCCTGCCTGCGCAGCGTCCGCGAGGTGATGGAGGGCACCGAGGTGGGCGAGCGGGTCGCCGTCCTCGACATGGTCGGCTTCCACCAGGCGACGAGCACCGTCGAGCTCCTCGCCGAGCGGGGCGCGAACGTCGAGGTCTTCACCACCTCGCTCACCGTCGGCCAGGACCTCGGGCTCACCCTCGACTGGGAGAACTGGCACCGGCGGGTGCTCGCCCGGGGGGTGCGGCTCACCACCAGCGTCGCGCCGCTCGGCGTCGAGGGCGGGGTGATCACCGCGGTCCACGCCTACTCCGGGGAGATGGTCTCCTTCGGCCCCTTCGACACCGTGGTCGTCGCCGACCACGGCCGCGCCGACGACGACCTGTACCACGCGCTCCGGGCGGCGAAGGCGGCGCCGGAGGTGCTCCGTGCCGGGGACTGCGTCGCCCCCCGGCGGGCGGGGAACGCGATCGTCGAGGGTCATCGGGTGGGGCGGGCGCTGTGACCGCGCAGGACGTCTGGGTGTGGACGGACGCCTCTGAGGAGGGGCTCGGCGACGCCACCTGGGAGGTCCTCGCCGAGGGTCGCGAGCTCGCCGCCGCCCTCGGCGGGTCGCTCCACCTCGCCGGCGCCGGGATCGGCGAGCCGCTCCCCCTCGTCGAGCTCGGCGGCGCCGGGGTGGCGCGGGTCCACCTCGCCGGGGCCCCGTGGCGGGGGGCCGAGGCCGAGGCGGGCGCCGCCGTCCTCGCCGGCCTCGCCGCCTCGATCGGCGCCCCGGCGGCGGTGCTCGTCGCCGGCACCGGCGCCGGCGACGCTCTCGCCGCCCGGACGGCGATCCGGCTCGGCGCCGCCCACCTCGACGACTGCCTCGCGGTCCGCTGCGCCGCCGGGGGGCTGGCGGTACGGCGCTGGGCCTGCGACGACCGCCTCCAGGAGGAGTGGCTGGTCGGCGGACGGCCGCTGGTGGCGTCGCTGCGGCCCCAGACCCGGGGACGCCCCGACCCCGCGGAGGGACCGGAGCCGGAGGTCGAGCGGCTCCCCGACGCGGTGGCGCCCCAGCGGGTCCGCCACCTCGGCGAGCTGGCCGCCGAGCCCGGGTCGGTCCCCCTCGCCGAGGCGGACCGGATCGTCGCCGCGGGGCTCGGCATCGGCGGCCGCCCGGCGCTCGACTCCGTGCAGGAGCTCGCCGACCTGCTCGACGCCGCGCTGGGGGCGACCCGCCCGCTCGCCGACCGCGGCTGGGTGCCCTTCGAGCGGCAGATCGGCACCACCGGGCAGATGGTCAGCCCGCGCCTCTACGTCGCCCTCGGCATCTCGGGCGCGCTCCAGCACCTGTCCGGCATCATCGACGCCGAGACGATGGTCGCCGTGAACACCGACCGCACCTGCCCGATGATGGCCCGAGCCACCCTCGCCGTCGCCGGTGACGTCGCCGAGATCCTCCCCCTGCTCCTCGCCCGGCTCCGGGAGCGCGCCGGGCAGGGGGGAGGCGGCAGGGGGGAGGCCCCCCGCCCGTGGGCGCGTGAGCGCCCCGATGACAAGGAGGTGGCGACCTGACCACCGCCTTCGACGCCGTGGTGGCGGGCGCCGGTCCCGCGGGCAGCGCCGCGGCGCTCGTCCTCGCCCGGGCGGGGCGGAGCGTCCTGCTCCTGGAGCGCGGTGAGTTCCCCGGGAGCAAGAACGTCTCCGGGGCGGCGATCTACGGCCCCGACGTGCTCGCCGAGCTGATCCCCGCGTTCTGGGAGACGGCGCCGATCGAGCGCGTCCTCACCCGCCGGGTGATCTGCGTCACCTCGGAGGAGTCCTCGCTCTCCCTCGACTTCGCGACCCGGCGCTTTGCGAGCCCCCCCTACAACGCCTTCAGCGTGCTCCGGCCGCGCTTCGACCGCTGGCTCGCGGACCAGGCGGTGGCGGCGGGCGCCATCCTGCTTAACGAGACCGTCGCCGACGAGCTGCTCCGCGACGCCACCGGCCGGGTGCGCGGGGTGCGGGTGCGGCGCCCCGACGGCGACATCGAGGCTCCGGTGGTGATCGCCGCCGACGGGGTCAACTCCTTCCTCGCCCGGGGGGTCGGCCTGCAGCGCGAGCTCGGCGGCCACGACCTCTCCGTCGGGGTCAAGGAGGTGCTCGCCGTCGACCGCGGCATCCTCGAGGAGCGCTTCCATCTCGAGGCCGGCGAGGGCGTCACCTACGAGTTCCTCGGCTCGGTGACCGGGGACGTCGCCGGGGGCTCCTTCCTCTACACCAACCGGGAATCGCTCTCCCTCGGGGTGATCGTCGAGATCGCCTCGCTCGCCGAGCACCGGGTCCGCCCCTACGAGCTGCTGGAACGCTTCAAGGCGCATCCCACGGTCGCCCCGCTGGTGCGCGGCGGGAGCCTGGTCGAGTACTCGGCGCACATGGTCCCCGAGGCCGGCCAGGCGATGCTCGCCACCCTCGCCGGCGACGGGGTTCTGGTCGCCGGGGACGCCGCCGGGCTCTGCTTCGCCACCGGGCTCTACCTCGAGGGGATCAACTACGCGATCGCCTCCGGCCGGGCCGCGGGCGAGGCCGCCGCCGAGGCGCTCGCCGCCGGAGACACCTCCGCCGCCGGGCTCGCCGGCTACGAGCGGCGGCTCGAGGAGCGTGGCGTCCTCCCCGACTTCCGCCGCTTTCGGATGGCGCCGCGCTTCATCATGGGCGAGCGCATGCAGCGGCTCTACCCGGAGATCGTCACCGGCGTCGCCGAGCGGGTGCTGCGCTCCCAGGGGGGCCGCCCCAAGCAGAAGCTGCTCCCCGCGGTGACCGACGAGGTGCGCCGCTCCGGGGTGCCGATCCGCCGGCTGCTCCGCGACCTCTGGGAGGGGGGACGGGCCTTCGGATGGTGAGCACCACCCTGGCGGAGAAGATGACCACCGTCCGCTTCCGCCCCGACCACGAGCCCCACATCGTCGTCGACGGCGACATCTGCCGCGACTGCACCCTCCACATCTGCGTCTACGTCTGCCCGGCCAACCTCTTCAGCCTGCTCAGCGACGGCTCGATCCTCTTCAACCACGAGGAGTGCTTCGAGTGCGGCACCTGCTACGTCGCCTGCAACCGCGAGGGGGCGATCCACTGGCGCTACCCCGGTGGCGGGCGCGGCGTCAGCTTCCGCGACTCGTAGGCTCCTGATGCGCATCTCCGTCGTCGTCGAGCACGGGTGGGAGCCGTCGACGGTCGAGGCCGACCCGCTCACCGGCGCTGTCGACGCCGCGCGGGCGATCGCCGGCCTCGGCGACTCCTCGCGGGCGGCGGTGGCCATGGGGTTGCGGCTGCGCGGCGAGGCCGGCCGGGTCGAGGTGCTCGCGGCTGCTCCGGCGGCCGCCGAGCCGGAGCTGCGCTCCCTGCTCGCCGCGGGGGTCGACGCGGTGCTCCGGGTCTGGGGGCCGGGCCTCGAGGAGGCCGCCGCGGAGGCCGTCGCCCGGGCCCTCGCCGCCCCGCTGGGAGCGGCCTCCGCCGACCTCGTCCTCGCCGGCGACCGGAGCCTCGACGGCGGGCGCGGCGCGCTGGGACCGATGCTCGCCGAGCTCCTCGGCCTGCCCGCGGCCACCGCGGTCGAGGCGCTCGCGGTCACCTCCTCGGGCGGTGAGGTGACCGTCCGCCGCCGCCTCGAGCGTGGCCGGCGCGAGCAGCTCGCCCTCAGCCTCCCCGCCGTGGTCTGCGTCGAGCCGGGCATCGCGGGGCTCGCCGACGCCCCGCTGCCGGCGCTGCTCGCCGCCCGCGACGCCCCCGTGCCGGTGCTCGCGACGACCGCCGAGGCGGAGCCGGGCTGCCGGCGGGTGCGCCGCCTGCCGCCGCGGCCGCGCCCACGGCGCCTGCCCTCCCCCGACCCGAGCCTCCCCGTCGAGGCGCGGCTCGCCGCCCTGCTCGGCGCCGACCGCGGTCACGAGGGCGAGCACACCCTCATCGAGGGGCCCCCGGAGGTCCTCGCGGAGAGGATCCTCCGGCTCCTCGAGGAGCGGGGCTACCTCTCCTGAACTACCCCCCCTCGCCGCTCGGCTGAGCGCCGCCGTCCGGGGGCGCCGGGATGGCGCTCTCGTCCGCGGCCGGCGCCGTGGTGGCCCGGGGGGTCGGCTTCCCCGCGACCTCGACCTGGCGCTGGCGGCGGCGGCGGGGTGCCGCGGCGGCGGCGCCGCGCCGGGCCTCGAAATCCGCGGCGCCGATGGCACCGCGATCGCGCAGCTCGACGAGCTCGTCGAGCCCGCCGGGGAGCGCCGAGCGCTCGGCGCGGGCGTGGTGGACGAGGGCGAGCAGCCCGTCGCGTGAGGCCGCGAGGTTGTTGCCCGACAGCGAGAGGCGCTCCCACCGGCCGCTGGGGGTGCCGATGGTCGCGCTGCCGTCGGCGTGGAAGGCGACGTCGCAGATGTCCGCGAGGTAGAGGACCAGCTGGGCGTCGTTCCCCCGGGTGTAGATCAGCCGCTGGGTGGTGAGGGTGAGCCGGTCGCCCTTCACCGGGCGGCTGCTCGCCGCCACCAGGAACTCGTCGTCCTGGAGACGCAGCGAGCCGGGGAGCGGCAGGGGCTCGGGATGGAGGGGGACCGGGCAGGTCGCGCTCGCCCGCTCGTACGCCGCCTGGCGGCGGCCACGGCGCTCCGCGTCCCGCGAGGTCTCGTGGATGCGTTGCCGGCGCTCGACCTCCTTGAGGTCGAGGTCGGGGAGCCCCACCTGGCGGAGCCGCTCCGCGACGCCGGCGCGGTGGGGCGTGCCCTTCCGCGTCTCGTCGCTGATGCCGACCCGCTTGAGCCGGTCGGCGACGCTCGGCGAGGGGTCGGAGGAGGCGGCGGCGGGCTTCGCCTCCACGGGCTGGTCGCCGCCGAACTCGGGCGGCCAGAAGAGATCGCTCAGCCGCTGCCTCAGCCCCATGTCCCACCCTCCTCGTGTCCGCCGTATCGCGCCGCCACCGCCGCCGGTACCCGCACCCGGCGCGGCGCCAGGGCGAGCGGGATGAGGTTCTCGATGGAGCCGGTCTCCGGCCGCCGGACGCACTCCGGGTCGGGCTGGTCGAGGGCGAGCCCCGCGAAGTGCTTCACCGCCATGCAGCCGCCGTGGCAGCGGTCGTAGGCCCCGCAGCTCGCACACCCGCCACCCACCTGCTCTCCGCGCAGCCGCGCGAAGAGCTCGGAGTCTCGCCAGATCTCGGCGAAGGGCCGGGTGCGCACGTTGCCGGCGCGGAACTCGTCGACGAGGACGAAGGGACAGGCGAACACGTCGCCGCGGGGATCGACGCAGCAGACGATGCGGCCGGCGCCGCACATGTTGAGCCCGTCGAGCGGCTCACCGAGCGCGGAGAGGTGGAAGAAGGAGTCACCGGTGAGCACGTCGGGATGGGCACGGAGCCAGCCGTACAGGGTGCGGTTCTGCGCCTGGGTCAGGCGCAGCTGCTCCCACACCTCCAGGCCGCGCCCCGACGGACGCAGCCGGGTGAGCCGCAGCTGCGCGCCGTAGGAGCCGGCGAGGGCGTGGAGGCGGTCGAGGCTGTCGACGCTGCGGCGGGTGACGACGTGGTTGAGCTTGAAGGGGAATCCCTCGGCGGCGAGCAGGTCCATCGCGTGGCGGGCGTTGGCGTAGGAGCCCTCGCCGCGGATGGCGTCGTTCACGGTGGCGTCGACGCCGTCGAGGCTGATCTGCACGTCGAGGTAGTCGGTGGTCGCGATCCAGCGCGCCGCGGCGGCGTCGATGCGGCTGCCGTTGGTGCTGAACTTCACTCCGATGCCGCGCTCGATGGAGTGCTCCATCAGCGCGAAGAAGTCGGGGTGCACCATCGGCTCGCCGCCGCCGACGTTGATGTAGAAGACGCGCATCTCGGCCCACTCGTCGATGAGCCGCATCGCCTCCGCGGTGGTCAGCTCGTCCGGCGCACGCCGGCCCGACGAGCTCAGGCAGTGCACGCAGCGGAGATTGCAGGCGTAGGTGATCTCCCAGGTCAGGCAGATCGGTGCCGCGAGCCCCCGGCTCAGCGCCTCATATCGCATCGACGACACCCCGGCGACGCAGACCCTCGAGGAGCGTGAGCATCCGCGGCACCGCGTCGGCGGCGAGGGCGCCGCGCTCGACGAGCGAGTCCGCGATATCGCCGACGTCGCGGCTGCCGTCGGAGCGGAGGAAGGTGTCGAGCGGGGGCTCGACGAAGAACAGCCGGCGCTCGTCGTACGTGTACACCAGGGCGCCGAAGGGCTCGTCACGCAGGGCGGCCCGGGGAGCGAGGCGGACGCGGTCGGTCCGGGTCAACGCCTCAGTACACGCCGCACATGCCGTCGATGGTGATCTCCCGGATCAGCAGCTCCTCGAGCTCGGCGTCGTCCTCGGGGAGCTCGACGGGCGTCGAGGCGGTGGTCTCCGGAGGGTCGTTCTCGGCGGTGGCGTCCTGCGGGATCAGCGTCTGCTCGTGCATGTCCGGGCAAGCTAACAGCGGTCTCTTCATGCTGTCAATCAACTCAGGCCGACCAACTCTGTCAGGGCCGCGGCGAGCTCCGCGAGGCCGCCGACGCGGAGGTACCGGCCCCCGGTGCGCCGGGCCAGCGCGGTGCCCGCGCGGACCGACTCGGGGAGCGGGCTGGTGCCGAGGACGTGGACGCGGTCGAGGCCGGCGACCGCTCCGAGGGGGTCGCCCCCGGCGGTCGCCATGCAGTCGCTGAGCAGCAGGACGGCGCGCTCGTCGGCCTCGGCGCGGCCGAGCTGGCGCGCCGCGGTGCGCAGCGCGAGGGAGAGGTCGGTGCTCCCCCGGGCACGCACCGAGAGCACGTCCTCGACCACCCGTGCGGCGGGGCGCCGGCCGCCCTGGGGGCGGAGCACCACCGCGTCGCGGTGGAAGGCGACCACGCTGCAGTCGACCCGCTCGCCGGCGGCGAGGACGACCGCCGCCGCCGCCGTCGCCGCCATCGCCACCGCCTGGCCGCGCATCGAGCCGCTGTGGTCGAGGAGCAGGCAGAGCGCCCGGCGCGGCCCGCCCCAGCTGCGCAGCACCAGGTCGTCGCTCCGGCGCGGGAGGCCGCCGCCGGAGCGCTCGAGGGTGCGCTCGAGGTCGAGGTCGCCCTCGACCCGGCCGGACCGGGGGACCAGGCGGCGCAGCCCCCGGTGCGACGGGCGGCCGGCGCGCCCGAGGCGGACGAAGACCCGCGCCGCGAGCCGGCGGGCGTGCCTGCGCAGGTCGACGTCGGTCGCGGCGGCGAGGTCGGAGAGGAGGGCTGCGGCCCGGTCGGGGTCGCGGGCGAGCAGACGCTCGAGCGCCTCCTCGTCGACGGTCCCCACCGCCGGGGACACCTCGCCGAGCTCCCCGTAGAGGCTCTCGAGCTCTCGCCGGCTCAGGGTGCGGCGTGAGCTCTCGCGGAGGGCGGCGCGGGCGTCCGCGCCCTCGAGCATTCGGCCGTGGCTCGGCGCCGGGCCGTGGCGGCCGCGGGGCGGCGGCCCTCCTGAGGGCTCCTCGTCCCCCTCCTCGGCGGCCTCGGCGGCGAGGAGGCGGTCGAGGATCTCGGTGACCACCTCCTCGGGGGTGCGGTCGACCCCCTCCTCGAGCCGGATACGGCCGCTGAAGGCGGCGAGCGCGGCGTCGAGGAGGGTGTCGCGCGACGCCCGCTCCTCGCCGCGCAGGCCGCAGAGCCCGCGGGCGATGTGGACCATGTCGATCGGCCCCCGCACCGAGGCGCCCATCCGCACCTCGGAATGGTCGCGGGTGGCCCGGCCCAGCCCCACCGCGAGCCGCACCAGCCGGCCGGACTCACCGGTCGCCCTCTCGGTGATCGTCCGCTCCCCCGCCTCGTCCTGGTAGTCGATGGCGATCCGGCACATCCGGTCGTAGATCGCCTGGCCGATGCGGGCGGTGCCGACGGCGTCGAAGGGGTTCATCGCGGCGATGAGCCGGAAGCCGGGGTCGGCGCGCACCCTCCCCATCCGGCTGACGTGGATCTCGCCCTCGGCAAGGGCGGTGATGAGCACGTTGAGGGTCTCCTCGGGGACCCGGTTCATCTCCTCGAGGTAGAGGAGCTGGCCCTCGCGCATGGCGGTGAGGAGCGGCCCCTCGACGAAGGCCTCGGGGCGGTAGCCGATCTGGAGGACGGTGGAGGGGTCGTGGTAGCCGACCACCCGCGCCGGGGTGAGCTCGGCGTTGCCCTCGACGAAGACCACGCCGAGCCCCGCCTCCTCGGCGACCACCCGCAGCAGCGTCGACTTGCCCGTCCCCGGAGGTCCCTCGAGGACGACGTGACGTCCGGAGGTGAGCGCGACGGCGAGCACCTCGGCCTCGCGGCGCAGCCCGACGATGTCGGTGGCGATGCGTTCCAGGAGGTGCGGGGGCGCGAGCGCGGTCGCCGTTCGACGCCGCGCCCGCGCGCCCTTCTCCATGTCTGCGCTCACGCGCGGAACGGAGGGGGACTCCCCCAGGCCGTCAGCTCCCTCGTCGCTGACAGCCTTCCCCCTGCGGTCACGACGCGTGGAGGACCACGCCGCGGATGTTCTTCCCGTCGCGCAGGTCCTGGTAGCCCTGGTTGATCTCGTCGAGCGAGTAGGTGTTGGTGCAGAGCTCGTCGAGCTTCACCTGGCCGATGCGGTAGAGGTCGAGCATCTTGGTGATGTCGTACATCGGGTTGGAGGAGCCGAAGATCGTCCCCTGCACCGTCTTCTCGAAGAGGGTGAGCATGGTGCCGGAGAGCTGGATGGTCTTCTCGGCGATCGGGCCCAGGCCGGTGATGGTCACCGAGCCGCCCTTGCGGATGATGTCGAACGCCTGCTCCACCACCGTCGCGTCGACCGTGCCGACGGTGACGATGGAGCTGTCGGCGCCGACCCCGTTGGTGAGCCGGGTGACCAGCTCCCCCGCCTCGGCGCCGCTCGCCGCGCTGTGGGTGGCGCCCAGCTCCTCGGCCTTCTCGCGCTTGTTGGCCAGGGGATCGACGGCGACGATGTTGGCGGCGCCGGCGTGGCGGGCGCCCTGCACCGCGTTGATGCCGATGCCGCCGATCCCGTAGATGACCACGGTGTCGCCGGGGCCGACCTTCGCCTTGTAGACGGCCGAGCCCCAGCCGGTGGGGACACCACAGCCGACCAGCACCGCCTTGTCGAGGGGCAGGTCGTCGTCGACCTTCACCGCCGAGTACTCGGAGATGACGCTGCGCTCGGCGAAGCTGCCGAGCATGCACATGGCGCCGATGTCGCCGCCGCGGGCGTGGAACTTGAAGGCGCCGCCGGGCAGCGAGCCCTCGAGCAGGGTGGCGCCCAGGTCGCAGAGGTTCGACCGGCCGGTGGAGCACCAGCGGCAGGTGCCGCAGACGGGGAGGAACGAGCAGACCACGTGGTCGCCGGGCTTCACCTTGGTGACCGACGGGCCCACCTCCTCGACGATGCCCGCGCCCTCGTGTCCGCCGATCAGCGGCAGCCGGCAGGGCAGGTCGCCGGTGATCACGTGCTCGTCGGAGTGGCAGAGGCCGGCGGCCACCCAGCGGATGAGCAGCTCGTGGTCGCCCGGCGGGTCGAGCTCGAGCTCGCTGACCTCCCAATGGGCCTTGGGTCCGGTCTCCCAGCAGACGGCGCCCCTGGTCTTCATCGCCTCTCCTCCAACCTCATCCTCGGCACGGTCGCGCGCCCATACCGCCATACCCCGGCCGGTCACTCTACCTCCCGCGGGAAGGCGAACGGCTCACTCGTAGCGGGTGCCGCCGAGGTCGACCCAGCCGCCCTCGTGCTTCCCGGTCGCGTGATGCGTGTAGTGGATGACCGGATGGCCGGGATCGGGCTCGAACTGGCCGTGGACCACCACCACCTTCCCGGTCGCGACCGGGACCCGGGGCGCGAGGGAGATGTTGTGGTCGATCTCGACCCGGGTGCCCTCGACGGACACCACGAAGCGCTGGTGGACGCCGTCGCCGCGGTCCGGGGAGTCCGCCTCGAGGGCGGTGACCGTCGCCTGGACGGTGACCTCGGCGGGCCGCGCGTCCCGGAGGTCGGAGGCGAAGGCGGCGTTGTCGATGGTGTCGCCGCCGCAGCCGGCGAGCGCCACGAGCGCCGACGGCGCTGCGGTGAGGAGGGCGCGGCCCCATGACGAACGGGTGACGGCGAGTTTACGAACACCCGCTCCGTGCCATGATCGGGCCACCGGTGGTGCGGGAGCTCCACGCGTCGGGCGATCGGCCTGCCCCCGGTCCTGGGGAGCCGTCATGGCCATCCTCATGTGCCGCCCCGACCATTACGGGGTCGAGTACGAGATCAATCCGTGGATGCACGTCGAGACCGAGGTCGACGGAAGCATGGCGCTCGCGCAATGGCAGGCGCTCTACAACGCATACAGCCTCCTCGGCGAGCGGGTGGAGGTGGTCGACCAGCAGCCCGGCCTGCCCGACATGGTGTTCACCGCGAACGCTGCGGTGGTGCGCGGTCGCGAGGCGGTGCTGAGCCGCTTCCGCCATCCCGAGCGGCAGGGCGAGGAGCCCTTCTGGCGGAACGCCCTCGAGCGCCGCGGCATCACCGTCCACCGGGTCCCCGACGAGGTCGCCTTCGAGGGGGCCGGCGACGCGCTCTTCGTCGGCGAGCGGCTCTTCTGCGGCCACGGCTTCCGCACCGACCTCGGCTCCCACGCCCTGGTCTCGCGGCTGCTCGACGTCGAGGTGGTCTCCCTCCGCCTCGTCGACCCGCGCTTCTATCACCTCGACACGTGCTTCTGCCCGCTCAACGAGCGCACCGTGCTCTTCGCCCCGGCGGCCTTCGACGCCGCCTCGCAGCAGCTGGTGCGGCGGCTCGTCCCCCACGTGATCGAGGTCCCCGCCGAGGTGGCCGCGGGCTTCGCCTGCAACGCCATCAGCCTCGGCGATCGGGTGATCTCCTCGCTCGCCGCCGAGCGGCTCGAGGAGCCGCTCCACGACGCGGGTTTCGCCACCGTCGCCCTGCCGATGTCGGAGTTCATGAAGTCGGGCGGCGGGGTGCGCTGCCTCTCGCTCCCCCTGGACGGGGACGGGCTCGCCGAGGCCGCCTAGGCGTCGTCCCTAGGTACGCCGCCGCCGCGGGCGCGCCGCCACCGGGGGTGGCGTGGGCGACTCGGCGTCCACGGCGCCGCCCATCTGCTCGACCATCTCGGCGGCGCTCGCCGATGGTGCGGATCTGGCGGCCGACGGCGGCGGTGCGCTCCTGGAGCTCGAGGAGCTGGGCGAGCAGCTCGGCGTCGACCTCGGGCTCGGCGGCACGGCCGCCGCCACCCTCCGGGCGCGCCTTGGCACGGCTCGCCTTCGGCGGCCTGCGCGAGGTGGGTCCGGTCTTCGTGGCCTTCTTCTTGCCCATGTTGGGGCCAACAGTAGCCGGTTCACCCCGGCCCGCGTCACTCCTGGTGGATGAGCGCGGTGATGACGCTCCGGTAGCGGAGGGTGTCGGAGTAGAGGCCGTGCCGGGCGATGCTCGCGTCGCCCTGGTAGTACGCGGCGAGCGCAGCCTGCTCGTCGCCGCCGTGGATGGCGAGCAGGTGGCGGAGCAGCATGCAGCCCGCGATCACGTTGTCCTCGGCGACGGCCAGGTCGAGCGGACGCGGCGAGAGGTAGTGCGAGATCCAGTCGCCGGTGTACGGCTCGACCTGCATGAGGCCGATGGCGCCGGTGGGCGAGATCGCGTTCTGCTGCCAGCCGCTCTCCATCCACGCCACCGCCCGGACGAGTTTCGGGTTCACCCCCTGCTGGAGCGCGATCCGGGTGAGGAGCGCGTTCACCCGTCCCAGCCGGCCCGGGATCTGCAGGGTGGTGCCATAGCGGAGCGGCGCGCGGACGCCGATCCCGTTGTTGCGGGCGAGGGTGGCGAGGTCGATGCCGAACCGCCGGGCGATCAGCGCGAGGTGGTCGCCACGCTGGACGGTGTACCGCTCGACGTCCGGGGTTCCCGCGGTGTAGCCGGGCAGCCCCGCGGCGG
>Ga0209577_10005018_pt1 | contig 12395 bp, 11 predicted proteins | sample GraSoiAngelo_109_FD_185874 | JGI IMG/M metagenome (GOLD analysis project Ga0209577, IMG submission 185874) | Grasslands soil microbial communities from the Angelo Coastal Reserve, California, USA - 14_0903_12_20cm (SPAdes) (version 2) | ecosystem: Environmental > Terrestrial > Soil > Grasslands... | reverse complement strand
GCAACGAAGAGACATGCCGTGTAAACCACCAGGCGAGGGCGGAGAAGCCTATTCCCACGATCACCAACACCGACAGCGGTTCGGCTACACCAAACTGCTCACGCCGGTGCAGAAGAAAGAGAGACACAGCGTACAGGATGATATAGGCGACGAGATACGGACTGGTCAGCCAAGGCTTCACAGATTGCTGCAATTGCCTTCCCCCCAAAAGAACGAAACGTCACAGAAGAGTACGTTAAATCGCACCGAAGGTTCCCTGCTTGCCGCGCTGTAATGCTTTGCATAGAATGCTCACTTCTCGTAACCTGTTCGTACGTGAGGCCCTTTGGCGCAATTACCCACTACAACAAACCAAACCGACAAAGCTGATGCCCCGCCTACTGGCAACCAGCTTTTCGCCTGCAAGTCCATCGACAAGCTGATTTCTGATTCGGAAGAGCCTGAGCGCAGACTCAAAAAAACCCTCGGGCCGGTGTCTCTGACAGCCTTGGGCATTGGCGCGGTGATCGGTTCGGGCATTTTCACGGTCGTCGGCACCGCCATTGCAGGGCAGAAATTCGATACCTCCTCCATCCTCAACGCTCCGCTTCTCGATTACCTAGTCAGGCACACGGCAACCCAGGGGAGGCCAGGGGCTGGTCCCGCACTGGCCTTGTCGCTTGTCCTGGTTGCAATCGTGTGTGGGTTCACCGCACTTTGTTACGCGGAACTGGCCTCGATGATCCCGATTGCAGGCAGCGCCTATACCTACACTTACGCAACCATGGGCGAGTTGATCGCCTGGATCATCGGCTGGGACCTGATCCTCGAGTACGCCGTAAGCAACATGGCGGTTAGCGTGGGGTTTGCGGCACACCTGGTGGATATGTTCGATTGGTTCGGCTGGCATCCAGCCCTGCGCTGGATTTCACCCGCTTATCTGCCCGCGGGCTTGAGCGACCTAAAGGGCAATCTTCTCTACCCCCCGGGTCTCCACTTTGGTTTCAACTTCCCCGCATTCCTGGTGGTCATGATTCTGACGGTGATTCTGGTGCGCGGCATCCGCGAGTCGGCGGAAGCTAATAACACCATGGTGATCCTCAAGATCGCGGCCATTTTTGCATTCATCATCGTGGGTGCGCACTACATTCATCCCGGAAACTGGCATCCATTCGCCCCACAGGGCTGGTCCGGCATCCTTACTGGCGGCTCGATAATTTTCTTTACTTACATCGGATTCGATTCGGTTTCTACGGCCGCGGAAGAAGCACGAAACCCGCAACGCGATCTGCCCATCGGGATCATTGCCACCTTGGTGGTCTGTACGCTCCTTTACATCGGCGTAGCCATCGTACTCACCGGGATCGTTCCCTGGCAGTCGCTGCTCGACGATGCCGCTCCGGTCGTTAACAGCATGAAGAAGTTGACGCTTGAAACCGGATCGCACACGCTGCACTGGGTTCGGCTGGGAGTGCTGTTCGGCGCCATGCTGGGCATGATCTCGTCTTTGCTGGTATTCCAGCTCGGCCAGGCGCGTGTTTGGTTCGCCATGTCGCGTGACGGCTTACTGCCGCGGCTTTTTGGACGGGTTCATCCCCGCTTTCGCACACCCTCAACGGCGACCTGGATCGCGGGCTTCGTGGTTGGAATTCCGGCGGGCATTTTAGATATTGGGACGCTTGCCGATCTGTCGAACATCGGCACGCTGTTTGCTTTCGTGCTGGTTTCCATCGGCGTCATTATTCTGCGCTACCGCGATCCTGGCCGGCATCGCGGGTTCCGCGCGCCGGGAGGAATCCTGGCGCCGGTGCTCAGCGTCTTTTTCTGCGGGCTCCTGATGAGCGGACTGCCCGATCCTGACCTGGTTGCGATTCTTCTCCTGGCTGGCAATCGGTCTCGCTATCTACTCCCTGTATAGCCGACGCCATAGCGAGTTTTGCAAGGACAAAAGCTGAGGAACGGCGAGGGGTGTGACTTAATCTGCGTTGCGTCATACTCATGCAGCCTTCGCAACGTAATTTCTAGATCATGAGTGCTACTGCGAGCCCGTTCCCAAGTTCCTTCATCCTTTCCCTTCCAAAAGCCGAACTGCACCTGCATCTTGAGGGCTCGGTAGAGCCAGAAACACTGCTCGACTTAAAGCAACGTCACGGCTCGCCCGGCGGCACAGTCGCCGAGATTGAACAGTTGTACGAATACAAAGATTTCAACGGTTTTCTGATGGCTTTCAAGGCGGTCACCCAGGAACTGCGGTCCCCTGAAGACTACGAGTTAATCACCTATCGCTTAATGGAACGGTTAAAAGCGGACAACGTGCTGCATGCGGAGGTCTACGTCTCCGTCGGCGTTTGCCTCTACTGGAAACACGACTTTGCCGCCATCTTCGAAGGACTGGAGCGTGGACGCCAGCGCGGGGAACGCGACTTCGGCTTGTCCCTGCTGTGGATATTTGACGCGACAAGGCATTTCGGAGCGGAAAAGGCACAACGAGTTGCGGAATTGGCCGTGCAGTATCATGACCGTAACGTCGTGGGCTTCGGCATTGGAGGCGACGAACGGCGGGCCCCCCCCGAGCTCTTCCGGGATGTCTACACCTTTGCCGCCGAGCATGGCCTGCGGCTTACCGCACATGCGGGCGAGACCGCAGGTCCGGATTCTATTTGGGGAGCGCTGAACCTCAAGGCCGAGCGCATTGGGCATGCACTCACCGCGTCCCAGGATCCGGAACTGATCGAGGAATTATCCCGCCGGCAGATTCCTGTCGAAATTTGCGTGACCAGTAATCTCAAAACGGGATGTTGCGCCAAAACTACGGATCACCCGGTCAGGAATTACTTCGACCATGGCATCATGGTCACACTCAACACAGACGATCCTGCTATGTTTCGTACCTCCCTCAGCCGCGAATACCAACTGGTGCAGGACACGTTTGGATTTACCGACGAGCATCTGAGGGAGTTGGCCCGCAACTCCTTCGAGGCATCGTTCTTAGCCGCAGAAAAGAAGCTGCTTTTTCTGAATTTGTTTGACGCGGCGGCCTCCCGTTCGTAAGCTTTTGGCCTTCCACGTAGTTGAGGGCCAGAAATGCGGCTATCCGTATCTGTCGGTCTCGTCGCGATAGTCTTTGCTGGCCTTTCTGCTGCCTACACGTCATCGCAGTCTTCGCCCGACATTCTGGTTTTCACCAACGTTAACGTGGTGGATACCCGGCATGGCCGCTTGGGAAGCAAGTACACGGTCGTGGTTAAAGATGGCCGCATCGCTGCCGTCGCCAAGGTCGGCCTTATCCAGGAAAGCAGCAAGGTGCGCATCGTAAACGGCAGCGGCAAATACCTGATTCCGGGACTCTGGGACATGCACGTTCATACCGCGGGAGGCCCCGCTCCTGCGTGGGATGAGAACGTTATCTACCCACTGTATATCGCCAATGGAGTCACCGGTGTACGCGATATGGGTGGTGATCCCAAGCTGCTCGAGTCGCGCCGCGAACGCATTGAGCGCGGTGAAGTCTTGGGCCCCCGCCTGCTATTTGCCGGGCCGTTCCTGGATGGAGGAAAGAGTGATGCTCAGGTGCTCGCGATTAACACCCCCACCGAGGCGCGGCAGGCAGTGCGGACACTCAAGCAGATGGGCGCCGATTTCATCAAGGTGCTGTCGCGTGTTCCTCGGGAGAGCTATCTGGCAGTTGCCGATGAGGCTGCCCGCCTTCACATGCGATTCGTGGGGCATGTCCCGGAGTCAGTGAGCGCTGCCGAAGCCTCTGCCTCAGGGCAGCGCAGCATCGAGCACTTAAGCGGGATCATGCTGGCGTGTTCTTCCGAAGAGAACGAACTCAGGCAACGACGAGTGAATGCTCTGGCCAAAGATGACGGCGCCGGAATGGCAGCCCTGAACCGGCAAACCCTTGCCACCTACAATTCGGCGAAGGCCTCGAAACTGTTTGCAGAACTGACGAACCACAATACCTACCAGGTCCCGACCCTGGTGTGGTGGCAAGCGGCCGCCAACATGGATGGACCGACACTGGCAGCCGACTTCCGTTTGCAATACGTGCCGATGGGCGTACGAAGCCAGTGGAAGCCTGCACAAGGCGCGCAGCAGAGCACAGGCCAGGAAGCGTCCGACGCCCGGCAGAGGTTTGCACGCTATCTCGAACTGGTGCACAGCATGCATCATGCGGGAGTACCCTTCATGGCGGGCACCGATGGGCCGGATCCGTACGTATTTCCCGGATTTAGCTTGCATGATGAGCTTGAATTGCTGGTGAAGGCCGGGTTTTCTAATGCCGAGGCGCTGTCGGCAGCCACGTTCTATCCCGCATTGTTCATGGTCAAACTCGACCGCTATGGCGTGGTGGAACCGGGAAGAGTTGCGGACATGGTGCTGCTCGATGCGAACCCCCTCGACGATATCCGCAACACACGGAAGATTTCGGCAGTGGTGCTCCGCGGAAAATACTATTCGCGCATGGACTTGGACAGGATGCTGGCGCAAGTGGCCGAAGCCGCCAAGAAGCAGGACACGGTGGCGCAAGATCGGTCGCGAAGTGCGCGGCCTGTCCGAGTTCTCAGTGAGATTCGATCAGGAGAGAGGCCTTGAAGGAAGCCGATAGCCATCGCGTAAATCTTGCCACGCGCAGCTTCTCCCTCCTGGAGAAAACCTTCGCGATTTGCCGGCTGCCCGCGAATGCGCCTCTTCCGGAATGGTGCATTGGCGATGGCTTCTTTTCGATAACCCACACGGCCGATGAACTGTCCATTGTGTGTCCGCAAGAAAATGTTCCGGCAGATGTGCCGGCGGAGCGCGAATGGAAGTGCCTCAAGCTCGAAGGCCCCATTCCTTTTTCCGAGACAGGAGTTCTGACTTCCTTTGTCCAGCCGCTTTCGGATCGTGCCATCCCCGTATTTGCGATTTCCACCTATGACACCGATTACGTGCTGGTAAAAAATGGCTGGGAGCGCATGGCACTGGACGCGCTTCTCAAAGCTGGATACAAATTGATGGCAAACGCTGCGAGCAAGCATATTTCGAAGCCCGCCTCAGGCAGCGGCCAAAGCGGGTGAAAACAGTCTTTCACTTTTCGAAGATGATTAAACAAGCAGCTGTTACTGAGAAACGGAGCACCTCATGAAAAAGATAGTTATGCTGATCACAATGCTCATTCTCGCGGCCGCGAGCCTCGCCGCTCAAGCTGCGCCGAAAAAGGCTGAAGCGCAATCCGAGCGGCGTTATATCAATTTGCCCAAGGTCGTGCAGGCGCCCTTCAGCGACGGCGTGCTCGTGGGCAACACGTTGTACATCGCGGGGCGCATTGGTGTCGATCCCAAAACCGGCAAGCCGCCCGACGACCTGGAGCAGGAGATCCGCATCGTGCTTGACGGCATTAAGTCCGTGCTCGCCGAGGCCGGCATGACCATGGACGATATCGTCTTCGTCCAGGTCTTCTGCCCGGACATCTCGCTCTATGGAAAATTCAATGACGTCTACAAGAGTTATTTCGGAAAGGATTATCCGGCGCGCGCCTTCGTCGGTTCCGGTCCGCTGTTGCGCGGCGGCCATTTCGAGGTCAACGGCATCGCTGTTAAACGATGAGGAGACCGACGACAAGTTCCCGCCCACTACCATTCACCCGGCAAAAAGAACCAACCGCTGTTGAAAAGGATGCACTTAGCGCCAAGCTGTGATGTAATAACGAGACCAATCTGAACATGCCATCCCGCCGTACAGCTATGCGCCGTCGTTTGAAGGACATTTACCGGAATCTCCGCGGAACCCGCAAGATCCTGCGGGCGCTGGTGTCTACGGATCATCCTTTGCTGGCACACCTCATTCCGGTGCGACGCTGCAACCTGGCGTGCAAGTATTGCAACGAGTTCGATGATTTCTCCAAGCCCGTACCGACTGAGGTCATGTTCCATCGCGTGGATAAACTGGCGGAACTGGGCACGTCGGTAATCACCATTAGCGGCGGTGAACCCCTGCTGCATCCCGAACTGGATGGCATTATCAGCCGCGTTCGGAAGCGCGGCATGATTGCTGGTCTGATCACCAACGGTTATCTGCTGACTGCCGAACGCATTCAGCGGCTCAACCGCGCCGGGCTGGAATGGCTGCAGATTTCGATTGATAACGTGACGCCGGATGAGGTTTCCAAGAAAAGCCTCAAGGTGCTGGACAAAAAGCTGCAGTTACTGGCCGAACACGCCGACTTTCATGTGAACATCAACTCTGTCGTTGGCGGTGGCGTCAGCAATCCGCAGGATGCAATCACAATCGGCAGGCGGGCCCTGGCTTTAGGTTTCAGTTCGACCATCGGCATCATTCACGATGGCGAAGGGCAACTACAGCCGCTAGGTGACGAAGAGCGTCGCGTGTATCACGAAATGAAGGCGATGGAGAAACGCAGCTTCACCCGAGTCAACGCTTTTCAGGACAACATTGCTTTGGGCCGGCCCAACCAGTGGCGTTGCCGGGCGGGCGCACGCTATTTATATATTTGCGAAGACGGTCTGGTGCACTACTGTTCACAGCAGCGCGGCTACCCTGCGATTCCCCTCGAACAGTACAGCGTGGCAGACATCCGCCGCGAATTTGTCACTGAAAAATCGTGTGCCCCGCATTGCACGGTTTCCTGCGTGCATCAGGTTTCCGTCTTCGATGCCTGGCGGGCTCCCCAACGGCCCGCACCGGTTGTATCGGATGCGGGTGGACTGGTACAGATCGAATAGCTGGACTCTCGTCTCCGTCGCGGCGACAACTTCCAATCGAAAAACCGTTATTTCTTCGGTTCTGTCTTTGATTCCGTCGCGGCCTTCTTTTGCGCCGTAGGCGGTAATAGTCCGTTCAATCGTAAGTACATGGCTGCCGCGCCGTAATGATCAGCCCAGCCACTAGTCAGGGCGATGATTGCAAAGGCGCGTGGCGCCTGCCGTCCGCCGAAGACTTCAATGTTGTCTCCCAGCTTGGAATCGTCAGCTTTGGCAAGAGCGGTCGTGCAAAAATCAAACGAGCTCTTCAGGGCCGCCACCAGCTTCTCTTTGCTGTCCGACTCTTTCAGTTCCTCAGTCTTAGGCGCGGGCGTGTCGCTGGCCTTGGCACACAAGTAATTGTTGGAATCGATGATATGCAATACCAGGTGCGCGAAAGTCATCTGTTCCGGCGTGGGCTTGTAGCTGAACTTGTCGGCGGGCATGGTCTCGACAGCAGCCACAATGTTCTTGTGCTGGCGTGGAAGTATCTCTCGCACCACGCTGGTGACCGGGCTTTTCGTTTGACCGAAGGAGAAGATGCCCAGGAATATGACAACAAGAAAAATTCCACAGCTGCGTTTCATGGAAGTCCTCCACAGTGCGCCACCAGCATAAACTGCTAACTTCGATTTAGCCACAGAAGGAAATGAGATTGTGATTCCTGATTTCTGCTTGTTGATTTGAGAAACAGCCGAGAGCCCGCTTTTCATTCAACAATCACAATCAACAATTCACACCGCTATTTCGGGCGTAGCCTCGAGCAGGCTCCGGCTGTAGGCATGCTTCGGCTCTTCCGTAATTTCGGTTGTCGAGCCCACCTCTACAATTTTGCCTCGATACATCACTGCGATTCGCGTCGCCAAATAGCGCACCACCGGCATGGAATGAGAGATGAAGAGGTAGGTGAGTCCAAACTCTCGCTGCAGTTGGGCAAGCAGGTTTACGATCTGTGCGCCGACGCTCACGTCCAGCGCGGAAACGGGTTCATCCGCGACGATGAACTTTGGCTTTAAGGCCAGGGCGCGGGCAATTCCAATGCGCTGCCGTTGGCCTCCGCTGAACTCATGGGGAAAGCGTTGCGCTGCAGACTCGTCCAGACCGACCGCCCGCAGCAGTTCGGTGGTGCGGACGCGGCGCATAGAACGGCTCATGGGCTCGTGGACGATAAGAGGCTCGGCGATGACGTCTTCGACGCGAAAGCGCGGGTCGAGCGATCCGAACGGATCCTGAAAAATAATCTGCATATCGCGGCGATACCGCCGCATATCGCTGCCGCTGGCCACGAGCAGGTCTCGTCCGTCAAAACGAATGCTGCCTGAGGTCGGCTCGATCAGCCGCAGAGCCAGGCGGCCCAATGTGCTCTTGCCGGAGCCGGACTCGCCGACCAGGCCGAGCGTTTCTCCGGCTTCAATCTCCAGCGAGACATCGTCGACTGCACGGACTTCGCCCTTGGCCCCGCCGCCGAAAATGGATTCTCCAAGCGGAAAAACCTTGGTCAGGTTGCGGATTTCAACAAGAGCCATGCGCGAATCTTAACAAACCACGTGGCGCCGGGCGCCGTTCGGCTGCGCTCAGGGCACTCTCTTCCGTTCCTTGCCGAGCAAAGCTGCAGTTCTTCCGCAACTTCGCATTCAAACTACTGGAGCGCAATCATCGGTACGGCAATGATTGCAGCCACCATCCCCGCGGTCTTCCAGCGAGTGAAATGTTCTTTGAGGATCATGCGAGCCAGCAGCACGGTGACCGCGGGATATAGGGATGTCAGCACGACCGCGGCATCCAGTCGGCCAGTCTGGCTTGCTCGCACGTAAAGCGCGGTGCCACTGACATCCAGGCATCCGGCCAGGATGCCCATAATGATTCCCTTGCGTTCAATCTTCTTCTCGGCGTTGCTGGCCAGCACAATCACCAGCACCAGGACAAGCGACGCCAAACGCGCCAGAGCCGCAGACCACAGGGCAGAACTCTCGCGGGTCTGCTTCATGCACAGGAAAAATCCGGCAAAGCCAAAGCCTGCCAGGACAGCCAGCGATAGTCCTTCAGGACGACGCACGCCATCTTCCGGCCTGGAAATCAGAAAGATTCCAAGCACTGCCAAGGCAAAGCCGGCCAGCTGAATCGCATGGGGCAGGCCTTCGGTGAAAATCGCAAAGATCACCGGAATCGCCGCACCCAGCACAGCCGAAACCGGAGCAGTGAGGCCCATCTTCCCGCTGGCCAGCGCCCGATAAAAGACGGCGAGGGCGGCGCCTCCGCTGGCTCCTCCGGCAATCGCCCACAACGCTGCGTTTCGAGAAGGGTAAGGGGCGTGAGCTAACACGGCGAGGGTGGTCATCAGGATCAATCCGCCGGTATGGGCGTACGCTGCCAGCACAAAAGCGTTAGCCCGCTTGGCGGCATATCCGCCGACAAAGTCGCCCACGCCCCAGCAAAAGACCGTGGCCAAGCCATAGCTCGCGAAGAGGAATGGAGAGGACATCAGTGTGAACAGATGAGATTAGCATGTCGAATCGCTTCACTTGCTGCATGTGTAATTTGAAACGGAATTTGCTGGATGATGTCTTATGGCAGTGCTGCGCCAGGCAGTTTCATGCTCGGGCGCCCCGGTGGAATCAGGGTCGTGGGCCGTGATAAAGGCGGAATTGCACCTCGACATTGATCTGCACCGCCACGGGTTGGCCATCCTTGAGGGAAGGTTGGAAACGCCACTGCTTCACCGCCTTGATCGCCTCTTCATCCAAACCGCGAACCAGAGATTGCGCGACTTTAATGTCGCGCGGAAGTCCATCGGCACCGACAATCATCCGTAGAACAACTGTGCCCTGGATGCGGCGCTTGCGTGCGCCGTCATCATATTCCGGATCAGGAGTGTAAATTGGCTTGGGAGGACTGACGCCGCCACCTACGCGGAACACGCCGCCGCCTGGTTCGAGATTTTTGCCGGCCAACCGAATTGATACTTCGAACGCCATCTGCGCGATCCCGGGCTTTTGGCCGGATTCCGCATTCGTCAACTGCAGGGATTCGATTTTGAACGAGCCCAGCCCATCTCTGGTGATCTGCTCAATTTGTTCTGGTGTCGCGGCACCATTCCCTGCCGGGGATATGGAGCGTCCCACCTCGACCGAGAATATAATTTGTCGATTCTTCAACTCACTGGAGTCGGTCTTACTCCCGTCTGTTTTCCCCTCTTTCTGTTGAAATTGCTGTGCCTCTATAAGCAATGGATTGAACCCACTGACCGGTTCACTAAACTGCGCCAGGTTATCCGCGCGACCGCGATCCGTAACTGCAATTTGCCACCCTTCATGGACGGGCAGAAGTGCAAAGGTCAACCTTGGAGTGAAATCGCAGTGGTAAGCACCACCAGCCCATACTTCTCCCGAAAATGAGAGAAGCACCGTGCGGCCCGCGCCGGTACTCTGTCGGACGGCGCACTCATCCTCGACCGGTGCCGGCCGTGCTGGTGTCCCATTCGTCTGTGAGGGAAGTCGCCCAACAAACAACGCCAGGATCGCGAGAAAGAAGTAAGCGCGTCGGAGAGGCATCCGCTTGAGAAACGCTGAAGGCGCGCCCGATTCTAGCATGGGAAAGCGGAGGCTGATCTTGCGGATTGACGGAATGACGATCTCGCGGTTAGTACGATGAATCGCTTCTTCTACTAGGGACCGGGTACTCGCTACCCGGCACTAATGATAGAATTTTCATAAGCATTCCTTCACTCCCGAGAGCCCAGGTTTGACCGAACTCGCACCTTCGATTCTTTCGGCTGATTTCGCCCATTTAGCGGACCAGGTCCGCAGTGTGACCGAAGGCGGCGCCACCCTGGTGCATGTGGATGTGATGGACGGGCATTTTGTGCCTAACATCACCATTGGGCCGCCAGTGGTTAAGTCCTTACGCAAGGTCACCGATTTGCCTCTTGACTGTCACCTGATGATCGAGAATCCCGACCAGTACATCCCTGATTTTGTACAAGCCGGAGCGGACTGGATTTCGGTGCATCAGGAGGCATGCGTACACCTGAACCGCACGCTGCATCACATTAAAGACCACGGCGCGCAGGCGGGTGTAGTCATCAACCCGGCCACCCCGGTGGAAACGCTGGCTGAGGTTCTCGACATTGTGGATTACGTGCTGGTGATGTCGGTGAATCCAGGCTTTGGCGGACAGAAGTTCATTCCCGGCGCGCTGCACAAGATTCGCCGGCTGGCGGAGATGCGCCAAGCGCAGGGCCTGAATTATCGGATCGAGGTCGATGGGGGTATTGCCTTGGATACCGTGGGAGAGGTGGTACGTGCCGGGGCGGAAATCCTGGTGGCAGGCAACGCTGTATTCGGTAAGGGCGATCCAAAGAGTAACGCGCAAAAGTTGCTAAAAGCTGCGGCAGAGGCCACACTGCTGAAAGTGTAGGCTGAGTTCGGCCGATCCTCGCGGGCAGGTAAAAACCGCAAACACTACAAGTTCTTCTGGGGTCTTTATGTTATGTCGTAAAACGGTCGTTCTGCTGTTGGGGCTGCTGCTTGCCCTGACGGCTGCTTGCACTAACAAAAAAGTCCAGAACCCGCTGGCTAACGTCGGTTCCAAACAGCCGGATAAAGTGCTGTTCGACCGCGCTATGGACGCACTCAAGCACAATCGTTTCGACGTCGCGCGCATGACGCTGCAGACGCTGATTAACACTTATCCGGACTCGGAATACATCGCCCGCGCCAAGCTTGCGGTCGCCGATTCCTGGTATGACGAAGGCGGAACCACCGCGATGACCCAGGCGGAAGTCGAGTACAAAGACTTCATCACGTTCTTTCCCAACATGCCGGAAGCCGCGGAGGCCCAGTTTAAAATCGCGAATATCCACTACCAGCAGATGGAAAAACCGGACCGCGATTTTACTCATGCCGCGCGCGCCGAAGAAGAATACCGGCAAATGATTCTCCAGTTCCCCGACAGCAAGCTGGTGCCGGAAGCCAAGCAGCGCCTGCTGGAAGTTCAAGAAGTGCTCGCTGAACGTGAGTTTCGCGTGGGACGCTTCTATTTCATGCGTGAGTCCTATCCAGCGGCCATTGCGCGCCTGCGCTCGATTGCGGAGCGCTATCCGCTTTATAGCCAGGCCGACGCAGTCCTATATATGGTCGGCCAGTCTTATGAAGGGCAGATCGCGAAAGTGCGCGCGCGTCCGTCATGCATTGGCTCTTCCAATCGTCCAGTTGGCTGCGTGCCCGAAGCCAGTAAGGCGAGTGCCATTCAGGAGTTCACAAAAGGTGCTGCTGATGCCTACTCTCGCATCTTGACGCGCTATCCGGTGATGGACCGGGCGGAAGAGGCCAAGCATCGTCTGCAGGCTCTGCATCAACCTGTGCCCAAACCCACCAAGGCCGCTGTCGCACAAAATAGGGCGGAAGAGGCCAGCCGCCATGAGAGCGGTATGTTCGGCCGCATGATGAGTAACTTCAGGAAGCATCCTGACGTGGCGCAAGCCACCAAGGTCGGCCAGCCGACTCTGGTCGACCCCAAGCCGGTGAGCGCCACCGAGGTCGTCCAGGAAGCCAGCCGCGCGTTGATGGCGCCTTCGCGAAGTGCAGCAGACAAGAATAAAGTTTCCATCGAGACAGTTGGAACAGGCGCCCCGCCTGCGGGGGAAGCCGTACCGCGCTCTGACGCTCCGCC
>Ga0209577_10005017_pt1 | contig 12396 bp, 8 predicted proteins | sample GraSoiAngelo_109_FD_185874 | JGI IMG/M metagenome (GOLD analysis project Ga0209577, IMG submission 185874) | Grasslands soil microbial communities from the Angelo Coastal Reserve, California, USA - 14_0903_12_20cm (SPAdes) (version 2) | ecosystem: Environmental > Terrestrial > Soil > Grasslands ... | reverse complement strand
CCGGGGAAGGGGCCGGGATGGTCCGGGCTGCAGTTCGACCTGATCCAGCCGATGGGGAAGGGACCCGACCTGGTCCATCCCTAGGTGCATTGTCCATTTCCGATCAGGGTCGGACCGGCGTTCTGACGGATGAACAGCGGTCTCGCCGTGGGCAGCGGTCCTCCGGTGACCGGATCGGTCAGCATCGTGTCGGCGGTCGCGATCACGACGCAGCCGCGCTGGTCGATGGCGTTGGTGAACAGGTCGCCGAGACGGCGGTCCTGGCCGGTGGCGACGCAGGACGTGCCGCCCTGGCAGATGGTCCCGTAGTGGATCGAGCGGCCGGCGGCGTTGACGATGGTCATCGAGGGCGTGGAGCCAGTGGCCCCGAAAATCTGAGCCTCGTAGACGAAGGTGTTGGCCGGCTGGCAATCAGGATCTTCCAGTCCGTCGAGCTGGTACCAGACCACCGAGACCTTGCCCCGGTCGCCGGCGACGACCCAGGGCCAGAGCACGCGGGCGGTTCCGGGGCGGCTCACGGTGAACGTCCTCCAGGACAGACCGTGGTCGCTGGAGACCGCCATCTTGATCGAGTTGGGCGCCGGGCTCAGGCCGCCACCGCAGCCGCCGGTCGTCCCCGGTGTGCGGTCATCCGTGTCCCAGACCAGGTAATAGTTGTCGCTGGCGTCGATCGCCAGCGCCGGCCAGTGGGCGAACATGGTGGTGGTCGCCGCTCGGCGCGGGGTGAAGGGCTGCCCGTAGGCGCGGGCCACGCTGACGCCGACCCCGTTGAGACTGCCGTTGGCGTCGAAGAAGATCGCCGGCTCGACCAGGTTGCCGTTGTGGCGGTCGTAGGACAGCTTGCCGTCTCCGGTGTAGGTCGATCCGTCGGTGTCGGAGACGCCGGTCGCGCTGCAGACCACGAGGCCAGCGCTGTCGACCGTTCCCTGGAAGACCTGATGGCTCAGAACGTTCTCGACCGTGTCGGTGGCCATGAACACCTGGTTGGCCGGGCCGCCGGCCAGCCAGGGCCGGTCGCCGTCGTGACAATCCGGCGTGCCGGTGGGCCAGGTCTTGCCGCCGTCGGCGGAGGCGAACACGGAGTCGTTGGCCAGGTTGATGCCGGTGTCGTAGACGAGCCCGCCCGAGTCCTGGGTCAGGTCGGGATCGGAGAACCCCGTGGTCTTGGTGCTCGTGCAGGTGCCGTCGAAAGCGGTCACCCGCTGCCAGGTCGAACCTCCGTTGGTCGAGTACCAGACGTAGACCTGATTACAGTCGGCGAGCAGGAACTGCGCGAACGAGAGCGGCGAGCTGACGATGCCGTTCCGGTAGAGGTGGGTGGTGCCCTGGTGGCTGGTGTAGACCAGCGTGCCCTTTGATCCGGAGTTGAGGATCACCGGCTCGCCGCCGGAAAGGCTGGTATCCACGTAGGTCGGAGTGGCGAAGCCCACCGGTGGGCCGGCCGCGCGGGTGCTCACGGGAAAGGCCATCGTCGCGGCAAGCGCAAGCAGGGCGCCAAAACGAGTTGCCGTCCGCTTCATCGGTCAGGCCTCCTTGACGAAGAACAGCTGAGTCCCACTGAGCTGGCCGGCGGTATACACGATGTCGACCTTGCCCGCCGCGTCGACGATCGCCTGGAAGAGGTCGAGCAGAGAGCGATCCGAGGACCCGTTGCTCGACTCGATCGCGCCGGTGTGGATGCCGGCGACCGCCATGGCCGTGCCGACGCTCGGCGTGCCCAGGGCGTTAGTCACCTTGCTCAAGTAGACGTTCCAGCTGGCATTGACCGCGTTCGGGTCGCCGCTCGTCGTGGCCCCGTAGTAGGCGATCGCGACCGAGCCGGGAGCGATCAGGTCCATGGTCGGAAAGACGTTGGTCGCACTCGCGGTCGATACCTTGATCGGCGCCGACCAGGTCTGGCCATGGTCGCGGCTGACAGCGAAGCGGATCTGCACGCTGCCCCCGATCAGCTCGCCCCAGGCCACGTACACGTTGCCCTGGCCGTCGACTTTCACCGGGGCGAAGTTCCATTCGGTGTCGAAGGCGGATCCTGTGCTCCCGGTCCCGGGGATGTTGAAGCTGGACCAGGTCAATCCAAGGTCGTCCGAGCGCGCGACTCCCACGCCGCCGCCCGCGGCGCCGTTCTGGCGGCTGTACGTGATGTAGACGCTGCCCGTGCTCGGATCGACCGCGATCCCGCCCGGCGGGCAGACGCATTGCCGTACATTCAGGGGTGTCCCCGAGTAACAGGGATTGGCCAGCTTGAGCGCGGGCTTGTTGTTGCGGACCAGGTACTGGCCGCCGATCAGACACTCGGGAACCGCCGGCACGTCCTGGGCGAAGGCGATCCCTCCGGCGGGACCGGCCGCCAGGCTGGCACGGGCGACGTGGACCGCGTCGATCCCGTCGTAGACCACGTACAGGCTCTGGTCCTTGCCGGAGTAGGCCAGCCAGGGACGATCGTCGCCGGGCGAGGAATGGCCGGCCTCGTTGCTGAGCCAGCTCTGGCCGTGGTCCGTCGAGACCCTCATCGTGGTGTCCCCGAGCCACAGGTCGGTCTGGAAGACGCTCTGCGTGGCATCCGGTACGGCGACGATGTCGGTATCCCCACCGCCCAGCGGCTGGGCCACCGTCCCGGCGACCGCGGGGACGATGGGGCCCTGAAAGCTCTGGCCGCCGTCCGAGGAGACCCACACCGGGCTCGGCTGATTCGTGGTCGCGGTAGTCAGGACGCCTCGAGGCGCCGTCGCGAAGAGGCGGCCCTGGCTGTCGCGGGCGAGACTCGGCTCGCCAAAGGTGTCGGATCCCGGAAGCGTCAGCGGCGCCGTGAACCCGGCCTGGGCAGTCCCGCCGCTTACGGCGGCGCTCCCGGGTAACGCTGAGGTCGCAAACATCGCCGCGGCGCCTGCCAGCGCAATACCGAACCGGACCCTGCTTCCCATACCGGCACCCCTTTGTCCCCTGATATCGCCAAGCGGCTACTACATCGAATACTAGCGCGCTGCTATGGCGCTTGATGAATCCAGCAGGGGCTAAAACGTGAGCATCGAAGCGGTCTCAGGCACGGCGGCCGCGACCGCCTGACGAACTGCTGTTTGGATTGACTGGGCCGGGCAGTCCCAAAGATGGACGCGGGATGGTGCTCGGCGAGGCTGGGGCTACGCCAGAGAGCGGCTGGCTGCCCACGCCGTCAGTGCCAGCGGCTCTGGTGATCGCGGTGCGCATCCGTGAGGCCGTTGCGGAAGAAGCGCTCGTAGTACTCGACCTCCACGTGATGGGCCTGGAGCCATATGCCCGGGACATGGATTGCATCGCAGTGGGCGGGAAAGCGGCCATGGGTTTCGTAAATGTAGTTGCATATGTCCTTGACACAGTCGATGACATCCTGGGAGTAGGCGGCCGCATCCCTCAGGTAACGCGCGCCGTAATCCCCCTTGTAGATGCGGTCGAACAACGCCGCATCCTTATAGATTCCCTGGGGTCCGAACTTGGTCGTGACGACCTCATCCACAGCATCGGACATGCTGTCGTAGTAGCCGGGGAAAACCACGTGCCCTTTGATCAGATGCTCGCCCTTGTGGCGCAGCCCGATCGGATTCGTGCGTACATTCGCCAGGCTTGGCAGCGGAACGTGCCAGCGAAGGATGTCCAACGGCCGCCAGCGCGGTGTGACGAAATCGAACCCGAGCATAGGCCCGTACTTCTTGATGAACTTAGGATCACCGAGGATCACCGGCGGGCCGATAGCGCCGTGGATCCAGGCGCCAAGCCCCATGGCGTCGGCAGTCAGAAAGAGGTTCTGCAGTAGGAGATCGGCTTCGATCTGCGTGCGCAATGAGCCGATGATGCCGAGCGGCACCGGCAGGTCCTTGTTGAGAAAGCCGTTCTTCGCCCAGCGCTTGACGCCGGCGAGCCGATAGAAATTCCGGTCGTCGCGAATCGCCGGACGTGCCTTGTTTGGCTCGGTCAGGATGTACATCATGCCGTTGATGTACTGGCGGGAGAGATCCACCACCGGGAAAAGGATCGTCGTACCCGGCAGGTTCGAGAGAAAGCGATTGGAATCCGTATAGGCGGGAAAGTCGCGCATGCCGTCTGGCACGTCGAGGCGGTGATCGAGGATCTGCACCTTGGCCTCGCGGGCTCGTTCGATCAGCCGCTCAGAGGTGAAACCATCTTCGCCTTCCGGAAGTGGCGGCAGACTGCGCAGAAAGTAGGTCCCGTCGTCATTGATGAGAAAGAAATGGGTGCCCTGCGCGTTGTCGGGGCTGCCTGCCGTGCGTCCCGCCAGGGTCCACAGATCGGGCTTGGCCATGATCGGACGCTTCGTGTTCGAATCCTGGAAGGGTCGATCGGGCATGGTCAGACCGGTGCAGCCAGTGGACGCGATCAGTATCGCCTCCTCCAGTTCGCCCAGTGGCGCGCGCGGATTGGTCGACTGATAACTCATGCTGCCGGCCAGGAGCGAGCTTCCCTGGCTGACCCGATGCGTGCGCCGCCGCCAGATGCTTTCCAGGAGCGGACGTTGCAGCAGGGCCTCAAGGCCGGGATGGTCCATCAACTGGGCGCCTTCGCCTGGGGGAGGATCGGCCGCCAGGGCACGAAGGCGCTGGCATCCCCGGGCATGAGCGAGGCCAACTGCGGGCAGTGCCGCTGGATCACGCTCTTCATGCCGCTGTTGGCAATCCAGTCCATCCCGAGCGGTGAATAGATCTCCGGCCGGAAGTCCACCGTCAGGAACCGATCACTCTGGAGCCGGCGCGACGCCATCAGGATGAAGATGCGAAACGCCGTATCGCTGAAGCCGAAACCAGCCGGTGGTGTTTCCGCGAAGAGTCCGACCATGGTGTCGACGCGGTCGATACTGCCGTAGATCTCCTTCAGCAGCGCGACGTCGTCGGGGGTCTCGGTGAGACCCTCCCATCGCGTGATGTGCGGCTTGTGCAGCCCGGCCCGGAAGTCGTTATACCGGGGCACGCCGCGGCGGCGCGAGCGCACCAGGTCGACCACTGCCAGGTCGATGATCTCCTTGTCCTCGGTCACCGGAGCGGTACCGGTCCGCTGGAACGTCCGCAGGGCGCTCGGGAAGTTGTGCAGCGTGATGGCGCCCGGATGAGCGATGCCGAAGGAGTACAGGGTGTTGCGCAGGCCGGTGTCGCGCATCACCTTGTCGGTCTGGACGCCCTGGATGTCCGGGAACGATTTGTCCCAGAGCTTTTCGCCCGAGCGGTGATCGTAGAAACAGTAGTCATCGGGGATCAACGGGTGCATCCGGTAGACCGTGACAAAATCCTCGGTCAGGCTGTAGGGCGCGGCGTGGTGGTCGGGCATGGTCTTCGGAATGCCGGTCAAGGCATGGGTGTCGAGCAGCCATAGCCCGAGTTTCGTGAGCCAGTCTCTGGGCGGGCCGTACCAGTTCGTGCTGAGGCCGATCTCGATGGCTTTCGTCGCCAGGATCGCCGGCGTCCACTCCACAGTATGGATCTTGGCGATCAAGGCGGAGACGATCAGGCGGGCCGTCTGGAAGATCCGCGCGTCGTCCCAGGTCGGGTACTCGGCATGCAGCGCGTCGCACAGCATGTTGTGCTCACGCGCAAACAGGAGGTGCATCGCCGAGAGGCCGAGCCACCAGCTCTCGTGGAAGCCGGTCAGCTCCATGCCATTGACGTCCGTCGGCAGGTGGCCGTCGGTCAGGCGGAACTTCGGCCCCTCGAGGAGCTTTTCCCGCTGCTCTCTCTCCTCGCCATACAGCTCCGACGCATCCCACCAGTGGGTCGCGTCGTTGTGAAAGTAGATCGGCGGCTCGCGCGGGACCGGGTTCGTGTTGCCGGCAATGCGCATGTGGCCTTCGGACGCGCTGCCGGCGCTGCTCTGCCAGCGCATCCCGGGCAGCAGAGGCAGGACGATGTCGTTGACGCCCAGTGGGTTTCGCGCGTGATCGACCCAATCGTGCACCTGAAACTGAATCCAGGCCGCCGCCAGGATGTTCAGCGAGCGGGCGGGGATGAACACCTTGCGGTCCAGGAGCTCGCGGGCGACCACGATGGGGCTCGGCGTGTCGAATAAGTCGGGCGCGTAGATGGGTGCCACGTTGCGCCCGAAGGCGGCCCCCTGTGACCCCATCGCCGGATCGGAGAGGTCATTGTCGATGCCGTCGAATGTGCGCCACCGCCGGTGATCCTCCGGGATGCCGGCGGGCACGGGCCGGGCCCTGGGCGGGGCCTCGCGCACCTCGGTGTCGATCAGGTTCTCGCGGCGCAGCACATACCGGAACGCGTCGAGGTTCAGCAGGCTGAACTGCAGCGGCAGCCTGTGCCAGGCGATGAATTGGTTGACGAACCGGTAGATACCGCGGACTACAGCCCCCAGCACCTGGTTGCGGCGGGGCGGTACCGTGAGCCATCGATAGCCCAAACGGTGGGCGGAGCCGGCGTCGTAGACGGCCTTGCGCGCCCGGTTGAGGTTGCCGAGCGGGCGGAAGAAGTCGGTGGTGTTCCAGGGGTTGAAGGCCCGCTCGTCGATGAAGCGCGCGTCGGCGATCGCCTCGGCGCTGCCGGCGTTGGGCTTGCGCAGGGTCAGGACCGCGACCGCAACCGGCTGCGAGGCTTGCTCGGTCCACTCCACGGCCGTGTCTTCGATGGGCGTCGACCGGTCGTCGACGTAGCGCTGAATGCATACCTCGAAGCGTACGTCGCCACCCTCCAGGCGCCGGCGGAGCTCGCTGGCGAGAAAGTCGGGATCCACTGCAACCGGCTCCGGAGCCGGTGCGGCGCCCGGCGCGGGGCGGATCATGTAGCGCACGGCAAGCGTCTCGCCCCAACGGATCGCACCGCGACTCCAGTAGGTCTCCAGCGCGAGACTCTTGACCTTCCTCCGCGCCTTGAGAACGTTGCGCAGCATGCGCAGCGCCTCGGACGGGCCGAACGCGATCGCCAGGCCGATCAGCCCGAAAAGGCGGCCCACCGCACCCCCCGCCGTGGCCTGCGCGAAGGCGACGAACTGGCGGGCGTTGCGCGCATGGGAGACGGGAAAATTGGTCGCCAGCAGGTCGTGTGTCTCGCCCTCGCCGACCTCCACCCGCACCGCGATGCCACGCAGGTCCGGCTTGTCATCGTCCTGGCGCGCGCCGTCGGCGTTGGAGAGGCGCACCGTGGCGGGATAGGCCTTGCCGGGCTGAGCGAAGCCGGCTCGCAGGTCCTCCGGCAGGTCCGCCGCAAAGCGCAGCTCGGCGTTCCTGGCCGCATACACGGCTTTGGCATGGAAGGCCCGTTGCACGTGCGCGGCCTTGGCCCTTCGCTGGATCTTAAGCTGGACGGCCATGATGTCCCTGGCCAGCTTCTCGAAGACTCGCCGCTCGGCTTCGGCGCTGCCGCCCTCGTACGCCTCGCGCCACCCGGTCATTCCGGTTTCGCCCCCTTAAGTGGATGGATCTTGTTCACGAGCATTTCCAGGATCCCCGGCAGGACGCCGTGCGGCGTGCTGCTGTAGTGCGGGAGAGCCAGCCGAGTGATGTGAGCATCGATGATCGTGGGCTTGCCCGTGGTACGCGCAGCCGTGCCGAGCGCGACATCGAGGGCGGCCTCGAAGCCCGCCAGCGTGTCGACCCTATGGCCAGTCGCGCCGCAGGCCGCGGCATACGCGGCCCAGTCGGGGTTCGTGAACTCCGTGAGCCCGGATTCGCCGTAGGCCGAAAGCTGATACATCTTGATCAGCTTGAATTCGCCGTCGTTGAAGATGATCCAGACGATCGGCACCTCATGTTCGACGGCCGTCATGAGCTCGAAGCCGGAGAGCAGATAGCAGCCGTCGCCGCAGCCCACGACCACGGGACGCTCCGGGTGGGCGTACTTCACACCGATCGCGCCGTTCACATGACCGGCCATCGGGCCGAAGCTCCCGGGCTTGCGGAAATGTTGGCCCCCCGTCAGCCGCAGGTAGTAGCCGAGCCACGGAGCGTGGGTGCCCGCGTCGGCGAGCACGATGGCGTTGTCCGGCAGCCGGGCCGAGAGCGACTGCACCAGCTTGCCCGGATGGATCTTGCCGCCCAGCTGGATGATGCCCTCACTCGCGTAGTCATGTCGTGCCGGACGCCAGGTCGAGACGAGGGCGCCGAGCCCGGCCAGCTCGCGATCCAGCGCTGCCACCGCCAGCCTTGCATCGGCGACGATCGCGCCGTCTGCCTTGTAGACCTTGTCAATTTCCTCGGCGGAGATGTTGATGTGGATCAGCGTTTTGCCTTGCAACAGGTCGGGGCGAAAATTGAAGGTGGCGTGCTGGGCGAAGGAGTTGCCGATCGCCAGAATCGTGTCCGCCTCGTCGAAGGCTTTCCAGGCGGTTTCCTGGCCGCTGTCGCAAAACAGGCCGACTGACAGCGGGTGGTCCTCGCCGATCACGCCCTTGCCATCCAGTGTGGTGGCAAATGGGATTTGGTATCGCTCGAGCAGGGCGGTCAGCTCGGCGCGAGCACCGCTGCGAACGGCGCCGAACCCGATCAGGGCGAGGACCTTCTTCGGCTTCTTCAGCGCCTCGGCCAGGGTGGCCGCCGCATCGATGAGCTGGGCGGGATCGGGAAGTATCGGAGAGACTTTGAGCTGGATATCGCGATAATTCGTCACCGAGACGTCGGGGTGCGTCAGATCTTCCGGGACGTGGATGTGGACCGGCCCTGGTCGGCCTTCGAAGGCCAGGTTGACCGCCTGCTCGAGCAGGTCGCAGGTCTGGGCCGCGTCGGCGAGCAGGTAGGACCCCTTGGTCGTGGCGGCGAACATGGCCTGGGAGTTGGGCGTCCGGCCGGTCCCGGAGGTCTCATTCAGGGCACCCTTCCCCTTCCAGTGCAGCGACGAGAAGCCCGATACTGCCAGCACCGGGTACGAATCGGACATCGCCACCGCCAGTCCTGAGAAGAGGTTGAAGGCGCCCGGCCCGGCGGTGGCGAAACAGAACCCCAGTTTCTGGCTGTACATCGCGTAGCCGCAGGCCATGAACGAGGCTGCCTGCTCGTGCTTGGTGATCACGGGCCGGATGGCCGGCTCGGCGTGCTTGAGCGCCAGCATCAGGCTGGCATCGTTCTCGCCTGCGCCGCCGAAAGCCGCGTCGACGCCGATACCTATGAGGCCCTTCACGATCGCTTCATAGACACGCATCGTTCGCGCTCTCAGGCTAGCGCCGTATGTATCCCGAGAGCCCGCCTCACATCTCGAGCCGGCCCTCGATGGTCAGGCAACCTCCGGCCCCCGGTCGCGGCCCATGCCCCCAAATTCCTCCCTCCCGGGTCAAACTAACATCGGCGCCGTCAGGTGTCAACTGATGGCAAGCAAGACGTCGAGGCCGCTGCGAGCGGTGCGACACCTAGGCATGGTTGGTTGAGCCAGCCTCTCGGGGCTCGACCGTTGACAGCCACGGCCCCTGGTGCTAGCGTCTCCCCCGAGGCTGGATCAATGGGGGCAGGCCGGGGCGCGAGACCATTCGCTAGAGCTGTTCGAAGGGGCACGGTCTAAATGGCTGCCGTCTTCGGGCCCTGGGATGCGCTTTCATGAGCCGGCCGATTCTCGCCGACAAGCCTCTGAAGCTCGATCGGACCCGGATCGGAATTTCGTATTCCGGCGGTGGGCCGTTGCTGCTGGTCGAGTTGGGGATCGCGCAGGCGTTCGTAAAGCTGGGGGTGGCCCCATATGCCATCGCCGGCGTCTCTGCCGGGGCGATCGCCGGCACCGCTCACGCGATCGACGTGGTGGACGGGCGCGGGATCAAGGCTGCCGCGAAAAGCCTGGAGCGCGTCAGTGACCGCTCCCTGGGGCTGACCCCCCTGCAGATCGCCCTCGAGGCGGTCTGGGAGCGGAAGCACCTGGCGGCGCTGGGCAGCAACGAGTCGATCCAATCCCTGCTCGACGGCGCCTTCCAGGAGCTGGCCGGCCGGGCGCGCCTGACGTTCGACTATTTCGGACACGACGGCCGGCCACGACTGATCGTCACGGCAGCCGATCGCCTGGGCGGGGGCCGGGTGGAGTTCTCGGGTGACGCCGACGTGGGTGATGCGCTGGTGGCTTCCTCCGCGATCCCTGGGGTCTTCCCGCCCAAGCGCATGACGGTCGGCGGTGAGTCACTTCTGCTGGTCGACGGTGGTGCCGTCGGCAGCCAGCCGCTCTCCGGCCTTGCCCTGCTGGGATGTGGGACGATCTTCGCCTGTGCGGTCGGCTACGACGGTGAGCGTCTCCAGGATCCAGTCAATTTGATCGACAACTGGCAGCAGTCCATGTCCATCACCTTCCACGCGGCCAGTCGTCTCGAGGAGGAGTACGTCCAGTCTCGGATGGGCGATCAGGGTATCATCCATCACGTTCACCCTGAAGTCGCCTTTCCGGTCAAGGGGTTCAACTTCACGCCTGACTTGGTCGCGAGCATCATGCTCGACGCCAGCACTAAGACCGAGCAATGGATCACCGACCACGACTTGCTGGCCCGTACCGGCATCGGGATGCGCGCCGAGGCGTGAGCTGAGGGCTTAAAAGAAAGGCCCGGGATCTTCCGGGCCTTTCGTCACGGTCGATCGGCCGTCAGCTGCTGGCTTCGGCTGGGGACTCGAGGTCGTGGCCGCAGGCGCCAATGAGCGCGCTTAGAGCCGACTTGAAGGCCGCGCGCTCCGCCTGGTCCTCGGTGCGGTCAGCGCCGCTCTTCGCGCGATCCTCGGTCCGGTCTGCCTCGCGCTCCGCGCTGTCCTCCGCTCTCTGATCCGCGAGCAGTGTGGTGATCGCGGTTCTGGCGCCGGCGCAGCCGCTGCTGGGCGCCGCCTGCTGCGGCTGGGTCTTGACCGGCTCGGCGCTGACCGCGGCGCGGACGGTTGCCGCTTGTTCTGAGGCCAGGTCGCTGACCGCCTCGCCGTGCGCACGGCCGTCCAGTGTCGTGCCGCGAGCCAGGGTGCTCACCGCCTGGCCGTGCGAGTTGGCGGCATATGCGGAGGACCCGCCGACCGCGAAGACGGCAGCGAGCCCAGCAATGATCCATCGTGAAGGCATCAATCTCCTCCTCCGTAAGGGTTCTTCCCCCTTTCGAACGCTCAAGGTCGAGCTCGCTTACGGCTCGGCCGGCGGCCGGTGGCGTATCGTGATCAGGCTGATGGAGATCCACGTAGCGCTTCCCAACGGTCATCGGGGCGTCACGGTCGAGCAGCTGGCCGAGATCGCGCAGGCGGCCGAGGAGCTGGGATTCAGCGGGGTCTGGCCGCTGGATCATCTCCTGGTTGGACCCGATCTCAAAGATCGCTATCCCTGGGTGATCGAGCCTCTCACGCTGCTCGCCTACCTGGCTGCACGCACCCGCCGCATCCGGTTGGGCACCTCGGTGATCGTGCTCGGCATGCGCAACCCCTTCGTCGTCGCCAAGCAGGCAGCCACCATCGACCTGCTCAGCGGCGGGCGCTTCACCCTGGGGTTGGGAGCAGGCTACTCCGAGCCCGAGTTCCGCAACGTGGGCGCGGCCGGCGCCTGGAGCACGCGGGGAAAGCGCCTGGACGAGGCGATCGAGCTCTTCCGCCACCTCTGGTCGGGCGCCCCCGGTCCCTTTCAGGGAAGTTTCTTCGCCTACGAGGAGGGTTGGTTCGGCCCGCTCCCGCCCCAGGGCGCGGAGCTCCCGATCATGATCGGCGGAAACTCCGACGCCGCCCTCAGCCGGGCGGCGAAACTGGGGGACGTCTGGCAGTCGACCGGGACCCCGCCCGAACGGTTCAGCCCGCTGGCCGAGCGCGTCCGGTCGCTCAGCGGCGGACGCCGGGTACAGGTGGGCGCGCGAACCACGCTGGAGGGCGACCCGAAGACCGTCCTGGACCGGATCCGGGAGTACGAGTCAGCAGGGGCCGAGCACGTCTGCGCCTATTTCGGCAAGCGTCCACAGGACTTCATCCCCGCCATGCAGGCCTTCGCCCGGGAGGTCGCCCCCGCGCTCGCGAGCCGCTGACGGTAGTCACTGGGGTTCGTCGACCTCGATGACCACGGGGGCGCGCAGCGAAGACCGGTTGTAGATCGTGGCCAGGAGGCCGCCGGTGAGCGCGCCGAAGAAGGCGCCCACGATCGCGGCCAGCAGGGCCACCACAGGCACCACGAGGAACCACAGGTCCTGGACGGCGTGGAGGACGGGTATGGTGTCGCCGAAGGGAAGGAGGCGTTCGTCGACGCCGGTGGTGAAGCTCAGCTGGCGCTGCCAGGCCAGGATGGCTCCGGCCAGATAGTCGAGGAGCGCCCCCACAAGGCTGCCCAGCAGGAGGCCTACGGCGATGCCCGCGGTGGCGCCGAAGGACAGGGCGGCGGGCAGCGACACCGAGGCGATCCGTCCCCGAACGCGCGCTCCACGCTCGTTCACGCCGCCGCCGCCAGGCGCCGCCGCGCGGCACGCGAGAGAACGGCGAGGAGTAACAGCAGCACCGCC
>Ga0209577_10005016_pt1 | contig 12397 bp, 9 predicted proteins | sample GraSoiAngelo_109_FD_185874 | JGI IMG/M metagenome (GOLD analysis project Ga0209577, IMG submission 185874) | Grasslands soil microbial communities from the Angelo Coastal Reserve, California, USA - 14_0903_12_20cm (SPAdes) (version 2) | ecosystem: Environmental > Terrestrial > Soil > Grasslands ... | reverse complement strand
AAAAAGTCCTGGCCGTGATCGCTTTCTTTTTCGTCGCCTACTACTCCATGGCCTTCATCTCGGTAATTTTGCTGCGCCGGCGTGAGCCCGATTTGCCGCGGCCTTATCGCGTTTGGGGTTATCCTTGGACGACGCTGATTGTGCTGATTGGATCGATTGCGTTTTTGGCCGGCGCCGTGGCAGGCGACACGCGCAATAGTCTTTGGGCGCTGGGGCTGCTTGCGATTAGTTATCCAGCCTACTTGCTGCTGAGATTTTTGGGACCGTTACAGAACCGGGAGCGGTAGCGATCAGTCTGGGTACGCAGTCGTCTCAACTGCTTGTGTGGCGCCATGCTAAACCTAGGGCAGTCGAGACGACTGCGTACCCGGCCGTCGCTACCGCTCGCGGTTCTGTAACGAGTGACCGGCTGTGCTATTCTCGATCTCGCTGTATTTGAACTGCGAAAGTGGCGGAATTGGCAGACGCGCCAGACTTAGGATCTGGTACCGAAAGGTGTGGGGGTTCGAGTCCCCCCTTTCGCACCATAAACCAGAGGTCAGAGGTCAGAGATCGGAGGTCAGAGGCGTCGCGATGCCGACCTCTGAACTCTGACCTCCGATCTCTGTTTTTATGAAGACAACCGTCAAAGAAATTTCCCCAACGCGCAAACGGATCGACATCGAGATCGATGCGGAAGTCGTGCGCGCGGCTTACGATCGGATCTCGGACCGCTATGCGAAGGCGGCGAATGTGCCTGGCTTTCGTCCGGGTCATGCACCGCGCGCGGTGGTGCGCACCCGCTTCAAAGATCAGATTCGCAGCGAAGTCCTGCGCGAAATCATTCCCGACTCAGTGCAGGAAGCTATCGAAGAGCACAAACTCGAACCGCTCGGCGAACCCGAACTGAATCTCGAGAATGTTGAAGGTCTCGATCAGCCGGGCCAGAAACCATTATCGTTTCACGTAAACGTAGATATCCTTGCCGACATCAGGCTCGGAGAGTATAGAGGGCTGGAAATTACTCGTCGCGTCCGGCCCGTGAAAGACGAGCACATCGATCGGGTAATCGAGCAACTTCGCGAGGGTTCTGCTTCGCTCGAACCGGTCGAAGATCGCGGCGCGCAGTTGGGCGACACGGTCACCGCCAGTTTTCACGGGAAATTCATCAACGATCCTGACGCTGAACCGATTAACGTCGAGGACGTCGATGTGGTACTCGGCGGCGAAGGCGTCGTGCCCGAGATTAACGACAACTTGACCGGCGCTAAACCCGATGACGAAAAAAGTTTTGCCGTGGATTACCCGGCGAACTTCAGCTCAAAAGGTCTGGCCGGCAAACTGGTCGAATACACGGTGAAAGTCAGCGCGGTTCGCATCAAGGAACTTCCCGATCTCGATGACGAATGGGCGCAGAGTCTCGGCGACGAGATTGAATCGCTTTCGGATTTGCGTGCGAAAGTGCGCTCAGATCTCGAATCACAAGCAAAGACTGAAGCTGAAGGAAAGCTGCGCGCCGACCTCGTGCGCAAATTGGTCGACGCACATCAATTCGAATTGCCGGAGCGTCTGGTCGAACATCAAACTCAGCATCGCTTTGAATCTGTCGTGCGCGACATGATTGGACACGGCATCGATCCACGCAATCCTGAACTGCAATGGGACAAGGCGCGCGACTCCTTGAAGGAGCAAGCGGGCTACGATCTACGCAGCTCGCTCTTGCTGGAACGCATCGCCGATGAAGAAAAAATCGAAGTCAGCGATCAGGAAATCGAAGACGAGATCAATGCGATCGCCGACACATCAAGACAGACGCCGGAGCAAGTGCGCGCTGTCTTGACAAAGCAAGGGGGCGAACGTAGCATCGCTGGCAGGTTGCGAAATGGCAAAGCGCTCGACTTTTTAGTCGCGAATGCGAGCGTAACCGACGAAGAATGGCGCGAGGAAGAGAGCCAAAGAGACGCAGAGGCCGTAGAGTCGGAACCGGAATGAAAAGGAGTTTCATTTCTCACAGTTCTGAGTCTGGCCTTTTTCTTTTTGTTGAAGCCTTTGTCTGTGCCTCTGTCCCTCGGTGGCAAGCTCAATCATGAACCGGGAAACCATGGCTCTGATTCCGATGGTCGTCGAGCAAACGTCGCGTGGCGAGCGCGCGTTTGACATCTACTCGCGACTGCTCAAAGACAACATCATATTTCTAGGCACACCCATCGACGATCAGATCGCGAATTTGATCGTCGCGCAACTGCTTTTCCTCGAAGCCGAAGACCCGGAGAAAGACATCAACCTCTATATCAATTCACCGGGCGGCGTAGTCACGGCGGGATTGGCGATTTACGATACGATACAATTTATTCGGCCCGACGTCACGACGATCTGCGTCGGCATGTGCGCCTCGATGGGCGCGCTGCTGCTGACTGCCGGAGCAAAAGGAAAGCGCTTTGCCTTGCCGAATTCTCGTATTCTCATTCATCAGCCATCGGGCGGCATGCAGGGTCAGGCGACCGATGTCCGCATTCACGCGGAAGAACTCATACGTATTCGCGAGCTGACCTCGCAAATTCTTGCCAAACATACCGGTCAGAGTCTCGAGCAAATCGAACTCGACGTGGAGCGCGATCGATATTTGGGTGCCGTTCAAGCCAAAGAATATGGTTTAATAGACGAGGTGATCGCGCACCGCGAGTAGCGTAAGCTTCAGCTTACGCCCTGGTTGCCAAAATGATCGCATATTAGAAGTCAACGCAACGGCCCCCGACGTCGAGCCTGAAGTTACCCTAAGTCCGAAATGGAGTTCTCCAAGACATGGTAAGACGAGCTGACGACACCCTGCGCTGTTCATTTTGCGGTAAGTCGCAGAATGAAGTTAAGAAACTCATTGCCGGCCCCACGGTCTACATCTGCAATGAGTGCATCGACATCTGCAACGAGATCATCAGCGACGACCAGCAAGCTGAGTCGGTGGCGTCGCGTCCGCCTTTGCCGAAGCCCGGCGAGATCAAAGCTTTTCTCGACGAATACGTCATCGGACAGGAAGAGACGAAGAAGCGGCTCGCGGTCGCCGTCTATCAACATTACAAGCGTATAGAACTCTCGCGCCGGCGCGCCGACGTCGAGATTCAAAAATCCAACATCGCGCTGATTGGCCCGACCGGCACGGGCAAGACTCTGCTGGCCCAAACACTGGCGCGCATGTTGAGCGTTCCTTTCACCATCGTCGATGCGACGACGCTGACTGAAGCGGGTTATGTCGGCGAAGACGTTGAGAACATCATTCTCAAACTTTTGCAGTCGGCGAACGGCGACGTCGAACGCGCGCAGCAGGGCATCATCTACATCGACGAAATCGATAAGATTTGTCGGAAGGATGAAAACCCTTCGATTACGCGTGACGTTTCCGGTGAAGGCGTGCAGCAAGCGCTGCTTAAGATTCTGGAAGGCACAGTCGCAAACGTTCCGCCGCAGGGGGGACGCAAGCATCCGCATCAGGAGTTCTTTCCCGTTGATACGACCAACATCCTCTTCATTTGCGGGGGCGCATTCGTCGGATTAGAGAAAGTTGTCGAGCGCCGCCTGCGTAACAAGTCGCTCGGCTTCCACGCTGAAGTGAAGTCGGGTTCGCAACGCCAGGCTGACGCGCTCGCGCATGTTCAGCCCGAGGACATGATTCGTTACGGCTTGATTCCCGAATTCGTGGGGCGTCTGCCGGTGGTTGGCATCTTACACGAACTTGACGAGGCCGCCTTGATTAAGATTCTCACTGAGCCAAAGAACGCGTTGGTCAAGCAGTATCAGAAAAAATTCGAATTCGACGCCGTCAAGCTGCGATTCACCGAAGACGCGCTGCGCGCCGTGGCGCGTCAAGCCTTGCAACGCAAAGTGGGCGCGCGCGGGCTGATGATGATCCTCGAAGAGCTGCTGCTTGAGGCCATGTATACACTGCCTTCACAAAAGCGCGTCAAAGAATTCGTCATCACCAGCGAAATGGTCGAACGCCACCGCGCCATCCCCGGCGAAGGTCTGGCAGACGTTGGCGATGCGGCCGCTTAAGCAGGCCTGTCAGAACCCCCTGCGGTAGCGGGCGGTTCGGACAGATTTAAGAACGCGTCACCTTACTCTTCGGTAGCACCTTCGCGACAAATAGTTTACAATCACCGCGTTTGGAAATAAGGGCGAGATGACGACTCGCCGCATTAACCACGAGTGGCCGCGAGATATTTTCGAGAGTGGCTTCATTCGTAGTTTATTTCAAGAGTCTCGACGCAGTTTTTCAGGAGCTTCATTCTCAGGATTTCACGCCCGTAGTCATAATCATGGAAGAATATTCAGACCGTACGCCTGCCGACATCGCTCGTTATCCGATGGTCCCAATCCGCGATGTCGTAATTTTTCCGTTTACCAAAGTTGCTTTCAAGATCGGTCGTCCCGGTTCCGTACGCGCGCTGGAAATGGCGCTCGCCGGTGATCGCACGATCTTTCTGGCCACGCAGCACGATGCCACGATTGACGAGCCTTCGCCGGAACAAATTTACAGCGTCGGCACGATCGCGCGCATTCTGCAGTCGCAAAGACAAGAGAACGGCCAAATCAAAGTTGTGGTCGAAGGCCGCGAGCGGGCGACCACTATTCGCGTCGAAAATAATAACGGCGCATTCACCGCGATTGTGCGACGTGCGCCGGTAGTGAGCGAAGCCGGGGTGCGCACCGATGCGTTGGTGCAGAAGATCGCCCAACTCGTCGAACAGCATCTGCGTCTCGCGCCCGACGTGCAGCCTGACGCCCTGCAAACGGCGATGCGCAATGCCGACCCTTCGCATATGGCCGATGCGCTCTCCTCGCAACTGCGAATTTCGGTCGAAGACAAGCAGGGATTGCTCGAACTCTTTTCGGCCCAGGCGCGTCTGGCTCGCCTGATTGAGATTCTGGAAATCGAATTAGAAAAGCGACAGCTCGATCGCACAATCCAAACGCGCGTCAAGCGCCAAATGGAGAAGGCGCAGAAGGAGTATTATCTCAACGAACAAATCAAGGCCATTCACAAAGAGTTGGGCCGCAAGGACGAGCGCGCTGAACTCGACGAGCTGAAGAAAAAGATCGAAGAGGCGGGCATGACCGAAGAGGCCAAGGAAAAGGCCCTTCAGGAATTGCATCGTTTGGAAGCCATGCCTCCGATGTCCGCCGAAGGCACAGTTTCGCGCACGTACATCGACTGGTTGCTCGGCGTTCCCTGGAAGCAAAAGTCGAAAGAGATTAAAGACCTCGGAAAAGCAGAGGAAGTTCTCAACGAAGATCACTATAGTCTGGAAAAAATTAAAGATCGCATTCTCGAATACCTGGCGGTGCGACAGTTGGTAAAGAATCCCAAGGGATCGATTCTCTGCTTCGTTGGTCCGCCGGGAGTCGGCAAGACCAGTCTCGGCAAATCGATTGCGCGCGCGACTGGAAGAAAGTTCGTGCGCCTGTCGCTGGGCGGCGTGCGCGATGAAGCCGAGATTCGCGGCCATCGCCGCACTTACATCGGCGCCCTGCCCGGCCAGATCATTCAAATGATGAAGAAAGCCGGAACCGTCAATCCGGTTCTCCTGCTTGACGAAGTCGACAAGCTGGGCACGGATTTTCGCGGCGATCCAAGTTCGGCCTTGCTGGAAGTTCTCGATCCGGAACAGAACCACATGTTCCAGGATCACTACCTCGACGTCGAATACGATCTGTCTAAAGTTTTCTTTATCGCGACCGCGAACGTGCTGCACACGATTCCGCCGGCGCTGCAAGATCGGCTCGAGGTTTTACGTCTTTCCGGTTATACCGAGCGCGAGAAACTCGAAATCGCCAAGCGACATCTGGTGACAAAACAAGCGGACGCCAATGGGCTCCGTACCGAACAATTTGATTTTACCGACCAGGGCATTTTGGAAATCATTCGCCACTACACTCGCGAAGCCGGCGTGCGGAATCTTGAGCGCGAGATTGGTTCCTGTTGCCGAAAGATCGCGCGCAAGTTCGTCGCCGAAAACGTCGAGGAAGGTTTCAAAGATGTGATTGGCGCCGATCGCGTGCAGGAAATGCTGGGACCGATCAAGTTCCGCCAGCAGGGCGTCGCGGCCGAGAGCGAAGTTGGCCTGGCAACCGGATTGGCTTGGACGGAAGTCGGCGGCGAAGTCTTGCAAATCGAAGCGACATTAACTAAAGGTCGCGGCGCCGTGACGCTTACGGGCAAACTTGGCGACGTCATGCAGGAGTCCGGGCAGGCAGCTTTGACTTGCATCAAAGCGCGTGCGGAACGCCTCGGGATGAGTCTGGATTTTATTCGCAAGCGCGATCTGCACGTGCATATTCCGGAGGGCGCAATTCCAAAAGACGGGCCGTCGGCCGGCATTACCATCGCCGTGGCGATGGTTTCGGCCCTGACTCGCGTGCCGGTGCGCAGAAACGTCGCGATGACCGGAGAGATCACTCTGCGTGGTCGTGTGCTGCCGATTGGTGGCGTGAAAGAAAAGCTTTTGGCTGCTCATCGCTTTGGCATCGACACGATTCTCTTGCCGAAAGACAACGAGAAGGATCTTCCGGAAGTGCCGGAAGAAGTGCGCAACGTCATGAACATCAATCTGGTCGAAACCATCGATGAAGTGATCGCCCTCGCGCTCGAAGAGCAACCGGTAGAGACCGCGGTTACCGTTGAAGCGACCGCGCCGTTGTGGACGACTGAGCCGCCGCAGGGTTTGCAGACACCTGCCGAGCAGTAGCCTTGACGCGAGGAGTTAGAGTACCGATTTCAGTCGGGTCTTTTCAGGACATCAAGACCCAACTAAAATTGGTACTCTAACCCTCAAACAATTTCAGGTTTCGTTTTTTCGTGAGCAAAGAAGTGGGGAGCGCGCGAACGTGTGTCTCCGCTTTCTTGGAACTATCTTTCATTTCAAAGGAGAGCAACAAATGGGCAAGCAAGCAGATGCAGATCTGATTCTGAAGCTTTACGATCTTCGCCGCGAAAAGGTGATGCGCGAAGCACGTAACTGGTTTTTCACCTTCAATCCAACGAGCGCCGCTGAGTACATGGAAACTTTGATGAGCGAGCAGGGCGCTTACGCCCGCATGGTCATCACGTATTGGGACATGGCGGCGTCTCTGGTCAACAACGGCGCTATCGACGAGCAGATGTTCAATGACGCGAACGGTGAGCACCTTTTCGTCTTCGCGAAGATCGAACCAATTCTCGAAGAACTCCGTCAGACATGGAATGAACCGAACATGCTGAAAAACTTCGAGACGCTGGTACGCCGCATTCCGGATAGCGACAAAAAGCTGGCCAACATCCGCGAGCGCATCAAGATGATCGGGGCAATGATGGCCGAGCGGCAGGCAAAAGCACAGGCCGCGGGACAGGCATAAACATCAGAACTTTTGGATCTTTGGAGTGAACGGCGACGTGGCAACACGTCGCCGTTCGCGCTTCAGGCTTTGATCTCTGCCAATCTGTAAGGAGTTCATCTCCTATATAATCGAGACTTCCTTCTAACTACCGGATTGGTCAGATGAAAATTACCAATACCGAATTCATCAAGAGCGCTTTCAAAGAAGTCGACTGGCCGCGGGATGCGAAGCCGGAGATTGCTTTTCTTGGTCGTTCGAATGTTGGCAAATCAAGCTTGATCAATTCGCTTCTCGGCGTTCGTGGCTTGGCACGTACCTCATCGACGCCCGGTCGAACTCAGGCCGTGAATTTTTTTCTTATCAACGGCGCCTTTCGTTTTGTCGACCTTCCCGGCTACGGTTATGCGCGCGCGCCGAAAGCAATAAAAGCCAAATGGAACGCTGCCGCCACAGACTACCTTGCCAAACGCGACCAGCTTGTGCTATCAATTCACATCGTCGATTCGCGTCACGAACCCTCGAAACAGGATTTGCAACTTCACGAGTGGCTAGTGCATCATCATAAGCCACACTTGATTGTCGCCACGAAATCAGACAAGCTTTCAAATAACGAATTACGCAACAACATCGATCGCGCGGCGCGTGCTTTTGAATCTGCTCAACTCCTGATTTACTCGGCGACTACGAAACGGGGACAAGAAGAATTGTGGCGCGCAATTGAAAAATCGTTGAAACAATAGGACGCGTCGAAGTTTTTGTAGGGTTCACCCTTGCGATTTTTCAACTTTTGTTTAGAATTAGAAATCCAAGATCGATACAGCGGAAATATTAGATTAACGAATTCGGGCAACTCGTCCGACCGTAGCCTGGATCCAAATCTGACGCGAGACCACGCAAACAACGCCAGCCGGCATCCAAGATCAGCAAACTTTAGTAAGTGGATTCCGACCTCTGGCGAGAAGGTTAGCTAAGACTCAGTTCGCAGCGGAGAGACCCCTCAAGAGCTTTCCGACGATCCTCGAGAAGCTTTTCCTTTGACCGGCAGCTTTGAAATCATATTGACAGCAAGCTTGAGACCTGACACCAAACCGCGCGGCGAGATTTTGACCGCGCACGAAAGAATTGATTATGGCAACTAGAAAACGCACAACGAATGATGACGGCGATAGTAATGGCGGTGGCGTGGCCACGGCCGAGGCGCCGGCGGAAATCCCGGTGAGTAGAGACGGGAAAGAAGATATTTTTAATCTGTCCGACCTGAAGGAGATGTCGATCTCTAAGCTTACGCAGGTTGCCAAGGGCATGGACGTTCCCGGCGCGACGGGCATGCGCAAGCAGGAACTGATCTTCAAGGTGCTCGCGGCGCAAACCGAAAAGAGCGGACTCATCTTTTCCGAAGGCGTGCTGGAAACCTTACCCGACGGCTTCGGCTTCCTCCGCGCGCCCGAATATAACTACCTGCCTGGCCCCGACGACATCTATGTCTCGCCGTCGCAGATTCGCAAGTTCGACTTGCGGACGGGAGATACTATCAGCGGCCAGATTCGACCACCGAAAGAGGGCGAGCGCTACTTTGCGCTGATTAAGGTCGAAGCAATTAACTTCGAATCGCCGGACATGGCGCGGGAGAAAGTTTTCTTTGACAACCTGACGCCTCTTTATCCGGACGAGATGCTCAGGATGGAAGTGGGTCCGGAGAACCTTTCAGCCCGGGTGATCGATTTGGTAACACCGATTGGGAAAGGTCAACGCGCTCTCGTCGTCTCGCCGCCACGCACCGGCAAAACCATGCTGCTGCAGACGATCGCTAATTCTATTGCCCAGAATCATCCCGAAGTAACCTTGATCGTTCTCCTGATCGATGAGCGACCCGAAGAAGTCACCGATATGCAGCGCTCGGTCCAGGGCGAAGTTATTTCTTCAACTTTTGACGAACCACCGACGCGCCACGTTCAGGTTGCCGACATGGTGATCGAAAAGGCGAAGCGTTTGATTGAGCACAAACGCGACGTCGTGATTCTACTTGACTCGATTACGCGACTGGCCCGCGCCCACAACGCCGTCGTCCCGCCGAGCGGCAAGATTCTATCCGGCGGTATCGATTCGAATGCGCTCCAACGGCCGAAGCGTTTCTTTGGCGCGGCGCGCAACATCGAAGAAGGCGGCTCTTTGACCATCATCGCCACCGCGCTCATCGATACCGGTTCACGCATGGACGACGTGATCTTCGAAGAGTTCAAGGGCACCGGCAACTCCGAGATCCATCTCGACCGACGCCTCAGCGACAAGCGTCTATTCCCGGCTATCGATCTGCAAAGGTCCGGCACGCGCAAGGAAGAGTTGCTGATTCCAAAAGAGGATCTTGCCCGCGTCTGGGTCATGCGCCGCGTACTCAATCCACTCTCGCCGACCGAGCAGATGGAAGTGGTGCTCGAGCGTTTGGAAAAGACGAAGTCGAACGCTGAATTCCTGGCGTCAATGCAGACCTAGGCGATCCTATGGTAAGGAAAACGTTACCGAACCGCGAGCGGTAGCGACCGGCCTTTGCAGTGCTTACCATTTCAATTTGCAAGGGCCGGTCGCTACCGCTCGCGGTTCGGTAACGATCGCGATTCAATCCATACATAGCCGTTGCGCGTTGCCATTCTTTCATCCGAAGCAGTGCCATTCGCCAAGACTGGCGGCCTGGCGGACGTTTCCGGCGCGCTGACCAAAGCCCTGCACGTCCAAGGCGTTGATTCATTTCTCATTCTCCCGCTTTACGATCAAGTCGACCGGAAGTTACTCAGCGGTATTTTCCTCGACGATCTCGAAGTCGAATGGCGCGGTAAGCGTTCGCGCATTCGCGTTTGGAAGAGCGATGAGTTGAAGGCGCCAACCTATCTGATCGAAGCCGGGCCTTACTTCGAGCGGGACAACATTTATGGTGAACGGGATGATTTCGAACGGTTCGCTTTTCTGAGTCGCGCCGCGATCGCTTTGCTTAAACGGCTCGAAGAGGCGCCCGACATTCTGCATTGCAACGATTGGCCGTGTGGCTTTGCGTCCATCGAGATGCGAGCCCGGCGACAACACGAAGCGTTCTTTGCGAAGACAAAGATTCTTTTCTCGATTCACAACCTCGCCTATCAGGGAATCTTCGATCCTTCAGATCTTAGGTGGCTCGAGTTCGCGGCATATACCGACGCCTTCATGTTGAAAGGCGCGGCGTCTGCTTTGAAAGCGGGCATTATTGCCGCAGATGCTCTGTCGACCGTCAGCCCACGCTATGCGCAGGAGATTCAGACTCCGGAACAGGGTTACGGACTTGATTGGTTACTGCGTGCTCGCCGTGATCGTCTGGTCGGCATTACCAATGGCGTCGATTACGAACTTTGGAATCCCGAGACTGACCCGGATATTGCCGCGCACTTTTCCGCTGACGACCTGAGCGGAAAGCGTAAATGCAAACTCGACTTATTGCGGCGCTTCGATCTTCCCAAGGAACCGGAACGTCCAATCATCGCTATCATCTCGAGGCTGGTCGCTCAAAAGGGATACGACTTAATTCGACAAGGTGCGCAGGCCATTCTCGACGCCGGCGCTTTCTTCATCGCACTCGGTGCGGGCGCACGCGAATACGAAGATTTCTTACAAAGGTGGCATGACTCCGCGCCGCATCAGGTAGGTATTTACAAAGGTTATGCCGGCGAGCCGCTCGCTCATCAGATCGAAGCCGGCGCTGACATTTTCCTGATGCCTTCGCTTTACGAACCATGCGGCTTGAATCAAATGTACAGCATGCGTTACGGCACCGTGCCAGTAGTTCGCGCCACCGGCGGACTGGATGACACAGTCGAAAATTTCAACCCGGAGACAGGAAAAGGCAATGGTTTCAAGTTCGGCCCTTATTCAGCCTCGGCCATGCTTGAAAAAATTCGGGAAGCGATTTACTTTTATAGTCAACCAGATATTTGGGCTGGCATACAGCGCAACGGAATGGCGGTAGATAATTCCTGGTCGGCAGCAGCAAAGAGATACCTTCAGCTTTATCGAGACATGGCCGAAACAGCGTGAGATCGAATTTTCCATTCAGGCGCAGAATCACAAAGGCATCAAAAAGTTAAGGAGATATAATGAGCGAGAATGTAACAGAAACCAGTGATGGTACTTTTGAGAATGATGTTTTGAAATCGGATCGGCCTGTGTTGGTCGACTTTTGGGCTGAGTGGTGCGCGCCCTGCCGCATGCTCGCCCCCACCGTCGAAGCGGTGGCTGACAAATACGCCGATAGCGCGCGCGTCGTCAAACTGAATGTAGACTTCAACCCTTCAGTTTCGCAGCGCTTCGGGATCAAAGGGATACCCACTTTGATTCTCTTTAAGAATGGTAGAGAAGAGGAGCGCGTAGTCGGCGCGACCTCTGAGCAGGCCATCTCTCGCATGCTCGATAAGCATGTCACCGCGGCTACAGTAGCCTGATCGAACAAAGAACGCAGGCGCGGTTTCGGTGTTATTCGACCGGAGCCGCGCCTCTTGTGTGTCTACCCCCCGATCTGCGGACTTCTGATCTCTGATCTCTGATCTATGGTTATCGCGGTCATCGGCGCCCAATGGGGCGATGAAGGCAAAGGCAAGATTGTCGATCTGCTCTCCGAGCGGTTTGACATCGTCGTTCGTTACCAGGGAGGTCACAACGCGGGCCATTCAGTCCAGATTGGCGATCGATCATTCGTTCTTCATTTGTTACCTTCAGGAATTATTCACTCGGGCAAAACCTGCGTGCTCGGCAACGGGATGGTGATCGATCCGAAAGCTTTCTTTGAGGAAGCCGATCGATTGATGGCGCAGGGCATCACCATCACGCCTGAGCGAGTCAAGGTCAGTTCACGCGCACACCTGATTCTTCCCTATCATCGTGCGCTCGATCACACGAGCGAAGAACGTCTCGGCAACGAGCGCGTCGGCACTACGCTGCGTGGTATTGGTCCGGCATACGAAGATAAGGCCGGCCGCCGCGGGCTCAGACTCGCCGATGCACTCGTCCCCGACGTATTGCGCTCACGCATAGA
>Ga0209577_10005015_pt1 | contig 12397 bp, 12 predicted proteins | sample GraSoiAngelo_109_FD_185874 | JGI IMG/M metagenome (GOLD analysis project Ga0209577, IMG submission 185874) | Grasslands soil microbial communities from the Angelo Coastal Reserve, California, USA - 14_0903_12_20cm (SPAdes) (version 2) | ecosystem: Environmental > Terrestrial > Soil > Grasslands... | reverse complement strand
GACAGGAGCCATAGGTATTTACTAAACTAGTGACAGTCCAGCTATCAACTTTAAGGAAGTATTAGACTCATGAATGCGCAAGACGGCCGCGCCATGTTTGAGCTTCAGCTCGAGCTGCACGCCCGGGCCAGCGGGGAGCTGCCGTTGATCTCGGCCGACGAGCTGCTGGAACTTCACGAGGCCCTGGCAGCGGCCAGCGGCGACTTCAAGAGCCTGCTCGCCGACCTCAAGCAAGCCGCGAACTAGGCGGTACGCGCGGCGCCATGGCCGCTACGTCCGAATGTAATCAGGCCGCAACGGTGACGCGCAGGAGCTGCGGTGCCTCTTTCTCCTCAGGGATCGGCTCGCCCGCGGCCACGAGGTCCTCAAGGTAGACCGAGATCGCCTCCTGGGCGTTGGCTATGCACTCATCGATGGTCTCGCCCTGCGTTACGCAGCCGGGCAGAGCCGGGACAGTCACCGTGAAGCCACCCTCGTCCGGGTCTGGATCAACGACGATCGAGTATGTACGCATGGCTCATCAATTAGAGCAGACGGCGGAGCTCGTCGGGGCTGATTCCAGCGGAGTCGATGATCGACAAGAGCGTCTTCGGTTTGAGGGTCCGACCGGAGTGAACCGGTACGACGACGCGGCCGGCCCTTGAGTCGTTCCGGAGGACAACGTGGCTACCCCGGCGGCGCACCTCTCGCCAGCCTTCCCGCTCAAGGGTGCGGAGCAGTTCGTCGCCTGTGATCCTCGGAAGGCGTGGCACCTTTCGCGCTTATCTCGTTCTGCTCAATCGTTCTGGTCGATGTCAACGACGAGCGTGTTGATGAAGGCAGTGAGCCTCCTGGCATCGCTGGCTTTGATGCCCACGGGGAGCACTAGCCTCGCTACCCCGCCCTCGCGCAGAGGAAACGCGTACTCCGAAAGCCGAGATGGCATGCTGCTATCCCCCATCGCCGTCGGCCCACCATTCCCTTCGCCAATCGCGTGCCGACGCACTGCCAGCTTCCAGGCCGCTGGGTCTCGAAGGTAGACGCGGAAAAGCCGCATCGACTGTCGAAAGCGGGCCTTGTAGCTCTCCAGAGTTGCGGCTCCCAATTCCCTTCCCTTACCACGCTCGAATTGATCAAGCGTGTCCTCGACATCCAATGTTTCGAGGTCGACCGCCATGGATTGGCCGTAGACGGCACCTAAGACCTGGCTGCAGGCCGACCGCATCGAGCTCTCGGTCGTCCTCTTGAGTTGCCCATCGACGGCTGCCTGCTTCAAGAACTCAAACAAGCGATTTCCAGATACCATTGCAAGCTGCATCATTGCACATTGTCTTGGATTCGTCAATATTGCAATTTGTGAAGTTCTTGTTCGACTCCTTCGCGCGGCGCTGCGCCGAAGAGCAGCGCTGGACGAGGTGACGTGGATCGACGGACAGCTGAGTCGCCGTGTCGCGGAGGCTGTGGTTGGGCGCCTCGGCGTCCACAGCGCTCGCAGCGCAGCTTAGCGCGGGCTAGGCCTCACGCCCTGGACGGTTCGACGACGCGGCGGCGAAGTCGGGGAGACAGGATTTGAACCTGCGACCCCTTGAACCCCATTCAAGTGCGCTACCAGGCTGCGCCACTCCCCGACGCCACGGTATTGTACTCGGCTCACTCCTCTTCGCCACGACGGCGGAAGACCATGCGGATGGGGGTGCCTTCGAAGCCGAAGGCTGACCGAAGCTGGGTCTCGAGGAAGCGCCGGTAGGAGAAATGGACCAGCTCGGGGTCGTTGACGAAGAAGACGAACGTCGGCGTCGATGCCTCCGCCTGGGCCACGTAGAGAACCTTTAGCCGTTTCCCCTTGCGGGTGGGCGGGTCGCGGCGCGCCAGCAGGTCGCGCAGCCAGCGGTTCAGCTCGGGGGTCGCGACCCGGCGGCCGCGTTCCGCGACCACCGCCAGCGCCGTCTCGATCGGTTGCAGGACGCGCTGTCCGGTGAGCGCTGACACGTAGGAGACGCGGGCCCAGGGCGCGAAGTCGAAGGCGCGGCGCAGCCGGGTGCGCCACTCCTTCTCCTCCTTCTCCTCGGGACTGAGCAGGTCCCACTTGTTGACCACCAGCACCAGGCCGCGGCCGGCTTCTGTGACGTAGCCAGCCACGTGCTGGTCCTGGGCGGTGATCCCGTCGCGCGCGTCCATGACCACCAGCGCCACGTCCGACCTCTCCATGGCGCGCAGACCGCGCAGGAGCGAGTACTGCTCCACCCCGCGGGTGAGGCCGGGACGGCGGATCCCGGCCGTGTCCACCAGCAACACCTTCTTCCCCTCCACCACCATCTCGGTGTCGACCGGATCGCGAGTCGTACCCGGCGTGGCGGTGACCAGGCTGCGCTGGCCCCGGGTCACGGAGTTGACGAAGGACGACTTGCCCACGTTGGGACGGCCCAGGATCGCGATCCTGGCCGCGACCCGATCGCCCTCCGGCTCCGGCGCGGCCTGGGGAAGGACGGCCAGCACCGCATCGAGCAGCTCCCCGCTCCCCGTCCCGTGCAGCGCGGAGACTGAATGGGGCTCGCCCAGCCCCAGGCGGTAGAACTCGGCGGCCAGGCCTTCGCTGTCTCTACCGTCCGCCTTGTTCGCCGCCAGTACGACCGGAGTTCGGGCGCGGCGCAGCAGCTCCGCGATGTCGCTGTCGATCGGGGTCACCCCCTCCCGAACGTCGACCACCAGCAGGATCACGTCGGCCTCCTCGATGGCCACCGCGGTCTGCTCCTCCATGCGCCGGCGCAGCTCCCTAAGCGCCGGGACCTCGTCGCGCTCCTTGCCCAGCACCAGCCCGGCGGTGTCGACGATCGTGAAGTTGCGGCCCCGCCAGTCGGCTTCCGCGTAGAGGCGATCCCGCGTCAGCCCGGCCATGGGATCCACGATCGCCCGCCGCTGACCGAGGATGCGGTTGAAGAGCGAGGACTTCCCGACGTTGGGGCGCCCCACGATGGCGACGAGTGGAAGCGCCATGACGGATCTCCGCCATAATAGGGTCTCGATGCCGGAAGGCCGGATCGTGCTGAAAGAAAATCGGATCATGATGGTATCCGATGAGATGGGCAACATCCCGGCGGGCAACATCTCCGGCTGCGGCCTCTACCACTCGGATACGCGCTTCCTGTCCATCTACGAGTTCCGCCTGAACCGGCTCCAGCCCATCCTCCTGTCCTCCTCGACCGACGAGAGCTACGTCGCGACCTTCCAGATGATCAACCCGGTGCTCGAGGTCGACGGCGGCAAGCGGACGATTCCGCAGCAGGTCCTCAGCATCCGGCGCAGCCGCTTCATCTACGGCGGCCTCCACGAGCGGATCGGGCTTCAGAACTGCGGCCCCGAGCCGGTGGACCTGGAATGCGAGCTGCTCTTCGGCGCGGATTTCCTGGACCTGTTCGAGGTCAAGGCCGACTCCCGGGGCCAGGTGCTGCGTTACCTCGGAACACCGCGCCCGCTGGAGGGCGGCCGTCATGGGCTGAGCTTCATCTACGACGGCCTCGATGGCATCACACGGCGCACCGAGGTGGTCTTCCACACGCCGCCCACCCACCGCCACGAGGCCCGCGTGGGCTGGAACTTCCATCTCGAGCCGAAACAGACGCAGACTCTGGTCGTCGACGTCATCCCGCTGCTGGGAGAGAGCGAACCGACCCTCGAGTATCTCTACGACGACGCGCTGCTGGCCCTGCAGCGCTCCTACCGGCACTGGAACGACGAGCTGACGAGAGTCTCTACCGACAACGCCTTCCTGAGCCGGGGATTGCTGCGACGCAGCCAGATGGACCTGCGCATCCTGGTCGAGGAGTTCGACACCGGGCTCCTTCCCATGGCGGGCATTCCCTGGTTCAGCGCTCCCTTCGGGCGCGACGCGCTGATCACCTCGATCCAGACCCTGATGCTCAACCCGGAGATCGCCCGCGGAACGCTGCGCTATCTGGCGGCCCGGCAGGGACGTCAGGTGGACCTCGCCCGCGAGGAGGAGCCCGGCAAGATCCTGCACGAGATCCGCTACGGAGAGCTGGCCAACCTCAAACAGATCCCGCACACTCCCTACTACGGCTCGGTGGACAGCACCCCGCTGTTCCTGGTCTGCGCCGTGACCATGATGGACTGGCTCGACGACCAGGACCTGTTCGTCGAGCTCCTTCCCCATCTTCTGGCTGCCCTGCGCTGGATCGACGAGTATGGCGACCTGGACGGTGACGGCTTCGTGGAGTACGACCTGCGGGCCAAGGGCGGCGTTCGCAACCAGGGCTGGAAAGACTCGCACGACTCGCTGCTCTATCCCGACGGCCGGCCGGGTGAGCTGCCCGCCGCCCTGGTCGAGGTCCAGGGGTACGCCTACCAGGCCAAGCTCGGACTGAGCCGCATCCTGGAGCGCATGAACGAGCCGCAGCTGGCCGAGCGCCTGGCCCGCGAGGCGGCCGACCTGCGCCGCCGTTTCGAGCTGCGCTTCTGGATGGACCGGGAGCAGTTCTACGCCCAGGCGCTGGACCGGGACAAGGCCCAGATCCCCTCGATCACCTCCAATCCGGGGCACTGCCTGTGGGCCGGGATCTGCGATCCGGAGCGGGCCGAGCTGGTCGGCGATAGGCTGCTCGCCGCCGACATGTTCTCCGGATGGGGCATCCGCACCCTGGCATCCTCGTCGCCCCACTACAACCCGATGAGCTATCACAACGGGACCATCTGGCCGCACGACAACTCGATCGTGGCCGCCGGATTGCGGCGCTACCGCCGCACGGCGGAGGCGGCCAGGGTGATCGACGGGGTCATGGAGGCAGGTATCCGCATGCCCAACTACCGCCTGCCCGAGCTCTTCTGCGGCTTCAAGCGCGACATGCTCTTCAACACCGGCCCCACCGAGTACCTGGTCTCCTGCAACCCGCAGGCCTGGGGCGCAGGCGCCGCTTTCCACCTGCTCCAGATCGGGCTGGGTATCGTGCCGGACACCACCGCCGGCCGGGTCTACATCGCGCCGCTCTCGATGAACGGGGTGCGCAGCGTCGAGATCCAGGGGATGCGCATCGGCAGCGGACGCCTCTCCTTCCGCGTCAGCTACAACGGGGGCCGTCCTGAGGTCGACGTCAGCGAGCATCCGGCGGACCTCCGGGTCATCCTCGACGAACCGCCGCCCTTGACGTGAGCCGGCCTCGGGTGGGGCTCCTCCACTACACCTGTCCGCCCATCATCGGCGGCGTGGAAACGATCCTGCTCGAGCAGGCACGCAGGCTGCACGACCGCGGATATCCGGTCACGGTTTTCGCCGGCCGCGGCGGCCCGCTCGATCCTGAAGGCCCGAAGCTGGTCCTGATCCCTGAAATCGACTCCCGCCGCTCCGCCACCGGCAGTTCCGACGTGCTCCGCCGGCTCGAGGCGTCGCTGCTAGAACATGACTGCGAGGTCCTGGTCGTCCACAACGCCCTCACCCTACATTTCAACCTCGACCTGACCGCCGCCCTCTTCGAGATCGCGGGCCGCGGCCGGCCGCGGCTCGTCTCCTGGGTGCACGACCTCAGCTGGACCAATCCTCTCTACCGCTCGCTGATGCGTCCGGAGGAGCCCTACACGCTCCTCCGCAGCCACCATCCCGCGATCCAGACGGTGTGCGTCTCCGAGCAGCGGCGGCGGGAGTGGCTGGAGATCAGCGGCGCTCCGGCGCAGAGCGCGCGCGTGATCCCCAACGGCATCGACCCGCTGGCGCTGCTGCAGGTCGGGGAGCGGACCCGCGACCTGGTCCGGCGATTGCGTCTGATGGAGGCCGACGCGATCCTGCTGGCGCCGGTCCGGATCACGCGACGCAAGAACCTGGAGTGGGCGATCGACGCCGCGGCCGCCCTCCGCGCCCGCGGGCGCTCGGTGCGCCTGCTGGTCACCGGTCCGCCCGGGCCCCACGACGCGCAGTCGATGGGCTACGTGGAGGAGCTGCGCGAGAGAAGCAAGAGCCTGGGCCTGGAGGATGGCGTCGCCTTCCTCTTCGAGGTCGTGCCGCCGTCCGGGCCGGGATATCCGGTCGATGCGGCGATGCTCAAAGACCTCTATATGCTGAGTGACGTGGTCGTCCTGCCCAGCGCCGGTGAGGGCTTCGGGCTGCCGCTCGCCGAGGCCGCCATCTTCAAGACGCCGGTCGTCTGCTCCGACCTGCCCGCCTTCCGCGAGGTGGGAGTGGAGGACGCGCGCTTCGTTTCCCTGGCCGGCGGGACGTCGGCTTTCACCTCGGCAGTCGAGGCGGCGCTCGACAGCCCGACCGCCAGGGGAAGACGCCGCGTCCTGGCCCGCCTCTCCTGGGACCGCATCGTCCGCGACCAGCTCGAACCCCTGATCCAGTCCCTCAAGGCGTGAGCCACTACCGGCTCCTGGTCCCGACCACCAACCCGGCCCGCAGCGGACCGGTGCTCAAAGCCATCTCCCCTTTCCTCAACGCCGAGGACTCCAGGGGCACGCTGCTGGGGGTGATCGAGATCGCGCCCGAGCGGTCGCTCAGCGAGGGCGTCGAGGTGGCGCGCGCCTACCGGGCGCTGCTCTCCCGGATCGCGCGCTACGCGGAGGAGGGCCCCGGCGAGCTGCGCGGCCTGGTGCGGATCGCGCACGTGGCGGCGCAGGGCATCCGCGAGGCCGCGCTGGAGACCGATGCCAACCTGCTGGTCCTGGAGGCGCCCACCGGCCGCAGCGCCCGAGCGGACGGACTGTGGACCAATGCCGTCGAGGACCTGCTGGTCGATCCGCCCTGCGACGTGGCGCTGGTCCGGGCTGACCCTCAGCAGATCTGCAGCGTGCTCGTCCCGGTGCGCGGCGGGCCCAACGCGGAGCTGGCTCTGCGCCTGGCGGAGAGCGTCTGCAAGCAGACCGGCGCGGTCCTGAGCGTCCTACACGTCTTCAGTCCCCGGATCTCGCCCGAGTCCCGCTCCCGGGAGGAGGCGGCCTTCCTCAAGCTGGTCTCGCGGGTCGAGGTACCGGTCAAACGCCAGACGGTCTTCAGCGTCTCGGTCCGGGAGGCGATCATCCGCGAGGCCCAGTCCCATCAGCTGGTGATCCTGGGCGCCACCCTGAGCCTGATGCACCGCCCCATGGTGCTGGGCGCGCCGGCCAGCCGTCTCCTGCGCCGGCTGCCCGGGACGGTGATGGTGGTCAAGACCGCGGGCCCGGTCCAGGTACGCGACCCCGAGCGTCCCCTGAGGCTGGAAACCCGGGCGGCCGCCGGCGAGCGGGTCGACCGCTGGTTCGCGGAGAACACCTTCCACAGCCGTGAGTTCGCCGACCTGAAACGGCTGATGGGCCTCAAGGAACGGCAGGGGATCACGATCAGCCTCGGGCTGCCGACCCTCAACGAGCAGCTCACCATCGGCAAGGTGATCCGCACCTTCAAGCACGCCCTGATGGACCAGGTGCCGCTGCTGGACGAGATCGTGGTCATCGACTCCGGGTCGTCCGACCGGACCACCCGGGTCGCCGAGCGCCTGGGCGTGCCGGTGTTACAGCACGCCGAGATCCTGCCCCGCTACGGAGCCTTCTCGGGCAAGGGTGAAGCTCTCTGGAAGAGCCTCTTCACGCTCAAGGGCGACCTGATCTGCTGGGTCGACACCGACATCTCGAACATCCATCCCAAGTTCGTCTACGGCCTGCTCGGTCCGCTTCTAACCGACCCCGAGATCTCCTACGTCAAGGGCTTCTACCGGCGTCCGCTGCGCTACGGCAGCGAGCTGCAGGCCCAGGGCGGCGGGCGCGTCACGGAGCTGGCGGCCCGTCCCATGCTGAACCTCTTCTTCCCCGAGCTGTCGGGCCTGGTCCAGCCGCTCAGCGGTGAGTACGCCGGACGGCGGGCGGTGCTGGAGAGCGTGCCCTTCTTCACCGGCTACGGCGTCGAGCTCGGGCTCCTGCTCGCGATCTCGGAGGCCTACGGTCTGCGCACCATCGCCCAGGTGGACCTGGGCATGCGAGTCCACCGCAACCAGTCCCTCTTCGACCTCTCCAAGATGGCCTTCGCCATCATCCAGGTCGGACTCAAGCACCTGGGCGACCGGCACCGGATCCACCTCCTGGAGGAGGTCAACAAGACCATGAAGCTGATCCACTACGACGACGAGCGCTACTGGATCGAGCAGAAGGAGATCGAGGACCAGGAGCGCCCACCCATGAACTCGGTGCCGGAGTACTTCCTGGCGCGCCACCGGCAGCCGACGGCTGAAGGCTAGCCAGGCGGCGGCTTTTCGCCCGCATCATCTATTAGGAGGGGTTCCTCTTCGAAGCGGGCGCGCTCGAGGCTGAGCCGGTACGTCCGGGCTTCCATCATCCCTCCCCGCTCCACCCTGGCCACGACGTAGGCATTGAATGAGTCGCGCGAGTCCATGGCCCAGTTCGTGTCGAAGGCCGACGGCCGGGCGGGGTGGTCGGGGTGGCTGTGCACGATCCCGATAATCTCCAGGCCCCGCCCCTCCGCCTCGCGCTGCACGCGCAGGTGCTCCAGGTCGTCGAAGCGGTAGCGATCGTGAGGCCGGTCGACCACGGTGTTACGCATCGGCCGAAACTCCCGAACCGTGTAGGTTTGCCCGTCGATCCGGCCGATCAGGACCCCGCAGGCCTCGAGCGGATACCCAGCCTCGAGGTGAGAGCGCACCCCGGACATGACCGAGCGGGGGATGCTCAGGCGAAAGGCGGCCGGCGTCACCGCCGGTGGCGGTACAGCCCCGAGCTGAGGTAGCGGTCGCCACCGTCGGGGAAGACCATGACGAAGACCCCCTCCGGCGTGCGCCGTGCGACCTCCCGTGCGGCGTAGAGGGCGGCGCCCGACGAGTGCCCGACCAGCAGGCCCTCGGAGCGGGCCAGGTCGTGGGCCAGCTCGTAGGCAGCCTCGGTGGGAACGCTCACCTTCTCGTCGTGCACGCTCGGATCGTAGATTCCGGGGACGATCGAGGTCGGCATGTGCTTCAGCCCTTCCAGGCCGTGGAAGCCGTCGTCCGGCTCGGCGGCGATCACCCGGATCGACGGATTGTGGCGCTTGAGGAAGCGGCCGGCACCCATCAGGGTGCCGCTGGTCCCGATGCCGGCCACGAAATGAGTGACCTCTCCCTGGGACTGCTCCAGGACCTCCGGTCCCGTGGTATCGAAGTGGGCGCGCCAGTTGAAGGGGTTGTTGTACTGGTCGGGCATGTAGAAGACGCCGGGCATCTCGGCCCGGAGGCGGTGCGCCTCCCGGATGGCCCCGTCCGAGCCCTCCAGGGCCGGGGTGGTCATGATGCCGGCGCCAAAGGCGGTGACGATCTCCTTCCTCTCCGCCGTCACGTTTTCGGGCATGACCAGGCGCACCTGGTAGCCCTTGGCGGCGCCGATCATGGCGTAGGCGATCCCGGTGTTGCCGGAGGTCGAGTCCAGGATGGTTCGCTCCACCGTGAGCTCGCCGGTGCGCTCGGCCTCCTCGATCATCCGCAGCGCCGCCCGGTCCTTGACCGAGCCGCCCGGGTTGAACCACTCCGCCTTGGCGTAGAAGGTGATGTGGGGGAACTCCTTCTCCAGCAGCCGGATCCGGAGCAGCGGCGTATTGCCGATCCGCTGCAGGACCGAGTGGCCGGGGACGCTTTCGACGACGGAGAGGGCCCGGTGTGGCACGCGCCCAATTGTAGGAAGCCCCCCGAACTGGTCGTAGATTCGAATCCAAATCGGTGCTATAGTGGCGCCGACATTCGGCCGACTCGCTCCCAAAGGGGGAAGTTCATGAGCTCTACCGCCGTGCCGACGACCGCCACCGACAAGGCCGGGTTCTGGATTCGGGTGGGCGCCTATCTGATCGATGCCGTGATCCTGTTCATCGTCAACCTCATCGTGGGTCTCATCTTCCGCAACAACCAGGGTCTCCAGTCGCTCATCGAGCTGATCGTCTCGCTCGGCTACTTCGTCTACTTCTGGTCGGCCTCCGGGGGCGGCCAGACGCTGGGCATGCGCGCCCTGAAGATCAAGGTCGTAAAGACCGATGGCAGCCAGCTGGACTACGGCGGGGCCGTACTCCGCTACGTCGGCCTGCTGGTCTCCTTCCTCGTGATCTTCATCGGGGTCATCTGGGTCGCCTTCGACCCCAACAAGCAGGGCTGGCACGACAAGATCGCGTCGACCTACGTCGTCCGGGCCTGACGCCCAGGGCCTGATCTAGGAGAGGGCCTGCTCGAAGTCTTCGAGCAGGTCCTCCACCCTTTCCAGGCCGACCGAGCACCGGAGCAGGCCCTGCGAGATCCCGACCTGAGCCCGCTCCTCCTCCGAGAGGCCGCGATGGGAGGTCAGGGCGGGATGGCTGAGCGTGGTGGCGACGTGACCCAGGCTCGGCATCAAGCGGACCAGGCGAAGGCGCCGCACCAGCCGGTCGGCGGCCTCCCGGCCCCCACCAAGCTCGAAGGAGAAGAGGGCGCCGGCACCGTGGGGCAGCAGCCGGGCGGTGCGGGCGGCGTAGGGACTGCCGGACAGCGACGGGTAGTAGACGCGGGCGACCGCGGGATGCCGGGCCAGAGCCGCGGTCAGGGCGCAGGCGTTGGCGACGTGGCGCTCCATGCGGACGCCCAGGGTCCGGATCCCCCGCAGCGTGAGCCAGGCCTCGAAGGTGCCCAGCGCCGGACCCATGGTGTGGGCCAGGCTGCGCGCCCCCGCGATCCAGGCCGGCCGGCCCAGGATCAGGCCGCCGATCACGTCCGCGTGCCCGCTCAGGTTCTTGGTGGCGCTGTGGACCACCACGTCGGCGCCCCAGCGCGTCGGCTGGCAGAGCGCCGGCGTGGGGATGGTGGCGTCGACCGCGAGCAGGGCGCCGCCCTCGTGAGCGATCCCGGCCAGCGCCTCCAGGTCCGGTATCCGGATCAGAGGATTGGTGCAGATCTCGCAGAGCAAAAGGCGGGTTCGCGGGGTGAGGGCGGCGCGCACCTGGTCCAGGTCCTGGACGTCGACCACGCTGACCGTCAGGCCGAACCGATGCAGGTCGTCGCGCAGGAAGGTGATGGTCGTCCCGTAGCAGTCGTTGGCGGCCACGACGTGGTCGCCGGCGGTGGTGTCGGTCAGCACCGCCAGGCCGATCGCCGCCATGCCCGAGGCGACCGCCAGCGCCTCGACCGGACCACCCCCGGCCTGGCTCTCGAGCGCGGCCACGGCCGCCTCCAGCTGGGCGTGGTTGGCGGTCCCCCATCGGGAGTAGCCTCGATGTCCCGCCATGGCCTGATCCAGCGTGTCGAGGTCCGGGTAGGCGGCGGCGGCGGAGACGCTGATGTCCGGGACCATGGGCGCGTCCGGGCGGTCCATGGGCGGCTCGCCCGCGTGCACCGCCAGGGTGTCCGGGTGGGCCATCTCAGGCCCGCTTGAAACGGACCCGCCGGCGGCGGTGGACGCCGGCCTGGTCCCTGGGCACCACGCTGATCGAGCCGTCCTCCTCGAGCACGGCGAGGCGGACGTCCTCGACCTTCTCGACCCCGTGCTCGCGGAGCGCCATCTGGGCGTCCTCGAGGCTGAGGTCCTCCTTGTCGAACCCTTTCTCGACCCACTTGCCGTTGCGGGCGATCACGGTCGGCTCCGGATTGATCAGGCTGTCGAACTCCGGGAAGCGGCGGCGGATCAGCGCCAGCAGGCGGTTGATGAGCAGGAGGGTCACGATCAGGATCAGGCCGCCGGTGAGCGAGGTGTCGGGACCGGTCATGGCGGGCTGCAGGGCATTGGCCACCAGCAGCACCAGGACGAGGTCGAAGACCGTGAACTGGCCGATCTCACGCTTGCCGAAGATGCGGAGACCGACGAAGAAGACGAGGTAGATGACGACGGCGCGCAGCGCCAGCTCCCACCAGGGCACGCCGAGTTCCAGCCAGCCAGGCATCTCGGGACCAGCCTAGCGGATGACGGGGTGGGCGAAACCGAAGTTCAGGAGGGTCGCGCCGTCGGTGAAATGCTGGTCCGAGCCCAGGACGACCGCCAGCACGGTGCGGTTGCCGCGGGTCGCCGCCACCACCAGGCAATACCCGGAGGCGTCGGTGTAGCCGGGCTTGCCGGCCACCGTCCCCGGGTAGGACCAGAGGAGCCGGTCCAGGTTGTAGGGCGTGAACGCCCCGTGGGTGCCGGTCGCCGAGATGGCGATCGAGCGCTGTCCCATGATGGCCCGGATCTCGGGATAGTCACGCAGGATGGTGGCCAGCATCACGGCCAGGTCATAGGCGGAGCTGTAGTGGGCGGGGTCGTCGAGGCCGGTCGGATTGGCGAAGGCCGTGTCCTTGAGGTGCATGCCGGCCGCCTTCTGGTTCAGCAGCGAGATGAATCGGGCTCGGTCGACGATCCCCTGGGCGATCGCCTCGGCGGCGTCGTTGCCCGAGTCCAGCAGCATCCCCTCCACCAGCTCCCGGGTCGTGAGCTGTTCGCCAGCCCCGAGTCCCATCCGGGTCGGCGGCAT
>Ga0209577_10005014_pt1 | contig 12398 bp, 12 predicted proteins | sample GraSoiAngelo_109_FD_185874 | JGI IMG/M metagenome (GOLD analysis project Ga0209577, IMG submission 185874) | Grasslands soil microbial communities from the Angelo Coastal Reserve, California, USA - 14_0903_12_20cm (SPAdes) (version 2) | ecosystem: Environmental > Terrestrial > Soil > Grasslands... | reverse complement strand
GCGGCGAATCATGGGCTCCCTCCTCACGGAAACGGCGAATGATCGATCCTCTGCGTCGTATTCTGGATCGGTTGAGGATCGAGGTCAAGCTGGGCGACATCACCGGGGAAAGGGTGGACGCCATCGTCAACGCCGCCAACAGCAGCCTGCTGGGAGGCGGAGGCGTGGACGGCGCCATCCATCGTGCCGCCGGCCCCGAGCTGCTGGAAGCCTGCCGGGCGCTCAACGGCTGTGCCACGGGTGAGGCCAAGGCAACCCCCGGCTTCCGCCTGGACGCGAAGTGGGTGATCCACGCCGTCGGGCCGGTCTGGTCGGGTGGCGGGCGGGGCGAGGAGGAGCAGCTCGCCTCCTGCTATCGCCGCTGCCTGGAGGTCGCCGACCAGCTGGGCGCGCGGAGCATCGCTTTCCCGGCCATCTCCACGGGCGCCTACCGCTTCCCGCCCCAGCGCGCGGCGGGGATCGCGGTCCTGACCCTGCGGAGCACACCGACGCGGGTCGAGCTGGCACGGCTGATGGCCTTCGATGAGGCGGCGGCGCGGACCCTGGAGGCCGAACTGGCCCGAGGTTGACCGCGGCGCACGACCGCGGTCCAGGCCTCGAGGCCTATCCGGTACGTTTTAGCAGTCCCAGGCGTTTCGCCCGGCGCTCGGCGGCATTGAAGGTCAATATCGACGCCGGCACCAGCACCACCCCCAGCCCCAGCAGCAGTCCAATATTGGGCAGCTCGGCCGTGAGGTGTGCGTTGGCCAGCAGGGCCTCGCGGACCCCCGCCAGGGCGTAGGTCAGCGGTGAGAGGTGGCCGATCACGGCCAGCGGCAGCGGCAGCACGCTCAGCGGGTAGTAGACGCCAGAGACCAGGAGCAGGAGTCCCTGGACCGCGACCGTCATCTGCTCCCCCTTCTCCGCCGAGAGCAGGGGCAGGATGGCGGTGAAGATGCCCAGCCCGATCAGGGGCACCATGGCGGCGGCCAGGATGGCGCTCGCGCTCAGCCAGTCCGCCTTCGAGAAATCGAGCGGGAAGGTGAGGACTACGATCATCGCGATCAGCGCCCCGCGCAGAATGCCGTAGAGCAGGGACGACACGCACAGCCCGAGCAGGTGCGTGATGCGCTGGATCGGCGCCATGAAGGTGTACTCGATCGTTCCCTCCCAGCGCTCCCAGGCGATGCCGAATGCGATCTCGAAGAAGACCATCGACAGGAACGACCACAGCAGCGAGCCCAGCAGCAAGTAGAGCTGCGCCGCCCGCAGGTTGAAGTGCGCTTGCCCCAGGCCCAGCGAGCCCAGGCCCGAGGCCAGGAACCCGATGCTGAGCACGCTGACCAGGCTGTAGAGCCACCAGACCACCTCCCAGAGCCAGTAGCGGCGGTAGAGGTTGCGCTGCCGCTCGATGAAGCCGAGCAGCGCGTTGCCTTCCCAGCGCAATGACGTCGGTGTCCGCAGGGTCGCCGGCGCGCCGCGCCCGTCAGCCGCTTTCATCATCCTCCTCCTCCTCCAGGCTCTTGCCCGAGAGCCGCATGAATACGTCTTCCAGAGTCGCCGTACCGCCGGGCTCCGCGTAACGGCGGCACAGCTCGGCGGGGCTGCCCTCGGCCAGGATCCGGCCGCGGTCGATGATCACGACCTGGTCGCAGACCGCCTCGGCCTCCTGCAGATCGTGAGTGCACAGGACCACGGTGGCGGCGCGATCGTCCCGCACCACCCTTAGCAGCGCCTGCACCTCGCGCTTGGAGCGTGGGTCCAGGCCCGTGGTCGGCTCGTCCATCAGCAGCAGCGACGGCGCGGTCATGTAGCTGCGCGCGATCGCCACCTTCTGCTGCTGGCCGCGCGAGAGCTGCTTCATGGGGCGGTCGAGCGTGTCCAGGGGCAGCCCCAGCCGCTCCAGGATGCCCTCGACCTGGGCGCGCGTGCCGGCTCCGCCGCTGCCGTAGAGGCGGGCGGCGTAGAGCATGTTCTCCCAGGGACTCATCTCCTTGAAGAATGCCGCCTCCACCGAGACCCGGTTGATGTGCCGGCGGACCTGGTCGGCCTCGCTTATCACATCCCAGCCGAAGATGGTGGCCGTCCCCCGGTCGGGCTCCAGCAGCGTCGCCAGGATCCGGACCAGCGTCGACTTGCCGCTCCCGTTGGCGCCCAGGATGCCCGTGATGTGGCCGCTCGCCACCTCGAGGTCGACGTCGTCGAGGGCTATCTTCTCCTTGCGCTCTCGCCGCCAGAAGGCGCGGCCGGCAGCGCGGTTCGACACCGGGAAACGCTTGCTGATCCCCCGCATCTCCACCGCCGGTTGCTTCATCTCTCGAATCGCCAGGATTGCCATTTCCGCTCATCTCCTTGTGTCTTGGACAAACAAAAAACCGCGGGCCCTGGGGGCCGCACGGTCCGAAATCCCTGGCGACGAGTTGCTAGATCAGTCGGTACTCAATGCAGCGCCCCTTCAAAGCAGGCTCCGCCCTCGAAAGGCGTGTTGCCCGCGATGATGGTTTGACGCCGCTTCAATCGAGCACTCTCCTTTCCGGGTTTTGACCCGGCAACCCGGTAGCGTAATGCATCGACCGGCATCAAGTCAAATTTTGAGCGCGTGCCTGAGGAGCTCGCCCACGCTCCGGGCCTGAGCGATGGCACCCACCGGCCGGAAGGGCGGCTCGGCTTCGAAGATCTCGCTCACGCGTCTTCCGTGAAGCGTATCGCCACCGCCGCGGGCTACGGCGTCGCGGGCGCCCGCTGGCTCACGCTTCGGCCTCCATCGCAACCATTCCCAGCGCCTGGTGGTTGAGGCGCGCCACCCAGATCTCGCTGTCGTCGATGGTGTAATAGAGGCGGTCGTTCCAGATCGAGGCGGAAAATATGAGTCGCGCTCCCTCGGGCGCCTCGAGCACCGGCGCCCTGGAGCGGGCCAGAACGCGACCCGAGCGGGGGTCCAGCTCCATCAGACCGATCCGCGCCGCGTGCATGAATGCGGGATCCTCGAGGCGTACCATCCCGTTGTAAAGCATGTAGCAGCGGCCGCCATCGAAGACCAGCGGTCCAGTGCTCACGTTCACCGCATCCCAGCGATTCTGGCGGGGCCGGGCGACGATCTCCGGCATCGAGTAAGGCCCTCCTATCGCCGGCGCACGGCAGCATGCTATGAGCGACCGCTCCCGCCCCTCGTCGAGCGTGTCGACCTCGCACCAGAGAAGTACGTCGCCATTTGCAGCCGGCACCGGCTCGGCCTCCTTGACGAAGCGCGTTGGAGCCATGGGAGCGATCGCCACGCCCTGCGGCTGGAGCCGGTCGAGCGAGGAGCCGCGCGCCCAGAGCAGGCTGGCGATGCCTTCCTTCCAGCCCGACCAACCGGTGTAGAACACGATCACCTCGCCTCTGGTGCGGAGAATGGTCGGATCCTCCACGCCCTGGGCCGCCGGCGGGCGGCCGCCTTCGAGCGCTACCCCCGGACGCGCCGTAAAGCGGACACCGTCCAGGCTGTCGGCGAGCGCGATCACTGAACGGTCCAGGTAGGCCGTGCTCTCGCGCGCGTCGCCGACACGCTCGAGAACGCGGCGGTAGAGCATGAGCAGGCACCCGCCCTCCTCGATCACCGCCGGGCTCATCACCGCGCGTTCTGCGAGTGCCGGGTCGGCGCGCAGGACGGGACCGATCGGCTCGAGCAGTGCCGGCGCTATTTCAGCCCGGTGGTCGCGATGCCCCGCGTGAAGTAGCGGGACCCGGCCACGTAGACGATCAGGATGGGGAGGATGGCCACCACCGACCCGGCCATGATCAGGTCCCACTGGTTCTGATAGACCTGCTTGAAGGCGCTGAGGCCGAGCTGGATGTTAAACATGTTGGGGGTCTGCATGAAGATGACCCAATCGAGGAAGTCGTTCCAGGCGCCGGCAAAGGCCAGGATCGCGACCGTGACCAGCGCCGGGCGCGCCACGGGAAGGATGATCTTCCAGAAGATTCCGAACCAGCCCAGGCCGTCGATCAGGGCTGCCTCCTCGAGGTCACGCGGGATGCTCTTGAAGAACTGCGCCATCAGGAAGATGAAGGACGGCTGCACGAAGAAGAGCACCAGCAGCGCCGCATAGGTGTTGATCCATCCGGACGAGCCTAAAGACGGCATGTGCTCGAGGATGATGTAGCGGGGTACGAAGAAGACGAACCCTGGGATGACCATGGTGCCCAGCATCAGGGCGAAGAGGAAATCCCGGCCCGGGAAGCGCAGGCGCGCGAAGGAGTAGCCCACCAGGGCGTCGAAGAAGAGGTTGACCAGCACGATGCCGAACGTGACCACGAAGCTGTTGAACGTCTGGCGAGGGAAGTTGCCGGTCTCCTGAAAGACGCGGACGTAATTCTCCGGGTGCCAGACGGCGGGCAGGAGGGTGGGCGGGTAGGCGATCACCTCGGCCGAGGTCTTGAACGACGATAGCACCGTCAGCGCGAAGGGCACGATCAAAAAGAGGGTGATCACCGCGTACAGGATGTAGCGCAGCACCGCCTCCATCCGGCTGACCTGGTCGGTGGTGTCGGTGGTTGGGCGGCCGCCCATGACCGCCACTGCCGCGGGGCGGTCGAGGCGGGGTTCGGGCTGGACGATCGCCATATCAGTACTCGATCTTCACGTCGATGACGCGGCGGGAGATGATCGTGAGGGCGAAGATCAGGATGCCCAGCACCACCGCCTGGGCGCACGCGATCCCCACCGTTCCGGTGTCTTTGAACAGGTTCTGGTAGATCAGGTAGGCCACCGAGAGCGTCGCCTTCAGGGGACCGCCCTCGGTCATGATGTAGACCTGGTCGAAGACCTGGAAGGCGCCGATGATGCCCAGAGCCACCACCAGGAAGATCACCGGCCGCAGCAGCGGAAGGGTGATGCTGAAGACCGTCTTGAGGAAGCCGGCGCCGTCCACCTGGGCCGCTTCGTAGACCTCCTTGGGAATGTCCTGCAGCCCGGCCAGGAACATGAGCATGAAGGTGGGGGCCGTGGTCCAGATGTTGAGCCCCATCAGGGCTGGCAGCGCGAAGCGCGTGTCGTGCAGCCACGCCTCCTGGGTGTGGATGCCGACCAGGCTGAGCGCGCCGTTCAGAAGACCGGTTGGATGGTAGACCCAGAGGAAGATCATGGAGATCACGGCCGAGGACGCGATCGAGGGCGTGTACCAGGTGGCGCGGAAGAAGTTGCGCCCTTTGATCTTGGCGTCGAGGAGGATGGCGAAGATCAGAGCGGCGATGGTCTGGAGCACCACCACCACTACCGCGTACTCGGTCGTGTTCCGCAGAGCGATCAGGAAGTCATGGTTGCCCGGTAGCTTGAGGTAGTTCTCCACGCCGACGAAAGGGTTGTCGAGCGCGATCAGGTCGTAGTGGTGGAGGCTGACCCAGAAGGCGAAGGCCAGCGCCCCCAGCTGCAGGAAGAGGAAGAAGACGAGGTAGGGGACTACGAACAGCAGTCCAGCGCGCGCCTCGGAGGCGGCGATCAGCCCGCCGGGCCTGCCGCCCCGCTTGACGATCTTCGCCGTCACCGCGCCGGCCGCGGTGGGCGCTACCGTCGCCAGCTTCGCACTCCCCTATCTATCGCTGGGATCGTCAGCTCACTGCTGTAATGCCGTGTTGGCCTCGGCCACACCGTCGTCCAGCGCCTGTTTGACCGATTTCTTCCCCAGGAAGATCGCGGTCAGGGCGTCTCCCATCGCGCTCTCGACCTTGTCCTCGTGGGGCCCGAAGGTCCAGGGGATGGCGAACTTGGCGCTGTCCCACAGGTTCTTGACGTCGGGGTTCGAGGTGATGGCCGGGTCGTTGGCCAGGTCGTTGCGCGAGGGCAGGGCGAAGCCGCTCTGCAGCACCTGGAGTTGGACGTCGTGGCCGGTCATGTATTTGACGAAGAGGGCGCAGGCGTCGGGAGACTTGGTCCGCGCCGAGCAGCCCCATCCGTTGGTGAAGAGCAGGGAGGCCTGCTTCGCGGGACCAGGCGGGAGCTTGACGCTGCCGTACTGCACGCTGGGATAGGTGTCGTGCATGTAGGGAATCAGCCAGCCGCCCTCGACCACCATGGCGGCCTTCTGCTTGCCGAAGGCGTCGCCGGGCCAGGTTGCGCCCAGGGTGTCGGGCAGGGCCGAGGTCTGGTCCTGGGTCTGGAAGGCGGTGTAGAAGGTGGCCGAGTCCACCCCCTTGCTGTCGTTGAAGGCCGCGCTCTTTCCGTCACCGCTCAGCACCTTGCCGCCATATGCGAAGAGGACGGCGTTCCAGCGGGCCGGGTCGGCCGGCAGGCTGAGGCCCTTGACTCCGCCGCTGGTCAGCTTCTTGGCATCGCTCTTGACCTCGTCCCAGGTCGTGGGCGGCTGCAGGCCGGCCTGCTGGAACATGGTCTTGTTGTAGAAGAGCACGAGGTCGCCGAAGTCCTTGGGCAGAGCGTACTGCTTGCCGTTGTACTGCCAGGGCGACATCAGGGAGCCGACGAAGTCGCTCTTCTTGATCCCCCACTTGTCCATGTAGGGGCCGAGGTCGAGCAGGCGGCCGGCCGGGGCCGCGAAGTTCATCAGCTTGGTGCTGACGTACATCGCGTCCGGCTCGCTGTTGGCCGACATCTCGGTCTTGATCTTGTCCTCGAAGTTGGACGGGATCTCCTCCTGGGTGACCTTGATCTTGGGATACTTGGCCATGAAGTCGGCCTCATATTTCTTGACCAGGCGCTCCTCGGTGGGATTGCCGCCCCAGTTGGCGGCCCGAATCGAGCCGCTGACGTCCGACTCGTTGGTCGGACCCCCGCCGGCCGGGCCGCTGGTCCCGCCGCAGGCCGCAAGCAGCATCGGGGCCACCACCCCGAGCACGACGCCCAAGCGCTTTGGACGCATTTCCTTCCACCTCCTTGTTGGCGCCGCCTGGCATTATTCCCGACAGCGTGCCTATAGCATCGATAGGCCGGTCCCGCCCTGTCAATATCTCTAACGATTACTAATGAAGCAGGCTGGGCTCTGGCTCGCCGGTGGCATCCTGGTCGGTGCCGGCTTCTACGGCCTGTTTTCCGGAGGCGGCCTGCTCCTGGTGGCGGGCTTTGCGCTGGGCGCCTACCTCGCGTTCCGCTACCGGCGCGCTGCCCGCGGGTGGTCCGGCTTCGTCTACGGCGCGGGCGCCACCGCGGCGGTGCTCCTCCTCCCCTACGTCCTCCATCCGCCGCCCTGCCTGCGCGGGTCGGCGGGCTGCTACCAGGCCTTCACCGACGTCGCCTTCGTGGCCGCAACGCTGATGGCGTCGGCAGGCCTGGCGCTGGCGCTCCTCGAGCTGGCCCGCGGCCGCAAGCGCTGAGCCCGGCGTTGAGTCACGACCGGGCCAGCGGCGCCTGGGTCAGCGCGGGACGGGGCAGGCGCCCGTGGACGACCTTGAATCCGGTGGTGTTGTCCACCGCCTGGACCTGGTTCCCCTGCATGCGCAGCTCCAGGGCCCCGCGCCCCGCCCGCAGGTTGCGCAGGGTCAGGGACGGAAGCCAGGTCGGGAGCTGTGGGTTGACGTAGATGGTGCGCGTCCGGCCCACGGTGTGGATGCCGCAGAGGATGGCGACCAGGCGGAAGACGGCGGCAGCGGCCCAGGCCTGGGGAACGTTGGCTCCCAGGTAGGGCACGGGGAAGGCGCCCTGGTCGCGCGACAGGCCGGCGAACAGCTCCGGCAGGCGGTAGGAGTCGAAGCGCTCGGCCGCGGCGAAGATGCCCTCCGCCACCTGCTGCGCCGCGTCGTGCCGGCCGGCCCGCCGAAACCCACCCGCGATCGTGGCGCAGTCGTGGGGCCAGATCGATCCGCAGTGGTAGGAGTAGGGGTTGTAGCCTACGTGCTCGCTGGAAAGGGTGCGGACGCCCCAGCCGCTCCACATGTCAGGCGCCATCAGGCGGTCGACCACCTGCCGGGCCCGGTCGGGCGGGGCTATCCCGCTGGCCAGGCAATGGCCGGCGTTCGACGCCACCGTCTCGATCGGCCGCTTGTCCCCGTCCAGACCGAGGTAGTAGGTCCCCTCCGCATCCCACCAGAAGGCCTCGTTGAACCGGTCGTAGAGCCGGCGGGCCTCACCCCGCAAGGACTCGCCCCGCTCCGGCTCGCCGAGGAGGTCGTAGATCTCCGCCATCCGGAGGGTGGCGTCGAAGGCGTACCCCTGCAGCTCGCAGAGGGCGATCGGACCCCTGGGTATCGAGCCGTCGGCGTGCTGGATCGCGTCCCACGAATCCTTCCAGCCCTGGTTGGCGATCCCGTGCGAGGAGCGGCAGAGGTATTCCTGAAAACCGTCCCCATCGCGGTCCCCCGAATGCTGCAGCCACGCGAGGGCGGCCTCGGCGCTCCGCCGGTAGCGCTTCAGGAGGCCAACGTCCCCCGACCACTGGTAGGCGTAGGAGAGGACGATCAAAAAGAGCGGCGTAGCGTCGTGGGTGCCATAGTAGGGCGCGAAGGGCAGCAACCCGAGCGTGGCCAGCTCTCCGGAGCGGATCTCGTGCGGGATCTTGCCCGGCTCCTTGTCCTGCTCCGGGTCGTCGGAGGTTGCCTGGACGCGGGCCAGGTTCTGGAGCGCGCCCAGGGCGAACTCCGGGAATCCGCTGATGCTTTCGATCGAGACGATCAGCGAGTCGCGACCGAAGAGGGTGACGAACCAGGGGATGCCGGCCGCGGGCACGAACACGTTGCGCCGGGTCGTGTCCTCCATGCGCAGAGCCTCCATGTCGCTGGCCGCCTGGCGCCAGATCGCGGGCAGGGTGGCGTGCTCCGGGCTGACCAGCTCCACCGGCGGCAGCCGGCGGCCCGGCATCCGGGCGCCACCGCCTCCATCGCCGTGACAGGACAGCACTCGCGCGGACCGTTCGGCCAGAACCGGAAGCCAGAGGATGCATGTGTGCCAGCGCGTTTTGGGCGGAAGCTCGGCCACGAACACGATCCGGCCGTTGGCGAACTCGGGCCGCGAGTCGGAGCGCTCCACCTTGACCAGCAGGCCCCGGCGGAACGACCGGTTGTGGTAGACGACCTTGAGCACCCCCGCCCGGGGCCGCCAGGTGCTCTGCAGGTCGCCGCGGCGGACCAGGCTGCGGTTGCGCACGTCGAAGATATCGGCGAAGTCCGACTCGATCCCCACCTCGAGCACGACCCGGACCGGCTGGGGGGCGTAGTTGACGAGGTCATAGTCTTCGTGGATTCCTTCCAGGATGTTTCGCTCCAGGCGGAAGCCGATCGACCGTTCCGGGATCACCTCCTCGCGAGTGCTGCCGAAGCTGGGACCCAGGGGCAGCTCGGGGGTCGTGAACTCGTGCCGGGCGGCGAAGTGGTTGACGGCGATCGCGTCCAGCAGTATCGGCCGGCGCCCGTTGATGGTGACGGTGTAGCCGGACACGAAGCGCGTGTCCAGGGCGTAGAAGCCCACGTCGTCCTGGACCGACATGGTGGCGTCCGGCTGGCAGACGAGGAACTGCCGGTCGTGGTTGATAGTCAGCGTCGACGGTCCGACGGTCACCGGCATCGAGTAGACGATCTCAGCCATGATGGCGGGGTGTCAAGCCGCAAGCCGCGTCCGGCCCGGTTCGTCGATGAGGTGCGGGCGGTGCTGCGGGACCTGCGGCGGGGCGAGGTGGTGAGCTACGGGGAGGTCGCGCGCCGGGCCGGCTATCCCGGCGCGGCCCGCGCGGTGGGCAACGTCCTGGCCCGCGGCGTGGGCGTTCCCTGGTGGCGGGTGGTGCGCGCGGATGGGTCGCTCGCCGCCCACGGCCGCGAGGAGCAGCGCCGCCGCCTGACTCGGGAAGGCGTCCGCTTCGTGGGAAGCCGCGCCATCCGGCGCTCCTGATCCTCGGCGGCCGGCTCTGGCGCAAGCCGGCGAGCATCCGACGATGATGGAGGGATGAAGGCCTTCTCCAGGGACCTGGTCCGTGAGCTCGAAGAGCGTGCCGAAGTACGCGTCGAAACCGAGGAGGACGGCCGGCGCTCCTCGGTGATCATCTGGGTGGTGGTCACTCCGGACGGCGTCTACGTGCGCTCCTACCGGGGGTCGAAGGGCGTCTGGTATCAGCGCCTGCGTAAGGACGGGAGCGGCGCCCTGCGCGTCGGACGGCGGCGTGTACCCGTGCGAGCGGCGCCCGACTCCGACCCCACGCGCAACCGGCGCATCGACCAGGCCTACCTGTCCAAGTACGGCGGCCGCTGGCCCAAGGAGACGGAGGCCATGGTCAAGCCCGCGTCCGTCAGGCGCACCACCCTGCGGCTCGAGCCGGCGGGCGACTGATCCGGACGCTCCTCACCATGTAACCGCGCGCCGTAAGTCACGGCGACGCGGATCCCCGGCGCCAGGTGGCGAAGGCGGTCGCCACCACGTGGAGGCAGAAGGCGCCGCCCCGTCCCGGCGGACAGCTGCACCACCACTCCAGCCCGCGCTGGGTGGCGCGCAGCTCGACCCGCTGTCGCTGCCCGTCCTCCACGGTCGCGGAGACCCGTGCCGGCGTGACCGACTCGATCAGCACCGCACCCATGTCGACCAGCGCCCGGCCTCGATCGTAGTCGGCCGGGTCTGCCTGGCGGAGGATCGCCGCCCCGTCGACGAGGTCGGCGACCAGCGGCTTCACGCTCCAGGCGCTTGCCCGTCGACGCTCTGCGCCAGGTACTGAGCCAGGTCCTGCACGGTCAGGCGGTCCTGCGCGCCTCTGGCGGTGATCCCGTCCCGGAACATGGTCAGGCAGAAGGGGCACGCGGTCGCCACCCGCGGCGCCTGCGTGCGCAGGGTCTGATCGACTCGCTCGTGGTTGATGCGCTTGCCGATCTTCTCCTCCATCCACATCCGGCCGCCGCCCGCGCCGCAGCAGAAGCCGCGCTTGCGGTGCCGTTCGATCTCGACCAGGTCGGCGCCAGGGATGGCCTCGACGATGGCCCGCGGCGGGTCGTAGACGCCGTTCCAGCGTCCCAGGAAGCAGGAGTCGTGGTAGGTGAGCTTTCCCTCCAGCGGAAGGGTCGGCTCAAGCCTGCCTTCGGCCAGCAGCCGCGCCAGGAGCTGAGTGTGATGCACGACCTCGAAGGCGCCGCCGAAGGCCGGGTACTCGTTCTTGAGAGTGTTGAAGCAGTGGGGGCAGGTGACGATCACCTTGCGCACCCGCGCCGCCTTCATCGCCTCCAGGTTCGACCGGGCCTGCTGCTGGAAGAGATACTCGTTGCCGATTCGCCGGGCCGGATCGCCGTTGCAGGTCTCGGTCCGGCCCAGGATGGCGAAGTCGACCCCGGCCTTGCTCAGCAGCCCGACGAAAGCCCGTGCCACCTGCTTGTTGGCCTCGTCGTAGGACGCGGCGCAGCCGACGAAATAGAGGTACTCGGCGTCCGGCTTCTCCTCCACGGTTTTGACCCCCAGGCCCTGGGCCCAGTCGGCGCGCTGGGCCTTGGGCAGGCCGTAGGGGTTGCCCTGGGTCTCGATGCTGCGCAGGGCTCCCTCCGCCTCCTTGGGGAACCGGCTCTCCTCCAGCACCAGGCTGCGGCGCATGTCCTCGATCTTGGGCACGTGCTCGATCAGGACCGGGCACTCCTCCTGGCAGGCGCCGCAGTTGACGCAGGCCCAGATCTCGTCCTCCTTGACAGCGTCGCCGATCAACCGCTCGCTGGGCTTGGCCTCGGTGCGCCGCTGGTCAGGCGGCGCGTCCCGGACGGTCCGGTAGAGGTTCTCCCGCGAGTCGACGATGATCATCTTCGGGTTCAGCGGCTTGCCGGTGAGGAAGGCGGGGCACTGCTCCTGGCAACGGCCGCACTCGGTGCAGGAGTACAGGTCGAGCAACCCCTTCCAGCTGTTCTGCGTCACCAGGCTGGTTCCATAGTGCTCGGCACGCTCGAGGTGGATGGGATGGAGCGCGCCGGGCGGGTTCAGGTTGCGGAAGTAGATGTTGGGTATGGCGACGAAGATGTGCAGGTGCTTGGAGCTGGGGATGTATACCAGGAAGGCCAGCACCGCGAGCACATGAAGCCAGTAGAAGACCTCGTGCGGCACGGCCGCGGACCCTCCCGACCAGCCGATCGCCTCGAAGAGACGGGCCAGCGCAAAGGAGAAGGGCCGGGCGCCGGCCGCCGGGTCGCCGCCTCTGGCGATGCTGGTGGCGAACTGCCCCAGCATGCCGATCATGATCGTGGCGATCAAGCCGAGGATGATCAGGGCGTCGACCTCGTTGCTCTCCTGGAACTGGCGGGGACGGATCAGCAGCCGGTTGACGAGCGCCATGGCCACGCCGAGGAGGACCAGCACGCCGAACAGGTCCTGGAGGAACGCCAGCCAGCCATGCCCGCCGATCAGTCCCAGGTCGTGGCCCGGGAAAATCCCCTGGATCAGGGCATCGAGGATGGCGGTCAGCAGGACCACGAAGCCGTAGAAGATGAAGACGTGGAGCAGCCCCGAGTAGACATTGCGGAACATCCGGGTGTGCAGGCCGACG
>Ga0209577_10005013_pt1 | contig 12400 bp, 11 predicted proteins | sample GraSoiAngelo_109_FD_185874 | JGI IMG/M metagenome (GOLD analysis project Ga0209577, IMG submission 185874) | Grasslands soil microbial communities from the Angelo Coastal Reserve, California, USA - 14_0903_12_20cm (SPAdes) (version 2) | ecosystem: Environmental > Terrestrial > Soil > Grasslands... | reverse complement strand
GGCCAGGGCCATCGGGTGCGACATCAAGGGATACCTGTCGCTCGTGCTGTACGCCGCGGCCGTCGGCCTCGCCTTCGCGAGCCCCTGGATCTCATACGGCATTTTCGTCGCGGTAGCGCTGATGTGGTTCGTACCCGATCGCCGGTTCACCCGCCGGTGAGCTCGAGGTCCTGCGCTTTCCATGAGATCGTAAACTCCTGCCGGCCGGCACCCGTGTTTCGTGCTCCAGGCCAATCAGGCAAAGTCCTTGTGCTGTCGCAGCCATAATGCCAGTCATGCCTGGAACGCTCTCACGCCGAGTCAATTGCTGCCTGACTTGCCGGACACTCGTCGGCGACCGATTGCTCCTTCGATTTTCTCGGTTAGGTCGTACCCGTCAGATCTTCAATTGCGGTTAGCTTTTAGAGCTGATATCGGAGGTGTCTTATGGCAGAGCAGTTGGATACGAGCAAGGGCTGGTGCTGCGACGGTCGTACCTGGACGGAACACGCGAAGGAGGGCGGGCAGTGCTGCCAGCCGCCAGGCAAACAGATCAACGATTTGCCGGCTGACGGCCAGCGCAAGGCACGGGAGCGAATGGCCCAGGCGGGTTCGCCCTAATCAGGTATGCGGCTGAAGATCCAGCTCGAACGCGTCTACACCGCCAGAACCAACGCTCGCGGAAAGCGAATCTTGGTTGACCGACTCTGGCCGCGCGGAGTCAGGAAGGACGCTCTCAAGCTTGACCTCTGGCTCCGCGAGCTTGCTCCCTCCAATGAGCTGCGCAAGTGGTTCGGGCATGATCCAAGGCGCTGGGAGGAATTCGAGCGGCGTTACTACTCGGAGCTTCAACGACCCGAGCGTCAGGAGCAGCTTCATGAACTGCTGGCGCTGGCACGGAAGGGTCCCGTCACGTTGCTCTACGGTGCCCGGGACGAGGAGCACAACGAAGCCGTCGCGCTGCGCAAGTTTCTTGAGGGCTCTACCAAAAAGTAGGCGCGCGTCTGGCGCTAATTTTGTGCTCTGTTTCTGTAGCCACCGTCGTAGCCACCAGAATGGAATTCCTTGTACTCAATGGACGTCCTTGGAATACATGGAAAGAGAAAATCCAGCGTTCTTACCGCGTTAAGAACTGGTCAAGACTTCGTCCAGTCGCGCGATCATCTGGATGAGGGCAGATGATCGAGACACCCGAACAAATTCTTGACCGTCACTTAACAGAGCCTCTGGAACAATCGAATCGGACAACTTCAGCGAACGGCCGGAGTGCGACTCGAGGAACTTCTGACCGACGTGGGTCTTTCTCAGGGCGAGACGCATGTGCTCGCGCTCCTCGCCGATGGCGCTGCGCACACCGTCGGTGAGCTGCAACACGACCTCGCACCACCCGTCCACATTGAGCGGCATCCCCGATCGTCTCGAGTCCCGGGGACTGATTCGCCGCGCCCTCAACATTCCTCAACCTTCTTTGTGCCTGGACGTAGCGTGTGAAGATGTCGGCGTTGGCCTCTGGTCGCGGGACGTTCTGGCGATGACGCGGCTGTGAGGGTCATCCAGCGGGCCGGCGTCAGGCCGTAGGTCCGCTTGAACTGGCGTGTCATGTGGCTCTGGTCAGCGAAGCCGACCTCGGCAGCGACTTGCGCGAGTGACTGCCCGCTCGCGATCGCGGCCTGCGCCAGCGCCAGGCGGCGCAGCGTCCGGTACCGGTCGGGGCTCGTCCCGAACGCCCAGCGGAAGTGGCGAGCGATGGTGAAGCGGTCGATGCCCGCGATCTCTTCGAGGATCGAGGCCGGCGTCTGCTCGCGCGCGTGAGCGGCGAGATAGTCGCGCACGAGCCCGACTGCCCTGAGGTCGATCGTGGCTCGGCGGCGGCCGCGGCGGCCGCTGAGCGACAGCAGGCAGTCGGCGACCGCGACGGCGATCTCGGCGCAGCTGAGCTCGCTGATTGGGTCATCGATGTCGGCAAGTAGGGAAGCGATCGGCCGAACTGCCGGAGTCGGCTCCTGGACGGGATCGGCGACAAACGGTAGCGCCCGACCAGCGAGGGCGCCCCGGATGAGCTCGGGCGCGATGTAGAGGATCCGGTAGCTGAAGCCGTCTTCGGTTCCCGCGGCACCATCGTGCGCCTCGTCGGGATGCAGGACGTGCAGCTGACCGGGTAGGCAGACACAGCGCGAGCCGCGGTAGCCAAAGGTCTGCACGCCGGCGGTGGTGACGCCGATTGCATAGGTGTCGTGCCGGTGCGGCGAGAACGCGCATGTGGAGAGGTAGACCTCGGCGCGCTCGACGCCGTACGCCTTCGGTCCGAACCTGATCGAGTCCGCCCGTCGGCTCGAGGATCGTTCAAGACTGTCGGCGTCGGCTCCTCCTACTGTCCGGGACATGAGTCAAAGGATAGTTGCGGCGGTGCTTGAGGCGCTTCTGTTCCCGGCGATTCGCTGGGGATCGGTTGGACCGCTCCTGCTCATCTCGCTGGCGATCATGGGCAGCCCGGGCCCGGCGACGATCAGCCTCATCGCCGCGGGCTCGGTCTACGGTGTGCGTCGTTCTCTCCCGTATCTGGCCGGGATCATCGTCGGCACGACGATCGTCCTCGTCGCGGTCGCGACAGGGATCACGGCCGCGCTCCTGGCGGTCCCCGCGATCGGCTCCATCCTGATCGGGATATCAGCGGCGTACATCCTTTGGCTCGCGTATCACATCGCGACCGCGCCTCCGCTCTCGAAGCCGACCGGAGCCCCGAATGCCTTCTCGCTCATGGGCGGAGCACTCCTCGGCATTGCCAACCCGAAGGCCTGGGTCGCGATCGCCGCGGTCTTCGCCAGCGCCCACCTCGCCGATTCCCCGACAACGGACGCCGCCGCCAAGATCGCGGTGCTGACTGTGATGATCATCGTGATCTGCGCGACGTGGCTGTTCGCAGGCACATCAATCGCGCCGGTTCTTCGCGATCCACGGCGAGCCCGCATTGTCAACGCCGCGCTCGCTGTGGGGCTCGTCGCCGCGACCGCGCTCGTAGTCTTTCACTGAGGCCAGCGGCTTCGCCTGCTCGGAGGTACTTCCATACCTGCTGGCTCGGCCTGGGTCCACGACTTCGGCCCGCTGGGAGCGCGACTGCCTGATCTCATCCGTCCCCCCCCCACACCCCGGTTCTCGGTGTAGCCGGTTAGCGCCCGAAACTTGTTCTCGAAAGGTAGCTGCTTTCGGGCTGCGGCTTCGACATCGTGTGGAACCGGTCCGAACCTCACCAAGTCGGCCAGGTTTGCAGGATCGTTCAAGACGACGGTCATCTACACCCCTAGCGTCTGAAGGGATGAGCGCCAACGACTCGGTGGCCGGGCTTGTGCCACGTCAGATTTGGGACGGCCTAGTCGCCCGCCCTTTGCACGGCGCGGGGATCACTGTCGGGATCCTCGAGTTCGAACCAATGACGCAAGTGGCCGAGTCACGACAACGAGCAATTGGGACTCGACCTCAAGGGGTCGATCACAATGGTCATCGACGGCGAACGTCGAGATTGCAGGTCGGCGGCATGTACTCGATCGGAAGTGGGGTTCCTGACTCTGGGGAAGCAGGGCCGGACGGCGCGACGGTCCTGGACGTGTTTTCACCAGTGCGATCTGACTGGAACGACACCCCACACATGGCCGTCGCTGAGGCCCGCTGGCCCTAACGCAGGCGAGCATGGATCATCAAGAGCCTTTAGACGGATGAACCGCCGCGTCTCACATCTCATCGCGGGTTGGCGCACCGGGCTCCCTCGCCCCGTGCTCATCCTTCAAGCGGGAAACGCCCTCAACTACTTCGGTTACGGGCTCATTCTTCCCTTTGAGATCATCTATCTGCACCAGATACGTGGCTTTTCAACGTCGATAGCCGGACTGGTTCTCGCGGCGACGCAGGGGACGGCCGCAATCGCCGCCCCGCCGACGGGAGCGCTGCTCGACCGGTACTCCGCCAAAGCGATCGTGGTCGCAGGAAGCCTGGCGAGCGCCCTCGGCTACGCCGGCTTCGCCTACGTAGACCATCCCTGGCAGGCCTTTGCCTGCGCGATTGTCAGCGGAGCCGGAATCGGCGCGGCAGTGACGGCCAACCGGACATTGACCATCAGGTTGGTCAAGCGCGAGCAGCGAACGGCCGCCTTCGCGGTTAACCGCGTCTCGGGCAACTTCGGTATCGGCTCCGGCGCGACCGTAGCCGGGTTCATCGTCGCATTCGCACAGCGGCTCAGCTCGTTCCAAACGCTCTATTTCTTCGACGCCGTCACCTACGCCGCATTCGCGCTGATCGTGCTCGCTGCCGTACCGAGCCCGCGAGCCGAGACCGTCACAGCGACAGACGCCAACGGAACCGGCTTTCGCGCCGTCGCTCGAGATCGGCCCTTCCTCACTATGATCGCAGCCAATATCGTGCTCGTCGTCGTCGGCCACACGTTCTTCTCCAACATCCTGCCACCATTTGCAAAGACCCACACACCGCTCGGCCCCGCCGCGATCGGGATCCTCCTTCTCGTCAACACGTCCTTCGTCGTCATCGCACAGATCCCAGCGGTGCGCGTAGTGGCACGGATGCGACGCACACACGCTTTCGCGGCGGCAAGCGCGCTTTTTGCGGTCAGCCTGCTCGCGGTGCTGCCAGCGACGCTCACCCACTCGGAGCTCGCTGCGACCAGTCTCCTCGCCGGCGTTGCGATCGTCTTCGCAATCGGCGAATGCGTACACACTAACGTTCTCGGGCCACTGGTCGCGGACATGGCTCCAGCCCATCTGCTCGGCCGCTACCTGTCTCTCTACGGTCTGACCTTCACCATCTCCCTGGCCCTCGGCCCGGCGATTGGTGGCCTTCTCCTGCAGACCTCGCCAGACGCCATCTGGTGGGGTGGCGCGCTTGCCGCGGTGCTGGCCGGAGCCGTCCTGCTTCGACTCGGCGGCCGCATTCCCGACCCGCTCCGCGACTTCGGAAGGTGACTGTGACAGCTATCGACGCAAGTGAAGCGTACGGGGAAACGTAGAGGAAAGACAGCAATGGATCACCAAGAGACTCGGCGGCGGTTTGCGACGCTGACCACTGCCCATTTGGCGGATGCATGCATTCGCGCTCACATCCCGGTGCGCTGCGCGCCGGCGCTCTTGCAGGCTCTAGTCCCTGGTAGCCGCCTGGTTGGTCGCGCGTCTCCCGCTCGACATGTGGGTAGCGTCGATGTTTTTTTGGAGGCGCTCGAAGGCGCTGCACCTGGCGACGTTTTGGTGGTCGACAATGGCGGACGACTCGATGAAAGTTGTGTGGGTGATCTCGTGGCTCTAGAGGTTCAGGCCGCTGGGCTGGAAGGAATCGTTATCTGGGGGCTTCATCGCGACACAGCTGACATACGGGCGATCGGGCTGCCGGTCTTCAGCCTGGGAGCGATCCCAACCGGCCCTCAACGACTCGACGTCCGTCCCGAAGATGCGTTGGAGTCCGCCGTCGTGGGAGATTGGACGGTGAGCCGCGAGGACTTGATCCTCGGCGATGACGATGGCGTGCTGCTTGTGCCAGTCGCACGCGCTGGGGACATCTTCACGCTTGCCGAGACCATCCGCGACACCGAGCGGCGCCAAGCCGAACTCATGCGTGGAGGTGTTTCCCTGCGTAGCCAGGTTCAGTTTGATGTCTACCTTGCACAGCGCGAAGAGACGCCTTCCCTCAGTTTCCGCGACCACTTGCGAGGCGTGGGCGGGGCCATTGAGGAATGACCGAAATCGCATCGTGATAGACGCATGATCAAACTACGTCTTATTCGCGAGATTAAGGTCGGCAGTCACTGCCCAAATTCAAAAATGGCGGGGGCGCGACGGGAACGATCCGTCCGTCGACATCGCCAAGGATGCCGACCAGCGGTTTTGAAGTTCGAGGAACTTACGGTTCAGTGCGTCCGTTGACGTCCATCCAGGGTTGTTCTGAATATGACCGGCGAGGCCGACATGGTGGATCGTGCTGTCGGGTCCATAGGCGTCCACCGGCGTTGCTTTCACGGTTGCTTTCAAAATCGTGACGAGATTTCGGCTCGTCCAGGCTGCTTGGGCGCCCGGCGCTCAGCCCGTCTAGTCCGGCAAGCGTGAGATTGCCAGCCCTCGGGTAACGTTAGGCGATGCAAGAGCGACAGCAGGCCGAGCCTAGCAGTAACGAAATCCGCCCTCCTGTGACGCAAGCTCGGCGGAGCCGGATTAAGCGCCAGCTTCCCAGCGTCGCGGAAGTCGCACGGTTTGCGGGCCCCGCATTCATGCCGAAAAGAGCGGCGCGCTGGGCGCGGGTGCTCACGGTGGCGGACTTCCGGCGGCTGGCCAAACGTCGAACGCCCCGGCCGGTTTTCGACTATGTGGAGGGCGCCGCCGAACAGGAACTCAGCGTGGAGCGGTCGGTGCAGGCGTTTCAGCGCGTGGTCTTCCACCCGCACGTGCTACGCAATGTCGGCTCTATCGAACCGTCGACGATTATTCTGGGCCGCCGGACGGCACTGCCGATGGTATTGGCGCCCACGGGCTTCACGCGAATGATGCGAACCGAAGGCGAACCCGCGGTGGCGCGCTCGGCGGCTCGCGCAGGTATTCCGTACGCACTTTCGACGCTCGGCACCACCTCAGTTGATCGGCTGCGCTCAGAAGCCCCTGATACCGAGCTTTGGTTCCAGCTCTATCTTTCGCGTGATCACGGTCGCAGCCGTGAACTGCTGGATCGCGCGAAAGCAAGCACTTATACGACGCTTGTTGTCACCGTCGACGTGCCGGTCGCCGGAGCGCGTCTTCGCGATTCCTACAACGGGTTGACGTTGCCGCCCACGCTTACCCTGCGCACCCTCGTCGCGATGGCGGCGAAGCCGCACTGGTTGTTTGATGCCCTGACGACCGAACCGCTCGCATTCGAGGCCCTCGGCGCGGGCAAAGACCTTGTGAGCTTGTTCAAGAACGCGTTCGACCCTGGCGTCACATTCGCCGATCTCGAGTGGCTGCGCGCTCAATGGCGCGGTTCGTTGGTGGTGAAGGGCATTCAGCGACTCGATGACGCGAAAGCGGCAACCGCAGCGGGTGTCGATGCGATCGCTGTTTCGAACCATGGCGGCCGTCAGTTGGACCGTGCCGCAACGCCTTTGATGCTCTTGCCAGAGGTGGTCGACGCGATCGGCGGCAAGGCGGAAGTGTTTCTGGACGGCGGCATTCGTTCAGGCGCGGACGTAGCTGCGGCAGTCGCCCTTGGAGCCCGGGCGGCATTCATCGGTCGTCCGTATCTCTACGCGCTGATGGCCGGAGGCGAGTCAGCCGTGGACCACCTCCTGAAGCTGTTCGCCGACGACTACGTTCGCACCCTCAAGCTCCTCGGCGTGTCGCGAACGGCGGAGCTGTCTTCCGATCTTGTAAGCGCCACCTAACCCTGATGGTTTGCCAGGTGTTGAAGCAGTCGATACCATACGCCCGCGCCGCGGACGCCGTTAACTGTCCGGTGGGTATGGCGTCAGAACAGCCGAATTCGGGACTGGCGGGGCGTCCCCTCGGCGGCAAAAGCCTTCCTGGGCTTTGGCCGGCCTACGCAGCACCCGCGCGAACCCAACGGCGACGACGGAGCCAGCCACCGGTCCAATCAGGTGCGCGTCCAGCGGGTTGACAGGTTTGCGATGGCAAGATCGGTCCGACCCTTCTTGCTGGGTTCATCGATGCGCCGTCGACGGTCCGCTCATGGTGCTCCAGGCCTGTTTACAAATAGACGCAATAAATTCAAGAGTTGACATCCGTGAATTAGGGGTCAGGATGTGGTGTAGTTGCGCGTCGCCTAGTTGACTCGGGGCTGGCTGCGGACGAGCGGTCGCGCACAACGTGACGTTGCTGGCAACAACCGTCAGTTGACCTCAGGAGGGTGCGAACTATGGGCGCGGACACAACCAGAAGCATGGCTGGCGCAGCCACCGCTGTGGCCGAAGATACCGCGATCCGGCCTTTCCGCATCGACGTTCCGGAGGAGGCCCTCGTCGACCTTCGCCGGCGCATTGCGGCGACGCGCTGGCCCGAAAGGGAGACCGTCGCAGACGAGACACAGGGCGTGCAGCTCGCAACAATGCAGAAGCTCGTGCGCTACTGGGGCACCGAGTACGACTTTCGGAGGTTCGAGGCGAGGCTGAACACGCTGCCTCAGTTCATCACGGAGATCGACGGCCTCGACATTCACTTCATCCACGTCAAGTCGCCGCACAAGGACGCTCTGCCGCTGATCATCACGCACGGCTGGCCGGGCTCGGTTATCGAGATGCTCAACATCGTCGGCCCGCTCACCGACCCGACGGCCCATGGCGGCGACGCGAAGGACGCGTTCGATGTGGTGGTTCCGTCAATGCCCGGCTACGGGTTCTCGGCAAAACCGACGGCTACCGGCTGGGACCCTGTCCACATCGCGGATGCTTGGATCGCGCTGATGAGGCGCCTGGGATATACACGATTCGTCGCGCAAGGCGGCGATTGGGGTGCGCAAATCACGGATGTGATGGGTGCAAAGGCACCTCCAGAGTTGCTCGGCATTCACTCCAACATGCCCGGTACGGTCGCACCTGACGTTTCGAAGGCGCTCGCGACTGGCGGCCCGGCGCCTTCTGGTCTGTCAGCCGACGAGAGCCGCGCGTGGGACCAGCTGAAGCTCCTCTATACCAAGGGCATCGGATACGCGACCGAGATGGCGTTGCGCCCGCAGACGTTGTACGGGCTGGCCGATTCGCCCGTCGCCCTCGCCGCCTGGATGCTCGACCACGACGCGCAAAGCTACGAGGACATCGCACGGGCCTTCGAAGGCCACCCCGTAGGCAACCTCACACGAGACGAGGTCCTCGACAATATCACGCTCACCTGGGTAACGGACACAGGGGTTTCCTCCGGTCGTCTCTACTGGGAGAACAAGCTCGGCTTCTTCGACGTCAAGGGCGTCTCGGTTCCGGCCGCCGTGAGCGTCTTCCCTCGAGAGCTCTATCAGGCGCCGCGCAGTTGGACCGAGAAGGCCTACCCCAAGCTCATTTACTTCAACGAAGTCGGCGAAGGCAATCATTTCGCGGCCTGGCAGGAGCCGCAACTTTTCACCCAGGAGATTCGCGCAGCGTTTCGCTCACTGCGGTAGCAAAGAAGGTAACGGTAGAGCTCGCTGATGCACGGGGATTCAAATGAGTCACGAGCCCACGATCGTTCTCGGGGCGCGAAATAGAACATGAGGACCGTCGAGCATACCGCAACAACACGGACCGCGCTCGGTCCTCTTGAGCAAATCGAGGCTGGCGTTCTCAACGTCGGATACGCCGAGGCCGGTCCCAGCGGCGGCCCGACCGTGATCCTGTTGCACGGGTGGCCGTACGACATTCACAGCTACGTCGACGTCATCCCGTTGCTCACGTCGGCGGGCTACCACGTGATCGCCCCGTACCTGCGTGGCTATGGCACGACCACGTTTCTTTCAAACGAGACGTTTCGCAACGGCCAGCCCTCGGCCCTGGCGCTCGATGCCATTGCACTGATGGATGTGTTGAAAATCGATAGTGCGATTCTTGCCGGCTTTGATTGGGGGGCGCGAACTGCAGACATCGTCGCGGCGCTCTGGCCACAACGATGCAGGGCGCTCGTATCCGTGAGCGGCTACCTGATCGGCAGCCAGGACGCCAACAAGAAGCCGCTGCCGCCGGCCGCCGAGCTGCAGTGGTGGTACCAGTACTACTTCGCTACCGAACGCGGGGGGCTCGGATACCGCCGGTACACCCGGGACTTCAACAAGCTGATCTGGCAGCTTGCATCACCTAAGTGGCAATTCGACGATGCGACATTCGATAGAACGGCCGCGTCGTTCGACAACCCGGATCACGTCAACATCGTGATCCACAACTACCGTTGGCGGCTCGGACTGGCTCAAGGCCAGTCCCAATATGACGAACTGGAACAGCGGCTCGCCAAAGGCCCCGTCATCACGGTGCCCACCATCACCTTGGAAGGTGATGCCAATGGCGCGTTCCACCCGCCCGCTAGTGCGTATGCGGGAAAGTTCTCAGGCAAGTATGAACACCGCGTCATCAGGGGTGGCATTGGGCACAATCTGCCGCAAGAAGCGCCACAGGCCTTCGCGCAGGCCATTCTGGACGTCGACCGGATGTCAAAGGAGTAGCCCGCCATGAAAGCCAAGCAGTTCGTTTTTGCCGGGACGCACCCCGCCGGGGTGGAACCGCCACGCGAGGCGGTCAAAGTAGACGATCAGCTTGTCCGACAGCTCAAGGCCAGAGCCGCGAAGCTGCCGATTGAAGGTCAGCTGGCTTCGTTTGCCGGTGCAACTGGGTGGCTCAATTCCGAGCCGTTGTCGCCGGCTGGCCTGCGGGGGAAAGTCGTTCTTGTCGACTTCTGGACCTTTACCTGCGTCAACTGGCTGCGGACGTTTCCCTACGTTCGTGCCTGGGCTGAGAAATACGGCGGCAGGGGCCTGGTGGTGATCGGCGTCCATACGCCGGAATTTCCGTTTGAGGGAGACATTGACAACGTCCGCAAGCAAGCTAAAGCACTGGGCGTCGGATACCCAATCGCGGTCGACACCAACTACGAGGTTTGGCGGGCCTTCGACAACAACTACTGGCCGGCGCTCTATCTCGCGGATGCCCAGGGACGGATCCGAGCCCACCACTTTGGCGAGGGCGCCTACGACATGTCGGAGATGATCCTTCAGCAGCTGCTCGCGGATGCGGGCTTCAGCGGATTCCGCGATGACCTGGTGACTGTCCAACCGGAAGGAACCGAGGTTGCCGCCGAATGGAGCAGCCTCGAGTCGGGAGAGACCTACACCGGCTACGAGCAGGCGGAAGGTTTTGCCTCGCCCGGTGGTGCGGTCCCGAACAAGCCTCGCACCTATACAGTTCCGAGCCGTCTGAACCTGAATGATTGGGCCCTATCGGGACTTTGGACGATCACGGGACGGGCAGCGGTTCTCAACGAGGCGAACGGGCGTATCGTCTTCCGCTTTCATGCCCGTGACGTCAACCTCGTGATGGGACCGCCCAAAGGTGCCCCTTCGGTACAGTTTCGGGTCTTTATCGACGGCGATCCTGTTGGCGCAGCCCACGGAAGCGACGTTGACGGCCAGGGGCAGGGAACTGCGGATGACCAGCGGCTCTACCAGCTGATCCGCCAGCGGGGCAGCATTGAGGATCGCACCTTCGAGATCGAATTCCTCGACGCTGGGGCTGAAGCATACTGCTTTACGTTCGGGTAAACCGCTGCGGTCAGCGCGCTGATCAGCCCTCGGCGGTCGCGGGTTGCCTAGCTCTAGAGCGGGCCATCCTTCGGCGCCTGCCGCGGTCCTCGTTGTGCAGAAGCGTCTAGGGTTTGAAGTTCGCGAGCGCATCGGTCGCCAGGGTTCGCTTCGGTTCGCCGGCGTTGCTGTCAGCGTGCCGAGAGTGGGGACGATGGCGGGGGCGCGACGGGAACGATCCGTCCGTCGACATCGCCAAGGATGCCGACCAGCGGTTTTGAAGTTCGAGGAAACCACAGTCCAGCAGGTCCGTGGGCGTCTATCTAGGCTTGTTCCGTATTCGATGGGCGAGGCCGACAGGCTGGATTGTGCTGCGTTGTCCATGGGCGTCCGCGGGCGTTGCTTTCACGGTTGCTTTGAAAGCGACTCGATGTCCACTTGACGCTCCCAGTTCTCGCCGTCGCAGTTCGCGAAAACCGTGGCCCCTGCCTGCGTGAGCCGGATCCCGTTGTCATCAGGCCTGCTTGTGTTGTCCACGGTCCCGACAGTCCCAATCCGAACCCGCCCTGACTGTACGGCAGAGTCGGGGTGATTCGACGGGGTAGTGCGGATACGATCCCTGCTACCCCGCAGCTCGACTACGCCGCCTTCCCGGCCGGCGCTACCCGAGGAAAGTCGACTTCGGTATCGGCGACTCTGTTGACATAATTGGTCAGGACACTGAGCGCGACGTGGGCGATGATTTCGGCGATCTCGCCATCCGAGTACCCAGCGGCCCGGACCTGCTCGACGTCGGCGTCTGAGACGCCACCCCGCGTGTCCAGCACGGCCTGCGTGAAGGAGAGCGCAGCGTCAACCTTCGGATCGGCGGAGGACAGCCGCCGGCTCTCCTCTATCGCCTGGTCCGAGAGGTGCGCCACGTGCTTTGCGACGTAGGTATGCGCAGACAGACAGTACCCACACCCGTTGGTTTCGGCCACACCGAGCGCGATCCGTTCGCGGAGTCCTGGGTCGAGCTGGCCGGCGGCCAGGGCGCGAATGGACTCCAGCCAGGTCTTGAGCGCGGCCGGTGACGAGGCAAGGATCTTGGCCAAGTTGGGAATGACACCGAACGTTCGCTGCGTGGCATCTAGCAGCTCGCTCGTCTCGCCGGTCGCCTGAGCGGGATCAACGGTGGTAAGTCGGGACATTTGTG
>Ga0209577_10005012_pt1 | contig 12401 bp, 10 predicted proteins | sample GraSoiAngelo_109_FD_185874 | JGI IMG/M metagenome (GOLD analysis project Ga0209577, IMG submission 185874) | Grasslands soil microbial communities from the Angelo Coastal Reserve, California, USA - 14_0903_12_20cm (SPAdes) (version 2) | ecosystem: Environmental > Terrestrial > Soil > Grasslands... | reverse complement strand
CGTACACACCGGGCCGTGGGGCGGCGACGCGGCAACCTTGAACGCGCGCCGCATCGCGATGCCGATGTCTTCGGGCCGCTCGACTTCGTACGACCACTTACAGAACTGCTCGGTCATCTTCACGAGGTCGGCCGCGAGCATCGGCTCTTGGATCAGCTGATTCGTGTTCTGCTGCCCCGCCGTTATCACGACGGGAGACCGGTTCCACATGGCGTTGAAGATGTTGCCGAGCCCGTTCGCAACGCCCGGAGCGATGTGGAGGTTGACGAGCGCGGGCCGGCGCGTCGCTTGCGCATAGCCGTCGGCCGCGGCGACCGCCGTCGCTTCTTGGAGCGCGAGGATCAGCTCGATGCCGGTCTCGTCGGCCAGCTCGTCGAAAATGGGGAGCTCGGTGGTCCCCGGGTTGGCGAACAGGTAGCGCGCGCCTTCAGAACGCGCGACTTCGAAGAACTGATCGCGACCCGAGAGGTGCGCCATGGTGGCGCAAGGCTAGGTCCCGTGTCAGAGGAGCGTCAAAACTGGCCTTCGACCTCGGCCGGACTCGGCACCACATCCAAGAAGATGAAGCGATCGTCGCCCGCGTCCACCAAGTCTGCGATCGCGAGCGCCAGCGTCTCCGCATCTTCTTCGCTGCCCATCACGATGCCACGATGACCGAGGACGGCCGCAAATGTGTAAAGGATGCTCGGCCCGTTACCCACCAGTGCCGAGACGCTTTCGCCGAGCGCCGTCGAGAGCTTCCGCAGCGTTGTTACCGAGGGGAGGATGTGGTCGTTCTCATATCGCGACAACATCGTCTTCGGGATCCCGCTCGAGCGGCTGAGATCCGACTGGCTCAATTGAGCTTTGTCGCGCGCATCTCGTAACCGGCTGCCGAATGTCTTGGCCGCCGGTTTGGCGGCTTCGGGCGCGCCCACGGCTGGTGTTCTCTGGCTCATGATGTGTCCTTGCCCTGAATCATCACCGGTTTCCTCCTCCTCAACACCTATTCCGAGGTCTTTATCTCCGATATCGCCATCTACAGGCGGAAATGCCCGCTCACTTCGCGTCCCGGTTCTTCGCTCTCGAGGCGTCCCTTCGGCTTTTCACCAGTTGTAGATGTCGAAGCACCTTCACTTCTTCGCTGTCGGGAGACGATCGGATCCGTTCGTTTTGCTCGTCGTAACTCTCGTCGTCTCCCGCCTCCCATTCGCGCAGGATGCGAGCGCCTTCTCCCATCACGAGGATCTCGGCGTTGGAAAGGATGAGCGCGCGCTCCCCGGCGATCTGCCCGGCGATGCCGGTCCCGCGGTCGTCACTCGACTCGTCTATCTCATGAACGACTTCAGCGACGATGAACATCTTGACCTTGGGGTCCTGACTCGTTTCGAGTACGTAGTACCGCACGCCTTCCTCCCCGCCGACCGCGCGCGGCCGGCGACCCCTCCCCTAGGATACATCGCAGTCAAGCCCCGCCTTCGTCCGGTATGCAGGTTGTTGATCATTCCGTCAACGCGACTCCGCCTCGTGGTGAGCATCGTCCTCTTCGTGGTCGCGCTCGCCTCGCCCGCGCTCGCGTACGTTCCGGAGAAGACGCCCCACCGTAACGCGGAAGCCGCCGCGCGCACCGCGATCGGACAGCGCGGCGCCCTGGGTACGACCGCCGGCGTCGTCCTCATGCGCGGAGGACGCGAGTTCTTCTCGATCAACGGTGGCCGTTCGATGGCACCGGCGTCCGTGTTGAAGCTGGCAACGACGACGACGGCGATCGTGAAGTTCGGGCCCGACCATCGGTTCGCAACGCGCGCGCTCGTTTCGAACCGTGGCGCCGGCATCTCGACGCTGTCGCTCGTCGGCGGCGGCGATCCGACGCTCGCGACAGAGGTCTACCGTCAGCACCGTTACCTGCCCGCTCCCACCGACGTCATCAAGCGCCCGGCGTTCCCAGACGGGTCGGCCACCGTCGACCAGCTCGCCGCGCGTATCAAGGCGGCCGGGGTGCGCAGCATCGGCACGCTCGTCGCCGACGACACCGTCTTCGACTCGGTCAAGACGCAGGAGGGGTGGCTCCCCCGCTACCTCGTGAACGACCCCGACGTCGGCTACATCGACGGCCTCACGATCAACGAGGGCTACGGCGACATCGACCAGAAAACGCTCGTGCCCAACCCGGCGCTCACCGCCGGCAAGGCGCTCGCAAGCGCGCTCAACGTCCTGGGCATCTCGGTGCGCCGGGTCACCACCGGGCGTGCGCCCCGCGGCGCGGCGGAGATCGCGCGCGTCGAGTCCCCCACCGTCGGCGAGATCGTCGACTTCACCAACCGGTACAGCATCAACTACAACGCCGAGATGCTGCTGAAGGACATCGGTGCGTCGTTCGGGGGACGCGGCTCGACGGCCGCCGGCATCGCGGTCGTGAAGAGCACGTTGCGCGCGCTCGGCGTTTCGACCCGCGGCCTCGTGATGACGGACGGCTCCGGCTTGTCGGTGCTGGACCGGGTAACGCCCCGGACGGTTGCGGGGCTGCTCGAACGGATCCTGACGAAGCAAGGGCCCGGCTGGGATGCGTTGCGCGGATCGATCCCGGTGTCGGGAGAGCCGGGCACGTTGCTGAAGCGGATGACCGGCCCGCTGACGAAGGACAGGGTCCACGGCAAGACGGGCCAGATCGAGCACGTGCGCGCGATGTCCGGATGGGTGGTGCCGCTCGACGGTGTGCCGATCGTGTACGTCGCGATCTTCAACAACGCGCGCAGCCCGTCCGCGCTGACGAAGCCGCTCGACGTCTTAGGGGTCCTGCTCGCGCTGTTCCCCGGGACCTAGTCCCGCCGCCGTCGTAGACTGCGCCGGGGATACATGCCGATGATCTTCTCGATGAAGGCGAGGAAGCGCTAGATGTTCGTCGGCATCGACGTATCGGCGACGCGCGGCTTCGACGTCTGCGTCCTCGACGAGAACCGCACCGTGACTCTCCTGCTCAAGGCGCGCGACCTTGAGACGCTCGAGCCGATCCTTCGCCAGTTCCCGAAGACGACGACGTTCGCCGTCGACGCACCGTCGGCCGTCTCGAAGGGCTTGGTGACCGGGAAAGAGCATCGCGTCGCCGAGCACGAGCTTCGCAAGCTCAGCATCACGCTGTACTTCACACCGCGCAGCGAGGACGTCGCGCCGTCGTGGATGCGCGCCGGTTTCGATCTGTATCACCTCCTCGATTTGATGGGATTCCCGGTCTTCGGCGGCGGTGAAGCCGGGAGCGGCCTGACGATCGAGGTGTATCCGCACCTGTCGTACGTTTCGCTGACGGGAACGCGCCGCGGCTCGACGTCGAAGATCGAATGGTCTCGAGCGGCCCTCCGCAGCCGCGTGCACGGGCTTCCCCCGGCGGCCGACCAGGACGCGCTCGACGCGGCGTGCGCCGCACTGACCGCGTGGACGTTCGTGAACGGGCGATGGGTCGCGTACGGCGATCCCGGCGAGGGGCTGATCGTCGCGCCGCAGCCCAAAACCGAGCTCGGCCGCGTCGCAACCAGCAAGCAGGATCAGTTGACCTTCGCCTTCGAGACGACGAGCGCCTCGCGGGCGATCCGCGCGCCCCACGCGTCGACGTTCGCCGACCGTGTTGCTTCGCTCGTCTCGCAGATCCCCGCCGGACGCGTTGCGACCTACGGCGACGTCGCGCGCTGGGCGGGCAAGCCGACGGGGGCGCGCGCCGTCGGGCAGGTTCTCAAGACGCATCAGTTCGAGCTGCCGTGGCATCGCGTCGTCGATGCCACCGGCGCACCTCCGCCCTATCCGGAGGATGCGGCCGCGCGGCTCCGCGCGGAGGGCGTGGCCTTCGACGGAAGCCGCGTGGACCTCGCGTCACACAGATGGCAGGGCCCCCGCTGACGCGTTTCCGCTGCTTGTGAGATTCCCAGGCGCCAAGATTCGCTTACCGGGGGGTAGGAAACAGCCCCGCCGTCGCCGAAATCTCCAGGGTTAGACGTAGGCCGCCATCCGCCCTCGGCTTGGAGGAACACGATGCGCACGAAGCGTCTCCGTGTCACCACGACGATGCTCGCTCTTGCGACGCTTGCCAGCATCCTTTCCGGCGCCATGAGCTCTGCGCGCGCGGCCGCGCCGTCGTGTGCGGCGAGCGGCTGCTGGACCGCACCCTTCTCGCCGTTCGGCAAGTTTGACAAGGCCCCGCCGAGCACCCCGGCCGAAGCCGAGCAGTACCCCGCCGCCGCGAGCGCGGTCGTGTTGCCGAACGGCCGGATCGTCTACTGGAACGGTCTCCAGAACATCGCGAACTGCGGACAGATCTCCGTCGCTGCGGACGCCGGTAAGTGCCTCGGGAACGCGAAGAGCGAGATCCTCGATCTGACCGGGAGCACGCCTCTCTTCATGCCGGTCGCAGTTCCGGCCGGCAACCACGACGACTTGTTCTGCTCGGACCAACGGCTGCTCTCCAACGGAACCGTGCTCGACACGGGCGGGACGTATTGGGCGACCGAAGAGCCCCAGGGCGGAACCGGCATCGACGGAGCGGACGGTCTCGGAGAGCTGTACGGCAGCAAGAACACCCGCGTCTTCAACCCAGCCACGCAGAAGTGGAGGACGTACACGAGCGCCATGCACAACGGCCGCTGGTATCCCACGATGCTCACGATGCCGAGCGGCGATGAGTTCGTTGCCGGCGGCGTCACGAAGCTGCTGTGGAACTCGTCGATCATGACGCAGGTGGAGGACGCGAGCGGGAACACGCAGTACGAGCAAGCGACGTTCCCGCTGCCGGAGAACGTGCAGACGACCGAGACGTGGAGCCTCGCGCACGGCGGCTGGAAGCTGAACCCTGCGAAGGACAACGTCGAGCTTCCGCTCTTCGGACGCCTTCACCTTCTGCCCGACGGAGAGATCTTCTACTCGAGCAACGGCCAGATGTGGGGCCCAGCGGGCCAGAGCATCAACGAGGCCAACTGGAACAACATGCTGCTGTTCGACCCGTCCAAGATGGGGACGGCCGCAGACCAAGGCTGGCGCAACGCGGGGATGTTCCCGCTCGGCGCGACGAGCGGCGCGGCAGAGCTGCTCATGCCGCTCGACGCAAGCAAGCTCCACGGCCTCGACACGGTGCACATCCTGGTCGCAGGCGGTGCGCTCGGCGTCAGCCCCGACTCGTATATGGCGACGGACATGTCGCAGATGATCACGCTGACGAAGTCGGCCTCGGGATGGAACACGTCGTCCGCGATGACCGGCAACCTGAACAACCGCCGCTGGTTCTCCAGCTCGGTGCTGTTGCCGAACGGCCAAGCGGTCGTCTTCAACGGCGCGGACAAGGACGAAGTCATCCTTCCGGGCTCGGAGATGCCGGTGCACCAGGCAGAGCTGTTCGACCCGGCGACGAACAAGTGGACCGCGCTCTCGTCGTCGAGTCGCGATCGCACCTATCACAACTCGGCGATCCTGTTGCCGGACGGCAGCATCCTGGTCGGCGGTCACGCGCCGATCAACCAGGGCTACGGCGGAACCGGCAACTCGGCGCCGCTGGACCAGCTCGGGTTCGCGCACAACCTGAAGGATCCGTCCTTCGAGCGGTTCTACCCCCCGTACCTGTACGCAGGGCCGCGTCCCAAGCTGAACGCGAGCCAGGCGCACGCGACCTGGGGCGGCACGCTCCAGGCGGAGATCGCACCGGGCAGCGCGGCGATCGATCACTTCGTGCTGACGCGCCTGCCGTCGCAGACGCACATCACCGACGCCGACGCGCGCACGATCATCCTCGGCGCCGGCCGGCGGAGCGGCAGCTCCGTCTCGCTGACTATCCCGAAGAACCGCGCCGCCGTGACGCCGGGCTTCTACTACCTGTTCGGGATCAGCCCGAAGGGCGTTCCGTCGGTCGCGACGATCGTGCAGGTCACCGACCCCAAGTACTTCGTCGGGGCCGGCTCGGCGACGCCGGTGGACCTCGCGACGCAGAAGCTCCGCACCAGCTCGGCCGGCAGCATCACGGCCGTGCAGCAGCCGGCCGCTCCGGCGCGCGCAGCGAAGAAGATCGCCGTCGCACCGCTGAGCACCGAGGCCAACCTTGCGAGCGACGTCACCGTCCCCGCAGGCAAGCCGATCGCACCGGCGCGCTCGTCGGAGGCATGGATGATCGTCCTCATCGCGCTCATGGGCGCGGTTCTCACGCGGCGGATCTGGTCGCTCGCGCGAAGATAGCCGCGCCCCGAAGATCACCGGGCGTCTTCCCCTAGGAGGACGCCCGGTTGCTTTTCGCCGGTAGGCTACGCGCGATGCAGACGCGCGCGGTCGTGTTCCGCTCGGACGACCTCACCCTCGAGGGACAGATCATCATCCCCGAGCAGCCCCGCGCGGCGCTCCTGCTCTGCCACGGCATACCGGGCGGCGGTCCGCCCGACCCGACCGACGAAGGATACGAAGGGTTCGCGCGCGCGATGGCGGCGAGCCGCTTCGCCGCCATGTGGTTCAACTTCCGCGGATGCCGAGGCGCGCCCGGCGAGTTCTCGGTCTCGGGCTGGCGCACCGACATCGACGGCGCGCTCGACGCGATGGTGAAGATCCCCGGCGTCGGAGAGCTGCCGCGCATGATCGTCGGCTCGAGCGCCGGCGGCGCGGCCGGTATCGACGTCGCGGCCGATCGAGACGACGTAGCCATGATCGCGACGCTCGCCGCGCCGGCCACGTTGGCGGGGGTCGGCGACGACGAGGAGGCCTTGCTCCAGCGCCTCCGCAACATCGGCGTGATCCACGATCCCAACTTCCCGCCCGACCCGAAGGAGTGGTGGGCCGACCTCGTCGGCGGCGCGGCCGAGAACGCGATCGGCCGGATCTCGCCCCGGCCGATCCTCCTGATCCACGGCGATGCCGATCAGATCGTCCCCTACCCGCACGTCGAGACCCTGTTCGACCGGGCCGGCGAGCCCAAGGAGCTCGTCCGTATCCCCGGCGGCGCGCACCAGCTCCGGCGCGACCCGCGCGCGCTCGACGCCCTCACCGACTGGCTCGACCGCCGCTTAGCGCGGCGAGGAGCCGGACACTCCGGGCAAGTCGCTCCTCAGATGTAGTCAAGTCCCGGCGCCCGACCGCCGATAGTGACATTGGAGTGGGGGGCGGCCCCCTAGGCGCGAAGGACGGGACCATGGAGGAAGTGCGCAGGCCCTGCGCTCATCGCGGCACCCCGGACGTTTTGAAAAGCGTGGTCGAGACCCCGCAGGGTCCGATCGAATTCTGCATCTGCAAGCAATGCCGCCGGTTCTGGCTCGAGCGGTCAGGCTGGCTTCTCTCACGTCGCGAGACGATGACGATCTTGCGCAGCTGGCCGCTTAACGAAGCGATCGAGCCGCTGGCGCGCTGAAGCCCCCGTCGAAGAGGTGTCGGTGTCCTAGGCCGGCACCTCTTCCGTTTGTTGCCAACGGGTATCTATGTGGCGCAGGGGGCCTCTGATAGGCTTTCCGTCGAGGGTTGAGAGGTTCCTGCAAGTCGGTACCGCAGCAGCTGTTCCACTTCCGGAACCACCGAAACAGCCCCACGGAAGACGCTGAGAGGCGTCGCAACGCCGCCGAAGGTGGCACGGAAGGAGGGAACACGCTTGCGCGGAACCGTTAAGTGGTTCAGCGACGAGAAGGGCTACGGCTTCATCTCCCAAGAGGGTGGCGAAGACGTGTTCGTGCACTTCTCAGGCATCGCCGGCGAAGGCTACCGCTCGCTCAGCGAGGGGCAGGCCGTGGAGTTCGAGATCACCCAGGGTCCCAAGGGCTCCCAGGCGACGAACGTTCGCGCCGTCGAAGCTTAAGCGCCAGCAAAAAAACAAAGAGGGGCCGGCATCGGCCCCTCTTTTGTTCTCACCCGTGCCCCGTTGGTTCCGGCCGGCCCCGCCGCCGGCCGAAAACCCCCCAGTCGGATGAGAAGGGCGTCCCTGCCCCCGTCAGCAGAGACGCCCAGAGCGGATCCGTCCGACTTCAGACGGTCGCTTCTCTCACATGCGATGTTCGGCGGTCGGGGGTAGGTGGGGCATCCCCTGTCTGGAGCGTCTTGGATGGGCCGAAACGGCTACGCGGCTTCGAGCGCGCGCGGTGTCGGACTAGATACGGGACCGCTACCGATTTGGTGCAAATGTGTCGACCGTCGTGGCGACCTCGGAGGCCGGATCTTGGCCCGCGCTCCACGGTGCGACGATCAGGTGGGTCACGCCGGCGTCCCGGAACGCCTGGAGCCGGGTGCGGCAGACCTCCGGCGACCCCAGGGCGTTGATCTCATCGACCATCCGGTCGGGGATCTCCGCGACGGCACCTTTGCGGTCACCGGCCTCCCATCGCTCCAGCGCGCGCGTGACCTCGTCTGCGTAGCCGGCCGTGAGGAACTGGTTCCGGTAGGTGGGGACGGGGACGTACCCGGTCAGCTCGCGGCGAAGGTGCTCCCGCGTCGGCGCCGGGTCGTCGGCGACGCAGGTGCGGACGTAGCACGCGATGTCGACCTCGTCGGGATCGCGTCCCGCGGCCTCCGCTCCGGCGCGCACCTGCTTGATCTTCTCGGGGATCGCGTGCGCGGGCACCCAGTTCATGAGCACGCCGTCGGCGATCTCCCCCGCCAGGCGGAGCATCTTGTCGTTGAGCGCGCCGAAGTAGATCGGGATGCGCTGCGGCAGCAACGGCATCCGGAAGCCGTGGGATGAATAGCGTGCGCCGCTGAAGTCCGTCTTCTGCATGGCGAGCACCCCTCGGATGACCTGCGTCGCTTCCCGCAGCGTTGCGAGCGGCCGCTCGTACGGAAGCCCGTGCCACTGGCCGACGATGATCGGCGACGAGGTCCCCAAACCGAGGATGACGCGGCCCGGAGCGAACGCATCGACCGTCGCCGCGCTGAACGCGTACACGACGGGCGTGCGGATCTGGACGGGGATGACGCCGCTCGCCAGGAGGATGCGTTTCGTGCGCCCGGCGATCGCGGTCATCAGGCTGAACGCGTCGGGGCCGGCAACCTCGGGGATCCAGGCCGAGTCGTAGCCGAGCTCCTCCGCGCGCGCGGCGATGTCGACGTAGGCGGGCGCGGGGAAGAACTGTTGCAGCGGGAGCGTCAGTCCGGTCCGCTGCTCCATCGTCACACGACGTTGGTGCGAAGGATGTGGAACGACTCGCTGTATTCGTACGGCTGGTCCTTCGCGATCTGCTTGAAGCGCTCGCGAACGAACGTTTCGATCTCGTCGGGGCTTTCGACCTGCGAGCGATGGTGCTTCAACGCTTCGATCTTCTGATCGACCGTCTCGGTGATATCGGTGAAGACGGGCCCGAAGCCGAACGTGCCGATGAATACCGCGTTCGGAAGGAACGGCTCGAAGCCTTCTTCCTTCCACAGCTCGGGGAACATCAGGCCGCTCGACGCGTCAGGGTTGATCGAGCGCAGCACGACTTCGCCGACGGCGACGTGGTCGGGATGGTTCGCGTAGAAGTCGGCCATCAGCCGCTCCGTCGAGTGCGTGAGCACGACGTCTGGACGGAAGCGTCGGATCTCGCGCGCAACGGCTTTGCGCAGTTCCAGGTCCGGATAGAGGTACCCATCCTCGAAGCCGAGCGTCACGACCTCCTTCACACCGAGGACGTCGGCTGCTTGACGCTGCTCGACCATCCGGATCTCTTTCAGCTTCTCGCGCGTCATCTCGGGGTCGCTGGAGCCGGAGGCACCGTTCGTGACGAGCACGAGGTTGACCTCCACGCCTTGACGGACCCAGCTCGCGATCGTGCCGCCTGAGTTCCACTCGTTGTCGTCGGGGTGCGCGAATATCGCGAGCGCGCTGTTGATCTCGAGGGCGTCGTCGAACTTCATCAGGGTCCTCCTGTGGGATAGGCAGGAGTTTATCGCGCGCGCCGCCGGCGGGTCAGGGTGTAACGAGGATCGAGAACTGCGGCTTGGCGCCCGGCTCGACGATCTGGCCGTACGAGCCACGGTTCAGCATCGGGATGACGTCCGCCACGGCTCCGGCGCCCTGCGACGGGTACGGCTCGTGCTCGTCGGCTTCGCGCCACGATGACATCGACGAACCGAGCTGAGCCGTCAGCTCCTTGAGCGCTTCCTTCAACGCAGAGATCAGCGCGCCGTTCTTCGATGTGCTCCCGAAATAGTTGAACCGCGTCCCACCGTACAGCGCGTGCGTGAACGTCCCGAAGAGCGCGTTGTCGTCCTTGAAGCTGGGCGTGTCTTCATTGTCCGACGAGAAGTAGTGGCCGTCGTCGCGCACCCCCGCGGCGATCTGGAACGTCGTGGGATCCAGGACGGTGAACGTCTGCCGCAGAACGACCTCCACCCACCGATCGAAGAGCACCAACCCCGGTGCGTCGTAGCTCCCATCTTTGTTCAGGTCCACGCGGTGGTTGTTCCACGCTGCGAGCAGCCCTCGCGCCTGGCTCAGTGACGGGTCGTGGCTCGCATCGATCGCCGCGAGAAGCGCCGGTTTCCACGTGCGCGCGCGGTTATCGATCGACGAGACGTCCTTCTCGATCGACGCCATGTCGATGAAGCGGACGTGCGGGGACAGCCGAGCAAGGTCGAACTGGATCGGCTGCACCTGATGCGATGGCCCCCACACGCTCATCTGCGGTCGCGAAGGGTTGGGCGCCGGCGGGATCGTCCCGGAGTCGATCCCCTTCGAGAACCAGCCGACTGCCGGCTTGTTGTTCCAGTTGGCGAGGAACCCGCCCGGCGGATCGATCGCGTGCGGCTGGTCCGAGAACTTCTCCATGCCCTGCCAATCCCACGGCCCGGTGCCGGGGATCGGGAACCGGGGGTCGACGTCGGATGGCCGGATCGGATACCGGCCGACGTGGAAGTACGCGGCGTCGCCCGCGGTGTCGACGAACATAAAGTTGAAGCCGAACACCACGCCTGAGGCTGCCTTTTGGAACTGAGACACGGTCTGCGCCTGCGTCGCCTGTGTCCACGCGAGCAAGCTCGAGACGATGCGGCCGTCGACGACGGACTGACGCGAGTACGCCACGCGCGCGCCGACGTTCGGCGTGGTGATGAGCGGTCCGTGAACCGTCCGCGAGACGGTGATCGTCACCGACGGCGATGTACAGGACGACGACGTGTCGCCGCTGGTTAGGTCCAGCACCGCGGTGGGCGGCGTGCGGCAATCGATCGTCTCCTGATGCGATTGCAGCGGCAGGTACTTTCCGTTGTGCAGGTAGGACTTGCCGTCCGCGCTCAAGCGCTCGACGAATGTGTCGGAGTTCGCGTCGAGGGCCGAGGTGACCGCCCACGCCGCGCGCGAATTGCGCCCGATTGGCACGAACGGAAGCCCGGGCACCGTCACGCCGCGGATGTCGAAACCGCCGCCGTGGAGCTCGACCTCCCAGAAGAAGGATGGGTTTGCCAAGCTTGTCTGCGGCTCGGATACCAGGAGCGGATGGTGGTCGGCGGTGTGCTTCGCATCGACGACGTACTCGTTCGAACCGAACCCGATGAGACCGAGCTGGTTCTGCAGCGTACGGAGCGTCGTCTGGATCAGGTCGCGTTGGGCGGCTGCTCGCGCGATCGCCGATGTACCCCCCATCGATGCGACCGTGTCGTTGACGAGGGCGCCGGAGGACGAGCCCGGGTGGCCGACGCGCCGTGGGAACACACCGAGCGAACGTGGGATCGTCGTCACCGCGCTGGGATCGTTCAGCGGGTAGACGTCGTTGATGATTTTGCGCGCGTTGGTCAGCCCCACCTTCTGTGTCATCGTCGCCAGCGAATCGGCCATGTCGAGCTCGCCGTGACCGAACTCACCGAAGAAGCGTCCGGCGTACTCGCCGAAGGCGAGTGAGTCGTCCACCGTCCACGGCGCGATCGGAAGGTCGCCGAGAAGCACGAACTCTGACGGGAGCTTGTTCGGGTCGAGCTGCGCCTCGTTGATGTAGGTGTTGATGCCGTCCGCGAACGCGAATCCTTCCGCGCGCGTCAGCGGGTCAGCAGCGTTGAACTCCGCCATGCGCGCGGCGGAGCCCTCGGAGACCTGACGCACGGCCTCGTCCATCGGCAGGAACGCCTTGCCGAGCAGGGCCGCGAGCGTCCCGTGGCCGACGCGACGGAAGATCTCCATCTGGAACAAACGGTCGGCCGCCATCGCGTACCCCATGCCGCGCAACAGCGAGACGGGCGAGTCCGCGTAGATCTGCGGAACGCCCCACGCGTCGCGATAGATCGTCGAGCCGGGCAACGCGTGCCAGAGCGTGCCCTTGCCGAACGCGTCGGGCTTGTACCGGAACGAGCTGTAGAGGGGCGCCTGGTCCGCGAAGTGCGGCCCGAAGTTGCCGTCCGCCTGCGCCTGGATGAACTGCGGCAACGTGATCAACCCCGACTCCCCCGGTGGCACAACGTTGACCGCGCGCACCAGATCGAGCGGACCAGTGGCGGCCGTCGCGCCTGCCATGGCCAGAGCG
>Ga0209577_10005010_pt1 | contig 12402 bp, 12 predicted proteins | sample GraSoiAngelo_109_FD_185874 | JGI IMG/M metagenome (GOLD analysis project Ga0209577, IMG submission 185874) | Grasslands soil microbial communities from the Angelo Coastal Reserve, California, USA - 14_0903_12_20cm (SPAdes) (version 2) | ecosystem: Environmental > Terrestrial > Soil > Grasslands... | reverse complement strand
CGTCGGAGGCCAAGGTCACCGTCGCCGAGGTGCCGGACCAGCCGGGGATCGCGGCGCGCCTGTTCGGCGCCCTCGCTGACGACGACGTCAACGTGGACATGATCGTGCAGAACACGTCGACGGGCGGCACCACCGACATCTCCTTCACCGTGCCCAGGGCCGATCTGGCCGCGGCCATGCATGTCAGCGAGGCGCTGGGGCCCCAGATCGGGGCCAAGAACGTCACCCACGACGCCGAGATCGGGCGAGTCAGCATCGTGGGTGCGGGCATGAAGACCAATCCCGGTGTGGCCGCTCGCATGTTCAAGGTCCTGGCCGACGAGGGTGTGAACATCGAGATGATCTCCACGTCGTCGATCCGGATCAGCTGCGTGGTGCGCGCCCGCGACGTCGAGAAGGCCGTTCGGGCCCTCCACGCCGACTTCGAGCTCGACCAGTCGCAGTCCTGACCACCGGTATCCTCGGGCTCGTGGACGTCGGGATCGTCGGCGCGACCGGGCAGGTCGGTGGGGTCATGCGTTCGGTGCTGGCCGAGCGCCGGTTCCCCGTTACACGCATGCGCTACTTCGCCACGGCCCGTTCGGCCGGGCGCCACCTGCCGTGGGCCGGTGAGCACGTCGAGGTCGAGGACGCGGAGAAGGCCGACTACCGAGGACTCGCCGTCGCCCTGTTCTCGGCGGGCGGCGCGGGATCGAAGCGGCTTGCTCCGCGTGTCGCCGAGGCGGGCGCCATCGTGATCGACAACTCGTCGGCCTGGCGGATGGATCCCGATGTGCCGCTGGTCGTGCCCGAGGTCAACGCCGCCGCCCTCGAGCGCACGCCGAAGGGCATCGTCGCCAATCCGAACTGCACGACGATGGTCGCCATGCCCGCCCTCAAGGCCCTGCACGACGTCGCCGGCCTGCGCCGCGTCGTCGTCAGCACCTACCAGTCGGTGTCGGGGGCGGGGCTGAAGGGCGTCGACGAGTTGGCCGAGCAGGTGGCCAAGGTCGGCGAGCAGTCGTCGGCGCTGACCTACGACGGCTCGGCTGTGGAGTTCCCCGAGGCGAACATCTTCCCCGGCCCCATTGCCTTCAACGTCCTCCCCCACGCCGGCGACTTCGTCGACGACGAGACCAACGAGGAGAAGAAGTGGCGGGAAGAGAGCCGCAAGATCCTCGACATCCCCGACCTACCGGTCTCCTGCACGTGCGTGCGGGTGCCCGTGTACACCGGCCACTCGCTGTCGCTGAACCTCGAGTTCGAACGAGCGATCTCCCCTGACGAAGCGCGCCAGGTGCTCTCCACGGCGCCTGGTGTCGGACTGGCCGACGTCCCCACGCCGCTGCTCGCGGCGGGCGCCGACCTCTGCTACGTCGGCCGCATCCGCCGCGATCCCGGGGCCGAGAAGGGACTGGCCTTGTTCGTCAGCGGCGACAACCTCCGCAAGGGCGCCGCCCTCAACGCTGTGCAGATCGCCGAGGCCCTGCTCGAGCTGGGCCGCCTGGTCGCCTAACTAGGCGGGACAGTCGCAGGGCGCCGAGCCGCAGACCGGACACCCGCGCACGTAGCGCGCCGCCGCGTTGTCGAGCGACAGTCCCAGCTGGTTGGCGAGCGAGGCCAGCCACGCCAGCACATCGCCCAACTCGTGCAGCTGCTCGTCGGCGTTGCCCTTGCGCACGGCGCGGGCCAGCTCACCCGTCTCCTCGGCCAACCAGGCCACGGTTGCGACCTGTCCACGCTTCGTGTCGCGCTCGCCGTAGGTGCGCGCCATCAGCTCCTGGAAAGCGGTGAGATCCACGGGGCGCGCTAGAGCCGGGTGGCGATGGCGCCGATGATGACGATGACGAGGACCAGGAGACCGAGGGAGACGAGAGTGAGCCCGGCGATCTCGACGGCCCGGTTGCGGCGCGAGATCTTCGGCCGCCGCGACTTTCGACGCCGCACCAGGTGCCGAGCCTTGCAGTCGGCGCACACGTCCGCGACCTGCTTGTTGCGGTCGGCGTCGTAGTAGGAGACCTCCGACACGTCCTCTCGGGTGACGCCGCACATGGAGCACGTGCGGGGCTCGGGGAGCTGCGGTCCGCTGGCCGGCGCGGTGGTCACGCCCAAACGCTATTGCGTGGCGGCCCCGCCCGGAGAACACTGGCCGACCGTGCCTGACGCCTCTGCAATTTCTAACTACAGCGACACCTTTCCTCATCTGCGCTTCGACCGGCCGGCCGACCGCGTCCTTCGGATCGCCCTCGAAGGCCCCGGCCTGAACGCGGTCGACCCCGACATGCATCGCGAGCTGGCCGACGTCTGGCTCGCCATCGACCGTGACCCCGACGTCGACGTGGCCTTGCTGCAGGGCGCGGGCAAAGCCTTCTCAGCGGGCGGCAGCTTCGGGCTCGTCCAGATGATGCTGGACGACTTCGACGCTCGAGTCCGCGTCGCGAGAGAGGCGCGCGACCTCGTCTTCAACGTCATCAACTGCTCCAAGCCCATCGTGTCGGCGATGCACGGCCCCGCCGTGGGCGCCGGTCTCGTCGCCGGGCTGCTGGCCGACGTCTCGGTGGTGGCGCGGACAGCGAAGATCATCGACGGCCACACCCGCCTCGGCGTCGCCGCCGGCGACCACGCCGCCATCTGCTGGCCGCTGCTGTGCGGCATGGCCAAGGCCAAGTACTACCTGCTGACGTGCGAGCCGCTCTCGGGCGAGGAAGCCGAACGCATCGGGCTGGTCTCTCTGTGCGTCGACGACGACCAGGTCCACGACCGCGCCCTCGAGATCGCCGTGGGCTTGAGCAACGGCGCCCAGGCCGCCATCCGCTGGACCAAGCAGACGCTCAACAACTGGTACCGCGCCAACTCGGCGATCTTCGACGCCTCGCTCGCCTACGAGTTCCTGGGCTTCGCAGGTCCGGACGCCAAGGAAGGCCTGGCGTCGCACATGGAGAAGCGCCCTCCGAACTTCGGGCCCTGAACCCCCCGGATCGGTTTCTCAAGCGGTGCCCACCGATTTCCCAGCCAGAGGGGGTAGTACGGACCCGTGAAAGAGAGCATTCGCTTGGGCACGGTCAAGGGCATCCGGATTGGGATGCACTGGTCGCTCCTGGTGATCCTGTGGCTGCTCGTGGCCAGCCTGGCCGGGTACCAGTTCCCCCGCGCCGCGCCCGGCCACGCCAGCGCCGCCTACTGGCTCGCTGCGGCCGTGGCCACCGTCGCCTTCTACGCCAGCCTCGTGGCCCACGAGCTGGCCCACGCTCTCGTCGCTCGCCGCCGCCACATCGAGGTCGACGGCATCGTCCTCTGGCTCCTCGGCGGCATGAGCAAGCTGCGGGGCGACGCCAACTCGGCGTCCGACGAGCAGCGCATCTCCATCGTGGGACCGGCCACCAGTGCGGTGCTGGCTCTCGCCTTCTTCGTGTTGAGCCGCGTCGTGGGCGCCGGACACCCCGCCAGCCTGGCGGCCGCCGTCCTCGGATGGCTCGGGTGGCTGAACGGGCTCCTCGCTGCCTTCAACCTGGTGCCCGCCTTCCCGCTCGACGGCGGACGCGTGCTGCGAGCGTTGGTCTGGCGTCACACCGGCGACAAGCAGCGGGCCACGCGCATGGCAGCCGGGGCGGGGGCTGCCTTCGGCTACGGCTTCATCGCCCTCGGCATCGCCGGGTTCCTCTTCGGCCGGGGCAGCTTTGACGGCGTCTGGCTGGCGCTGATCGGCTGGTTCCTGATCTCCGGTTCGCGCGCCGAGGCCGCGGCGTCGTCGCGTCCACAAGAAACCCCCGAGCAGCACGTGAGCGGCAGCGCGGCGTGAGTCAGTTGACAAGTCCCGGGTTGCAGCCCGGGCGGCCGGAGACGCCCGGCGGCTGGCCGCCCTCATCCTCGTGGCCGCCTCCTCCTGAGCCGCCCCCGCCGCGGCACCGCTGGGCGGTCGCCATCGCCATCGTCGTCGCCACCATCGGCGCCGTGCTCATCGCCTCCGAGGCTGCCTACTTCGCCGGGCGCAACCGCCTCATCGACGACTCCACGGGCACCGTCAGCGCCCCGAATCGAGCGTCTTCCGTCGGCGCCCTCGTCGACCCTGCCATCGTCGACGTCACCTCCACCCTCGGCTACCAGAACGCCAAGGCCGCGGGCACAGGAATCGTGCTCACGCCATCGGGTGAGATCCTCACCAACCACCACGTCGTGGCTGGTGCGACCAGCATCTCGGTGGCCGACGTCGGCAACGGTCGCACCTACAGCGGCACCGTCGTCGGCTACGACGCCACCGAGGACATCGCCGTCGTGCAGCTGGCGAACGCCTCGGGTCTGAAAACGGCGGCGCTGGGCGAGTCCTCCAAGCTGAGTGTCGGCCAGGACGTCGTCGCCATCGGCAACGCGGGTGGCGTCGGTGGGACGCCGAGCGAATCGCAGGGCACCGTCACAGCCCTCAACCGGTCGATCGTCGCCTCCGATCCCGACGGCAGCTCCGAGCAGCTGACCGGGCTCATCCAGACCAGCGCTCGCCTGCTGTCAGGCGACTCCGGTGGCCCCCTCGTCGACAGTGCGGGCCGGGTCGTGGGCATCGACACGGCGGGGTCCGGACGGTTCAGCTTCCGCAATCCAGGCGGTCAAGGATTCGCCATTCCCGTGAGCAAGGCGGTGTCCATCGCCCACCAGATCACGGCCGGGGAGAGCTCGCCCACGGTGCACGTCGGGAAGAGTGCGTTCCTCGGCGTGGAGGTCCGGCCGTCCGACTCAATCCGTGACTTCGCCTCGGGAGCGGCCATCGCCGGGGTCGTCCCCGGCTCGCCGGCCGCCTCCACCGGGCTCAGCGCGGGGGACGCGATCACGTCGGTCGGCGGCGAACGGGTCACGTCGCCCAACGACCTCAGCGCCGTGCTGCGACAGCGGCGCCCCGGTGATCGCGTGCGCGTCGTGTGGACCGACCAACAGGGTGACTCGCACTCGGCCACCGTCCAGCTGGCCAACGGCCCCGTGGCCTAGGAGCGCGCTGACGTTCGCCGCGGGCGGCGACGCGGTGTGCGGTCCTCGACCAGAAGCTCGGCGATCCGCTCGAGGGTCTCGTTGGCCTGCTCGAGACTGACGGCCACGCGAGCCAGGTCGGCGTCCTCCCCCTGCCGCCGGGTTCGGCCCTCGCGCACCAGCAGCGCCAGCCAGTACCCGAAGTACAGGAAGCCTCCGAGGAAGATCAGGCCCAGGCCCAAGAGGCCGCCGGACACGACGTAGGGGATCTGGCCGGCGACCAGCACGGTCTGTGACGTGCCCACCCAGCCGATGATCACCAGCACGATCCCGGCGAGGACGAGTGCTCCGCCGGCCACGAACAGCCACTGCTCGCCCGAGACGCGCCCGGCCTGGCGGCGGGCCCGCCCGAGGACAGCCACCAGCCGTTGCTCGCGTTCGGCGATCGGTGTCGCGTCGGCGGGCGCTGCGGATGTCGACATCTCAGGTCCTCCGGTTCGGAGTCACGCGCTCGTTGGCGCAGGTGGACGCAGACGCGGTGCTCAGCAGAGCGGGCACGCGAGGTGCGAGGGCGGCGCCGGCCAGGGCGGCCACGGCGAGGAGCAGGAACCACCATTGGCCGATGCCGCCAGGTGCGTGGGCGGACGCCAGACGCCCGTTGGCGAGAGGCCGGGTCCGGTTGCCGAGCACCCGCGGCGCGGTGGCGCCCGTCGCAGGCGCCGGCAGCTGCAGGCTGGTCGAACCGGGGCTGGCCGGGACGGCCGACAGCCCGCTCGGGGCCGTGGCGGGCAGGGAACCGGTGTCGGTGCCGACGCCGGCGGCGCCGCCACCGAGATCGATGGGGCCGTTGCCGGCCGAGGCGGCCTCGCCGCCGGAGATCACCATGCCGATGGCGGCGCCGCCGAAGCCCAATGTGAACACGTCGTGGTTGGTGTCACCGGGCGGCGCCCAGTACACGAGCAGGGCCGGCGCGTAGTCGTAGTCGACGCCGCCGATGGTCACCTTCCCGGGCTCGGTGAAGTAGATCTGGATGCCGGCGCCCGCCAGGCCCTTGCTCACGCTGTCGACCACCGCCGATCCCGCGGGCTTGCCCGGCTCACCCATGTGAACGCCCGACCCGTCGACGTACGCTTTCTGGCCGCCGATTGTCAGATCGTTGACGGTGATCGTCGATGTCAGCGTCGGGCTTCCGCCACCGACGCTCTGCCCGATCGCCGACGTGGTGATCGCCCCAGCGTGGATCATGCCGCCGATGTCGACGTTGGCGACTGAGTTGGCGGTCGACGCCGTCAGCTTCCCGTCCTTGCCAAGGGCGTGCGTGGCGAACGCGGAGATGGCGCCGATCGAGCTTCCCTGGCCGAGTGGAGCGCCGGCCCACGTCGCGGCGGCGCTCGCCTGCTGAGTCGCGTCGCTCCCGGGGATGACCGACGCCGTCATGGAGGTCCCCGTGGGCGCCGCCGTCGCCTGTTGGTTGGTCGAGCTCGTCGATGCCTCGGCCCGCACCGGGTCGTTGAGGCCGGGGATGGACGGCCCGCCCAGCACAGAAATCAACGAGCCCAGGTTGCCGCCCGCCGCGCCCGGCCAGTACAGGCTGGAGATGGCGTGGGCGCGCGTGGGGTCGCCGTCGATCTCGGCGTAGGGAAGCTCGTTGTCGGCCTGGGGGTGGAAGCTGGAGGTCGGGCTGTCGTAGGTCCAGTTGAGGCCGGCGGCCTGGGCGACGACGCGGTAGCTGGCCAACGTCCCGTCGGCGTGGGCCGGCGGGCCGCTGACGGCGACCGCCAGCACAGCCGCACCCAACGCCGCGAGCGCCCGCCGTGCTGTCACGAGGCGGCCCCCAGGTACGCCTCGGACAGGGAGTCGGCGACGTCGTCGGGCTTGCCCATGGCGACGATGTTCCCGAGCCGCATGACGGCGGCCTTGTCGGCCACCGAGAGGGCGACGGGGGCGAACTGCTCGACGACGAGGATCGTGAGGCCCTCGGCGGCCAGCTGGCCGACGACCTCATAGAGGCCGTGGACGATCATCGGTGCCAGCCCCATCGAGATCTCGTCGATGAGCAGGACGGCGGGTTCGGTGGCGAAGGCGCGGCACATGGCCAGCATCTGGCGCTCGCCGCCCGACAGCGTCCCCGCCAGCTGATTCCGTCGTTCGCCGAGCCGTGGGAACCGGTCGAACGCTCGCTCCTGCACGCCGGCGTACGACTCGTTGCCGGCGTGCGTGAACACGCGCAGGTTGTCGCTGACCGTGAGGTTGGGGAACACGCCCCGGCCCTCGGTGATGCTGGCCACGCCAGCTTTGGCCAGCACCTCCGGCGCTACGTCGTTGACGTGGAACCCACCAACGTGCACGCAGCCCGTCGTCGGACGAACGAACCCGCACGCCGTGTTCAACAGCGTGGTCTTCCCCGCGCCGTTCGGGCCGAGAAGGGCGAACACCGTGCCGCGTTCGACCGCCAGGCTGATCCCGTGGAGCACCTCGACCCGGCCGTAGCCGGCGCGCACGTCGATGAGTTCGATTGCGGGCGCGGGCTCGTCGAGGAGATCGGCGTCAGACGCCGCTTCAGCTAGCGACACGGACGCTCACCTCCTCGCGCCGGCGCTCGTCCAGGGCGGGGCCCGCGGCTCGCCGGGCGCGCAGCCATTCGGCGGCGTCCGAGAGCGACCCGGCGATCCCGCCCGGGCTGCGGCCCAGCGACACCGCGCCGAGGCCAACCAGCAGCCCGACCAGGTTGGGGATGCCGAGCGAATCGCCGATGTGCTGCTGGATCACCGGCGTGAGTGCGAGGAACAGGGCGGCGAGGAAGGCACCGGCCACCGTGTCCAGACCGCCGATGGCGATGATCAACAAGGCGGTGAGACTGAGCAGGAAGCCGAAGTCGTTGGGCGAGACCACGTGCTGCCATCCGCCGTAGAGGGCGCCGCCCAGGCCGGCGATGCCGGCGGCGAGCGTGAAGGCCACCACCTTCGTCCCGGTGATGTTCATGCCGAGGGCGGCACAGGCCACCTCGCTGTCGTTGACGGCCGCCAGGCGGCGACCGAACTCGCCCCGCTTCAGGGCGAGCACGGCCACGGCGCATGCGCCGAACACGACCGCGATCTCGACCACGAACGCCTGCTCCGAGTGCACGGCGAAGCGCCCGACCTGGAGGATGCCGCCGACGCCCAGCTCCTTGTTGAAGAAGAGGTTGTCCATCATGTAGGCGAAGGCGAGGGTGGCGAGCGCCAGGTAGATGCCGCGCAGGCGCAGCACGATCAGGGCGAGGACGGCGCCGGCCGCGGCGGGAATGATGAAGGCGGCGATCAGACCGCCGACGGAATCGCCGCCGAACAGCTTGCCCATGAAGAAGGCGCCCAGCCCCGCGAAGGTCATCTGGCACGCCGACACCTGTCCGCCGTAGCCGGTGAGGAGTACCAGCGACAGGAGCACGATCCCCAGGGCGATCCCGCGTCCGAAGTACGTGAGGTCGCCGGCCGTGAGGAACCCGGCCACGAGCCATGCTCCGACCACGAACGCGACGGCGGTCCCGAGCGACGTGCGCAGGCTGGTGAGCCGGCGCGTCTTGGCCCCGAAGCGGGCGGTCGCCAGCCGGCCGTGGGGGATGACGAGCAGGGCGAGGAACAGTACGGCGATGGGGATGACCGGCCCGAGGTTCGTCAACAGGTTCACGGGCAGATAGCCGACGGCGTAGGCCTGCAGGAGGCCGATGAGCATGGCGCCGGCCACCGTCAATCGGAAGTTCCTGAGCCGCCCGACCACGGCCGCCGCGTAGCCGTAGATGACGAGGATGGTGAGGTTGAGCTGATCCAACTGCTGCAGCCGGCCGCCGACGATCATGATCCCGGCTAGCCCCGCCAGGAAGGCGCCGAGCATCCAGCTCAGCTGTGACGTCCGCGTCGGGCTGGCACCAGCGCGCGCCGCCAGCTCTCGGTCGTCGACGACCGCTCGCATGGTGATGCCAGCTCGCGTGCGCCGGAAGAAGGCAGTCAGCAGAAGGGCGACGGCGATCGAGACGGCGAGGACCAGCACGTCGTACCACGTGACCGACACGCCGAAGAGGTGGAAGTTGCCGGGCACGATGTCGGGCGGCTGGCGGGTGATCGTCGGCGTCCAGATGGCGTCGGCCAGGTACAGGAGGAAGAGCAGCAGGCCGAGCGTGACCACGAGCGTCACGGCCAGCGGGGCGCTGTACAGGTGGCGCATGAGGACCTTCTCGATGCCCGCGCCCAAGAGGGGCCCGATGACGAGCAGCACGATCAGCATGGCGATCGGCCACGGCACGCCCCAGCCGACCGCGAGCTGCCAGTAGAGGAAGGCCATGAACATGCCCTCGGCGCCGTGGGCGAAGTTGAAGATGCCGGAGGTGTTGTAGGTGACCACCAGGCCTATCGCCGTCAGGGCGTACAGACACCCATAGACGATGCCGACGGGGAGGTAGGCCATCAGCTCACGTTGTGGTAGGTGCCGTCACAGCGGAAACCCTTGGGCGGGGTGTCGACCTTGACGTACTTGCCACCCTTGATCTGCAGCAGCATGTAACAGATGCTGTTTTTCTTCGACGCGACGTCGGTGTCGGGGAAGGTGCCGTTGTCGCTGAAGCTGTGGATCTGGGCGAGGGCAGCGAGCAACTTGGCGCGCGTCACCTGTGGTCCTGCGCGTTTGAGGGCTTCGACGAACAGGGCGGCGTTGGCCCACGACGCGTTCGAGAACTGGTCGATGGGGAAAGAGGAGAAGTCCTTCTTCATCCACTGGTCGAACAACGCGATCTCGGGGACGTTGGGTGCGTCCTCGCCGAGGAACTGGGCCTGCACCACCGGGATCCACTGACCCTCGACGACCTGGGGCCCGCCGGCCTCGGAGATGTAGCTGCCGAAGTACCCGATCGGCGCGGCGAACACCTCGGGCTTGAATCCCTGCTGGTACGACTCCTGGGAGAAGATCGCCAGGTCAGGGGCGTTCACGGCGATGATGAACACCATCTTGATGCCCTGGGACTTCATGCGGACCACGTCGGCGGTGAAGTTCGTCTGCGCGGGCGGGAAGTCGTCCTCGTACTGGACCTTGTAGCCGAGCGACTCCATCGTCGCCTTGAAGTACTTCCAGGACTGCACGGCCGCCGGCTGGTTGCCGACGATCGTCCCGACCGATCCGATGGCGTCTGGATACTTGGCCTTGAAGTACTCGAAGTACCCGGTGATGGCGCCCGCGTTGTACGGGTCGATGCTGTAGCTGCCGGGCAGCTTCTGGAAGTCGACGCTGAGGGACTGCTGGATGGCAGGGACCGGGTGTTGGGCCAGCACCTGGGCGCCGCAGTAGTCGTCGAGCGACCAGCTACCGACGAAGGCGAACACTTGGCCAACCAGGTTCTGGTAGGCGGCCTGGTTCTGGGAGCAGTCCAGCTGGTCGTCGACCGTCTTCAGCGCCAGCTTGCGTCCGTAGATGCCGCCCTGGCTGTTGACGTAGTCCAAGTAGGCCTGAGTGCCGTAGGGCCCGCCCTGGAAGAGGCCCGGCACGGGCCCACCCAGGTCCGAGACGTTGCCGATGGTGATCGTGGAGCCGGTGACGCCCACGTCGGTGCTGCCACCGTTGCCGCCCGCAGGGGCAGCCGCGCCGACGCCCCCACCTCCCTGGCCGCCGCCGGACGCGGCCCCGGCCGTGGCGCCTCCGGGCCCTCCCGCCCCGCCGGCCGACGTCGCACCGGCGCCACCCGCTGCGCCGGCGCCGCCCGCGGCCCCGGCTGCCTCTTCCGACGAGGAAGCAGCCCCGGCCCCGAACGCGGTGCTGCCGTTGCCGAGGGCCGCCTTCTCGGCGGCGCGCACGTCCCCCTTGTTGGCCCGAAGGCCGCACGCGGCCGTCAAGAAGATGGCGACCAGCGCCAGAGCAGCCAGCTTCGACCTTCGCATCGCGCCCCCAATTCGGACGAACGTATGCAATATTCGCCAGGTCTACTCCTGTTCCTGCCCAGTTCGCCACGCGGAGTGGCCGGCCGGCGCCTCGTATCCTCGGCCGATGCCGGAGCGTCTCGACCTGAAGGATCCGCTCAAGCGGCAGCCGATCACCATCACGGTCGCTCGCACGGGCGATCTCGAGGTGATCGGCCACCAGCGCAAGCCGCGGCCTGCCCACCTCAAGGCTCTCACCGCGTCCATCGAGCGCATGGGTTTCATCACGCCGCTCGTCGCCATCGAGCGGGATGGGAAGTACGTGATCATCGACGGCCAGCACCGCTTCGCGGCCGGCGCTGAACTTGGCATCAAGGAGTTCCCCGTCGTCGTCGTGCCCGACAAGCTGGCCCGGCGGATGATGAGCCTGAACATCGAGCAGTCGCTGAACATCCGGGAGCGCTCGGCGATCGCGTTGGCGATCTACCGCGAGATGCTCGACGAATCGCCGAAGCGGTCGGAGGACCACGGTGAGGTCGCCGACGCCATCGAGACCGCCCACTTTCTGACGCTGGGCCTCGCATACGAGCGCGACGGCCGCCTGGCCGGCAGTGCCTTCGAGGCGATCTTGAAGAAGTGCGACGGCTTCCTCGACAAGCCCTTGCAGGAGGCGTACGAGATACGCGAGCAGCGCGCCGAGAAGGTGCTCGAAGCAGCCAAGGGCGTGAAGGCGGTCGAGGACGCGCTGAAGGCCAAGGGCGCCTGGCACTCGATGGCGCGCTACCAGATCATCAGCAACGCCAACCCCACCAAGCGAGCGCGTAAGCCGTCGGACTTCGACAAGACCTTCGACAAGTTCATCGCCGCCCTCGAACAGCTCGCAGAGTCACCGGAGAAAGTCCTGCGCGAGAAGGTCGACTAGGGCGGCCTCCGCTTTCGCTCACTTCTTCCCGCATAGCGGGAAGAAGTGAGCAGTAGCAGCGAGACGGAGGGGTTCGGTCGGGAAGGCGGGATTTGAACCAGCGACCTCAGCGTCCCGAACGCTGCTAGGCCGTCCGACTGTGAACGCTGGTGAACCACAACCGCAGGTCAGCACCGGCGAGCGTCTGGTGACGAACTAAGGCGAACGTCGGGGTACGCGCGATCAACACGCGATGGCCCGAGGACTTCAGCCAGGCCGGCGATCCGGGCCGGGCGGAACCGTCTCCCGCTGAGTCTCACGGGCAGCGGCGCGTTCATCCCTCGCCCGTTCAAGATCGTCGATTTCGCGAAGAAGTTCCTTTGCGGTTTCCCGCGGGTCAGGAGACGATCCTTCGTTGCTTGTCCCTGCCATCGCACGATCCTCCCTCATAAGGGACTCTAACTGCTAGGTGTGACATCGACCGGGCGGCCCGGGAACTTCAGCCCCGTTTGCCTGAGCCCCTGTCGCACGCGTCTGGCGACGCCCTCAGCGGCGATGAAGACAGGTTGGCCATAGTCGGTAGGCGGCAAGGTGTCATCGAGATTGAAGACCGCCACCACGCGGCTCGGGTCCTCCTCCAGGAAGATCGGCACGGAGACCACCGCGCGCACCTGGTTGGAGTTCACGATC
>Ga0209577_10005009_pt1 | contig 12402 bp, 4 predicted proteins | sample GraSoiAngelo_109_FD_185874 | JGI IMG/M metagenome (GOLD analysis project Ga0209577, IMG submission 185874) | Grasslands soil microbial communities from the Angelo Coastal Reserve, California, USA - 14_0903_12_20cm (SPAdes) (version 2) | ecosystem: Environmental > Terrestrial > Soil > Grasslands ... | reverse complement strand
CCGGCTGCGCCACTGCTGCTTCAGAAACATCGCCTGCCTGGCACGCCGCAATTGCAGGTTCGGAAGGCAAGAAGAGAGTCTCAACGTTATGGTTCACATTGGGTTGTTCAGCCATTGCCTGGAATACACGCCTGTAGCAACCGGCAATCTGCTGCACCCGCTCCATCGAGATCAGCGAACTGTTGAAGTTCAGGTCAAACTGCATCTCTCCGGTGAAGGGGTTGCGATTGAATTCAGCGCGCAGCGTGTAATGCGATCTTTCAATGCCCCATGATCCCAGCACTTCCATATCAGGCAGTGCTGAAAGACTCTGGAAGACATGGAAGTGTACGTAGTTGAATACGGTGTCAAATAACTGCTGGCGGCCCAGGATTTTTCGCAGCTCAACCAGAGGATAACGCCGGTGCGGCAGGAGGTCGCGTTCCGCCTCAAAGGCCACACGCACAAGATGCAGCCAGGAGCCATCCGGCAATTTCACCCGGAGCGGGAGAATCATGTTGTGCATTCCCAAAACCCGGTCTCCATCCAGCTTCTCCAGCCTTCCATTGGTCTGAAAGCCAACGATCAAGTCTTGTTGCTCAAATACGAGACTGAGTACCTTGATATGCGCGGCCAGAAGAACATGTTTGGGTGAAGCGCCGGCCATGGGCGCAAGGGAATCCAGACGACGTAACAATTCGGCCGGAAGCCTGACATCCAGCGTGCGAATCTGGTTCCCATCCGCTCCTGTTGGATTTGCGGAACTCGACACCGAGTGAGCAGCGCATCCATGCAGGGCTTTTTCCCAATAAGCGAGCGCTTCCTCGGAAAGCATGGCGGCGCGTTCAAGAGCAATAAAGTCGCGATATTGAACGAGGGGCGCCGGGAACGCGGGGCTTAAAGGATTCTTCAAAAGCGACGAGTATCTGTTCAGCAGTTCCGCAATAAAGGAGGCCTCGCTCCAGCCATCGAGCAGGATGTTGTTATAGCTGGAAACAATTTGAAAAACATCGTCCTTAAGCTGATGCACGATCAACCGGACCAGACTGCTGTTCTGCAAACGGAGAACGCAGCGCTTTTCTGTTTCCGTCCAATCCTGGATGGATTTTTGCTGCGCGGCAGCAGGTAAATGCCGCCAGTCGAATTTTTCCACATAGGGGGTGGCATGCCTGTGCACAATTTGCAGAGGCACGCTGAACCCCTCCAAATGAAAAGACGTCCGCAGGATGGGATGGCGGTCCACACTCTCCTGTACCGCCTGCTTGAACAGATCAAAATTCAGCGGACACCGTACCTGATAGAAGAAAATCTCGTGATATACGCCTGAACTGAGATCGTAGAGCACGTGGTAAAGCAATCCTTGCTGCACTTTGGACAGCGGATAAGCATCCTCGGCATCTTCCGGTATGCGCCTGCGGTCTGCCCCTGACAAGAGCGCAAATGGCTCCGGAGAAAGCTGCTGTTCCGCCTGGCTCGCGGTTCCAGCATGCTGCGCCAGTTCACGGATGGTTTGAAAGCGCATCATGTCCTGAACCGTGAAGTCCAGCCCGCGCTGCAAGGCCCGCGCGCGCACCTGCAGGCTGCGGATAGAATCACCGCCCAGCTCAAAGAAATTGTCATCCACGCCGATTTCAGGAACGCTGAGAACCTCCGACCAGATTTCTACCAGCAGAGCTTCCGTGGGGGTGGCGGGCGCCGCGTACTCTTTCCTGGAACTCCGAACAGGCGCATCGGGTTCAGGAAGGGCGCGCCTGTCTAACTTGCCGTTGGGAGACAGAGGCAGCGCATCCAGGAACACGAAATCTACCGGAATCATGTATTCGGGCAAGCTCTGGCGCAGGAAGGCGCGCAACTCGTGACTGGCAGGCGCGGGATTTAAGCAGACGAGATATGCCGCGAGACGAACCTCAGATGACGCCTGCCGGCCGATTTCCTGTGCAGCTTCCGGTTTCAGGAAACCACGGTATTCAGATGCAGCCTCCTGGCATGGGTCATTCGAGAGTTGATAGTTTTGCGGACGTGTCCTGATGGCCGCAGCCTGCCGCGCGATCACGACTGCCTGTGATACTGCCGGATGTCGCGCCAATATTGCTTCAATTTCTCCCAGTTCAATGCGGAACCCGCGCACCTTGACCTGATTATCCAGGCGTCCAAAAAATTCAACCTGCCCGTCTCCGCGCAGCCGGGCCAAGTCGCCGGTGCGATAGAGACGCGCTCCCGGTTTACTGCTCAAGGGATCGGGAATGAATTTTTCCGCTGTCAGTTCCGGACGGCGCCAGTACCCCCGCGCCACGCCGTCTCCACCGATGACCAATTCACCGGCAACCCCTGCGGGCAGCGGTTGCTGCTGGCTATCAAAGATATAGATCTGAGTATTCGCGATGGGGCGGCCGATCACCGTCCCTGCTCGGGCGGTGGCTGGGACTACTTCATGGACGGCAGACCAGATGGTAGTTTCCGTAGGACCATATAAATTCCATACAGAGCAGCCGTTCGCACGCAACTCTTTGGCCAGTTCCGGCGGGAGGATATCACCACCGCACAATGCGCGTATGGGCGGGAGCCCGTGCCTGTTCGTCGTGAGCAGCAACTGCCATCTTCCCGGTGTTGCCTGCATCACTGTCGCTCGCCCTTTTTTCAGCAGCTCAAGCAGTTGGTAGCTGTCCATGGCCGTCTCTGTAGAAGCCAGCAAAACTTTTGCTCCGCAAATGAGAGGCAGGTATAACTCCAGGCCAAAGATGTCGAAGGAGACGGTGGTTACAGAGAGTAAAACGTCAGTCTCCTGCAGCCCGGGTGACACCTTCATGGAGGCAAGGAAATTCACTACGGCGCGATGCGTGATCTGTACGCCCTTGGGCATACCGGTTGAGCCCGATGTATACATCAGGTAGGCCAGATTTTCTGAATTGCATGCTGAGCTGGTCTCTTCAGGGCTCTCTCCCGCGATCTGTTCCCAATCCCTGTCCAGGCACAGCAGATGACAGGAGCAGTTTTCAAGTTGTGACTGCAATGCTGATTGTGTGAGCGCAACCCGAACGCTTGCATCTTCCAACATGAAACGCAGGCGGGCTTGGGGAAATCCCGGATCCAGCGGCAGATACGCGCCCCCTGATTTCAGTACCGCGAGCAGGGCGACGGCGAGTTCGAAGGAACGATTCAGGCAAACCGCAACCACCGACTCCGGCCCCGTCCCGAACTTCTGCAAATGACGCGCCAGTTGATTGGCCCTTGCGTCCAGTTCTGCATAGGTCAGGGCGCGGGTTTCATCTTCCACTGCCAGGGCGCGTGGCGTGCGGCCTACCTGAGATTCGAACAATTCGTGAATCAGGGCCTTTTCCGGATAGCTACTCTCCGTTTCATTACAAGCGGCCAACTCTCGCATATCCTGTTGGCTCAGTAGCGGAAGCGACTGCACCTTCTGGCCGGGATTCTGAGTGATGCCATGGAGCAGAACGCCAAGATGGTCCGCCATACGGGCAATGGTCTGCGGCTCGAACAGGTCGGCGTTGTATTGAAGGCGGAGAACGATTTCGTCTTGTGCCTCACATGCCTGCAAGGCGATATCAAATTGCGAGGTCTCTTCCCCAAGCGAAACTGATTCAAGTCTCAGCGCTTTCGTTTCGAATACTGCTCCGGATTCACCCAGCGCGAACTGCCCCAGGGACGTTCCTGCAACTTCTCCCTGAAACGCAAATAAGGCCTGAAACAATGCAGACCGGCTGGGATCACGCTGTGGCTGAAGCTTTTCGACCAATAGTGGAAATGGAAAATCCTGGTGCGCCAATGCGCCCAGAACTTTTCCGCGTACCTGGGCCAGAAGGGTCTCAAAGATCGGATCGCCGGCAAAGCTGGCTCGAATCGCCACAGGATTGACGAAATAGCCAACGACGAAACGAAACGCGGCATGAGTGCGTCCCGCAGACGGCGATCCGATGATCACCTCCGGTTGACCGGAATAGCGATGCAACAGCACGGCCCATGCCGCTAACAACACGCTATATAAGGTTGCGCCATTTCTGGCGGCGAGACCCCGCAACCTGCGCCTCAAGCCGGCATCAAGCCGGAACTGGTGGGCAGCGCCGCGAAAAGTCTGCAACGCCGGGCGTGGATGGTCCGCAGATAAATTGAGCACCGGCAATTCCCCAGCCAGTTCTCCACGCCAATAGGCCCAGTGCCGCTCGCCTTCCACGCCAGCCAGCAGATCAGCCTGCCACTGGACATAATCTCCATACTCAAGATCGGGCTGGGGCAAAGATGCAAAGCTATTGCCGGTCTCCGATTCGTACAGGGCCGCCAATTCCTGAATCAGGAGCGAGAGCGACCAGAGGTCAGAAATGATGTGGTGTATGGCAAACAACAGGTAGTTTTCTAATTTCGATCTGCGAAACAGAATGCAGCGGACAGGCGGAGCAGCTTCCAGATCCAATGGCGCCCGCGCTTCGCGGGCCATGTGTTTCAGAAGCTGCTCCTGTGGCTCACCGCACGAACGCTCTTCCAGAATGGGCCCATCGTTGACTGACAAAAGTTCCTGCACCGGATTTCCGTTTTCCAGTTTGAACGTGGTCCGTAATGCGGGATGCCGCCGGACGAGAAGCCGGAATGCCCGTGCCAGGGCTTGCGCGTCCAGCGGTGATGCAATCCGCAGCGCCTGATAAATGTGATACGCCGAATTCCGGCGGTCCAACTGATAAAGAAAGAACAGTGCGCGCTGCCCATGCGAGAGTGGAAACGTCACGAGATCATGCCGCCGGGGTGTCAGAGTCACGGTAGCGCCGGTAGCGGCCATCTCTTCCTGCCAGCACAGCGCCGCTGCCAGTTCTGCGATGCTGAGTCCTGAAACCAGGTCAGGGAAAGGCAGGAAAATGCCCGCTTTCTTCTCAATTTCATGTGCCAGTTCCACCGCAACGAGAGAATCCAGTCCATAGCGAGAGGGCGGCTGGTCTGCCTCGATCATCTTGGGGGAGATATGCAGCCGTCGCGCGAGTTCGAGAATCAACCACCTCTGCCAATCGTCAGCCTGGGATTCGACGTCTCCTGCTGTCGGTGGAGCTGATGGAGTGAAAGCTGCCCGCCACTCGCCGAGGATTCTCAAATTGCCTGCAAGGAAAGCTTTCCGGCAGAGAAAGCGTTGAATTTTTCCGCTCGTCGTTCTGGGAATTTCTCCAGGACGTGTGAGCACAACCACATAAAGCTGAAGCTCGTGTTCCTCCGCAATAGCCTGGCGAACTGCCGCGATCACTGCGCCGGCCTCAGCTTGATTCTGAGGATTGATCTCGTGCACCAGAACCAGCCGCTCTTCACCTTCGGCCTCAACAGAAAACGCCGCTCCAATGCAGGCCCGCAAGGCAGGATGAGCTTTTTCCGCAGTTGCCTCCAGATCATGCGGATAGTGGTTACGACCACGGATGATGATGAGATCCTTGCATCGGCCGGTGATGAAGAGCTCTCCACCCAGCAGAAAACCCAGATCTCCGGTGCGCAGGAATGGCCCTTCGCCAGTATCCGCAAGCCGCGCCTCAAATGTTTCTGCCGTCTCCTGCCCGCGATTCCAATAACCATTGGCAACGCTCGGTCCGGAAATCCATATTTCCCCCACTGTGCCGGCTTCGCAGCGCACCAACCGTTCGGGATGAACAATGCAGACTTCATGTCCGGTGCCCGCGCCTCCACATCCCACCAGGACGCGGCTACCCGGCCTTTCTAAGGAAGCTGGTATGACCTGGTTCCTTTCCAAAGCGTCAGCTTTTATCGCCTGGATGACCGGCCCGGCAGAAGTGGTTCCGCCGCTCACGAAGAGTGTTGATTCTGCCAGTCCATAACATGGCACAAAAGCGCTGGCGCGAAATCCGCAATCGCGAAATTCTGCGGCGAAACGTTCCAGGCTCTGCGCCCGGACAGGTTCCGCTCCGCTGAATGCAACCCGCCAGCTTGAGAGATCCAGAGTTGCTTTCTGTCCCGCCGTGATCCGATTACAGCAAAGTTCGTAAGCAAAGTTCGGGCCGCCGCTGGTGGTAGCCCGGTAACGGGAAATCGCGGCAAGCCAGCGTGAAGGATTCTGCAGGAACGAAGCTGGCGGCATCAGGATGGATTCCGCTCCGCAGTAAAGCGGCTGCAGCACGTTTCCAATCAATCCCATATCGTGATAAACCGGCAGCCATCCCACCACGATGTCATGCTGGGTTTGCCCGAAGGCTTTCTGAATCAGCTCCTCATTGTGCATGAGGTTTGCATGAGTGACCTGCACCCCCTTGGGGATTGAGGTTGAGCCGGAAGTGTACTGGAGCACTGCCAGCATGCCAGGATCAAGGCTGGCTGGCTGCCATTTCTGGGATGCATCCAATGAAGCAGAGTCAGTCGTCACTACGGCAAGCTCCTGGAATGTTTTATCATTCACAAGGCGATGCAGGGCTTTTGCCTTGACCTCCAGGCTGGTGAGCGCCACTGCTGGAAGTGCGTCCTGAATGACGCCGCACAGTCGATCGGTGCCACGATTCGGACGCGGTGGATATGCCGGGACAGCAACGCGTCCGCTATAAAAACAAGCACAAAGGGCGACAATAAAATCCAGCCCCAGCGGATAAAGCAGCAATATCCGGTCACCAATGGCGGAATATTTTTCCAGCAGGGCAGCCACGCCGCGCGCCGCCCAATCAAGCTCGTGGTACGTGAGGGTCCGCTCTTCGGCTTCTCCATCCTTCAAAAACCGGTATGCAATCTTCTGTGGCTGCCGTTCCGCGTGCAGCCGCAGGCAATCCGCCAGCGTAGAGGTTTGCACGCCTTGATGAGCCATCTGCTGGTTCGGTATTGGAGCCATGGAGTGAATCTAAGAAACTTTTTGAAAATAACTCACTGCATTTCCGCAACAACTTGGGAGACTGCCGTGAGCGGACGATTTCTGACGATCAGCGGGTAAAAAACATTGCGGGACGACGTGTGTATTTTCTGCCCAAAACTGCTCCAGATCCTAAACATGGGCTGCAGCCCTATGCACCAATTCCTGCAGTTCCCGAATCTTCACTTTATTGGTAGAAGTCCTGGGAATGCGAGCACTGAAAATCACCACATCAGGAATCCTCAAGCTGCCCAGTTTCCGGCCTATGTAGCTCATGACTTCGTGAGCTGCCAGTTGCATGCCCTCGCGTGGCACTACAAAGGCCGCAATCTTTTCGGTTCCATCCTCGTCAAAACGGATGGTGGCACTATCGGCAATCGCATGCATTCCCCTCAGGCATGTGTCTACATCTTCGAGGTAAATCTTCTCGCCGCCACGAATGATCATGTTCTTTTTCCTGCCGGTGATGTAGATGTAACCATCCTCATCGCGGTATCCGAGGTCGCCGGTTTTGAGCCACTTATTCTCCGGACCGCCAAAACAGTCGGCAGAACCCTTGAAATACCCTTGCTGCATAACACTTTCCCCGGCCATGAGTAGCTCTCCAATTTCATGCGGCGCAGCTTCCTGACCGTCCGGGCGAGTCACCCTCACGGTCACCGCGGCGGGAATTCCCGCGGACTTGGTTCTGATTCTTTCCGTAGGAGAAATGGTGGCAAAGCAGGTGGTCTCAGTGAGTCCGTAGGCCGGAACTATGGGGAAACCATATTTTTGGAGGAATTCCGATGCTGTACTCTCATTCAGGGGAGCAGCCCCGGAAACACAGTATTTCATGTGCTTTCCTGCCAAGTTACAGTTCAGCCGGATAAACATCTCGAACATCAGCGGAACAGCACTGAAAGAATTGATGGGATATTGGTGAATGGCTGCTTCCACGATAGAGAGCTTTGTAATATCGAAAGTATCCAGCACTACAGTAGTTCCTCCCGACAAGGCCATGGTCGAGAGGTCGCTGATCACGGCAAACATATGGAAAAAAGGCAAAATGCAAATCTTGGCATGAGTGTGGTCCAGAGAGAAAAACCTGATGGCTATAAGCGTATTATGCACGATGTTCCGGTGGCTCAGGAGAACCCCCTTTGGCTGGCTGGTTGTGCCTGAGGTATAGATGAGCATGGCCGGATCATCATCCTTGTCAAGCGAGACGAGAAACTCCCGGCCACGGCTTTGGCGATAAGCATCGATGTCGACACATTTCCCGGTAAATTCGGGAATATCCATGTGACGGTCCACGCAAACCAGCGAAGAACCTGAATGGAGCAGCAGGTTCTGCAGTTCGACAGGCGTCACCTGGGGATTCAGAGGCTTGGCAATTGCGCCATATGTCATCACTCCATACAACATGACTACAAGGTCAATTGAATTGCCGGCAATCAATGTAACCACGTCTCCGGGGAAGACTCCGTGTTCCTGCAAAAGGCGTTGAACCCCGCCTAAAGCAAAGCCGAACTCCGCAAAGGTGAGGGTTTCACCTGTCGAAGGCTCTATCAGAAACACCTTGTCTTTATGTGTGCGCAGCGACGGGGCGAGAGAGTGACTTAACGTCTTCATATAGTTCAAAGTAATTTCTGTTCAGGTTGGAAATGAGGGTTCCAGGGCGTATCCACTCCAGATCGTGGGGCCAGCTCAGAGCCTGCAAAGACTGAGTTTGCCCAAGATCGTGCCACAAGCACGCGGAGAAGCCGGGCATAATGGGCGCCGCCAGCAAAGCGAGGGTCTTTGCCGCCAGCAACTCAAGCGCTATGACAGTATTGCGCGTCAGGCGGCGATCGGAAACGCGTCTCCAGTGACTTTCGCTGTGACTGAAGAAGCGTGCCTCCCGCGCCAACTCCAGCAGCAGGCGAGCGGCCCGCTGTGTGGAAAATTCCTTCGCGCTATAGCTTGCTTCGGCTTTCCTCAAGATCTCATTCAGCCGGTCATAGAAACTGTGCGTGGTCTCGGTCCACACGCCCGGCGACGGAGCAATTCCGCTGTATTCATCCGAGACTGCACTTCCCAAGTGGAGCAACCATCCCTGCACGCCTTCCAGCAGTTCTTTCTTGACGGTTTGCTCATATTCGGCGAACACGAAGCTGGTCTGTTCGGTCTCAGGCCCGCTATAAGCTAGATAGAAACGCACGAGGTCAACATTTTGATCACGCAATAATTCTCTTCCCCATATCGCATGGTTGCGGCTGGTGGAAAACTTCAGGTTTTCCAGGCGATAAAATTCATTCGCAAGAAGGACCTGGGGCAGGCAAATCTGCGGGTCCATGGCTTGAAAGACGGCCGAAAAGAACAACGAATAGAAGAAAGTATTGTCAAAGCCGAAAAATTGTACGATCTCGACGTCTGTGCCTTTCCAAAACCGCTCACAGCCACCGGGCTCATGAATGGTTTCTGCCAAGGCCTGGGTTGCTGCAAAATGCCAGAGGGCTATTTCGAACCAGACCCATATCTTCTGGCCGGTTAATCCCGGCGCAGAAAGGCCCCAGTTGGCTGGATGAGTAACGGCTATTTCAGGCAAACCATCTTTGAGCATCTGTTCACCCAGCGCCCTTATGCTGGAACTCATGATGGCCGTATCGAAATATTCCCGCAGTTGCTTCTCGTAAGGAGAAAGCGGCATGAAAAAACGCGTGAGTTTGTCGACGCCGGGCTTTGCGCCGCAAATATTGCACGCCGGGTGCCGCAATTCGCACGCCTCATGTGGCCGGCCGCATGCTTCACAGGAATTGCCTCCGGAAGGCGCGTCACAATGAGGGCAAATTCCGCGGACATATGCCCCAAACAGATACATCTGGCATGCATCGCAAAAGAGACATGGCTCTTCTCTTTCCACGATTTTGCCATCACGCTGCAATTGCTGAAAAACTTTTTCCATGAACGTCTTGTAATGAGGAAGACGGGTGGGACGAACCATCAAATCTATTTGCATGTGGGCGGCTGCAAGCGTCTGCTCAATTTCCGCCGCAAATTTGTCCGCGGTTTCCTGGGGATCCAAGCCAATCTGCCGGCCCTTGAAAGCCACATAGCTCTGATGTTCATCAACACCGCAAACATAATAAGTCTCATTGCCCAGCATCCGGGAGTGACGAGCGTAGATATCTGCCCGCAGATAAGGGCCTGCAAGATGACCGACGTGCAGGTCGCCGTTAGCAGTGGGTGGAGGCGCGAATACCAGTACTTTCTTCATAAAGAGTTCTCGTTTGTGCTTCAGAGATGCCGGACAACTCGAGCGCTTCCAAGGCGATTGCGGGTGCTAGACGCACTCCCGAACCAGAGCAGGCGCCAGCAACTACCAGATTGTGTGAAGTTGAAATTCGGGCGACGAAGGGTGCCCGGTCCTGGCTATAGGCATCACAGAACACCCGCCCACCCGGGCAATGTTCAATGAGACCGGGGCAGTAGCGATTCAGGATGGATAGAGCGAGTTTTCGATCATCCGGATCAATCCTCAACCTGGAAATTTCCACCGGACAATCCCATTGCTGGACAGTGAAACTCAGGAGCAGCTTTTGTTGATCCTGCAAAGGCAGCAGAAAAGCATCTTCCGCCGCAAAATAAATTGCCGGAGCGTCTGGCGGAGGATACCGATCAATGTGCATCGCAGCAACTTTCTTGATCCTGATTCCTGCTGCCTGGCTGAAGGCTCCTCCTGGTCCACAGGTCAACCACGGACCGGTTGCAATCACGACACGTTTTGCAGAGATTCTTCGCCCATCTCCCAGGCTCAGCATCTGGCTGCACGGAATATCTGCAACATGCTGAACTTCTGCACCTTCCCAGCATTGAACATTCCCGTCTGTGGACGCTTTGTTGATCAAAGCTGAGGTTAGCTGCACGGGAGAGCTATGCCTGGCATTGCTTCCCATCATTGCCACATAGCCTTGCGGCAAGGTGAGATCCGGATACTGGAGACGAACCTGATTCCATTCCTGAGCACCTGCCACATGTAAACTGGCGTCAACGAAAGCCGCTACCGTGGTTGCAATATCCTTCTCATGTACCACCAGCACAAAAGGAATCTCTCGAATAGGAAGCTCCGAATAACCAGCCTTCAGATCACGATAAAAGCTCACGCTTCGTTTCACCATGTTCCGCTGTCGGGCGTTCCGCCCAAAAGGGAGATCGAGGGCCGCCGAGTAACGAGTCGCTCCGTCACCTGGGAATGACCGGTCCAGAACTGCGACATGCCACTCCGGCCTGTGCACGTGGGCAAGCCAGGCGGTTGTTGCCCCAACGATCCCGGCGCCGATGATGGCAAGGTCAAAGTTCTTCACGTCGTCTATTTCCACCATACTGAAAAAATAATGAGTGGCTCCTTGCCGGTATTCCTGACCTCATGTTTTTTAGGTGGCTCAAGATAGATGAAATCCAGCGGACGCAGCGGAGAGGATTCATCGTCATAAATCAATTCACCCTCTCCCTGCGCCAGCATCCATATTTCATGCACAGAGTGAGTGTCTACCGGCGATTGACACCCAGGTTGAATCACAAAATAGGAAGACTTGAAGGGGATGACCGTGCCAACCGAATTAAACTGGACTTCGTGCACTGACATGCCTGCGCCGAACTCCTCGGGTGGCAGGAAGCTCAGCTTGGGAGAAATCGCCATCGGATTTACCGTCATTGTCCCGACTCCTTTGTGTATCTGCGGTTCTTGTGAAATCAAAGACAGAGTTGCTTTCTGCAATGTCGTAAATGTATTCTTCCGCCAGACTGTTTACGATTTTGGCGCTACGCCACGCCATCAGGCTTAAATTAGGGTCGGCAACTCCACGGCAATGTTTTGCGCCGTTCTGTATGTAAATCTTTAGAGACTGAGGACCGTCCCATTGGATGGAGTAGTCATCCTTCACGATAAAGCCATGATCTCCGTGGGCCATGCGGTTCATGATGGGGTTGAGCGCAGGCAGCGGCTTATACGTTGAGCCAGTGGCAAAGATCACGACATCGGCCTCCACGATGGTCGCCGCACAATTGAATCCGTCGTGCAACCTGAGAATCCATCCATTCTGGGTAGAGGGTGTGATACCCACTAATTCGCAGCGAGGATAAAGAGAACAACAACGTCCCGAACCATTCAAGAATTCTGCCTGGTAGAGCAACTGGTAGATCCGCTCAAGCAGGCTGTTGCTGATTCCATCACTCGCAAATTTTTGCTCGGCAAGTATGGAAACCCGGTCCTGCACGGATAATCCATAAAAATAGTCGCTGTAGTTAGGCGTAAACAGTTCATTGGTAAACGGTGACTCATCCAGAGGCAGAAAGTTGGAGCGCTTTGAAATCCATGATAATGTCCTGGGTACCTTATCCGGACTGGAGAGCAGGTGCTGCACGATTTCCGCTCCTGTCTGTCCGCCGCCAACAACCGCTACGCTCACTCCGCCGCTTTGCGGCTCTATGTGAAGATATTTGGAAGCGTGTAACAAAGTTTTTTGGGTCGTTGCATCGATAAAGTCCACCGCGCATTTCGGGATCGTGGGTTGCAAGCCGGTACCCAGAATAATATTTCTGGCCCGCACTTGCCCGCGTGCGGTTAAGACTTT
>Ga0209577_10005008_pt1 | contig 12404 bp, 7 predicted proteins | sample GraSoiAngelo_109_FD_185874 | JGI IMG/M metagenome (GOLD analysis project Ga0209577, IMG submission 185874) | Grasslands soil microbial communities from the Angelo Coastal Reserve, California, USA - 14_0903_12_20cm (SPAdes) (version 2) | ecosystem: Environmental > Terrestrial > Soil > Grasslands ... | reverse complement strand
ATGGAGGTGTTCCTCTTGCTCCAGGGCCTGCTCCTCCGCCACCGCAGCCAAACATCAATGCCGCGAGCAGCAAGACGGCCACTAACCCAACCTTTGGTTCCATGGGACGCGACTGCTCCTCCAGATTGCTGAATGCTATCGCATTTGCCCAACCGCTCCCGAGTTGCTTTGTTGACACGGAAGTACATGAGGACATTGATGCTGAAGCCGTCGTACTTTGGTGCGCCGACGACCTCCAATATTACTCAAGGTCGTCGCTGACGTGGCGCGGGGCTGACACGCCAGTTCCGGCCTCCTCGAATTCAGGTATTGGCCAAGCGGCGTAGCACGCCACGGGAAGCCCCACACACAAAAGTCGGTGCGGCGGTGCTGGTACTCCTGGACGTCGTTATAACCGGAGATACCGGCTGCGTCACCTGGCCAAGCCCGGGTAAAAGCAATTTAAAAGCAATAAATTGTTGGCGTTCTTGGACTCTATTGGGGGTACAATTTCGACTCGTAATTTGTCGGTTTCGCGCTTAGAAGGTCTATCTTTTCTTCATAGAACCAGAATATCGCGTCACAGACCGGAGTATCGCGCTCCTGCCAGCGGCGGGAATCTCTCGGAAGGAACGCAAACGGAGCATGGGGCAAAGTTGGCTCCATCGAGAGACTACGGCGAACCCATGGCACCTCAACTCGCTATGAAAAGGTCGTCAAGGAGTCCGAATGACTACACTCGGCTTTAACGCACCTTTATATATCCTGCCCTTCGACCACCGGGGTTCGTTTCAGACCAAGATGTTCGGCTGGAGCGGCGCGATAAGCCCAAATCAGACAGCAGAGATCGCCGCCATTAAGCAGGTAATCTATGACGGCTTTAAGGCTGCGGTCGACGCCGGCGTGAGCCGGGGAAAGGCCGGCATCCTGGTTGACGAGCAGTTTGGCGCTGCGATTCTTCGCCATGCGGCGGAACACGCCTATACAACTGCCTGCCCGGCCGAGAAGAGCGGCCAGGAGGAGTTCGATTTCGAGTACGGTGAAGACTTTGCCAAACACATCGAGTCCCTCCATCCAACCTTCTGTAAAGTCCTGGTTCGCTATAACCCTGAGGGCGATCGCACTCTAAACCGGCGGCAGGCAGCTCGTCTGAAAACACTCTCCCAATACCTGCACTCAGACGGTCGCAGCCGATTCATGTTCGAGCTGCTGGTGCCACCCGAGAAGGCACACCTGGATCAGGTCAAAGGAGACAAGAAGGCCTATGATTCGGAGCTTCGCCCTCGGCTGATGGTCGAGACCATCCTCGAACTCCAGGATGCAGAAGTTGAACCGGACGTCTGGAAAATCGAAGGACTCGACAGCAAGGAGGACTGTGAAAAGGTGGTGGCTGCTGCCCGTCGCGGCGGACGAGACAACGTCGGTTGCATCATCCTGGGCCGGGGAGAAAATGACCAGAAAGTGCGGGACTGGTTAACTACCGCGGCCAAGGTATCGGGCTTCATCGGTTTTGCCGTAGGCCGGACCAGTTTCTGGGAGCCTCTTGTCGACTTGCGGACAAAGCGGATTACACGCGACGCCGCCGTAGCGGAGATTGCCCGACGCTACCAGGAATTTGTCGACATTTTTGAGAACGCCCGCGGTAAGATTCGTGCTGCGTAAAGCAGAAAGCAAGGAGTTCGCGAGAGGGCGACGGGATGCCCTAAAGGTCGCTCCATCCCGGCAGCCGACTTCGCGGGTTCACCGATTTTCTGCGCGTATCCGCCGTTTGGGCGCAATCCAGAAGGCGATCGGGTGCATTGATTTGCCATCGAGTGAGCCGGCACTTCGCTAAGGTGGTTCTCCAGTTCCACAGTCTGCCATCGATCCAGATGAGAGCTTGATGGCAACTCGTATCGATTCCTCTGGTCTACAATACTGTGCCAGGTGATGCCGCTGGATTAACTTTGGGTGGTGACCGGGGAGCATGGGAGCAACACTGGCAACAAGTCGAGGCAGCCAATTCCAAGAGACTGGGAGAACTGCGGGCCCTTGCGTAATGGTTCTTTTCGGAGGGGCCGGCGACCTGACTAAACGCAAGCTGGTTCCCGCGCTTTTCAACCTTGTCAAGGCAAACCTGCTACCTAAGGATTTCGCCGTACTCGGCTTTTCGGTCGACGAATTAGGTCTCGAGCAATTTCGGAACCAAGTGACTGGGTTCTTGCCTCCCAGCGATCGCCAAACGGTCGCCTGGGAGTGGTTTACGGAGCGGCTTCACTACGCACGAGGAGATTTCGCGGATCCCGACGCTTTTAATGCGCTCTCGAATCGGCTGGGCGAATTGGACGTGTCCTACCACACCCAGGGGAATTATCTGTTTTATCTCGCGACTGCGTCTAAGTTTTTCGCTCCCATTGTTCAGCAGCTGGGAAGACTCGGGCTTTCTCGTCAGGAAAATGGCGGGTGGCGACGGGTTGTCATCGAGAAGCCCTTCGGACACGATCTTGAGTCCGCACAGGCCCTAAATCGTGAGATCAAGGGTATCTTAGACGAGAATCAGATTTACCGCATTGATCACTATCTCGGCAAGGAAACGGTACAAAACATCATGGTGTTCCGGTTCGACAACGCGATCTTCGAACCGCTCTGGAATCGCCGTTACATCGATCACATCCAGATCACGAACGCTGAAACCGTGGGGGTGGAACGACGTGGCGGATACTTCGACAACGCCGGCACCCTACGCGATATGGTTCCCAACCATATGATGCAGCTCCTGAGTCTAACTGCGATGGAGCCACCCGTATCTTTTCGTGCCGACGCAGTGCGCAACGAACAAGCGAAAGTTTTGCATGCCGTTCAGACACTAGACTCCGAAGAGGTTTTGCATTCGAGCGTGCGGGGTCAGTACGGAGAGGGCGTGGTTGAGACCGAGACGGTGCCCGGCTATCGTATGGAACCGGGAGTCTCACCTGAATCGCGAACCGAGACGTTCGTGGCCCTTAAATTGAATATCGACAACTGGCGCTGGGCAGGGGTGCCGTTCTACTTGCGAACGGGCAAGCGACTAGCCAAGCGTCACACCGAGATTACAATCCATTTCAAGCAAACACCATTTGAGCTTTTCCGTAATGCTCCTTTTCACAAGTTGCACACGAACACCCTCGTCATCCAGATACAACCCGTGGAAGGAATCTCGCTAAGCTTTGGTGCCAAGATCCCGGGTGCCGTGCTTCGGGTGGGATCGGTAGATATGAGCTTTGAATATTCCAAGTACTTTGGCGCGGAGGCCTATACGGGGTATGAAGTGCTCCTCTATGACTGCATGATCGGAGATGCTACTTTGTTCCAACGCGCCGATATGGTGGAAGCGGGATGGCGTGTGGTGAATCCGGTACTTGATGTTTGGAAAGCCCTCCCGCCGCGTAGATTTCCAAACTACACGGCGGGTTCCTGGGGGCCTCGAGCTGCCGATGAGCTGATGGAGCACGACCATCGTCAATGGAGGACGATTGGGGCATGATTCTGGCGGGAGAAATCGGCGCGACGCGTACTCGCTTGGCTGCGTTCGAAAGCGAGGGCAACCAGCTGCGGCAAGTGGTCGAGAAGATTTACCTGAGCCAAGAGCATACCGGCTTGGCCGAAATCATCCCGGATTTCATCAAGCGCGAAGGCATACCGGTGGTGAGCGCATGCTTGGGGGTGGCTGGACCGGTCCGCAACGGGCGTAGCAAGATTTCCAATCTTCCCTGGACAATCGATTCCCGTGAGTTGACGAAACAGCTCAAGCTCAATTCCGTAGGCCTGATCAATGACCTGGAGGCCTATGCCTACGGAATAGATGCACTCGAATCCAAAGATTTCATCACCCTGAATGAAGGTTCACAAGACGCTGAGGGGAATCGGGCTGTGATCTCGGCGCGGACGGGCCTTGGGATGGCCGGTCTCTATTGGGATGGTTATCGCCACCATCCGTTCGCTTGCGAGGGAGGGCATGCCGATTTCGCGGCCAGGAACGATGTGGAGAAGGAACTGTTGGCGTATCTTCAGAAGAAACATGGCCGTATCAGCTGTGAGCGAATTCTCTCCGGGCCCGGAATCAAGAATATCTACGATTTCCTTCGTGACACGAGGAAAGGGGATGAGCCCGACTGGTTGAGAAAAGAGATGGCCGAAGCGCCCGATCCTCCGGCACTGATCTCGCAACTTGCTCTGGAAAAAAAGGCCGATATCTGCGACCAGGCGCTGTCCATTTTCGTGAGCGTTTATGGCGCTGAAACGGGTAATTGCGCGCTGAACCTGATGGCCACGGGCGGTGTTTTCATAGGTGGCAGCATTGCAGCGAAAATCGTGCCCAAGATGAAGGATGCGATCTTTATGCAGTCTTTCTTGGACAAGGGACGCATGCAGCCATTGCTTCGGGATATGCCCGTCAAAATAGTCTTGAACGACGATTCTGGAATTATTGGTGCTGCACGCTATACGCTCATTCAACGGGCATTTCGCAGCGCATCCCGTGTGGTAGATTGATTTCTCCAATTCCTTAGGGGATCACCGAACGTCCAACCGTCTGCTGACAAGCCGTATTCAAGGTAGCGAACAGTTATGCCAGTGCCTGGTTTCATGCCTTTAAAGCTGCTTGCGTGTCATGATCCGGATCAAGACTGATCGAGACGATGTTCACCTCGTTCGGCGCTTGCTTTTCAATTTTCTTCTGCACTTTCACCAGGTTAGGATTAAGAGGCGGCCTGACCTGACTTGGGGTTAAGTCTTCAGATACTTCCGCATGCATCGAACGCGAGGCGCGTGGCGCTGACGTATGGCTTCACGCGCCGCAACTGTATCCAGCTTCGCCTTGGCGTGAATAAACCGGCACCCGGGCGCGTGAAACGTCTTTCCGTCTGCAGCGATCACAACCATCATATCGGGCGGCACGCCGCTGCCGCTTCGCGCATGTTCGGAACGCAATTCAGGACGGCTGCCCGCCAAGAACCGGCCCACCTCGAAGCTGCCCGCAAACAGGCCACCGTCCTTTTTCCCTATTACAGTTGTTTAAGGAATTCGATCAATGCCTGCTGGTCCTCGGGACTCAGCGCACGGAATCGGCGGATGACCTCCCGCGCGTCGCTGCGATGTGACTTCGAGATCACACTGCCATAACGCGGGCAGATCACCTCCTCCGGTGATAGTCCATAGGAGACGTTGCTGTCCGCCCCCGCTGGAGGCACCGGGCATCCAGCGCCTGCGACATCGTCCGGCGTGTTGTCGTTGTCGGGAGCCGGGAGGTCATGCAGCTCGATCGCAGCACGGATCGCGTCATCCACTGTACGCACCACCAGCGGGGCATTGCTGACTCGGCTGTTCGTGGTAACCGTACCCGCAGGCGTGCTGTCCACGGTAAGAGTACTCAGGTACACGCGCGCATCGTGTAAGAACGGCGGCCCCATCCTCCCTAAACCCATCAGCGGCGCGGTGCGGAACTCACGGCCATCCGCTGAAGCCTTAAGATTGGAAAACGAGTCGTCCGCTAGATTGCGGGACAAATCATAAGTGTTGAAAACTTGCCCATTTTCGTCGCGGGAACTCGTATTCTGCCGAGCGATGACGAGCGTGTCCCGCGGCCTCGGTGAGAGCCGTTCCGCATCGATGAAAGGCATCTTGTGCAGGAGCAGATCCGAGAAAATCGGCGCCCAAACGAAGCTAAGATGCTCGGCTCCCACGGTCGCCGGAGATTGCCCGGTTCTTTGAACGGGGGTGTGACAGCCGACACAGTTCAACTTGCGATCTGCCTGGTTGATCGCGTTGGGATCACGTCCATCTCCTTTGTTGGGCATGCGGCCCGGAACCATGCGGTGGGCGAAGGCCACCAAATCGATTCCGAACAACTCTGCACCACGCTGGACCTTCCCTCCCCTACTCTGCGGCGAACGATGGCTCGCGGCGTTACCCGACTTGAGCAAGCTTAGCAGCGTGTCTCCAAATTCGGGTGGCGCAGTGTTGCGGATAAAGTGCCGCTCACTAAATGGAGTGGAGAGATGCGCCTCTGGCGAAGTAGAGACTGCCGCCAGGCAGGCGGCTGGTTCGGTGGACGGCCCGCTGGCGGGGAAAAGAGTTGGGAAATTGATTTCATTGGAATTTATCAGACTGGTAAGCCCGAGTTCACCTTGCAACCCTCCGATAATAAATTGTAGAATCTCGACTCCGTTTGCCCGCAGGCCGAAGCGCCCCACTCCGCCCACAAATCCCGTGACTGAAGTGAGATTTCCGTTGGCATCCGTGTGATCGACCAACGTACGCGGAATCATGTTGGCCTTGCCCGCAACGCAGTCGCCGGTGCAGCCCATCGATGGCGCGAAGTTCCCCAGCGACGAATTATGACCTTGCGTGTCGTTCGGATCTGCAGTTGCGAGAATATCCGCAGTAGGCACAGCCTCCATCAGTCCGCGACCGATGTACGGAGGCCCGGCGCGCTCTCCTACCGTTCGCCGGAACCCGGTGATTGAGTCGAGACCCGTGACCGGGTCGCGCGAGCCTTGCAGGTTGGCATCGAACTGGACCGGAGCGATTGGTTTCGCGACACAGTCGGGGCCAGCGGGCCGCGTGTGCTGTACGAAGCCACCGAAAGGCTGCGATTTCAACCCGGTCACAATGTTAGTGGCAGCGCCGTCGAGGGGATCGAAGAAGCCGATGCCGGTTGGGTTGCTTGCAACGTCCGCGTGGTTGGGATTGAAGTCGCCGAAGGTAGTAAAAGCCGCTGTGCGCCCAGGACGGTTGAGGGCATCAAGATTATCGTTCGGATTGGGGTGACCGTCGGACAGCAACGTCCCAGCCGGGCGGCCTCCGCCGGTAGCGGGGTCGAGCGAAGTGAACTTGAAATTCGTGGGTGTGGAGCGCGCGGCGCGCGAGACCAGCGATACGCAGGTGGACCCGGGAACGCAGGAACTGGGGCTCACCATCCCGGGGCTAGAGATCGCATCGGCCGAACTCATATGGCAACCCAGGCAGAACGGCTGGTTATCCATGGGCCCTAAACCTTCCGCCGCGGTGTGGGCGGTGGTGAAGAACGCCGTGCCCTCCAGCATCGCCTGCCGTTCCTCCAGAGTGGCTGAGGGGTAGACCAATCCATCGAGATCTTGCAGCGTCAATGGAAACGGACCTACAATGCCGAACTTGTCGCGCGGCACCCGCTGGACCGGCTGCAATGGGGTTCCGGGCGGAGGCACCGCGATATCGAAGACCCCCGCCCCTGCCGTTCCTCCTTCTTGTGCCCGCTGTGCGGTCAATTGACTGTCTGGGGGAACATTGGAACCCAGTTCGGCCATTAACACTCCGATCGACGCAAAAATTGCCATCGCGACTAAAATCTTGCGCGTAACTACCTCCGACGTAACGATATTCGTGGCAACTAAACCTCGCGACGGGGCGGATATGGCGGTCTTCCAAGTAGGCCCTCTGCTCAAAGAGACGCCACCCGCGACCACTTCGCGGGCATACACTAATCCCAGCGGCTGCAAGCGCGGTTTTCTTAAGGGCCGCCGAAGCCACACACGGTGACGCCGACGCTAACTCACTACCCGTGTGCCCGGACACTTACTTTGTCCTTCCACCCGAGTAAACTTTCTTTCCTTGTGGTCTTGGGCCTTGTCATCTCACGGTGGGCGGGGAAGTGGCAGAAGCCAGTGAGAAGATGGCGCTCATTATCCGCAGTCCGAATAACTTGTCAAGTGAAAAAATTAAGAGAAAAAATAAGAGAAATCACCTAGAAGTCTTGAAGTCGAGAACTTGATCCAAATGAGTCAAGCTTTAGGCGGCTAATTTTGTATGTTCGATCCACGATGTGATCTCCTGATCAAATCTATCGAAGCAGCGTCGAAGCGAGGAGTTGGTGGGGAAAGGTCGGGGAGTAGCGTTCCGAGTCCGGGGCGGAGTATCGGCTGCAGGTTCGGGTGCAGAACCAGAGGGTTCGCAGGCCGAGATTGGTAATGCAATAACGGTGAGTTTGGGGAATACTTTCGATGATCCCGCGGAGGTGGAAAAGCCGTGGGGAAGGAGTTGGGAAAACAGGGGAGGGGGCGCGCACTAAAGGGCTTGTGCTTGAGGATCGGCGAAGCGAAGCGCGGAGACGCATTGGGATGCCACCTGCAGCAGACGATTGATTTTTTGAAAGGCTTCTTCGGCGAGGATGCAATCGTGGCTGATGCGCTATACCTGAAGCAGTTGTAGATTGACCTGGAAGCCGATGCGCCGTAGCGCGGGCAAGTTGCGCAGCTTCTTGCCAATGTAAAAGAGGTAAGTATTGAGGTAAGTATTATTGATGGTGGTCTCGGTGCGTAAGGCCCACCCTTCCTTGTGAGGTTGCTTGATACGGATTCCTTTGTAGTCGATGTGCAGCGAGGGGATCACGCCGTCGGTGATGACCCAGGTACGAAATAGGCCGGGAGTGGTCTTGATGATGGGGCGGTTGGGCGACCAATGTCCGGGTTTTCTCGAATTTCAATGTGGGGAACGGTCGGTCCCGGGTCTAGTTCCTAAGTCGTCGCTCGTCTGCGGCTTACCTCGGCCGGGAAGCGAATCTGTGTCGCAGCGAAGGTCTTTGTTTCTGGTCGAATGCCGTAAATGTCTTCCACCGTTGTTCGTAGGATCTCGGCCACGCTCCAAGCCTGGGCAATGCAGCCAACCGGACGATGAGGCGGGTCGCCATCGAAGATTTCCGACATCTGTCCCAAGCCGGCATCAGCGAGATGGTCTTTCAGTGAAACCAGCCAGTTCTCGGCCTGCCGGCACGCCGACTCGGTTCCGCCGTTAACCTTTATATATGCGCTGATAAAGGGCCCCATGAGCCACGGCCAGACCGTCCCCTGGTGATAAGCGCCATCGCGGGTGATTGGATCGCCCGAATAGCGGCCGCGATATTCGGAATCGCTCGGCGCAAGGGTGCGGAGTCCGTAAGGGGTAAGCAGGTGTTGTTCGACGACTCCAACCACCTGCTTTGCGCGCTCGGGGCTGAGCATCGTATAAGGGAGGCTCACCGCAAAAATCTGGTTGGGACGTATGCTTGCGTCTGCGGGTCCTCCGTTTACCACATCATAGAGGTATCCACCCTTTTCGTTCCAAAGCTGGCGATTGAAGCTCCACTTCGTGAGGGCTGCCATACTGCTGTAGCGCTTCCGCCCGGTCTCATCTCCGATCCTCCTGGCAAGATCCTCCATGATCGAGAGCGCGTTGTACCAGAGGGCCTGGATTTCGACCGGCTTGCCGCGCCGTGGCGTAACCACCCAGTCGCCAGCTTTCGCATCCATCCACGTCAATTGCGTGCCGGCTTCGCCCGAATTGACGAGTCCGCTGGAATCCATCTTGATTCCGAAGCGTGTGCCACGTACATGCCAACTGATGATATCGCTAAGTACGCGGTGCAAATCGTCACGCACGAATTCCAGGTCACCCGTATAGGCGAGAAACGCACGAACCGCTTCGAAGAACCAGAGGGTCGCATCGACGGTGTTGTACTCGGGCATTTCACCCACGTCTGGGAAGCGGTTGGGGAGCATTCCGCGATCCACATGATGCGCGAAGTTACGTAGAATGCTGCGGGCGGCGTCGTAGCGGTGCGTCGGCAAGGTGAGGCCAGGCAGGGCAATCATAGTATCGCGGCCCCAGTCGCTGAACCAGGGGTAGCCGGCGATGACAGTCTTCTCGTTCCCACGCGAGACGATGAATTGGTCGGCGGCAACCGTGAGTGATTTTACGAATCCATCTTCCACCGGAGAACGCAGGGCGACGGTGCGCCGCCGCGACACTTCCGCCTGCCGGTACTCCGAGCCAAGCGCTGCACTGCGCCGTTCGGTGGACGCAATAATCGTGGCCTGGCTTTGCGAGTTCAGATCGAAGCGCAAGACGCAGGGATTGAAGAGGTCCTCGGTGAAATCAAGGCCCCGCTCGCGTTCGGCATCGTACTCGAAATTGCGATACCAGTGCCCCGTGTTTTCCACTTCCCGTGCGTTGTGGGCAAGATAGAGCTCCGGGAGGCCCGGATACGGAGAAATCCCTGCCAATCCGGGCCGCACATCGAGTCGGCCATCGATTGCGCCGTTCTCATGGGTGAGGCTGTGGTAGTCGCGGAAGGCGATCAAGGGACGGAGTTCGAGTTGTGCCAGATTCGCCTTGCGCCCGTTTTCGATATCGTACTGAACAACCGTAGTGTTCTCCCCCTGCACCATGAAAACCGTTTTCTCGATCTGGATGCCTTGGATCTCGAAGGTAAAGACCGGAAAGGGGTCGAGTCGGAACTGTTTCAGGTAGTGGAATCCTTGCGGGTGTATAACGCCTGGATAGCGATTCGTGCACAGGTCAAAAGCACGTCCCTCAATGACGACAGTTTCTTCCAGCTTGGAGAGCAAAACGAAACGCCCGACAGGCGGCTTGGTTGCGGCGACCAGAAGACCGTGATACCGGCGGGTGTTGCGCCCGTTCAGGGTCGAAGACGCAAAGCCCCCGATGCCGTTAGTCTCGAGCCACTCACGGCGAAGGGCTGCATCGAGATTGCTGCACAGATCTTTTCCGAAACGGATCATCTCACGCTTCCCAACTGGCCACGCCATGCCAGACTGCTAATAATCATGCCACACTGCGTATAATCAATGATGCGGCGTCGAGTGCAGCCGTGTGCTGGTTACAGCAACTTTCGTTCAACCGGCGAGCATTTCAGCACCGGGAGCGTCCCTTTCACTTGCCAGCCGTTAAGCGAAGCCGGGCGGCGGAGGCTGGTTTTCCGCCAGTGCTGCCGGTCATGCGGTTAGTGAGCAGAAGCACGTTGTAAGCGATCACGTTGGGTTGGTTCAGGGCCCGCATGCAGAACCATTGGCCAGTCGGTTCTTTGCCGATCGTGACTACATTCATGTGCTCAAATGTAGTGTTTTCGGGGTCAAACACGCCGAGTTCGCGGCGAAGCCGCTCGATTTCCGACTTGCGCCCGGTCAGGAACTGCCATCCGGGGCCCACGTGGAACTTTGCCGCATATGCCTTCAAGGCTTTGGGCGTGTCGTGATCCGGATCGACGCTGATGGAGACGATGTTAACCTCACCTGGCGCTTGCTCCTGTAGTTGCCTCTGCACCTTCACCAAGTTAGGGGTGACCATGGGGCAGAGCTGATCGCAATTGGTGAACATGAACTGGATCACCACGATCTTGCTCTTGATCAGGTCGTCATAAAATCGAAGTTTTCTCCCATCCTGATTAATGAGTTCGATGTTGGGGAGGTGTTGGCGGAGCCGGTAGGCGGTGTAGGCCTGGAAATCGGTTTGTGGGTCAGGCACTCTCTCCCGGTGCTTCCCACCGACCGCCAGGCCCGCCGTAGCTGCGGCCAGGATGACTGCCATTGTTGCCGTCGTGGCCTTATGCATAGTTGCCTCGCTTGGGCCGCTCGGTTAAAGCGTCACTTCCCAGACAATCATCATGGCCATGTCTTCGTGTTCAACATTGTGGCAGTGCATGACGTATTTGCCTAGTTGTTTATCACTGGTCGGACCACTAGTGTATTTAGTGATCAGGAGAAGAGTCACATTTTGTTCCAGCCTGAAGACGTCTTTTAAACCTAGCTGAGTTGGGAGCAAGCCCAGTGATCGGCCACTGCCGCTATCAACGCGATCGAGGATTTGGAACTGGTTGCGGTGAATGTGAACGGGGTGCGCCCAGCCTCCGCTTCCGTTGATGAGACGCCAGATTTCCGTGGTGCCGACCTTGCACGTTGCGTCAATTCGGGGCTTTTCGGGGTTGGTCGCAGTAAACGGCGGTGTAGGCCCGGGGTCGAAGGCCAGCGCCCCCAGTCCGTTGAAGCAGTTGACCAACCACTCGCCGCCCCGGCCGCGCTCAAACCTCCAATCGCGAGTCGCGCCCGGTTGTGCTCCCGGGACCGGCGGCAATGCATCGGCCACGTTATAAACCGGGAAATCGCTACGCAGTGTCTGACCGGGGGTGAAGCTGCTGTGGTCGGGCCATGAAAATGCAACGTCGAAGGAAAGGAGAGAGCCGACACCATCCGGCCCTGGAGTTTGAGGAACGGTGCCGCAATTTGCGACCACCCCGGCGGGCTTGCGTCCGTCGGTCTGAACCATGCAATTGTTGAGAAACACCTTCGTTCCAATGGCAAGGCCGGAAAAGTCGACAATTACTTCCACCCGCTCGGCGGGGGCGATCATAAAGCCACCGGAATCTGCCTGCACAGCGGTTTTGAACAGCCCGCCGTCGCTGCCGACGATGTGAAAGGGTATCGGGACTCCGGCGTTTGTGAACAGCGCCAGCTGATAGAAGCGAGCATTGGAGCCGTTCAGAATACGGAAACGATACTTGCGGGGGGCCACGCGAGCCGTGGGCTGAATCGCGCCATTGACCATGAACGTATCGCCCAAAAAACCTCTGGCAGAGAATGGGTTATAGGCCAGTTGGCCGC
>Ga0209577_10005007_pt1 | contig 12405 bp, 12 predicted proteins | sample GraSoiAngelo_109_FD_185874 | JGI IMG/M metagenome (GOLD analysis project Ga0209577, IMG submission 185874) | Grasslands soil microbial communities from the Angelo Coastal Reserve, California, USA - 14_0903_12_20cm (SPAdes) (version 2) | ecosystem: Environmental > Terrestrial > Soil > Grasslands... | reverse complement strand
AAGGCCTTCCTGCAGCCGGGACGCTCGCAGGTGGCGGCAGGGTTCGCGGTCTACGGGCCGACCACCGTCCTGGTGCTCACGGTCGGCGACGGGACGCACGCCTTCACGCTCGACCGCGAGTCCTTTACCTTCGTGCTGACCCACAGCGACCTGCGCATTCCGCAGGACAGCGAAGAGTTCGCGATCAACACCTCGAACATGCGCCGCTGGGAGCCGCCGGTGAAGCGCTACATCGACGAATGCCTCGCCGGGCGCGACGGGCCGCGCGGCAAGGACTTCAACATGCGCTGGGTCGCCTCGATGGTGGCGGACGTGTTCCGGGTGCTCTCGCGCGGCGGCATCTTCCTGTACCCGCGCGACTCCAAGAACAAGGACGGCCGCTTGCGCCTCATGTACGAGGCGAATCCCATGGCGCTGATCGTCGAGCAGGCGGGCGGCGCAGCGACCGACGGGCGCGCGCCGATCCTCGACATCGAGCCGAAAGGGCTACATCAGCGGGTCGCGGTGATCCTCGGATCCAGGAACGAGGTCGAACGCGTGACCTCGTACCACAAATAAAAGGCCGCCGGCGTCGCCCGGTGGCCTTTCCTCTCCCTCGGAATTGATTACTTGAGGTGCCGGCTGACCAGCTTGGTCATCTCGAACATCGACACCTGGTTTCTGCCGCCGAACACGGACTTGAGCTTGTCGTCCGCGTTGATCATGCGGCGGTTTTTCTTGTCCTGCAGGCTATTGCGCTTGATATAGCCCCAGATCTTCTTGGTCACCTCGGTGCGCGGCATTGCGCTGGAGCCGACTACGGAGGCAAGCACTGCGCTCGGCGTCATCGGCCTCATGAATGCTGCGTTTGGCTTGCGCTTCTTGCCACCACTCTTCTTCGCCTTCTTCTTCGCCATCTCGATTCTCCTCTGAACGATACGGTTCGCTATTACGATCCCGGATTTGTGCCGCTGGCGGGCAGCGGTGGCGACAAGATGCCGAATCCTGCGATGCATGTCAACGATTTTCACTGGGGCACGCGGCGTTTTTCCCTCGGCAGTCTGAATTCAGCCACGTCCGCGCATCCTTATAGGGTGCGAGCGGCAGCGCTGCGAATCACCTAAATGCGCCAAGCGCCTAGGTAAAATGACCTGATGAATGTCGCCGAGCTGCGACAGGAGTACATGCGGGCGGGCCTCTGCGAGGCGGACGCCGACCGCGATCCGGTGCGCCAGTTCGAGCATTGGCTCGAGGACGCGCTGCGCGCGCGCTTGCCGCTGCCCAACGCGGCAACGCTTGCCACGGTGACAGCCGCGGGCACGCCCGCCGCTCGGGCGGTGCTCCTGAAAGGCATCGAGCGCGGCGGCTTCGTCTTCTACACGAACTACCGCAGCCGCAAGGGCCGCGAGCTCGACGCGCGCGCTGCCGCGTGCCTGGTGTTCCTGTGGTCGGACCTCGAGCGGCAGGTCCGCATCGAGGGCAGCGTCGAGAAGGTGAGCGCCGAGGAATCGGACGCGTACTTCGCGACCCGGCCGCTGGGCGCCAGGCTCTCGGCCTGGGCCTCGGCGCAGAGCGAGCGCGTGTCCGACCGCGCCGCGCTCGAGGCCGCCATGGAGAAAGCCCGTCAGCGCCATGGCGAGCGCCCGCCCCGGCCGCCGCACTGGGGCGGCTACCGCGTGACGCCTCAGAGCGTCGAGTTCTGGCAGGGCCGCGCCGACCGGCTGCACGACCGCCTGCTTTATACGCGAGGAGGCAGCGGCTGGAGACTCGAGCGGCTTGCGCCCTAGCGACGCTTCGCGGCGCCGCGAGGCGAGCCTGCTTCTTGCGCTGGCAGGGTTCAATGCGGGCATCTCGTTGCGCTGCGCTTCGTCACCGCGATTTTCGCCTCGGCTGCGCCGGCGCCTGGACGCTTCTCGCCGCTCGCCATCCAGGCGCAGCTTCCGTCGCGCCCGACGGTGAGCTCGCTCCTCGGCACCGGGGTGGTGGAAACGTTCCTCTTCTTCGGCGCCTATGGCTTTCTCGGCGCCTTCCTCAAGCTGCGCTGCGACCTGTCGTTCACCGTCATCGGCCTGATCCTCGCCTGCTACGGGCTGGGCGGTCTCCTCTACAGCGCGCCGGTCAAGCGGCTGACCCGCGCTCTGGGCGAGCGCGGCCTGCTGCCGGCAGAGGAGGCGCGCTCGGCTGCCTGCTTTTCGTGGCCGTCGCCGTCGCACCGCATTGGGCGTATACCATTCCTAGCACCCTCGGTCTCGGCCTCGCCTCCTCTATGATGCATAACACCAATCTGCAGTGGCTCAGGCCTTGAACGAATCCGTCTTGCGCCTGTTGCGCCGCGCCGGCGTCGCCGGACCTGCCGAGGTCCCGCATGCCGAGCCGCTCGGCGGTGGCGTGTCCTCCGATATCTGGCGGGTCGACCTGGCGAGCGGGCCGGTGTGCGTGAAGCGCGCGCTGCCGCGCCTGCGCGTGGCGCAGGTCTGGGAAGCCCCGGTCGAGCGCAGCCGCTATGAATATGAATGGTTCCGCACCGCGGCAGCCGCAGTGCCGGGGGCCGTACCGCAGGTCATCGCGCAGGAAGGCGGCGTGCTCGCCATGCAGTACCTCGACCCGGCGCGCCACCCGGTATGGAAAGACCTGCTGCGCAAAGGGCACGCCGATGCCGGCTTCGCCTCGAAGGTCGGCCGGGCGCTCGCGGCGATCCACAGCGCGACCGCCAACCAGGAGGAGATGGCCCGGCGCTTCGCGACCGACGACATCTTCTACGCCATCCGCCTCGAGCCCTATCTGGTCGCCACCGCGGCCGCGCATCCGGACCTCGAGGCGAATTTTCTGGCGCTGCTCGCGCGCACCGCGATCACCAAGCTATGCCTGGTGCACGGCGACGTCAGCCCGAAGAACATCCTCGTCGGGCCGCGCGGGCCGGTATTTCTCGATGCCGAGTGCGCGTGGTACGGCGATCCAGCCTTCGACCTCGCCTTCTGCCTCAACCACCTGCTTCTCAAATGCCTATGGGTGCCGCAGGCAAAAAGCGCGTTCCTGAACTGTTTTGCCGCTCTGCGGGGCGGCTATCTCGAGCGGATGTCGTACGAGGATCCCATTTCTCTCGAGGCGCGCGCCGCGGCTTTGCTGCCGGCCCTGCTGCTCGCCAGGGTGGACGGCAAGTCACCGGTGGAATATCTCACCGACGGCAAGGACCTGGTGCGCAGGGTGGCGCGAGCGATGCTCGCGCAGCCGCCGGCCACCCTGGGCGAAATTCAGAAGGCATGGCAAGAATCATCGAGGTAAGAGGCCGGCGGGTCTGGGATTCGCGCGGCCGGCCCACGGTCGAGGCCGAGGTCATCGTCGGCCGCGGCACCACGCCGCTTGCCCGCGGGCGCGCCATCGCCCCCGCCGGCGCGTCCACCGGCTCGGGCGAAGCAAAGAGCATCGATGTGCCGAGGGCAGTGCAGAACATCAACACGCGCATCCGCGACGCGCTGCGCGCTCTGAGCGTCTCGGACCAGGCGGCGCTGGACCGGCGGCTGATCGAGCTCGACGGCACCTCCGACAGGAGCCGCCTCGGCGCCAACGCCATCGTGGCAGTGTCGCTCGCCTGTGCGCATGCCGCCGCCGCGGCGGCGAAAATGCCGCTCTGGCGCCATCTGGCCGGCGGGCGCCGCGTCGCGCTGCCCGTGCCGCAGATCCAGATCTTCGGCGGCGGCGCGCACGCCCGCGGGCGGATCGACGTGCAGGACTACATGGTGATCTGCATCGGCGCGGGCAGCTTCGCCGAGGCGCTCGAATGGACCGCGCAGGTATACGCCGCTGCCGGCGCGCGGCTGGCGAAGAAGGGAGCGCTGCAGGGCGTCGCGGACGAGGGCGGCTACTGGCCGGGGTTCAAGTCGAACGAGGAAGCCCTCGCCGAGCTGGTGGGCGCCATCGCCGACGCCGGGCTCGAGCCGGGCGTCGACGTGTCGATCGCCCTCGACATGGCGGCGAGCCAGCTCTATCGCGGCGGCAGCTACCAGTTCGCGCTCGATGGCCGCGCGCTCTCCGCGGAGCAGCTGCATGCCATGCTGCTGCGCTGGATCGAGCGCTATCCCATCGTCTCGATCGAAGATCCGTTCGCCGAGCACGACGGCGAGGCCATGCGGGCGTTTACCGAAGCTGCCGCCATCCAGGTCGTCGGCGACGATATTTTTGTCACCGATGCTCGAAGACTGAAACCGGGCATCGCCAATGCGGTCGTTCTTAAGCCGAACCAGGTCGGTACGCTCACTGAAACTCTTGCCTGCTGGGACGCCGCCCGCGCCATGGGCTACGGGGCGATCGTCTCGGCGCGCTCGGGCGAGACCGAGGACGTGTCGATCGTCCACCTCGCCGTCGGCTGGGGCGTGCCGCAGCTCAAGGTCGGCAGCTTCTCGCGCTCCGAGCGCATGGCGAAATGGAACGAGGGCCTGCGCATCGAGGAGGCGCTCGGCGGCAAGGCGCTTCCCTATCCCGCGAGAAAGCTGTTCCGCCGATGAGTCAGACCAGCGGCGCAAGACCCTCGGCGCTCAGCCGGTAGCGCCGGTCGCAGCCGCCGGCGGCGGATTCCGAATGGGTCGCGAGGATTGCGGCGGCGCCCCGCTCCTTCACCTGCGCACGCAGCAGCTCGAGCACCTGGCGCGCGTTTTCCGGATCGAGGTTGCCGGTCGGCTCGTCGGCGAGGAGGAGCTTCGGGTCTCCCACCAGGGCCCGCGCGATCGCGACCCGCTGCAGCTCGCCGCCCGACAATTCACGCGGGGTGCTTTGTTCCCTGCCTGACAAGCCGACTGCCGCGATCGCGCGCCTGGCAGCTTCAGGGAGGGCAATCCCCCTGAGGAGCAGAGGCAACGCGACATTCTGTTCCACCGTGAGGTGCGGCAGGATATGAAAGGCCTGGAACACGAAGCCGAGTTTCTCGCGCCGCAAGAGCGTCTGCTCGTCGTCGCTCAAGCGGGTGAGTTCCCTCTCCTCGAACCACACTTCTCCCGCGTCCACCGGCTCCAGCCCCGCGATCACGTTGAGCAGGGTCGATTTGCCGATGCCCGAATCGCCGATCACGGCGACATATTCGCCGGCGGCCAGATCGAGCGAAACGGCGTTCAGCAGCGTGCGCATGCCGAACCGCTTGGTGACTGCGGCGAGCCTCAGCACCTTAGAATCGTACTCTGTGTTCCGCTGCCGGAGGATGGGACGGTGAACTGGCCGGACGAAGCGAGCAGGCGCTATGCCGAGCGGCTGGCGATCCTGCACGAAGTCGACCGGGGGATGATCCGGGAGGCATCGCCCGCAGCCATCGCCGAGGCGGCGCTGCGGCCGCTGCGCGACCTGCTCGGGGTGCCGCGCGCGATCGTCAACCTGTTCGACCTGGAAGCCGGCGAGGCGGAGTGGCTCGCCGCCATCGGCCCTCAGCGCATGCACCTCGGCGCGGGCGTGCGCTACCCGATCGCGCTGATGGGCGACCTGCAAGCGCTGCGGCGCGGCGAGCCGCAGATCATCGACACGTCCTCGCTGCCGCCGAGCTCGCACAAGGATGCACTGCTCGCCTCCGGCGTGCTCAGGTACATGGCCGTGCCCATGATCGTGGGAGGCCGTCTGATCGGCGCGCTCAGCTTCGGCGGGGAGTCAAACACTTTTCCCCCGGAGCAGATGGAGATCGCACGCGAAGTGGCTGCCGAGCTCGCGATTGCCGTCGCCCAGGCGCGGTTGCACGAGCAGCTGAAGCGGCAAGCCGAGGAAATGGAAATTCGCCTCAGGCAGCGCACGGCAGAACTCGAAGCCGCCAATCGGGAACTCGAATCCTTTTCCTACAGCGTGTCGCACGACCTGCGTGCGCCTTTGAGAGCCATCGACGGCTTCGGGCGCATGCTGGAAGAAGACTACGCGGCGAAGCTTGACGCAGAAGGCCTGCGTCTTCTCGCAGTGATCCGCGAGAGCAGCCACCGCATGGGGGTGCTCATTGACAACCTGCTGGAATTCTCCAGGCTGGGGCGCAAGACGCTCACTCGCTCGGCGGTCGATATGGCGGCATTGGCGCGTGAGGTCTGGGACGAGCTCGGCGCGGGCGCAACCGCGCAACTGACGATCGGCGCGCTGCCCTGCGCGAACGGCGACCCCGCGCTGCTCAGGCAGGTCTGGATCAACCTGCTGTCCAACGCACTGAAGTACAGCGGCCGCCAGCCCTCGCCCCGGATAGAGGTCGCCGGCGAGCGCAGCGGTGCAGACCTCGTTTACCGCGTGAGCGACAACGGCGCGGGCTTCGACATGCGCTACTGCGACAAGCTGTTTCGCGTCTTTCAACGCCTGCATCGGGAGAACGAGTTTCCCGGCACCGGCGTCGGCCTCGCGATCGTCCAGCGCATCATCACGCGCCACGGCGGACGCGTCTGGGCCGAGGCAGAACTCGGCAAGGGAGCGAAGTTCTCCTTTGCACTGCCCGACTCCAACCCCCTCTGAATCGGCACATCGGCTGCGAGCGGAGCTTGCGCGATCCCGGCATCATCTTCTAGACTGAATGGGGACATCACCCGTGGGACAATCCATTCGCTGCATTTTTGCGGGCATGATCGCCGCGGCGCTCGCCTTCGCCCCGGCGGCGATGGCGCAGCAGCACAAGCTGAAGATCGGCTTCATCACCACGCTGAGCGGCCCGCCGGCGATCATCGGCAAGCATATGAAGGACTCGGTCGAGGTTGCGCTTGAGCACCTCGGCGGCAAGGTGGGCGGGCTCGAAACCGAAGTCATCTACGGCGACGACCAATTCAAGCCGGACGTCGGCGTGCAGCTCGCCGAAGAAATGCTGAAGAAGGATCAGGTCGACTTCGTCGCGGGCATCATCTGGTCCAATGTCATGATGGCGGTGGTGCCGGTGGTCACCGGCGCCGGCAAGATCATGGTCGGCGCCAACGCCGGCGCGAGCCCGCTCGCCGGCAGCCAGTGCAACGAGCTCTACTTCTCCACCTCCTGGAACAACGACCAGTCGCCCGAGGCGATGGGCAAGTACCTGCAGGACAAGGGCATCAACGACCTGTACGTCCTCGCGCCGAACTACCAGGCCGGCAAGGACATGGTGGCCGGACTCAAGCGCTACTATAAGGGCCGCATCGTCGATGAGGTCTACACCAAATTTCAGCAGCAGGACTACCAGGCCGAGATCAGCCAGCTGCGTTCGAAGAACCCGAAGGCGGTGTTTGCCTTCTATCCGGGCGGCATGGGCATCCAGTTCGTGAAGCAGTATGTCCAGGCGGGCCTGCGCGACCAGATTCCCCTCTACACGGTGTTCACGGTGGACGAGACGACGCTGCCGGCGCTCAAGGAAGCCGCCATCGGCCAGTACGAGGCGCGCTTCTGGAGCCCGGATATCAAGATCCCGGCGAGCCAGAAATACGTGGCCGACTTCCGCAAGAAATTCGGCTACACGCCGTCCTTCTACGGCGCGCAGAGCTACGACGCGATCATGCTGATCGACTCGGCGGTGAGGGCCACCCAGGGCAACCTGAAGGACACCCGGGCCTTGGTGAAGGCGATGCGCAAGGCCGACTTCGACTCGATTCGCGGCAGGTTCACCTTCAACGTGAATCACCATCCGATCCAGGACTTCTACCTGCTGCAGGCGGTGAAGAGCTCGGGGCCGGACGGCGCGGAGATGCGCATCGTGCAGAAGGCCTTCGAGAAGCACAAGGATGCGTACTCGCAGGACTGCAAGATGAAATGGTGAGGCCATTTATTGACTGAGCAAAAAGGGGCGCGACTGCGCCCTTTTTTATGACCTGGGCACTGGTTTTCGAGCAGCTGCTGAACGGCCTGCAGTACGGCGTCATGCTGTTCCTGATGGCGGCCGGGCTTACGCTGGTGTTCGGCATCATGAATCTCGTCAACCTGGCGCACGGCTCGCTCTACATGGTCGGCGCCTACCTCGCCGCCGCGGCTACACAGTGGAGCGGCAGCTATCTGCTCGGCGTGGCGTTGGGCCTTGCGGGGACCCTGGTCGTCGGCATGGCGGTGGAAGTGATCGCCCTGCGCACGCTCTACGAGCGTGACCACCTCGACCAGGTGCTCGCGACCTTCGGCCTGATCCTGTTCTTCAACGAGCTGATCGCCATCGTCTGGGGACGGGCGCCGCTCTACTCCTCGCTGCCGCCCTGGCTGCAGGGACACGTCAAGCTCTTCGCCGGCTCGACCTACCCGGTGTACCGGGCAGCGGTCATCGTGGTCGGCCTGCTGGTCGCGGCGCTCCTCTGGTACGTCGTGACGCGCTCGCGGCTGGGCATGCTCGTCCGCGCGGGCGCCTCCAACCGCACGATGGTCAGCGCGCTGGGCGTGAACATCCAGCTCCTCTATACGATTGTCTTCGGCTTCGGCGCGGCGCTCGCCGGGCTGGCCGGCCTGATGGCCGGGCCGATCTACGCGGTGCAGCCCGGCATGGGCGAGCTGATCCTCATCCAGGTGTTCGTGGTGATCGTCATCGGCGGCATCGGCTCGGTCCGCGGCGCGCTCGCCGGCGCGATCATCGTCGGCGTGGTCGACACGCTGGGGCGCGCGTTTCTCAAGCCCCTGCTCGGCACCATGATCGCGCCTACGGCCGCCGAGGCGGCGGGGCCCGCACTCGCCTCGATGCTCATCTATCTGCTGATGGCCGTGGTCCTGGCGGTCAAGCCGGCAGGCTTGTTCGCGAACCGATGAGATCGAGGCTGATCCTCTGGGGCATCGCGGCGATGCTCCTCGTGGCCCTGCCGCCGCTCGTGACCGCGCTCGGCGAGCCTTACTACGTCGACTTGGCGCGGCGCATCCTGATCCTCGCCATCGCCGCCATCAGCTTGAACCTGATCCTCGGCTACGGCGGGCTGGTGTCCTTCGGCCATGCCGCCTATCTCGGCATTGGCGCCTATGCCGTGGGCATCCTCGGCTTCTACGGCATCACCAACGGCTGGGTCCACCTGCTGGTGGCGATCGGCGCCTGCGCTGTGGTCGCCGCGGCGATCGGCGCGGTGTCGATGCGCACCAGCGGCATCTACTTCATCATGATCACGCTCGCTTTCACCCAGATGCTCTACTACCTTGGCATCTCGCTCGACGTCTACGGCGGCGATGACGGCATGCGACTCAAGAGCAAGAGCCAGTTCGCCGGGCTGGTCGACCTGCGCGACCCGGTGGCCTTCTACTACGTCGCGCTCGGCGTGATGCTGCTGTTCGTGTTCCTGACTTACCGGATCGTCAATTCCCGCTTCGGCATGGTGCTGCGCGCCGCGAAGTCCAACGCGGCGCGCTGCCGGGCCATCGGCTTGTCTCCCTATCCCTATCGCCTGGCCGCCTTCATCATCGCCGGCGCGATGTGCGGCGTGGCAGGCGCCCTGTACGCCAACCATACCAGCTACATCACTCCCGGACTGATGGCCTGGCACCAGTCGGGCGAGATGATGTTCATGGTGATCCTGGGCGGCATGGCCAGCACCGCCGGCCCGGTCCTCGGGACGTTCGCGCTGCTGCTCATCGAGGAAGCGCTGAAGGGCTGGACCGAGCACTGGCAGGTGATCCTCGGCCCGCTGCTGGTCCTTTCGGTGGTCTTCTTCCGCCGCGGCCTGGCCGGTATCTTCTTCAAGCCCGATGCTTGAAGTAAAAGGCCTTTTCAAGAGCTTCGGGGCGCTGCGCGCGAGCGACGGCATCGATTTCCATGTCGCCGAGGGCGAGACGCACGCGCTCATCGGACCAAACGGCGCCGGCAAGACCACCTTCATCAGCCAGCTCGCGGGGGACCTGCGCCCCGACGCCGGCCGCATCCGCTTCGCGGGCGAGGACATCACCGCGCTTTCGGCGCCCAAGCGCTCGCGTAAAGGCCTGGCGCGCTCGTTCCAGATCACCAGCGTCTATCCGGGCTTCACGGCGCTCGAGAATGTCGCCCTTGGGGTTCAAGCGCGCTCGGGGCACAGCTTTCGCTTCTGGCGCGACGCGCGCAGCGATCCGGCCCTCACCGGGCCGGCGCGCCAGGTGCTCGAAGAAGTCGGCCTCAAGGAAAGAATGACCGTCCTTGCCGGCAATCTCGCGCACGGCGAGCAGCGCCAGCTCGAAGTGGCCATGGCGCTCGCCACGCGGCCCCGGCTGCTGCTCTTGGACGAGCCGATGGCCGGCATGGGCGTCGACGAGTCGCAGCACATGATCGGGCTGCTGTCGTCGCTCAAGCGCCGCCAGACCATCGTCCTGGTCGAGCACGACATGGACGCAGTGTTCCGCCTCGCCGACCGGATCGCGGTGCTGGTATACGGCCGCGTCATCGCCGACGGCTCGCCCGAGTCGATCCGCGCCAACCCTGAAGTGCGCGCCGCCTACCTCGGCGAGGGCGCCTGATGCTCGAAGTGCGCGACCTCCAGAGCGCGTATGGACGCAGCCAGGTCCTGTTCGGTGTTTCGATGTCAGTCGGCGGCGGGCAAGTAGCGAGCCTGCTGGGACGCAACGGCATGGGCAAGACCACCACGGTACGTTCGATCATGGGAATCACCCCCGCCACGTCGGGAAGCATCCGCTTCGAGGGCAAACCGATCCAGAACCTGCCGTCGTACCGTGTCGCGCAGGCCGGCCTGGGGCTGGTGCCCGAGGGCCGCCAGGTGTTTCCGAACCTGACGGTGCGTGAAAACCTCCTCGCCACCGCGGCCAATCGCGGCGGCAGAGAAAACCCCTGGACCCTGGATCGCGTTTACCTGCTATTTCCCAACCTGAAAGAGAGGAACAGCCAATACGGTGACCAGCTCTCGGGCGGCGAGCAGCAGATGCTTGCCATCGGCAGGGCGCTGATGACCAATCCGCGGCTGCTGCTCCTCGACGAGGCGACCGAAGGCCTGGCACCGCTGGTGCGCTCGGAGATCTACCGCTCGATCGAGCGGCTCAAGGCCGAAGGGATGTCGATTCTCGTCATCGACAAGGACCTGAAGGCGCTGACTCGCGTCGCCGAAGTACACTATGTGCTGGAGAAAGGCCGGGTGGTCTGGAGCGGCAGCTCGGCCGACCTCGCGGCAAGCCGTGATGTCCAACAACGCTATCTTGGAGTCTAGGCAGGACGCGATCGTGCTGCGACCGCGAGGAACAGGCGCCGTGGCGTGAATCGAGCGCTTGCCCTTGCGGCGGCTTTGCTTTTTTGCGCCGCTGCCGGCGCCGAGCCGCGTTTCTCGTTCGATTCCACGCCGGGAAAGCTGCCGAAGGACGTGGTGCCGAAGCACTACGCGCTGCGCATCGTGCCCTCTGCCACGCTCGAGCGCTTCGAGGGCCGCACGCAGATCGAGGTGGAGGTCGCCCGACCGGTGGCGGCGATCGAGCTCAACGCCGTCGAGCTGGATTTCCACTCGGCGCGGCTGTATTCGGGCGCCGAGCCAACGCTGCTTGCGGCGAAATACGACCGGGAGCGCGAGACGGTCACGCTCGCGCCCGCGGCGGGCCCGATCGCGCCCGGGCGCTACCGACTCGACATCGACTATGCGGGCAGGATCTCCAAGCACCCGAACGGCCTGCACCAGATACTCTACAAGCAGCGCGAGGGCGGGCAGCTGGTCGAGCGGATCATGCTCGCCACCCAGATGGAGCCGGTGCACGCGCGCAGGCTCTTCCCGGGCTGGGACGAGCCCGAGTTTCGCGCCAGCTTCGAGATCACGGCGGTGATCGACGAGCCACTGAGCGCGGTCTCGAACATGCCGGTGTCCGCGGTCACGGTCCTGCCCGGCGGCAAGAAGGAAGTGACGTTCGAGCGCTCGGTGCCCATGCCCACTTATCTGGTGGCGCTCTTCGTCGGCGAGCTGGAGGTTCTCGAGGACAGCGTCGAGGGCATCGCGCTTCGCATCTATACCGTCAGGGGCAAGACCGAGCGCGCGCGCTACGCAATGCAGGCGACCAAGCAGATCGTGCCTTTCTTCAACGAGTATTTCGGCGTGCGCTATGCCCTGCCGAAGCTCGACCAGGTGGCGGTGCCGGGCGGCATTTTCGGGGCGATGGAGAACTGGGGTGCGATCTCCTACAACGAGGCGGCGCTCCTGTACGACGAGGCCGAGCCGTCGCTGCGCCAGCAGCAGCAGGTGTACGGCGTCATCGCGCACGAGGTCGCGCACCAGTGGTTCGGTAACCTGGTCACGATGGCGTGGTGGGACAACCTGTGGCTGAACGAGGGGTTTGCCTCGTGGATGGCGACCAAGACCACCCAGCGCTTCTACCCGGATTGGAAGGTCGCGCTGCGCAGCGTGCTCCGGAGGCAGCAAGCGATGACCGACGACGCGCGCAGGACGGCGCACCCGGTCCGCACGCCGGTCGCGAGCGACGCCCGTGCGATGGACGTCTTCGACGCGATCACCTACAGCAAGGGCGAGGCTCTCATCGGCATGCTGGAGAGCTACCTCGGCGAGGAGGTTTTCCGCGACGGCATCCGCCGCTACATGCGGGCGCACCAGTACT
>Ga0209577_10005005_pt1 | contig 12407 bp, 10 predicted proteins | sample GraSoiAngelo_109_FD_185874 | JGI IMG/M metagenome (GOLD analysis project Ga0209577, IMG submission 185874) | Grasslands soil microbial communities from the Angelo Coastal Reserve, California, USA - 14_0903_12_20cm (SPAdes) (version 2) | ecosystem: Environmental > Terrestrial > Soil > Grasslands... | reverse complement strand
TTCCTGGTAGGTGATGTGCTGGATCGGCTCGTTCTCGAGCTCGGGCACGAAATGCAGCGCGGTTTTGTTGCGCTGCTTGACGAGGTGACGATCCACGCAGTTGTAGCAGGCGTTGATCTTGGCGCCGACGTACCAGCGCCAGAACGGCGGCTTCGAGCCGTCGAAGAGCTTGTCCCATTTCTTGTACCAGTCGAGGAGCTCGGCGAACTCCTTGTAGTACCCCGGGAACTTCTCGAGCGTGAAGCGCTTGAAGACGCTTTTCTCGCGCAAGTTCGCCTGCGCAACAAATTCCTTCGGCGGGGCGAAGTAGCCCTCCTCCTGCCAGTGCACCGCGATCTGGGCTTCGGAAACATCGTCGCCGGGCACCGCTTTCGTCGAGCGGCGCGCCTTTTTCTCGGCCATGGCTTCCATACGGCTCCTCCGTGGATCTTCCGTTAAACGCTGGAACGATTGGCGTGCAGATAAAATCACCAAATCACTCCTCTGTAAAGCACCGCCATGGCCCTGATCCGGCGCCCCGACCTCGTCCAGAGCGTCGCCGACGCGCTGCAATTCATCTCGTACTACCACCCGGCCGACTACATCCGCGCGCTCGGGCGCGCCTACGAGCGCGAGCAATCGCCCGCGGCGAAGGACGCCATCGCCCAGATCCTCGCCAACAGCCGCCTGTGCGCCGAGGGCCACCGCCCCATCTGCCAGGACACCGGGATCGTGAATGTCTTTCTCAAGATCGGCATGGGCGTGCGTTTCGATTTCGACGGCGCGCTCGAGGACGTGGTGAATGAAGGGGTGCGCCGCGCGTACCTGGATCGCGAGAACCCGCTTCGCGCCTCCATCCTCCGCGATGTGCTAGACAGCCGCAAGAACACGCGCGACAACACGCCGGCCGTCATCCAGGTACAGCTCGTGCCCGGTGACAAGGTGGAGGTCGACGTCGCCGCCAAAGGCGGCGGTTCGGAGGCGAAATCGAAGTTCGCCATGCTCAACCCTTCGGACTCCATCGCCGACTGGGTGCTCAACACCGTACCGACCATGGGCGCGGGCTGGTGCCCGCCCGGGATGCTCGGCATCGGCATCGGCGGCACCGCCGAGAAGGCAATGCTGATGGCGAAGGAAGCGCTGATGGAGCCGATCGACATGGCGGAACTCAAGCTCCGTGGCCCGCAGAACAAGGCCGAGGAGCTGCGCATCGAGCTCTACGACAAGGTGAATGCGCTCGGCATCGGCGCGCAGGGCTTGGGCGGCCTCTCCACCGTGCTCGACGTCAAGATCCGCACCTATCCGACACACGCGGCGAACCAGCCGGTGGCGATGATCCCGAATTGCGCCGCGACGCGCCATGCGCACTTCGTGCTCGACGGCTCGGGGCCCGCGCAATTCGAAGCACCGCAGCTCAGCGATTGGCCCGCCGTCTCGTGGACCCCGGATGCAAAATCGCGCCGCGTCGATCTCGATCGGCTCGACCGTGCAGAGGTCGCTTCCTGGCGCCCCGGCGAGCGTCTCCTTCTCAGCGGCAAGCTCCTCACCGGGCGCGACGCTGCGCACAAGCGCATCCAGGACATGCTCGGGCGAGGCGAGAAGCTGCCGGTCGATTTCACCAACCGCATCATCTACTACGTCGGGCCCGTCGATCCGGTGCGCGATGAGGTTGTCGGCCCGGCAGGCCCGACGACCGCCACGCGCATGGACAAGTTCACCGAGACAATGCTGGCGAAGGCCGGCCTGGTCGCCATGATCGGCAAGGGCGAGCGCGGGCCTGCGGCGCTCGAGGCGATCCGCAAGCACAAGGCCGCATATCTCATCGCGGTGGGCGGCGCCGCTTACCTGGTGGCGAAGGCGATTCGTAAATCCCGCGTCCTCGCCTTCGCGGACCTGGACATGGAAGCAATCTACGAGTTCGAGGTGCGCGACATGCCGGTGACGGTCGCCGTCGACGCGAGCGGCGCGTCGCTGCACAGCACCGGCCCCGCCGAGTGGTCGCGCAAGATCGTCGAGCTGAAGCTGCCCGTCAGCGCAGCGTGACCACAAACTGGCGCGGCATCTGGGCCGTCTTCTGCGGCGGCCTGGTCGCCGGCGCGTACATGACCAAGGTCCCGCCCGCGCTGCCGCAACTGCGCGGCGAGCTCGAGCTCTCGCTCGTCGAAGCGACCTTCATCGTCACGACTTTCAACGTGCTCGGCATGCTGGCCGGCATGGCTGCGGGCATGCTCGGCGACCGCTACGGCCGTCGGCGCCTCGCGCTCGGCGGCCTCGCGCTGCTGGCCGGCGGCGGCGCGATGGGCGCGCTCGCGCAGGGCTTTGCGCCGCTCCTCGCGTCGCGCTTCATCGAAGGCGTGGGCTTCATCCTCTTCGCCGTACCCGCCCCGGCGTTGATGAGCGCACTCAGCGCCGATGCGCGCGAGCGTGCGAAGGCCCTGTCGCTCTGGAGCGCCTACATGCCGACCGGCGGCACGCTCGCGCTGCTCGCCGCGCCGCTCTTCATCGCAGCCGCGACCTGGCGCGTGCTGTGGCTCGCGCTCGCCGCGGCAGCGGTGCTTGCCGCTATCGTCCTCGCGCGCACGGTGCCCGCCGGCGCGGCGCCACGCGTCGCGTCGCTGCGCCTCGTGCGCGAATCGCTCGCGCGGCCCGGCAACATCGCCATGGCGTTCCTTTTTGCCAGCTACGTCGCGCAGTGGACTTCGATCATGGTGTGGCTGCCGACCTTCCTCGGCGAGCACGGCGCCTCGACCGCTACCGCCGCCACCGCCACGGCGCTCATGGTGCTGGTCAACGCGCCTGGCAATCTCGCCGGGGGCTGGCTCCTTGCGCGCGGCGTGCCGCGCGGCACGCTCGTCATCGCGGCCTCGATGATCGGCGCGCTGTGCGAGATCGGCATGCTGGCGCCACTCCTTCCCGGTGCGCTGCGCTACGCGCTCGTATTGGCGTTCTCCGCGTGCGCCGGCGTGATTCCCGCCTCCATTTTCGCGGGCCTGCCGGTACACGCGCCCTCCTCCCAGCACATCGCCACCGGCAATGGCATGGTGCTGCAGTTCTCTAACCTCGGGCAGTTCTTCGGGCCGCTCGCCATCGCCTGGATCGCCTCGCGTTACGGTGGCTGGGAAGCGACGCTGTGGGCGATGCTCGCGTTCGCCGCCGCAGCCGCGGCCTGCGGCGCCGCGCTCTCGGCGATCGAGAATAGAATGAACCGATGAGCCAGGTTCACATCTGCGAAGTCGGCCCGCGCGACGGTCTGCAGAACGCGAAGCACCTCATGTCCACGGCGGCGAAGAAGGCGTGGATCCGCGCACTCGCCGAGGCCGGGCTGCGCGAGGAAGTGGGCTCGTTCGTGCCGCCGAAGCTCATCCCCGCGATGGCCGACACGGCGGAGGTCGTCGCCTTTGCGCGCAGCATCGCCGGCCTCAAGGTGGTCGCGCTCGCGCCGAATCTCAAAGGGTTTCAGCGCGCGCTCGACGCCGGCGCGCACAAGGTGACCTTCCCCGTCTCCGCAAGCCGCCAGCACAGCGAGTCCAACGTACGCATGACGCCCGATGAGATGGTCGAGGAAGTGCGCAACTGCGCGCAGTTTCCGCATCCGAGCGTCGAGATCGAAGGTGCGGTGTCGACCGCGTTCGGCTGCACGATGCAGGGCCTGGTGCCCGAGGACGACGTCGTACGCATCGCCACGCGGCTCGCCGAGTTCTGCGACGGCGTGGCGCTCGCCGATACCGTCGGCTACGCCAATCCGGCGCAGGTGCGGCGGCTCTTTCGCCGCGTGCGCGACGCCATCGGCGACAAGCTGGAAGGCGCGCACTTCCACAATACGCGCGGCCTCGGTCTCGCCAATGCGCTCGCCGCGTACGAAGAAGGCGTGCGGCACTTCGACAGCTCCATGGGCGGGCTCGGCGGCTGCCCGTTCGCCCCGGGGGCTAGCGGCAACGTGATCACCGAGGATCTAGTGTTCATGTTCGAAGCGATGGGCATCGCTACCGGCATCGACCTCGCCAAGCTCTTCGAGGCCCGCAAGATTCTCGTGGAAGCCATTCCCGACGAACCGGTGTACGGCCACACGCCGCTCGCCGGCCTGCCCAAAGGATTCCGTGCCGCTGCTTGAGGGGGTGCGCGTCGTCGAGTTCGCGCATATGGTGATGGGCCCCTCGTGCGGCCTCGCGCTCGCCGATCTCGGCGCCGAGGTGATCAAGGTGGAGCCGCTCGAAGGCGACAACACGCGGCGCCTGGAACATGCCGGCGCCGGGTTCTTCCCGGTGTTCAACCGCAACAAGAAAAGCTTCGCCGTCGATCTCAAGCACCCGGAGGGCCGCGACCTCGTGCTGCGGCTCGTCGCGCGCAGCGACGTGCTCACCGAAAACTTTCGTCCCGGCGCGCTCGACAAGCTGGGCTTCTCGTATGCCACGCTGCGCGAGCGAAATCCGCGTCTCATCTATTGCTCGCTCAAAGGCTTCCTGCGCGGGCCTTATGAGCACCGCGCCGCGCTCGACGAAGTGACGCAGATGATGGGCGGCCTCGCCTACATGACGGGGCTTCCCGACCGGCCGCTGCGCGCCGGCTCCTCGGTGATCGACATCCTCGGCGGCACGTTCGCCGCGCTCGGCATCGTCGCCGCGCTGCGCGAGCGCGACCAGAGCGGCCGCGGCAAGCGCGTAACCAGTTCATTGTTTGAAACGACGGCGCTCCTCGTCGCGCAGCACATGGCGCAATACGAGCTCACTGGCGAGGCGCCGCCGCCCATGTCGGTAAAGCGCCCCGCCTGGGGCGTGTACGACATCTTCGAGACGAAGGACGGCCAGCTCTTCGTCGGCGTGGTGACCGATACGCAATGGGAGATTTTCTGCCGCGAGTTCGGCGAGCCGCAGCTCGCCTCGGATCCGCGCTTGAAGACCAATGGCATGCGCGTCAAGGAACGCGCCTGGCTGATACCGCGTCTCGCCGAAATCCTGCGGCGCTACACCAAGACCGAGCTGGCCGCAAAGCTCGAGGCGATCGGCCTGCCGTTTGCGCCGATCGCGAAGCCTTGGGACCTGCTCGACGATCCCCACCTCAAGGCTTCGGGCGGACTGGTGCCGACGCGTGTGCGCGGCAAGACCATCCGGGTGCCGGCGCTGCCGCTGGAATTCGACGGCGAGCGTCTCGCGAAGCGCGCCGACCCGCCGCAGATTGGCGAGCACGGCGCGCAATTGCTCGCCGAGCTCGGCTGTTCGCCGGCCGAAATCGCCCGCCTGGTTGAGCGCCGTATAGTCGCGCTGTCCGAAAGATAGGAGGAGGACACCAATGAACAGACGCGAAGTTCTGCGTGGCATGCTCGCTGCCGGCGGCGCGTTTGCGCTCGGTGCCTGCGGCACGGCCGCGCCGCTCGGTGCGGGCACCGGCGGCAACGCTCGCCTCACTGGCGGGCGCGTTTCGGTCCGCTGGCTCGGCGGCGGCGTGGTCGAGCTCGCCACGCCGGACTACAAGCAGATTGCCTACGGCGACGCCTGGTTCTGGAACAACGCGGGCTGGAGCCGCTTCTCGGTGCAAAAGCCTCCGGAGTACGCGACGAGCGAAGGATTCGCCAAGTACGTTGCCGCGAAGAGCCCCGAAGCGGTGCTCGTGCTGCTCACCCACGACCACGGCGACCACATGGGTGACTACTTCGAGACGCTGAAAGTGTTGAACGCCGCCGGCGTGCCGGTGATGACCGCCGGCCAGAGCGACCTCATGCGCAAGGGTCTTGTGCCCGACTTCAAGAACGCGGGTCTCGAGCCGGCCAAGATCGTCGTCAATAACGGCAGCGGGGTGAACTTCGGCGGCACCGCGCGCCACGGCGGCATGACCGTGCGTCTAGTGCCCGCCGTGCACTCCACGTTCGCGGGCTTCCCGGCCGCCGGCTTCATGCTCGATATCGGCGGCACACGGGTCTACATCAGCGGCGATACCGACCTCTTCGGTGACATGAAAATGCTCGGCGAGCGCTACCAGCCGAATCTGGCGGTCGTGTGCGTCGGCGGCGGCCCCAACACCATGGGCCCCGAAGAAGCTGCTCGCGCCTGCCAGTGGCTCGGCGTGTCGCATGCGATACCGGTGCACTACGCGCACAACGCGCTGGTGAAAGGCAGCGAGGCTGGCGAGGAATTCCGCCGGGCGATGGCGCAAATCGCGCCGCAGGTGCAGGTCGCGGTGATGAAGCCGGGCGAGACCCGGCTGATGCAGACCTGAGGCTTACTTCATGTTGCACTGCTCGACGTAGGCATCGCCGCGGTTCGCGAGCACGGTGCCAAGCGTCTTGTGCATGATGCGGCCGTCGGGACCTTTGCCCACGACCTGCAGATAGTAGTTCTGGATCGGGAACTGGTTGCGGTTGAACTTGAACTCGCCGCGCACGCTCCTGAAATCGGCGGCGCGCAGCGCAGCGCGTAACGTGTCCTTGTCCTCGATCCCGCCTTTCACCTTGCGCACCGCCGAGTCGATGAGGAGCGCCGTGTCGTAGCCCGACGCGGCGTAGCCCGTCGGCAGACGCTTGTACTCGGCCTCGAACGCCGGCACGAATTTCTTGTTCGCCGCATTCTCGAGGTCGATCGACCAGTGCCCAACACTGAAGAGCCCGAGCATCGGCTCGCCGACCGCGCGGATGATGTCCTGATCCGAGCCCCACAGCGGCACGATGAGCTGGATGTCCTTCGACATGCCGGCGGCGACGAACTGCTTGATGAAGTTGACGCCCATGCCACCGGGCAGGAACACGTAGAGCGCCTCGGGCTGCTTCGCCCGGATCTGCGAGAGCTCCGCCGCGTAGTCAAGCTGGCCGAGCTTGGTGTATATCTCATCCACCAGTTTCCCCTTGTACATGCGCTTGAAGCCGGTCGCGGCGTCCTGCCCGCCGACGTAGTTGGGGGCGAGGAAGACGGCGTCCTTGATGCCCTTGGACGTCATGTGCTGCCCTGCCGCCTCGCTGTAGGCCTCGCTCGGCCACGAGGCGGCGAAGAAAAACGGATTGCACTGCCCGCCGACGTAGTTGGGGGCGAGGAAGACGGCGTTCTTGATGCCCTTGGACGTCATGTACTGCCCTGCCGCCTCGCTGTAGGCCTCGCTTGGCCACGAGGCGGCGAAGAAAAACGGATTGCACTGCGCGCCGGTGTATTGCGCGGGACCGGCGTTCGGGGAAATGAAGAACACCTTGTTGGCGATCGCATCGGGCGCCACCGCGAGCACGATGTTGGAGAACACGATGCCGGTGATGAAGTCGACCTTCTCAAGCCGCAGGTAGCGTTCGGCGATCTGCTTCGCGTTCTCCGGCTTCAGCTGGTCATCGCTCACCAGCACTTCGGCGGGCAGGTCGCCGAGCTTGCCGCCGTTTAGCTTGACGGCGAGATTGAAGCCGTCGCGGATGTCGGTGCCGATCGCGGCGTTCGGGCCTGACAGCGTGCTGATGAAGCCGATTCTGACCTTGTCGGCCGCGTGAACTGCGACTGCCGCTGCCATCGCGGCGGCGAAAGCCAGGCTGCGCATGCTTCCTCCCTAACGTGTCTCGCGCTGGACGCGCATCTTCGGTTCGGCGATCTTGCCGCGCTCGATTACTACTTTCCCGTCGAGCGCAATGGTGCAGTCGCGCATCGGCACGTCGTAATGGCCGCGCGTGTTGCGCTTGCCACCGCCCTGCGTGTTCGGCCCGGTCGAGAAAAGAAAGTTGCCTGGGAAAGTGCGCGCCGCCGCGCGATGGCGCTCCGGCGTGTCGCCGTGCAGCGCGATGCCGTACCAGAGCGCCTGCGGATTCATGCCCCAGCCGAGATGCGACACCGCGTACGGGTCGCGATCGCCAGGGGCTGATTTGCCGTCGTCGAGCCAGTCGCGCATCAGCTTCGCGTCCATGCCACCCTGCACCTCCACGATGTGGCCCTCGCGGATCGTGAGCTTGACCGGATCGGCGACGTAGCGGCAGTAGGGCAGGATGACGATGTCGCCAGGCTGCAGCACCACCGTGCCGTGCGCGCTGCCCTCGTTCGGGAACGTATGAATGTGGCCACCGCCCCAGTGATCGAAGTGGCCGCGCTCGTCCGCATAGCCCCATTGCGTCATCACCGGATACTCGCCGCACTCGTAGCTGAGATCGGTGCCCGCCTCGCTCGAGATGTGCACGCGCTTCGTGCGCTTGTAGAGCGACTCGGCGTACTTGCATGCCTCCTTGAGGCCGGCGGGCGACATGAGCTGCTCGAGATCGTCCGGCGCGTCGATGATCATCAGCACGCGCGTGCCGCCGTCCATCACCTGCTTCAGCCACTTGGTGAAGAGCGGCACATGGAACGCCACGACCATGTCCGCCGCGCTTACCGCTTCCAACGTGCCTTTGCACTGGCCGATGGTCGGCACGCCCACCTTGGTCCACGACGGCAGCGAATTGACGCAGAGCTCGTAGATGTCGGCGCCGAGGTCGTCGGCCGCCGCGAAGGCGGCCTGGATGTACTCCCGCCGCGTGGCGAGATCGCTCACTACTGCGATCGTCTCGCCCTTGCGCACTTCGCACAGCTGCAATTCGCGGCGATAGAGCTGCGCGAGCTTCGCCGGGTTGACTTCCTGCGCGCGGAAACCGGCCTGAATCATGCGCGCATTATGGCGCGCCAGATCTGCTGCGGCGTAGCGGGCATTTGCAAATCGCTGACGCCGTATGGCGCGAGCGCGTCCAGGATGGCGCTCATGAGCGCGGCCGGCGCCGCAATCGCGCCCGACTCGCCGCAACCCTTGGCGCCGAGCGGGTTGTGCGTACAAGGCTGGCTTTCGTCCAGCTCGGACACGAAGAACGGCACCTCGGTCGCCCGCGGCAGCGCATAGTCCATGAACGACGCCGAGAGGAGCTGGCCATCCTCATATGCGGTGCGCTCCCCCAGCGCCTGCCCAAGCCCCTGCACCACAGCGCCGTGAAGCTGACCGTGTACGACCATCGGATTGATCACCGTGCCGATATCGTCCACCGCCCAGTAACCGAGGATCTGCACCGCGCCGGTATCGCGATCGACTTCGACTTCGCATACGTGCACGCCGTTGGAGAAGGCGAAGTTCGGCGGATCGTAGAACGCGTTCTCGTCGAGCCCGGGCTCGAGCTCGCCAAGCGGGTAGTTGTGCGGCACGTAGGCGGCGCGGGCCACCGACTCGAAGGTCACCTTGCGATCGGTTCCCGCGACGGCGAACGCGCCCTCGCGAAACTCGATATCGCGCTCCGCCGCTTCCAGCACATGCGCGGCAATGCGCCTGCCCTTGGCGATGATCTTCGCGCCCGCGACGTGCAGCGCGGAGCCGCCCACGGCGATCGAGCGCGAGCCGAAGGTGCCCGTGCCGACCGGTACCGCCGCGGTGTCGCCTTCCACGATGCGGATGCGCTCGAGCGGCACGCCGAGCTGCGCGGCGATGATCTGCGCATACGTAGTGGCGTGACCTTGGCCGTGGTTGTGCGTGCCGAGGTAGGCGCTGACGCCGCCGTCGGGCGCGACGCGCAGCTGCGCCGATTCGTAGAAGCCCACGCGCGCGCCCATGGCGCCTGCGAGGCGCGAGGGGGCGACGCCCGACGATTCGACGTAGCAGGCGATGCCGATGCCGCGGCCCGGAGGGCGCTCCTTCGCATAGCCCGAGATCTCGAGCGCACGCTCAAAGACCCTCGGGAAATCGCCGCAGTCGTACGTCGGCCCGACCGGCGTCTTGTATGGCATCGCGCTCACCGGTATCAGATTGCGGCGCCGGATTTCTGCGCGATCGATGCCGAGCTCACGCGCCGCCTGGTCGGCAAGCCGCTCGAGCACATAGCAGGCCTCCGGACGCCCGGCGCCGCGGTAAGCGTCGGTGGGCACCGTGTTGCTGAAGACGCCGGTCACTTCGACGAACACGGCAGGCGTCTTGTAGACGCCGGCGAGCAGCGCGCTGTAGATCGGCCCGGGAATGGCGGCGCCGAAGCTCGAGACGTAGGCACCGAGATCGGCGCGCGTGTGCACGCGCAGGGCGAGGAAATGTCCGTCGTGGTCTAGCGCGAGCTCGGCGCGCGTCACATGATCGCGGCCCTGCGTATCGGAAAGAAACGATTCCGTGCGCCGTGCGATCCACTTCACCGGCCGCCTTAGTTTGCGCGCCGCCCAGACAAGGAGCGTCTCCTCCGGGTAGTGCTTGCCTTTGTAGCCGAAGCCGCCGCCCATGTCGCGCGACACGACGCGTAGCTCCCCTTCGGCGATGCCGAGCTCCTGGCACACGTAGCGGCGAATGTGGTGGGGCGCCTGCGTGCCGCAGTAAAGCGTGTTGCCGGTGGCGATGGCGCCGCGCGTTTCGATCGCCGCACCGCAGAGGCGGTTATTCACCAGCTCGAGCTCGACGCGACGCGGCGCGCGTGCAAACGCCGCCTCGACCGCGGCGCGATCGCCCCGCGTCCAAGTGAAGCACCGCTCGTTTTCCAGCAGCGGCAGCGGCTCGTAGTCCACCTCAACAAGCTCCGCCGCATCCTCGGCCGCAGCGCGCGATTCGGCAAGCACCGCGGCGACCGGCTCTCCCACGTGGCGCACCGTGTCGCGCGCGAGCGCATAACGCGGCGGCTCGACCATGCCGGGAAGCGCCCAGCCACAACGCATCGGCCCGACGTCGTCGCGCGCCATGTCTGCGCCGGTCAGCATCAGGACATCGGCCGGGGCACGCACGCCGCGGATGCACGCATGCGGATGCGGCGAGCGCACGATGGCGCAATGCAGCTCGCCGGGAACCGATAAATCCTCGATGAAGCGACCGCTGCCGGTGAGAAAGCGCTGGTCCTCGACCCGCAGGACCGACTTGCCGATCACTGGAGCTCTTCGCGCAGCAGGTCGAGACGTTCGTAAATGGCGCGGTCGGTGACGATGAAGAGCTCCGCCGCCCCGCCGCGCGGCTCGTGCGCCGCCCAGGTCCAGTGCGGGATGGTGAATACGTCGTGCCGCGACCACTCGAACACCTTGTCGCCGACCGCGGAGCGGCCCTCGCCCGAGACCACGAGGCAGATCGCGTTCCAGGTGGCGCGCATGGAGCGCGTCGGCTCGTCGATGCGCTTGAGATATAGGTCGAGCGTCGGCATGACGGAGCTGCCGTTTTTCGTATAACGATGCGTGCGCGCGCCATCGGCAGCGCGCGGCGCGCCAGCGAGCGCGCGGCGGGCCTCGTCGCCGGGGAAGCGGTACTCGGCCGAGCCCTCGGTGCCGACTTCCCAGAAGCGCTCGTCCCGCCGCGTGCCCGGCTCGAAGAAGCTCGCATCGAGCATGCAGATCGCTGGCATGTTGGCCGCATCGAACCACACGGTGCGGCGCGTGCCTTCGTTGATGTGGCCGTGCCAGCACATCGGCGGCGTGAGGACGAGGTCGCCCTCGTACATCTCGCAACGCCGGCCGTTGACGATGGTCACCGCGCCTTCCGCCCGCGTGGAGAAGCGAATTGCCGCTGCGGTATGCCGGTGCGGCACCGCCTTGTCACCCGGCTCGAGCACGGTGAAGGCGCCGATCAGATTGTGCGTGGTCACCGTCTCGCCGCCGAAGGCCGGATTGGCGAGGATCAGCGCGCGGCGCTCGACATCCTCGATTCCGACTTCGCTTGCGGCCCGGGATGTGAAGGGCTCGATGTCGCGCCAGCGCCAGTGCATCGGCGCGTCCTTTGCCTGTGGCGCGACCGGCGTGATGCGCTTGTAGCGGTCCCAGAGCGGATGCAGATGGGACCGCTCGAGCGCCGCGATCAGCGAAGCGTCAGGCCGCGCAGTCAACGCTTGTCAATCGACGCGCTGCCGGGGCCGAACGTCGCGACGAACAGCAGCCCGCCGATGATCGCCAGGTTCTTCATGAAGTGGTTCATCTGGTTCGCGTACTGCGCGGCGTCGAATTGCCAGAAACGGTGCGCGGCAAGGGCGGCAATCAGCACGAAGAGCGCGAGCACCCAGGCCACCCAGCGGGTCTTCCACCCGATGATGAGGAGGATCGAGCCGCCGAGCTCGATGACGATGGCGAGCACCGTGAAAAGCTCCGGCGCCGGGAAGCCGAGCTTGGTGAAGTAGCCCACCGTTGCCGAGAAGCCGAGGAGCTTGCGTATGCCGGCGTTGAGAAAGATCGCGCCCATCAGAATCCGCCCGGCAAGCAGGACGAGCGGACGGGAGCTCGGTGCGATAGCGGTGTTGTTCATGGTCCCTCCTTTGTGCGGCGGATTATGCCGGAAACTCTTTCGCGTCGATCAGCACGAAGGCGATCCGGCAGGTCGCCGCGCCGCGATTCACCCAGGCGTGGTTGGTGCCTTGCTGCACCAGCACATCGCCGGCCCGCAGATGCACCTCCGCGTCATCGAGCAGCATGTCTATCTCGCCCTCGAGCACGATCGCGTAGTCGACACTGCGCGTACGGTGCATGCCCGGGTGCCGTGCCGCGCCGTGAGCGGCGACGCCCATCTCGCGCAGGATTGCC
>Ga0209577_10005004_pt1 | contig 12408 bp, 12 predicted proteins | sample GraSoiAngelo_109_FD_185874 | JGI IMG/M metagenome (GOLD analysis project Ga0209577, IMG submission 185874) | Grasslands soil microbial communities from the Angelo Coastal Reserve, California, USA - 14_0903_12_20cm (SPAdes) (version 2) | ecosystem: Environmental > Terrestrial > Soil > Grasslands... | reverse complement strand
CGCTCGGATTCGGCCTGGTCGCCTTCCTCAGCACCACGGCCCAGGGAGCCGCCTACCTCAAGCTGGCCGGCAGCACGCCGGCGGAGCGGGCGCTCTTCGTCAAGACCATGACCGCCCTCGCGCTCCAGCTCAGCTACTTCCTTCCGCTGCCTCGGCACCTCGACAGCCTGGCCGGCTACGTGCTCTGGCGGGCCTGGGGGACGCTGCCGCTGGTGATCGTCTTCTGGGCGATCGCCGCCGGCAGCGGAGCAGCCCGCGGAGACGAGGAGAAGCTCCTGGTCGAGAGCTGGCTCGCCTCCCGGCTTTCCCGCGCCCGGCTGGTCGCCTGGCGGTTCGCCGCGTTCGGCGCGGCCGCCCTCGTGATGGCAGCCCTGGCCGGCGGGGGCACGCTGGTCGGTGCGGCCGGGGTCGAGACGATCCCGATCGAGCGCCTCGCCGGCCAGGTGCTCACCCTCTGGCTTCTGACCCTCGCCTGCTTCGGCCTGGTCTACCTCGTCAGCCAGTTTCCCGGCTCCAAGCGTGGCGCCCAGGTCCTCGGGACGGTGCTGCTCCTGGGCCTCTACTTGTTCCAGGTGGCCGCCCGGACCCAGCCCTCGCTGGAGGACCCGGCCTGGATCTCGCCCTTCCACTGGTACGACGCCGGCGACGTGTTGGCTCCGGGCGGCACCCTCAACCTGACCGGGATCGCCCTCGGCGCGGTCACGTTGGTCGCGTCCGCCGTCCTCGCCTGCCTTGCCTTCGAGCGGCGCGATCTGCGCGGCCCGCTCTTCCGGCTGCGGGCGCGCGCGTCTCGCGCGCGACAGGGCGGCACCTCTCCCTTGCTCGGCTGGCCGGTTGCGCGGGAGCTCTACCGGCAGCGCTGGATCGTGCTGGCGTGGGCGGCCGGGATCGCCGGGATGGCCTTCCTGATGGTCGGGATCGCCCATGGCACCGTGAACGCGCTGCTCGCGCTGCCCGGGCTGAGGGGGTTCCTCGGGCCTACCGGCACCGATCCCTACCGCGGCTACATCGCCCTCATCTGGTTCGGAATCGCCCAGGCGCTGCTGGCGGGCTTCGCCGTCCACGTCGTGGCGGGCTGGGCCGGGGACGACAGCCAGGGAGTCCTCTCGGCCGAGCTGAGCAGGCCGCGACGCAGGTGGGCCATCGTCGCCGAGCGCGCGATCAGCGCCGTGGTGGCGATCGTCCTGCTGGCCATCCTCGGCAGCATCTGCACGCTCATCGCGGCGCAGCAGATCGGCGTGACACTGGATTCGGCGGGCGTGTTCCGCGCCACCGCGATGCTGGTTCCGTTCGCTCTCACCTTCGCCGCCGCGGGTGCGATGGCCAGCTCCTGGTGGCCGCGGGCGGCGATCGGGGTGCTCGGCCTGCTGGTCTTCGCGAGCTACATGGACTCGGCGCTGGGACCGGTCCTGGGTTGGCCGGCCTGGCTGGTGAACCTCTCGGTGTTCCTGCTCTACGGGTCGCCACTCCTGACGGGCATCTACTGGAATGGACTCTGGGCGATGCTGGCGGTCGTGGTGGTCGGTTTCGGCGCCGCGACGCTGCTTATGGAGCGGCGCGAGCTCAGCCGCTGAGTGCGTCCAGGCGAGCCTTCGCGTCGACGACCTTGAGGGCCCTGGTCACGAGGTCCATCAGGCGGCCCGTCCCACCACCGGCGACCCACTCGAAGACCGCCTCGAAACACGCGACCAGGATCACCATGGCGGCCACCCGCAGCTCGAAGTCGCTCGGGTCGCGCCCGGTCTTGGCCGCGAAGATGCCGGTCAGGAAGTCACGGCTCCGCTCCATCTCGCCCCAGGCTCGAGCCTTGAGGTCGGGTACCTCCAGCAAGAGGCGGATCCTGGCCAGCAGCAGGTCGCGCTCCTGGTCGATGGCACCGGAGAGCTGGTCCATCGCTCGGAACACCGACTCGCTGAGCGTTTCGCCGGGCGGACCCGACGTGATCAGCGAGGCCAGGATCGGGTCGTAGCGGTCCCAGAAGACGACGTCTTCCTTGCTCGGAAAGTAGTTGAAGAAGGTGCTCGGAGAGATCTCCACGGCGGCGGCGATCTGCTCGATGGTGGTCGCGTCGTAACCCTGCTCGAGGAAGAGGCGGGTGGCCTCCCGCTGGATGGCCTCCCGCGTCCTCAGCTTCTTCCGTTCCCGGAGTCCGAGCTCGGTCACGCCAGCCCCACCGTCTCCAGGGACGCCTCTGCGGTGTCCACTGCGCGCGCCTTGGCGGGCATCAAGACCCCGACCAGCACGGCCAGGGCCACGGACATCACCGCGGTGACCAGCAGCACCTCCGACATCCCGCTCGAATAGGCATCGCGCGCGGCGAGGAGGAGTGGCCCGCCGAGCGCAGGAGGAAGGTGGTGCGCCACCGCGGTAGCGCCCGCCAGACTGTTCCGGGCCGCCCCGCGTGCAACCGCCGGCAGCCCGGCCAGGTGCGGATCGAGCTGAGCCAGGTAGGCGGCGTTGAGGAGGCTGCCCATGATCGCGACCCCGAAGGATGCACCGACGTTCTGAAGCGTCCGGGTGAGGCCGCTGCCCGCGCCCATCTCCGACTCGGGCAGGGAATCGAGGATGGCGACCAAGGAGGGCAGCATCCCCAGGGCGACGCCGAGCCCCATGACCGCCAGCGAAACCGCAACCAGGCCGTATCCGGTGCCGGCGCCGGCGCGCGAAAGGATCACCATCCCGGCCGCGCAGAGCAGGAACCCGGCCGCGATCACGACCCGGGTTGGAACCCGGGCCGCCAGCCGGTCGGTCGCCACGGCGCCCACGATGACGGCGCCGATCAGGGGCAGGAGCCGGATGCCGGTTCCCTGGGCGTCCGTCCCCTCCACCAGCTGCAGGTAGGGCGCGAGCACGAACATCACGCCCGTCATCACGAAGCCGGCGACGGTGAAGGCGGCGGTGGCCCAGCTGAAGCGCGGGATGGTGAAGAAGCGCAGGTTGACCAGGGGCGCGCGCCGGGTCAGCTCCCAGGCGACGAAGCCGGCGAGCAGCACCGCACCGCCGCCGAGCCCGACCAGGACCCGCCCATCGCCCCAGCCATAGGTCGGCTCCTCGATGATCCCGTAAACGAGTCCCGTCACCCCGACCACCTCGAGGACCGCGCCGATCCAGTCCAGCCGCACCGCCCTCGGGTCGCGGCTCTCGGGGACGAAGAGGAAGGCCCCGAGCAGGGCGACGACGACGACCGGTACGTTGATCAGGAAGACCGATCCCCAGTCGAAGTGGGTGAGCAGCCACCCGGCGACCAGGGGGCCGAGCGGCAGCCCGAGAAAGGTGCCGACGCCGGCGATCGCGACCGCCCGCGGGCGCTCCTTCTCGGAGAAGATCGAGGGCAGGATGGCCTGGATCAGAGGCAGGATCACCGCGCCGCTGGCGCCCATCAGCGCGCGCATCACGATTAGGCCGAGCGCCGTCGTCATCTGGCTGGCGATGACCGAGGAGGCACCGAACAGGAGCAGGCCGACGATCAGCATCCGCCGGCGGCCAAGCCGGTCGGCCAGAACGCCCGCCGGCAGCATCAGGCCCGCCAGCGCGAGGGTGTAGGCGGCGGATATCCACTGCAGCTCGCTGGTGGTCGCGCCCAGCTTCGCTGAGAGCGTGGGGAGGGCGGTGATCAGGATCGTGCCGTCGAGGCCGAGCACCAGCCCGCTCAGGACAAGCGCTCCCAAGGCCAGCCAGCGACCGCGTCCTGCCTTGGCGCGGTCGGTCGGGTTTGAGATCACTTCTCCACCTCCTCCAATCTTCTGGTAACACGAAAATTATAGTGACTAGAAAACAGTAATGCAGCCATTTCTCCGCGCCAGTTAGACTCCGGGGCCGATGAGCGCCGCCCAGGGCTTCCTCCTCTTCCTGGTCCTGCTGGGCGGCGTCGCGACGATGCTCAGGCTGGTCTCGCGGACGACCGCGACGGTGCCCTACCCGGTCCTGCTGGCGCTGGGAGGGATCCTGATCGGGCTGGTCCCCGGCCTCACCCTGCCGCCGATCGGATCGGAGCTGATCCTGCTCGTCTTCGTCCCCGGCCTCGTCTTCGAGGCGTCGCTGGGGCTCGATCTCGCGGAGGTCCAGCGCCGGCTGGCGCCGATCGGACTGCTGGCCACCCTGGGCGTTTTCCTGACCGTGCTCGCGATCGGCGCCATGGCCCACTACGGCCTCGGCTTCGCCTGGGCGAGCGGCATGTTGCTGGGGGCGATCGTGGCGGCCACCGACCCGATCGCCGTGGTCAACCTCCTCCGCCAGCTCAAGGGACCGCCCGGGTTGGCGGCCATCCTGGAGGGCGAGAGCCTCTTCAACGACGGCACGGGCGTCGCCGTCTTCGCGGCCGTTTTGGGCACCATCCTGACCGGGCAGCCGACGGTCGGCGACGCCGTCCTTCGGTTCTTCTTCGTGGTCGCCGTGGGGACCACGATCGGAACCGGCGCCGGCGCCCTCGGTGTGCTGCTCGTGCGTCGCGTGCGGGAGGCCGAGCTGGAGATCATGGTGACGCTGGTCGTGGCCTATGGCGCCTACCTCGCCGCGGACCTGGTCGGCGCCTCGGGCGTGGTCGCGGTGGTGGTGGCCGGCATCGCCTTCGCCGGCTACGGCAACCGGACCGGCCGCCTTCAACAGACCCAGCTGCTGGGTTTCTGGAACCTGCTCGCCTTCGTGCTGAACGCGATCCTGTTCCTGCTGGTGGGCGTGGCCCTGCCGACTCACCGGCTGCTCTCGGTCGGGGGCCTGGTGATCGGCGCCTACCTGATCATGTTCGCGGCCCGGGCGGTCCCGGTCTACGGACTGCTCGGCGTCAGTGACCTGCGCGGCCGAGAGATCCCCTGGCGGTGGCGGCACCTGATCTTCTGGGGAGGGCTGCGGGGTGCGCTCTCGGTCGCGCTCGCCCTCTCCGTCACCGGTAGGCCGGGGGTCGACCCGCGCGTCCCGGTGGTCGCCTACGGCATCGTGGTCCTCTCCCTCCTGGTCCAGGGCGGGCTGCTGCTGCCGGTGGCCCGCCTCCTTCGGCTCAGTTCCGCATCGGCACCGGCCTGAGATCCTGAACCATGTCCGGCCACGACCGCTCCTGGTCTCCCAGCGACCGCCCTCCCGCCCAACTCGAGGCGGGTCCGATCGTGCTCCGGCGCTGGCTGACCGCAGACCTCGAGGGCCTGGCCGCCGAGGTCGAACGCAGCCGCGCCCACCTCGCGGAGTGGCAGCCCTGGGCGCTGACCGCGGATCGCGAAGCCCTCGGCGGCTTCCTCGCCTACTCCGAATGGTCATGGAACGCCCGCACCGATTTCGGTTTCGGGCTGCGCGAGGCGGACGGTCGGATCGTGGGCGGCGCAGGGCTCCACGCCCGGATCGGACCGAACGCGCTCGAGATCGGCTACTGGGTCGCGGCCGACCGGATCAATCGCGGTTACGCCACCGCGGCGGCGAGAGCCCTGGCGGCGGCGGGCTTCGAGCTGCCCGGAGTGGAAAGGGTGGAGATTCACTGCGACGAGGCGAACGTGCGCAGCGCGGCCGTCCCTCGTAAGCTCGGTTTCCAGTTGGACCGGGTGGAGGCTGATGAGAAGGAGACGCCGGCCGAGGCCGGCCGCTCGATGATCTGGGTCCTCGCGCGCCCGAGTTGAGAGCAGTCGGGAGGAGGCGTGATGGGCAGGCTGGACGGGAAGGTGGCGGTGATCACCGGCGCCGCGGGCGGGATCGGACGCGAGGCGGCGCTGCTGTTCTCGGCCGAGGGGGCGCAGGTCTGCGTGGCCGACGTCGGGCGGGAGGCGGGCGAGAAGACGGCGGCCGAATGCCGGGAGGCGTTCTACCAGGCAGCCGATGTTTCCAACCCGGAGAGCGTCCAGGCGCTCTACGCGGAGACCGTTCGCCGCTATGGCGGCATGGACATCCTCTACAACAACGCCGGCATCATGCCGCCCGACGACGATTCCATCCTGGCCACCGAGCCGGACGCCTGGGACCGGGTCCAGGCGATCAACGCCAAGGGCGTCTTCCTCTGCTGCAAGTACGGCATCCCGTACCTGCTGAAGCGGGGCGGCGGCTCGGTCATCAACGTCGCCTCCTTCGTCGCCATTCTTGGGGCGGCCACCTCACAGATCGCCTACACCGCGTCAAAGGGCGCCGTGCTCTCGATGAGCCGGGAGCTGGCGGTCCAGTTCGCGCGGCAGGGCGTCCGCGTTAACGCGCTCTGCCCAGGCCCGGTTGAAACGCCGCTGCTGATGCGATTGTTCGAGTCCGACCCGGCGGCCTACGAGCGGCGGCGGGTGCACCTGCCGATGGGCCGGCTGGCCAAGGCTCGAGAGATCGCCAACGCGGCGCTCTTCCTGGCCTCGGACGAATCGAGCTACGTCAACGGGGCGACCTTCCTGGTAGACGGGGGCCTGACAGCGGCCTACGTAACGCCCGAATAGCGCTCTGATACCGGCCGTTGCCGGCAATGACGCCCTTTGCAGGGCCGTATTAGGCGTCGTTGCCGGCAGTGGGCGATCTAGTGGAGCCGGTCGGTTTCGTCCTCCAGCTCCTCGGGTGGCTCGTCCACCACCTCCGGGTCCTCATCTGACGCCGAGTAGCGGTCCTTGAGCCGCAGGTCCGGGCCGCCCGTCTCGGAGTCCCCGACGTCCTCGTCGCTGTCCTCCTCCACCAGCTCGCCGGCCTGCCGCGCCTCGGCCAGCAGGTTGTTGTAGACCCGCTCCGCCTCCTCCAGGTCCGGGTACTGGAAGAACTCTGTCCCCTCGGGAATCTCGGCTCCCTCGGTGTCGTCCACCCCGTGCTGGAGGACGTAGCCGCGGCCGGTCTCGGGATCGTGGATCAGGGTCAGGTAGCGCTCGCCGGTCAGCTCGGCGCGGCGCTCGGCCTCCCCGCTGTTTTCGATCGTCAGCAGCCGATCGAGGATCTGCTCCTCGCTCAGGTCACGCATGAAGGGCGGCCTAGCCGATCTCGAGGCGGCGCGCGCCCAGCCGGCGGCTGGCGAGGGTCGAGATGACGCCCCCCGCGACCAGCACGGCAGCCACGATCCACATCAGGGGCTCAGGCAGGCTCAGCCTGAGCAGCGCGTCCAGCGAATAGGGCCCCGGTCCGGTGATCGACAGCACGAGCATGGTGACGAGGATCGAAAGCGGGAACTCATAGCCGCCTTTCGAGCTGAAGAAGCCCTTCGAGAGGTGGACCGTCACGATCGCCACAGCCATCGCGCCGATCACGACCAGCGGCCCGACCGGGCTCAGGAAGCCGAGGGCCACGAGCAGCCCACCCCCGAACTCGCTCAGGCCGGCGAGCAGCGCGAAGGGGCCAGAGGGACGGATCCCCAGCTTCTCGAGCATGCCCGCGAAGCCCTGGAGGCGTGACCCGCCGAACCAGCCGAACAGCTTCTGGGAACCGTGGGCGGCGACCGTCAGACCGAAAACGACGCGGAGCAGAAGCAATCCAAATGACAGTGCGGGTGCCATGTTTCCAGTATGCCCGGACGGCGGTTCGCAAAGTTCGCCCGAAAGTTCGACGTTTTGGTTTGGCGAATGGCGGTAATTTTGTAATCATGGAAAACGCAGACGCTTCGACGATCGCGGGTTGGTTTGCCGGAAGGCTCCCGGACGGCTGGTTCACGGGGGCGCCAGAGGTCACCATCGAAGGTGACCAGATCGTGGTTGTTGGGACCGTGCCGGAGGTCGAGCTGCCGTCCGGCGCCTCGGCCGACGCCAAGGCTGCCGCGGCCAAGGGCCGCATCCAGCGCTTCCGCGAGTACACGCGACGGGAGCGGATCTGGATCGCGCGCGAGGCCGAGGGTCTCTTCAAGAAGAACGTGACCTGGGGCGCCAAGAGCGGCGACACCCGCGTCACCTTCACCCCGGGCGGGTCCGGCCGCGGGGACGGCGAGAAGACCAAGGAAGGCGCCTCGGTCACCATCGGCCGTTGGGGCAGGCGCAGGCGCGGGCCCGGCTCGCGGCGCTGGGGCTTCCCTGGCGGCGTTCGCTACTTCTAACTGGAGGAATTCATTTCAAGGTGGCTGTCCTAGATCTTTTCGCGCAGCCGGACGCCGGCGACCTTGACGAGCTCGACGCTTATTCGCGCACGGTCAGCGGGGTCGCCGAACGCCTGATCCCGTCGGTTGCCAGCCTTCGGGTGGGCCGGTCGGAGGGCCGGCGCCAGGAAGGCAGCGGCTCGGGCGTGGCAATCTCGGCCGACGGCTTCCTGGTCACCTCCGCCCACGTCGTGGCCGGCAGCAGCCGTGGCTCCGCCTCCTTCTCCGACGGGTCCGACTACGAGCTGGAGCCGGTGGGCTCCGACCCGCTCTCCGACCTGGCTGTGGTCCGCGCCAAGTCGGGCGCCCTCGTCCCGGCCGTCATCGGCGACGCGGACGGCCTCCGCGTGGGGCAGCTGGTGATCGCCGTCGGCAACCCGATGGGCTATTCCGGCTCGGTCACCGCTGGCGTGGTCAGCGCCCTCGGGCGCAGCCTGCCCACCCGTGACGGCAACACCCAGCGGATCGTCGACAACGTGATTCAGACCGACGCGGCGCTGAACCCGGGCAACTCCGGGGGCGCGCTCGCCGACAACCGCGCCCAATTGGTCGGCATCAACACCGCCGTCGCCGGCTTCGGCCTGGGACTGGCGGTCCCCATCAACGCCACCACCAAGCTGATCCTCGGGGCGCTGATCAAGGACGGCCGCGTGCGCCGGGGCTACCTCGGCATCGCCGGCGGCACCAAGCCGCTGCCCGGTCCGCTCGCCGAGCGGATGCAGCGCAAAGAGGCGATCGAGGTCTTGGAGGTGCTCGCGGAGAGCCCGGCGGCCAAGGCCGGCCTGCGAGCGGGCGACCTGATCGTGGCGGTCGACATGGCGCCGGTGGCGCGGGCCGGCGACCTGCAGCGGCTGATGGTCGGTGCGGCGATCGGCCGCCCGGTCGAGATCACGGTGCTCCGGAACCACCGCTCGCTGACCGTCAAAGCGGTGCTCAACGAGCTGACTTAGGCAGGGCCTCAGGGGTCGGTCGTTGTAGGCTCAGGGAGCCGCATGACCGACCCCGAGGACGTCTACCGCCGCACCACGCCCGGTTCGCGGGCGCTGCACGAGAGAGCGGAGCGGGCGATGCCGGGCGGCACCACCCGCACCACCACCTATTTCGATCCCTACCCGCTCTACCTCGATCGTGGCGAGGGCTGCCGGATCTGGGACGTCGACGGCACCGAGCGCCTTGACATGCTCGGCAACTACACGGCCCTGATCCTGGGCCACGCCCACCCCAAGGTCGTCGAGGCGATCCACCGGCAGGCCGAGCGCGGCACCGCCTTCGCTGCCGCCAATCCCATCGAGGTGGAGCTGGCCGAGCTGCTTTGCGAGCGCGTGCCGAGCCTGGACCTGGTCCGCTTCTGCAACTCTGGGACCGAGGCGACCATGTTCGCGATGCGGCTGGCCCGGGCTTTCACCGGCCGCCCCAAGATCGCCCGCATCGAAGGCGGCTACCACGGCACCCATGACCAGGCCGAGGTCAGCACCCACCCGGACCCGGCCGCTGCCGGCCCGCCCGATCGGCCGACCGCGCAGCCCGACTCCATCGGCACGCCGAGCTGGGCCCTGGAGCAGACGGTGGTGCTTCCCTTCAACGACGCGGACGCCGCCGAGCGGATCCTGCGCGAGGAGGGGGACGGCGTGGCGGCGGTGATCCTGGAGCCGATCATCGGCGCCGGCGGCGTGATCGCCGCCACGCCCGAGTTCCTCTCCCGGCTTCGGGAGCTGACCCGCGAGCTGGGGATGCTGCTGATCTTCGACGAGGTCATCTCGCTGCGCGTCGCTCCGGGCGGCGCCCAACAGCTCTATGGGGTCACCCCCGACCTGACGACGATGGGCAAGATCATCGGAGGAGGCCTGCCGGTCGCGGCCTTCGGCGGGCGGGCCGACGTCATGGAGCTACTCGACCCCCGCCGAGAGCCCAGCCTGGCCCAGGGCGGCACTTACAACGGCAACCCGCTCGGGATGGCCGCGGGCCTGGCGGCGATGAAGGAGCTGACACCGGACGTCTACGCGGACCTGGACCGGAAGGGCGCGCGCGTGAAGGACCAGCTGACCGAGGTCTTCGCCACGCATGGCGTGGCGGCGCAGGTGAACGGGGTGGCCTCCCTCTTCGCCATCCATTTCACCGACCGGCCGGTGGTCGACTACCGAACCAAGGCGACCTCCGACGCGCGTATGACGCGCGACTTCTTCCTGGGCCTGGTGAACCACGGGATCCTGGTGGCGCCGCGGGCGATGGGCGCCCTCTCGACCCCGATGGGCGAGGAGGAGATCCAGCGCTTCGTCGATGCCGTGGACGAGGTCGTGGCCGAGCAGCTGCCGCGGTGGAAGGCCAGGGGGGTAGGCCGCGCGGAGGCTCTGCCGAGCACGGCCGGCAGGGGGGACGTCCCCCCTTGGAAAGAAGGCTGAAGACCTTCGCGCACGAGGAGGTCCTGACCTCCTGCGACGCCTGCGGCGGCATCGAGCTTCACACGGTGGACGCGCGCGCACACGTGATGGAGTGCGGCGGCTGCGGCTACCGGTTCGTGAACCCCCGGCCCACCCAGGCCGCGATCGCGGCCGCCTACTCGGACCCGCATGCCTACGACCACTGGTTGCGCGAGGAGGAGGGGAGAGCCCGGATGTGGCGCAAGCGTCTCGACCTGGTCGAGAGGCTCAACCCCGGGAACCGGGGCCGGCTCCTCGACGTCGGCGCCGGCATCGGCACTTTCCTCGCGCTCGCCCGGGACCGAGGCTGGGAGGTGGCGGGGACCGAGCTCTCGGAGAGCGCGATCCGGCTGGCGCGTGAGCGCCACCACCTGGAGCTGATCGCCGCCCAGCTGGAAGACGCCCGGCTCTCGGAAGGCGCCTTCCGGGTGGTGACGCTCTGGCACGTGCTCGAGCATGTGCCCTCGCCCTCCGCGGTCCTGAGAACGGCCAGGCGGCTGCTGGCGCCGGACGGGCTGGTGGTGGTCGCGGTGCCCAACGACGCCCGGGCGATGGTGGCGCCACGGCGCCTGAAGCGGCTGCTGACCCGGACCGCGTACGAGCGCTACTCGCCGGTCGTGCCGGGCGAGGAGGTCCACCTGAGCCACTTCCGCCCGGAGGTCTTGAAGCGCCTGCTCCGGCGCGCCGGCTTCGACCCGGGGCGCGTCACCGTCGACGACCAGTACCCGCGCCCGTCGGCGTGGACCTCGACCAGGGTTGCCCTGACCCGCGCCCTGGCCTGGACCGGCCTGAACCTGGGCAACAGCCTGTTGGTCTCCGCCCGCCGCACCTAGCAGAAACCTTCTATTCGGCAGTGGCCGGATTGCTAAAGTGATATTATCTATATCAGATTAGCGACCAGTCATATGGCCCTAATCAACTGGAAACAAGGAGGTAAACACCTTTGTCCTGGCTTCTGATCCTTCTGATCATCCTGCTGCTGGCCGTGGCCATCGGCGGCGGTGGTTACACGTACCGGCGCTACTACGGACCGCCGGCTGCCGGCGGGACGGTGGTCGAGGAGAACGGAGGCGGCGGTGGCGGAGCGGCCGCGGTCGCGGTGCTGCTGATCGCCATCCTGGTCATCCTCTTCCTGATCTTCGGCGGCTTCACCTTCCTGCACCTGTTCGGCGGCCCGACCAACGTCAACGTAACGACCCACTCCTGACGTCTTGTCTGCCGAGCTTGGCGGCCGGGTCATCCCCGGCCGCTACTCTTTGGAGGCGGTCGGAGCCCTGGAGGCGGCGGCCGGAGCCGTGGGCCTGGGCCTGCTGGTCGTGGCCTCGCGGCTGCCCTTCCGCACCCGCTACCTGGCCAATTGGGACGCCGCCCAGTTCGCGCTCGGCATCCGCCACTTCGACCTCGCCCACCACCAGCCGCACCCGCCCGGGTACCTCGGGTACATCGCCGCGGGCCGGCTCCTCTTGCGCGTCTTCGGCGACCCCAACTCGGCGCTGGTCGCGCTGAGCATCGGCGGGGAGGCGCTCGGCGTCGCCGTCGGCTTTCTCTTCGCGCGAGCGCTCTTCGGTCGCTTCGCGGGCTGGGTCAGCGGCCTGGCCCTGGCGGCGGCGCCGCTCTACTGGTACTACGGCGAGGTCGCCAACACCTACGCCCTGGAGCCGCTGCTGGCGATGCTGGTGGCCTGGCCCTGCTGGAGGCTCTGGACCGGCGAGGCCCGCTTCGCCTACCCGGCCGCCGTCGCCCTGGGCCTCGGCGGTGCCCTGCGGCCGAGCACCATGGTCCTGCTCACCCCGCTCTTCCTGCTCTCGCTGCGGCGATCCGCCGCGCAGCCGCTGGTTCTGCGGAGCCTGGGGATCTATGCCGCGGCGGTGGCCGTCTGGGCGCTCCCGCTACTGGTCCTGGCCGGCGGCCCGATCCGCTTCCTCCAGGTGTCGCTGCAGCTGGGCGACTCGGTCACCGGCGGCACCGCCTTCTGGAACGACGCCCGCAATCCCCTGA
>Ga0209577_10005003_pt1 | contig 12408 bp, 8 predicted proteins | sample GraSoiAngelo_109_FD_185874 | JGI IMG/M metagenome (GOLD analysis project Ga0209577, IMG submission 185874) | Grasslands soil microbial communities from the Angelo Coastal Reserve, California, USA - 14_0903_12_20cm (SPAdes) (version 2) | ecosystem: Environmental > Terrestrial > Soil > Grasslands ... | reverse complement strand
GACCCGGGTTGGGTCGGCCAGCAGCCGCAACAAATTAATGGTTGACGCCATAAGAGTAGGCAACGATATATCGACGCATCATGATTGGTCAATATGTCTTTGAACTTCGTTACATCGTTGAAGCGTTAAATCGCTACAACGTTGGGAACGTGTCCGGCGACTGACCGTTTTAACGTTTCAACCTTTCAACGCTTTAACGTTCTTCAACCATGTCTCGCAGTTACATCTTTTCATCCGAATCCGTTGGTGAAGGTCACCCCGACAAAGTTTGCGACACAATCTCCGACGCGGTGCTCGATGCGTGCCTGGCGCAAGATCCGCACAGCCGAGTCGCGTGCGAGACTTACGCCAAGAGCAACATCGTGATCGTCGGCGGCGAAATCACCACGAAAGCGAAACTCGATTATCTCCAGATCGTGCGCGATACCGTGCGCGAGATCGGTTACGTCCATGACGACGATATTTTTCACGCCGACAGAATTTTTGTAAGCAGCATGATTACCGAGCAATCGCCTGACATTGCTCAAGGCGTGGATGCCCGTGCCGCCGAAGGCAAGGAAACCGCCGAGCAGGGTGCAGGGGATCAGGGGTTGATGTTCGGCTACGCGTGCGATGAAACGCCGGAGTTGATGCCGGCGCCAATCATGTTTGCGCACCGACTCGGGCGCGAACTCACTCGAATTCGAAAGAATGGCAAAGTGCGCTGGCTCAGGCCGGACGCGAAGTCGCAAGTCTCGGTGATTTACGAGGATCGCAAACCCATCGGGATTTCTTGCGTCGTCGTTTCCACGCAGCATACCGGCGATGTGAAACATTCAGAGATCCGCAGCTTCGTGATTGAAGAAGTAATCAAGAAGGTTTTGCCCGCGGACATGTTGAGCGCCGACACAAAGTTTTTGGTCAATCCGACCGGCAATTTCAAGATTGGCGGGCCGCAGGGCGACACTGGCCTGACAGGGCGCAAGATCATTGTCGATTCCTACGGCGGAATGGGACGCCACGGCGGCGGCGCTTTTTCCGGAAAGGACCCCAGCAAAGTCGATCGCAGCGCGGCTTACATGGGCCGATGGGTGGCCAAGAACGTGGTGGCAGCCGGCCTGGCAAAAAAGTGTGAAGTGCAATTCGCCTACGCCATCGGTCATCCCAAACCGCTTAGCGTCCACATCGACACGTTCAGCACAAACACCGTCGACGAAGAAGCGATCGAGCGCGCGGTGTTGGCCACATTCAGCTTCACGCCGGCCGACATCATTCGGCAGCTCGATCTGCTTCGCCCGATTTACTCAAAAACAACGAACTATGGCCACTTCGGCAAAGTCGATGACCCAGACATCACGTGGGAGAAGCCGGACAAAGCCAACGAATTAAAGAAAGCCGCAAGATAAATTATGGAACAATCGATACTCGAGCGTACAAAAGCCGACTACAAGGTCGCAGACATTTCATTGGCTGATTTCGGAAGGAAAGAAATTTCCATCGCAGAGAAGGAGATGCCGGGTCTAATGGCAATCCGCGAAAAATATGCCCCGCAGAAACCGCTCGCAGGCGTGCGCATCACTGGGTCATTACACATGACGATCCAGACCGCAGTTTTGATTGAAACACTGACCGACCTTGGCGCAAGCGTGCGCTGGGCGAGCTGCAATATTTTCTCAACCCAAGATCACGCTGCCGCGGCGATCGCCAAGGACGGTATCTCCGTGTTCGCATGGAAAGGTGAATCGCTGGAAGATTACTGGCGCTGCACCTATCGGGCGATTTCACATCTGGAGGGCAAAGGCCCACAACTGGTGGTCGATGACGGTGGGGACGCCACTTTGCTCATTCACAAGGGCTACGAGCTCGAAGAAGGAAGCGATTGGGCAAAGACAAAATCGGAGAACAGGGAAGAACAGGTCATCAAGGATTTGCTGCTCGAGATTCATCGTGAGAATCCCTATCGATGGCACGAAATCGTCAAGGATTGGCGTGGCGTTTCCGAAGAGACCACGACCGGTGTGCACCGGCTGTACAAGATGCATCAGGAAAACCGACTTTTGGTTCCTGCAATCAACGTGAACGATTCCGTCACCAAATCGAAGTTCGATAATCTCTATGGCTGCCGGCACTCGTTGGTCGATGGATTGAATCGCGCGATGGACGTGATGCTCGCCGGGAAGGTCGCCGTGGTTTGCGGTTATGGCGATGTCGGCAAAGGGTGCGCGCAATCGTTGCGCGGCCAGGGCGCGCGCGTCGTCATCACTGAGGTTGATCCAATCAACGCGTTACAAGCGGCGATGGAAGGCTATGAAGTGACGACGATCGAAGATACGTTCGGTCGCGGTGAGGTTTATATCACTGCGAGCGGCAATATTGACGTAATCACACTCGATCACATGCAGCGGATGAAAGATCAGGCGATTGTCGCCAATATCGGCCATTTCGATAATGAGATTCAGGTCGATGCGCTCAACGCAGCCAAGGGCGTGAAGAAGACCAACATCAAGCCGCAGGTGGACAAGTACACGTTCCCGGATGGCCACGAGATCTTCCTTCTTGCTGAAGGCCGGTTGGTAAATCTCGGATGCGCTACAGGCCACCCGAGCTTCGTCATGTCGAATTCATTCTCCAACCAGGTTCTGGCCCAGCTCGATCTCTGGAAAAATCGCGATACCTACAAAGTTGGGGTTTACATTCTGCCGAAGAAACTCGACGAAGAAGTTGCGCGCCTGCACTTGCAAAAGATCGGTGTGAAGCTCACCAGGCTTTCTGAAAGGCAGGCCGACTACCTAGGCGTTCCAGTCGACGGTCCGTTCAAATCAGAGAATTATCGCTATTGATTCGGCGTCTTGAGCGATTTGGGCAAGTGCGCGAATTGCGCGGGCTTTCTCAAGTCCGTGAGAGTTCATCTCGCTAATTCCGCGCCCGTAACTTCAACGTAGCTGCACTGTGATTGTGCGCCACGTCGCCATTTTCCCAAAATGTGAATACGCTGGTTTTTGTTTGCAGCGTCGGTAAGGATTTCCGTGTCACGTCTTGGTGCTGCCAGTGAAACCGTTGATCGGCTGCCGTGAAAGGAACATGATTTGGGATGTGCACGGTTCACCGGCATACAGCGAAACCCGCCCGACTTGATCGAAACGCAAACCGACCGCAGCCGCCTTGACCTGCGCCGTCGGCTTCTTTATCTGGGCGCAACCTGCCATTCCGGTCAAAACGGTCACCACAACGACCACATCTAATAAGAACTTTTTCATCCCAAGCGCTTCGTACTGAGCACCGCGATTTTTCGCGCCAGATAAGCCGAGAAATATCCTGCATAACGTCTTTGCAATTCCGGGCGCTGCCAGTCTTTCCCAGTCACAATTTTCCGGCAATTGGGCGCGCCGCATTTACATTCAAGGGAGTAATTATCGTCGTCCGTCGTCGCCCAATCATGCGTGAGTTCTTCGCCCGCGCGGATGTCCCGCATCGCCACGAAGGTGATTTCGCCGCGCACCCCGAGATTAGGATCACACGAGTGATTCGAATACAACATCGATACGTCGCGTTCCTCATCGGTTACCGGCGCGATGAATAAATCGTCGTCGATCTGAATCTCCACCGGTCCAAGCCGTGGCGTGATCTTTTCGCGCAAAGTTTTTCGATCGACAATTCGGCCCCCTTTTACCGCCGCGATTTCGTCCTTGGTGATATCGGTAATCGCAAATAAACCGAGTCCGTGGATTTTACTCCCCGGACTTCGGTTTTCGGCGAGAGATAGGAAATTCGCATCACTAGCGACAGATTAGTTGTGGAGCCGCTTCTGCCAAGCGCCTCCATCTGGTTCGGCGGTTGACACGACCGCCGCTACAACGTTGCGTTCAGGCTCCGCTTCCGATGAAAGCACGCCCGGCCGCCATCATTTTCATTCTCGTCACGGTAACCCTCGACATCTTGGCGATGGGTTTGATCATTCCCGTTTTGCCCAAGCTGATTCTTGATTTTCTTGGCGGCGAAATGACCGATGCGGCAAAATGGACTGCCCGGTTCGCAGTGGTCTTCGCGCTGATGCAGTTTTTCTGTTCACCCTGGCTCGGAGTCTTGTCCGATCGATTTGGAAGGCGCCCAATCATCCTGCTCTCGAATCTCGGTCTCGGACTGGATTACATCGTGATGGCGATGGCGCCCACGCTGAACTGGCTTTTTCTCGGTCGAATTATTTCCGGAATCACGACTTCAAGCATTCCAACTGCGATGGCTTACATCGCCGACGTCACCCCGAAAGAAAAGCGAGCCGGAGCATTTGGCATGATCGGCGTGGCATTCGGGATCGGATTCACGTTCGGGCCAGCAATTGGTGGATTGGCAGGCGATTTCAGCCCGCGTCTCGCGTTTTGGATTGCAGCCGTTCTCAGCCTAACGAATTGGCTTTGGGGTTACTTCTTCGTTCCAGAGTCGTTGCCGCAAAATCAGCGAAAAGAATTCGAGCTGCGACGAGCGAACCCGCTCGGCTCGCTTACGCTACTACGCTCTCATCACGAACTTTGGAGGCTGACCACGATTCAATTTCTGGCGTATCTCGCGCACAATGTGTTTAGCGTCTGGGCCCTTTACGCGATTTATCGCTATAGCTGGAGTCAGGGAATGATCGGACTGTCGCTGATGGTCGTCGGAATCGTTACCGCCGCTATTTCCGGCGGACTGACCGGCATAATGGTGAAACGTTTCGGCGAAAAACGGACTCTTTATATAGGCCAGTTTTTTGGATCGAGCGGAATGTTTATCGCCGGCCTGGCCAAAACAGGCGCGTGGCTGCTGGCTTCGATCCCAATCATTTCACTTTGGAATATTTCCATGCCAGCCGCACAAAGCATGATGACTCATCGCGTCAGCGAGCGCGAACAAGGCGAATTGCAAGGCGCGCTCCAGAGCATGCGTTCGATCACGTTCATTATTGGCCCATGGTTGTTTCTTCGGATTTTTGGATGGTTCATCGATCCGAAAAATAGAATTCACCTTCCTGGCGCACCGTATTACCTCGCAGGCGCTCTTCTTTTTACCGCGATGTTGATGTCGACACGCATCAAGCAAGAACCAGTCGAGTCAGAAATGGGCATGCCGCAGAACGTCCCATTAACGCCACCGGAAGTCACCGCGACCGGCGCTGCGCCGATTAACGAAGCGAAAGAAAACATTTGAGCCTTTGAGTCGCGTCGGCGATTGAGTTGGTGTGAAAGGGATCGCGCGTTGGCCGATCATTGCGATTACGATCTGTTCCTGGATCGCGATCTCGAATCATTGTGCGTTCGCCGCATTGGCAACAAAGACAGGCTCGCTACAAATCGGGTGCCCGTTTCATTCCAAGCCTGCCAAACAAGAAAAGCAGTCGACTCAAGCCCAGTGCTGCAGGATCCTGCGCGCTGTTGCCTCGGTCGCGACAAAGAACTGGGCTCGCGACGATGCGAAATTCTCCGACGCCTATGGTTACTATCATGAGCGCGTTCTCATCACTGCGTATTCATACACAATGCTGGCGCCTCTGTTTCTCGACACGGGCCCGCCCGATGCGCATTCGTTCGCTGAATTGATTTTACAGCAGAGCCTTCTCGCTCACGCTCCGCCATCACTAGCCTAAGCCCGTAAAGCTTTCGGGTTCGCCAATCTTCCGCCGTAGCGGCAGGCGTGCCGCCTGTACTTGCGCAGACTACCGCAGCCGGCACGGCCGCCACTACAGAAGAGGTACAACTCAATATGCAGAAACAGATTCTTATTCTCATCAGCGCGATGACAGTCGCGCTTAGCGCCAGCGCACAGGTAGGGGCGATTGACCCGAATCGCCCGCCCAGCGAGCACGATCATGAGAAGAAACAAAAATACACCTGCCCGATGCATCCCGACGTTGTGATGGATCGTCCCGGCAACTGTCCAAAATGCGGGATGAAACTCGTGCCGGTGGAAGAAAAGAAAAAACGCCAAACGCCCAACGTCCAACACTCAAGGCCCAATCATTCGCAACACGCGCAGCATCAGTCGCATCAAATGCACGATGCAAGCGGAATGACGATGCCCCACTACGATCATGGCGCCCACGATACCCAGCCGCCTTCGCACGAAGGTCACGAGATGCAGATGGAAATGCATTCGTCCATCGACCTTGCCGATCCGATGAGCCGCGAAGCTTCCGGCACCAGTTGGTTGCCAGATTCATCCCCAATGTACGGCAAAATGTTCATGTTCGGTGACGACATGCTGATGTTACATGGCGCGATTTTTCCGCGTTACACAAACGTGAGCACAAGACGCGGCGATGACCGCATCGATGCGCCCAACTGGATCATGGGAATGTATTCACATCCGCTCGGCGACAGCACGCAGATCGGCGGGCGCCTGATGATGAGCCTGGATCCTCTGACCGAAGGCGGACGCGGTTATCCGCTCCTGTTTCAAACCGGCGAATCCTGGAACGATCAGCCGTTGCACGATCGCCAGCATCCGCATGATCTCTTCGACGAACTCTCACTGAGCTTGTCACAAAAGTTCGATCACGATTTTAGCGCGTATCTCTATTTCGGCTATCCCGGCGAGCCAGCGCTAGGCCCGCCGACGTTTATGCATCGCCCATCGGCAATGGATGATCCCGACGCGCCAATTGGGCACCACTGGCAGGATTCGACCCACACCACGTTCGGCGTGGCCACGGCTGGCCTCGTTTGGCGAAACATCAAGTTAGAAGGCAGCATTTTCACCGGGCGCGAACCGGATGAAAATCGTTACGACTTCGATCGGCCGCGGTTCGATTCTTACAGCGGCCGGCTTTCCTGGAATCCTACTCAAAATCTCGCGCTCCAAGGTTCGTTCGGCTACATCAAGAGTCCCGAAGAGCTTCATCCCGAAACCAAAATCCATCGCACGACCGCCTCGGCGATTTACAATCTGCCGCTCGGCCACGATACCAACTGGTCGAACTCGTTTGTGTGGGGCCAGAACAACGCCACTGACGAAGGCAAAACGCAATCGTTCCTGATCGAATCAAATTACCAGCGTGGCCGCGACACCGTTTACTTTCGCTGGGAACGCGTGCAAAAATCCGGACACGAACTTGTCCTCAAGCCTTTCGATGAATCCGAAATTTTTCCAGTGAGCGGATACTCGTTCGGTTACGTCCGCGACTTATCACACGGCAAGGGCATCGACGTCGGTCTCGGCACCCAATTCACCATCAACGACCGTCCCGACAGCCTTGATCGTTACTACGGCGACGATCTCGGTTACGCCTTTCAATTCTTTCTTCGCATCCGTCCATCATCGCATAGTCACGGCGGCCACGATCACGCGGAGCGCGTCGCCGGAATGACAAAGTAGGAATTGTCATCGTGAGCGGAGCGCAGCGCAGTCGAAGGATCACGCAGAAGTAGCGGACCGTTATGCCGTCTTGCCGAGGTAGCGCTTCCCCATCAACAGGATCAAGCGCTACGCTCGGCGACGGTTTGGCAGAGGCCTGCCAACGCTCACCGTCCTCTTACGACGATGGTGCCAGTGATGGTACCGCTGCTCTCGCCTGTCGCAAGGTTCACGCATCGGTCCTCGGTGTACCTGCCTCTAGCACCAGCGAACCGACCCGTTCCGCCGATAATGGTAGCGGTTCCCACAATGTGAAGATCGCCGTTGGCGCATGAACCAAGGTTATTTCCAAGGCCGCACGCTAAAATGCTGTCACCGTTGGCGGCGTCTCCCACTATCAAACGAATTCCCGCGATGTCCCCGGGTGGCGTACCCAGGAAAGCGAAGGCCACTGGAACCGATAAAAACTCTGTGAATGGACCAAGCTCCGTGTCGGTTGAGGTTTGGCTCCCATTGACATAAAACCCTTCCGCTGGATCGGGAAAAGGTGTGTCACTTTCGCTCCCTGCGATAGTACCATTAATTCGTATCACTCCCGCTTCCACCGCGGAGCTGGCGAGCGCCACGGTCAGGAGTATTGTTGTCATTAGGCTGATTCTTTTAATCTCTTTTTTCATAAACTAATTTTCTTTCTTGTCTTGGCCTTCCGTGATTCCTCGTCGTGAGAAACTCATTTCCGGCCGTTCACTCGAGTACTCCGTAGGATTTGGTCTTTCGTTACGCAGAAAAATGGAGAGGTCGCAATGCTGTAGAGGCAGCCGTGTCGGCTGCGACAGCGAGAGTTATGCCAAAAAAGCAGGCGGCACGCCTGCCACTACAGTTGGATTACTTCGGCGCGAGAGAAGCCACGATTTTTTCGAAGCACGGCTCGCCACGCAGCGGGTCCCACAATGACAGCAGTTTTAAGTCGCCATAGGTAACAACAGACCCGCTACCGGGGTAACGAACGGCAGCGGCAAGCTGTTCGCAGGCGAGATCCTTTTCACCGACCCACGCAGCACTCATCGCAAAATATGCGATCATGTGGAGACCATTGAGTGAGTCCTTTTCCACGGGAAGCAGCTCGAGCGCGCGTCGCCCTTCGCGCAAGGCCTCCTCCTTCCGGCCGAGGGCGGCATCGATTACTCCGAGCTCGCACCATGCCGGGCCGTAATCTCGTTGATCTTGGATGGTCTTCTCCTGCTCCGCGCGCGCAGCAGTAAAAGCCAATTGCGCGCGCTGCTCGTCGTTTGTCATGCGCGCGATAACGCCTTCGAAAAAAGCGCGCGGGAACTGAACCGCATCCAGACCAAACGAATTTTCGTTGGACGCGAGCAAGGCGTCTTTAGCAGCAGCGGGATCCCGTTCGGCCAGTGCGCAAGTCAGCCAAAAAGGGACGATCTTCGGAATGGCAGCCGGATTCGCCGCCCGGATCTCATCGATCAATTGATGCAACGGTCTGGTATCAGCTTTCCAATTCAGTTCCACGCCTGCGCGCCATCCTTTTGCCTCAACATAATTTGGCTCCATAGCCAACATGCGGTCTAACATCGATTTTTGCTCAGCATAACGCCTCAGGGCTGCGTAACTATCTCCGATGTTGTCGAGCGTGTTGACGTTGCGCGGGTCGAGCTCAAGTGCCCGCTCGAAGCTTCTTATGGACTCTTTCCAGCGCCCTTGACGCCTTTGGATGAAACCCGTTATTCGGAATATCCGCGGATGATTGGGCAGCGTCTGGCGAGCAACTTCCAGTTCAGCCAGAGCGCCCTCATAATCGAGGTATCCATTATAAAGATGCTGGGCCCGCGCCAGGTGTGCCTCGCCGGCATTTGGACGGATGCGGAACGCCTCCTGAATGGCCGCTTCTGCTGACGCCAACCGCGCAGGAGTATGGCCGATGTTAAAGAAGTAAAGCTGGTCATGAGCCAAGGCGAGCGCGCAATAGGCGTCGAAAAACGACGGATCGCGCGCCACAGCCTCGTTCAGCAGATCGATAGCCTGCTGTCCCGAAGCAGCGGTACCGCCACGGAATGTTGGTGTTAAACTAATGGCGCGCGAATAGAGCTCGAAAGCGACGAGATCGCCCGTCGGTTTGCGTTCAATCGCCAGTTTCTCAGCAGGTGTGATTTTGGCGTGGAGTTCGCCGGCAATTTTCTGCGCGATCTCGCTCTGAATTGCGAAAAGATCATTCAAATCGCGGTCGTATTGCTCTACCCACAGGTGAGTGTCAGTGTGCGTGTCGATCAACTGAGCATTCATGTGAAACCGTGTCCCGATCCTACGGACGCTGCCTTCCAGAAGATGCGATACGCGCAAATCATTTCCGATCTGTCGCACATTTCGTTTCTCGCGATATTCCATCACACTGCTCCGGCTGATCACTTTCAGATCGGCGATCCTCGCCAGCTTGGTCAGAATGTCGTCCTGGACGCCGTCGACGAAGGCGGTGGCGTCTTCTCTTTGCTCGCTGAGATTTTCAAACGGGAGAACGGCGATTCCAGTGGTTAACGGTTGCCTGATTAATTCGCTCTTCGAAACGATCCAGCTAGCAGCTGCCGCCAAGGCCATCAGCGACGCTGCAAGAAGCGCGCTGGTTGGATTGCGCCGCACCCATTTCTTTCCTCGCGCAAAAACTCCAGTATGCCGCGCGATGATCGGTTCATGCCTTAACCAACGTTCGAGATCTTCAGCTAGCGCGAGAGCGGACGTGTACCGGCGCTTTGGATCTTTCTCGAGACACTTGAGACAAATCGTTGAGAGATCGCGATCTATTTTTGGATTTAAGAGGCGCGGTTTTTTCGGCTCGGTGTCCAACAGTAACTTGATCGTTTCATAAGTTGCTCCACCGGCAAACGGCGGCTGACCTGTTAGCAGTTGGTAAAGCACTGCGCCGATTCCATAGACATCTGTGACGCTGCTGACAGCCGCGTTGTTTCCGACCGCCTGTTCTGGCGCCATGTAACTGGGCGTGCCCAAAACGTCCAACGTGTGCGTGACACTGCTTTCAGATTCAACCAAACGGGCGAGACCGAAATCGGTCAGATGCGGTTCGCCCTTTACATCGAGCAGAATGTTTCCCGGCTTAATGTCTCGATGCAGAATTCCATGTTCGTGCGCGTAATGCACCGTGCGCGCGACCTTCGCGATTAATTCCACCGCGCGCCGGATCGGCATCGGCTCGCGTGCGCCAGAGGACGAATCCGCCGTGGCGGACCTGGCCACTTCATCGAGTTGTCCGCCTTCGACGAACTTCATGCTGAAGTAGCAGGAGCCATCACGCTCGCCAACTTCGTGGATTGGAACGATACCGGGATGCTCTAACCTAGCTGCGGCTTCGGCTTCGAGGCGAAAGCGCTTCAAGTGCGCTTTGCTCGCCCATTGACCCAGGCTGATGACCTTTAGTGCAACGATGCGGTTGAGACTTTTCTGCCGCGCACGAAACACCACGCCCTGACCGCCACGACCTATTTCTTCCAGTAACTCGTAGTCGCCCAACTCTCCGAGCAACTCAGCGGCGCTCGAGGATTTCTTGTTGTTAGGCACTCCATTCTCATCAGCAGCTGAAGGTGTGTCCGAGCGGCCGGGGTCGACGCACCCGGCTACAGCCGCGTCCGGGAAATTGCCAAGCGCACTTTTCAGCACACACCTGGAGCAAAGCCCTTCCGGCACGTCGGAAAAGATCTTGGCGCCGCATTTCCGGCAGATTCTGATTACCCTGATCATCGACGGAGAGGCTTCGGCGTTCCCCATTTGTACTCCGTAAAATTTTGCCATGCGTTACGCCTCAAGCACCGTAATGAGATGACGCAGCTCGTCTTCGATATCGCCGGGTGTCGCAACTGTGTTGGCAATTTCCTCGCGTAGGATCGCTTGGTAGCGTTGCCGGAATCTGTAGAACGCCTGACGGACCGCGTTCTCGCTCATCCCCAAGTGCGCCGCGATCTCGGCCTGTGACGGCGCGCCCGGTTCGTCTGGTAGCAATTCCTTTAATGAATCAAACAACGCGGCATTACCTGCCGTCCGGTATTCGTTCTTTAATCGTTCGAGCACCTGCTCCAGAACCGTCAAGGCCCATCGGCGTTCGTAGATCATTTCAGCAGTCATTGAATCCGCTGGTTCGATTTCGACCCGATCGTCAGCATACAGTTCATCCAATGGAATAAGCCGTTGTCCTTTCCCCCGCTTGATCGCCATCGCCCGCCGCCCCTCGTTTGCGAGAAAATATTTTAGTCCCCCAAGCAAAAAGGAACGAAGTCGTCCTTTTTCCCTGCGCACAGCGCTGAGACTTCTCCGCTCCAATAGCTCTGCAAAAAAACCTTGGGTGATGTCCTCTGCCTCGTCCGGCCGAAGCCCTTGTCGTCGCAGAAAGGCGAAAATGGGTCGCCAGTACGTGCGGCAAAGTTTTTCCAGCGCCTCTTGTGCCGCCGGTGATTCGCCTTGCGCCTCCAGCACGACGCTCCAGTGCGTGGTCGTAAACGCGATCGGACCATCATGAGCATTTCCGCCAATCGGGCTCAGTGACGTCACCTGATCATCAGCAGGCACGCTGCCATCCAAATGAAAACCCGCGCCAAAATCAAGCCTGCATTGCGTCAGCTAGCGCTCGCCTTTCACTGCGCACACGAACGCTTCATGCGTGCTTGTCGCCGAAATAGAAAAAATATGCGCGGCCAATCCCTCAGAGAGTGCTCTTGTCATCGCGCACGACCTGCATGAAAATTAACGCCCCGTGGCTCTGCGACTGCCGAAACGAGATTACCAGGACATCGAGCGAATCATCGAGTTGGACTTCGTGCGCGCGACCGAAGCTGCTGCCCTGAATTCACTGCGCTGGCTCGGGCGCGGCGACAAGGAATCGGCCGACGCGGCGGCCTGCGACGCCATGCGCGGCATGTTCGATCTCATGAACATCTGCGGCGAAGTCGTCATTGGCGAAGGAATCAAGGACGAAGCACCCGGTATTTTCAAAGGCGAACAACTCGGAACATGGGTTCCCGGTTCGCCGGAATTTCACATCGCCATCGATCCAATCGACGGGACCACCAATATTTCCAAAGGCGCGCCGAA
>Ga0209577_10005002_pt1 | contig 12409 bp, 11 predicted proteins | sample GraSoiAngelo_109_FD_185874 | JGI IMG/M metagenome (GOLD analysis project Ga0209577, IMG submission 185874) | Grasslands soil microbial communities from the Angelo Coastal Reserve, California, USA - 14_0903_12_20cm (SPAdes) (version 2) | ecosystem: Environmental > Terrestrial > Soil > Grasslands... | reverse complement strand
TGCGCGGCCGGAACGCGTCCTCCTCTTTCGAGCGGCCCTCGGGCACGTGGCCGTAGACCTCGTCGGTGGAGACGAGCAGGAACACGTCGTGACCGTGCTTGCGCGCAGCCTCAGCGAGGACCCCGGTGCCGAGCACGTCGGTGAGGACGAAGGCGAAGGGGTCGAGCAAGCTGCGGTCGACGTGCGTCTCGGCCGCGAAGTTCACGATCGCGTCGACCTGCCCGGCCAGGTGGTCGACCATCTCGCCGTCGCAGATGTCGCCCCTGACGAACCGGTAGCCGGGCGTGCCCTCGAGCTCGCGGAGGTTGGCGGGGTTGCCGGCGTAGGTCAGCTTGTCGAGGACCGTGACCTCGACCTCGGGTCGCGTCGAGCGCAGCAGCTTCACGAAGTTGGAGCCGATGAAACCGGCGCCGCCGGCGACCAGCAGCCGCCGCGGCGAGCGCTCATTCACTGGATTTTGGGCGGTGCCGTCCAGTCGTACCCGATGCTCGGGTCGTCGTGGGGGATTCGGCCCTCGTCGTCAGGGTCGTAGACGCCCGAGGTCAGGTAGAGCAGGTGGCTCAGCTCCAGCGCCCGGCAGCCGTGGGCCACGCCGGGCGGGATCTTCACACAGCGCTCGAAGCGGTCGCCCAGGAAGAACTCCATCAGCTCGCCTTTGGTCGGCGAGTCGTCCCGGAGGTCGTAGAGCGCCACCTTGAGGGTGCCGATGGCGTACCAGTAGTCGGTCTGCTTGCGGTGGTGGTGCCAGGCCTTGGCGCTGCCCTGGTACATGAGCGAGTGGCTCCACTGGCCGAAGCGGTCGAAGAAGGGATCGGTCTCGCGGACGATCTCGCGGAAGAAGCCTCGCTCGTCCACGTGGGTGACCAGCTCCTTGAACTCGACGCCCTCAATTTGAGCGCTCATTTCAGTCCTTGTTCGCACCATGCTGGCGGACGAAGTCGTTGACCGCGTAGTAGGCCTCGATCGACTCGCCGGCGTCGCCCCAGAAGCCTTCCACGATGTCGTATTCCATCAGGCCGCGGCCGATGTAGTGGTTGTTGACGTCGGTGATCTCCAGCTCCCCGCGCTGCGAGGGCTCGAGGGTGGGGATGACCGCGAAGACGTCGGCCGGATAGAAGTAGATGCCAGTCACCCCGAACGCGCTGGGCGGGTCGTCCGGCTTCTCGACGATGTTGGTGACGCGGCCGCCGGTATCCAGCGCCGGCACGCCCAGGTGCCGGAGATGGGCCGCGTCTTCGACCTTGCTGAGCAGGATCCGAGCTCCGTGCTCCTGGGCGGCGAAGCGCTGCACCGAGGCCCGGATCGTCCGCTCGACCACGTTGTCGGCCAGGACCACGACCATCCGGTCCTGGTCGACGAAGCGCTCGGCCAGGCCGAGCGCCTCCGCGATCCCTCCGGGCCGCTCCTGGTACGCGTAGAAGAGGCGGTCGATGCCGTACTCGTGACCATTTCCCAGCAGCCGCAGGAACTCGCCCGCGTGGGTCCCACCGGTCACCAGCATGATGTCGGTGACGCCGCCCTTGACCAGCGCCTCGATGGCGTAGGAGATCATCGGGCGGTCGTAGATCGGCAGCAGGTGCTTATTGGTAATTCGGGTCAATGGGTGGAGCCGGCTGCCGGTGCCGCCGGCCAGGATTACGCCCTTCAATACGTGCGGCATTTTCGCAGAGCGGGCCCATCTTGCACCGCGCCGCGGCGTAATCCACCAGATGCTGTGGCAAACTGCGGCCGTAATGCCGACGCCCTGGCCCCGGGCGATCCTCCACGTCGACCTGGACGCCTTCTACACCTCGGTCCACCAGCGCGACGATCCCTCGCTGCGTGGAAAGCCGGTGGCGGTGGCCGGGGCGTCCAAGCGCGCCGTGGTGATGGGCGCCTCCTATGAAGCGCGCGCCTTCGGGGTGCGCTCGGCCATGCCGCTGTTCGAGGCCCAGCAGCTCTGCCCGGAGCTGGTCGTGGTCCGGCCGGCCTCGGCCCGCTACCGCGAGGCCAGCCGCGCCGTGCACGGGATCTTCCGCCGCTTTGCCGCCCCCGAGAAGATCGAGGGCGTGGCGCTCGACGAGGCCTACATCGACGTCACCGCCCGAACCCGCCACGGGACCGCGACACCCGAGGACATCGCCCGCCAGGTCAAGTTCATGGTCCGCAACGAGGTCCACCTGACCGCCAGCATCGGCGCGGCGGTGGGCAAGGTGGTCGCCAAGGTCGCCTCCGGCTCTCGGAAACCCGACGGCCTGGTGGTGGTGCCGCCGGACACCGAGGCGGACTTCATGGGCCCGCTGCCGGTCGGCGTCCTCCCCGGCGTCGGGCCCAAGACGGAGGAGCGCCTGCGCCTGCTTGGCATCCGGCGGATCGGCGACCTGGCCGAGTACGACACCCAGCGGCTGGTTCAAGCGCTGGGCACGGCGGCTGCTGTGCTCCAGAAGCTGGCCCAGGGCAAGGACCGCGCGCCGGTGGACGGCTCGCGGCCGCCCAAGACGATCAGCGCCGAGGTGACCTTCGAGGCCGACGTCGCCGACCGCGAACGCATCGAAGACGCCGTCAAGGACCTGACCGAGCGCCTGACCCAGCGCCTCCGCGAGGCGGGCGTGAAGGCCAAGACGGTCTACGTCAAGGTCAAGCTGCCGGACTTCCGCCTGGTGAGTCGCCAGGTTTCGCGGACGAGCGCGACCGACGACGCCGACGTGATCTTCCGCGCCGCTCGCTCGGCGCTGGAGAAGTCGCACCTGGAGTCGCGGCCGGTCCGTCTGATAGGCGTCGGCCTTTCTGGGCTCGAGCACCCGCAGCCGGAGCTGCAGATGTCGCTTTTTGACTGAGGCCGCCGCCGGCCTCCATCGAAGAGCGGTCGATCTGTGGTCTCGGCGGCAGCGCGCCGATCAGGTCGGCCACGGTCAGCCAGCCGAGGCCCTCGACGCCGCGCCTGACCAGCTCCCGGAAGACGGCGGCGGTCGCCTGCGCGTCGCCGAGCGCGGCGTGGACCGGCTCGATGTGGATCTCCAAAGCCTCCACCAGGCGGGCCAGCCCCGGCGTCTGCCCGGGAGGTAGCTCCAGCACCAGCCGGCCCAGGGCGGTGGTGTCCACCACCGGGTGCTCGAGCGGCCGGGGCAGGCCGCGACCCAGGATCCAGGTGTCGAACGCGTCGTGGCTGTGCTCGACCAGGACGGCGCCGCGGGCGAAGTGGAGGAAGGCCCGACGCGCGTCGCTGAACTGGGGGGCGCCTTCCAGCATCTCGCGCTCGATCAGGTGCCGGCGCTTGGCGTAGGGGTTGATGGGAGCGCGCGTGTGCACCAAGGTGTCGAAGAGGCCCAGGGAGCCCACCAGGTTGAAGCGCTCGGCGCCGATCTCGAGGACCAGGAAGGGCCGGTTGCCGGTAGTCTCGATGTCCACCGCCACGAACTCCGCCTCCGCCAGGGGCGTGTCAGGGCTGACGGCCAGGACCTCATCGCCCGCCGGCTGCCAGGGGATCGGTTCGATAGCGCCGCGGGGCTTGAGCCGAAGAAGTCTCTCTGCGCGTGGCACGGATTGTTCGCTCATCTGTAAGTGGCGCTTAGGCCGGGTCGTTGGGTTCCCGCGAAGCGGGATGTCGCCCGGCCGAGTGAGTTGTACACCTTGCGCAAGTGCGTGGCGCCGAGAAGCCCCGGGGGGTCCGTGGGGGATCCGCAGATCCCCCGCGCCTCAGTAGGCGTTCTTGTGGGTGAACACCCGGAAGAGTGTTATCAGGATGATCTTGAGGTCGAATGCCAGGCTCCAATTCTCAATGTAGTAGAGGTCGTAGATGAGCCTCTCCTCCACCGGCGTCTGACCGCGGAGGTCGTTGGCCTGGGCCCAGCCGGTGAGGCCCGGGCGGACCCGGTGGCGGTCCGCGTAGTGGTTCAGGGAGGCGTCGAACTCCTGCACGAAGACCGGCCGCTCGGCCCGCGGCCCGACCAGGCTCATCTCGCCCTTGAAGATGTTCCAGAGCTGGGGCAGCTCGTCCAGGCTGAACCGGCGCAGGAAGGCGCCGACGCCTGTCCGGCGGGGATCGCCAGCGGTCGCCCAGACCGGGCCGCTCTCCGACTCGGCGTCGCTGCGCATGGTCCGGAACTTGACCATCCGGAAGCTCTCGCCGCGGCGCCCCACCCGCTCCTGGGCGAGAAGGACGGGCCCCGGCGAGGTGAGCTTGACGAGAAGTGCGATGACGGCCAGAAGGGGTGAGGCGACCACCAGGCCCAGGCCTGAGATCACCACGTCGAAGGCACGTTTGCCGGCGGCGGCCGGGCCGTCGATGTCGAGGCCCCGGCGGAGCTGGAGCAGCGGGATCCCGTCCAGCTGGTCGCCGGTCACCGCAGTGGTCATGATCTCCAGCATCGAGGGCACGATCCGGAACTCTGCCCCCGACTCCCGGCAGGAGTCGACCAGCTGCAGGATCTGCTCCTGGCTGACATCGGCCAGGGCCACGAAGACGACGCTCGCCCGTTCCTTCTGCACGAGCTCGGGTAGCCGCCGGGTGCTGCCCAGCACGGGCACGCCCCGGAAGTCCGCGCCGGCCGGCAGCACGTCGCTGATCACGCCCGCCAGCTGGTAGCCGTAGTCCGGGAACATCCGCACCCGCTGGATGACCAGGTCGGCGGCCGCGCCGTGACCGATGACCAGCGCCCGGTCGGCCCCGATCCCGGCGGCGCGCCTCGCGGCCGCCCGGCGGCGCAGCGCGTAGCGGGCGAGCGCGGCCAGGAGCCCGGTCAGGAGCAGCCAGTAGGCGAAGGTCACCCGGGAGTAGCTGAACTCCCGGTCCAGGCCCATCATCGCCAGCACCACGACCGCGGTGATCGCCAGTGCCCCGATGACGCCGAACAACTCGTCGATGAAGAGCACGCCGCGCCGGTGCCGGTAGACGCCCAGCAACCAGAAGACGATGACCACGGTGAGGGCCAGCACCGGCGCCGCCAGCAGGTAATGACCCGGGCTCGGGGCCTCCCCGCCTGGTATGTAGCGGGGCAGCTTCAGGCCGAACCGGGCCCAGTAGGCGATGCCGAGCGCCAGGACGGCGACCAGCGCATCCGAGGCGAGCTGGGCCGGCGCGAGGTTGGGCCGCTTCACCGGTTGAGCCTTGGGTTGGGGCGAGGGCTGCGACGACGGGCTCGGGCGCGACGCCTGCAAGTTGTGCAAATCCTAACCGGTACACTCGCCGTCCAGTGGCTCCCCGCAAACGGATCCTGAGCGGCATGCGGCCGACCGGCCGCTTCCACCTCGGCAACTACTTCGGTGCGGCCAAGAACTGGGTGGAGCTGCAGGACGAGTACGAGTGCTACTACATGGTCGCCGACTACCACGGGCTGACCAGCCAGCCGCACGCGGACTCCTTCGAGCGCGACCTCATCGACCTCGCCGCGGACATGGTGGCAGTGGGCGTGCGACGGGACCTGATCTACCTGCAGTCGTCGGTGCCGGAGGTGGCCGAGCTCTTCCTGCTCTTCACCATGGTCACGCCTTATGGCTGGGTCCAGCGCGTGCCGACCTTCAAAGAGATGGCACGCCAGCAGCCCGACAACGTGAACATGGGCCTTTTCAGCTATCCCGTCCTGCAGGCGGCGGACATCCTGCTCGTGAAGGGGGATGCGGTGCCCGTGGGCGGAGACCAGGACGCGCACATCGAGATGGCCCGGGAAACGGCGCGGCGCTTCAACCGGGTCTACGGAAAGCTCTTCCCGGAGCCGGCCACGCTGCGGACCTCGACACCGAAGATCCTGGGCACCGACGGCAAGCAGAAGATGTCGAAGTCGCTGGGCAACATCGTCGGGGTGACGGCTGAGCCGGAGGTCATCCGCAAGCAGGTGCTGTCGATGGTCACCGACACCAAGCGTGTATACAAGTCCCAGCCAGGGCATCCCAAGAGCTGCAACGTGGATTCGCTCTACAAGGTCTTCTTTCCGGACGACTGGGAGCACTACTGGGAGCTCTGCCGGAAGGCGGAGATGGGCTGCCTGGAGAAGAAGCAGATCCTGGCCGAGCGGATCGTCGAAACCTTCGCGCCCTTCCGCGAGGCCCGGGCGGAGCTCTCCGACGAGGCCGTCAAGGGGATCCTGGCCCGCGGCTCGGAGCGGGCCCGGGAGGTGGCGGGCGGGACCGTCACGGAGGCCCGGCAAGCAATCGGCCTGCTCCCGCCCCTGTGATACTTTTCGAGTTGTCTCAAGCGGGCCCGATGGAGGCCAGGGCATAAGCAGCCACAGCGTCGATGAAGTTCCGCGGATGGGGGTCGACCCCAATGTGTCCCGACGCACCTTTCTCACCTGGTACATGGCGGGCTTGATGACCGCCACCCTGGTCGCCGGCCTCGCGCCGATCCTGGTCTACGTCTGGCCTCCCGCCCCTCCCGGTCAGAAGAACGCGAAGGTGAAGGCCACGCCCGACACCCCGCTCTCCGACCTCCAGGAGAACGACGCAGTCCGCTTCAAGTCGCCCGACAACGCCGGCTTCTACATGCAGGACGGCGGCGGCGACAACTCCAAGGGCGACATCGCCTACTCCGGATACGCGGTCAAGGCCGGCAGCCAGACGCTCTTTTTCGCGGTCAACTGCAGCCACCTCGGCTGCTCCATCAACTGGGTGAAGGACAAGACCCGCTTCGAGTGCCCGTGCCACGGCTCGCGCTTCTCGATCCAGGGCCAGGTGATCCACGGGCCGGCCGCCTTCCCGCTCTCCCACCTCAAGGCGGAGACCCAGCCTGACGGAACCCTGCTCGTCGACGGCTTCATCCAGACGCCGGGAGCGTCCTAGGGATGGCGATCCCCACCCCGCGCGACGTGCAGCTGGCGGTGGTGGACTGGCTCGACTCCCGCTTCCCCTTCACCGAGGTCGTCGACGAGTCGCTGACCCAGCGGGTTCCGAACTACGCCAACGCCTTCTATTACTGCTTCGGCGGGATGGTCTTCATCCTGATCGTGCTGCAGATCGTGACGGGGATCTTCCTGGCCTTCTACTACGTGCCGGACGGCGCCGGCAACCCCGCCCCGGCCTACACCTCGGTCAACTTCATCATGAACCACGTCTATCTGGGCTGGCTGATCCGGGGGATCCACTTCTGGTCGGCCAACCTGCTGATCGTGATGGTCGTCCTGCACATGGCCAGGGTCTACTGGACGGGCTCCTACCGGGCGCCGCGCGAGCTCAACTGGATGGTGGGCGTGACGATGATGTTCCTGGTCCTGGTCTTCTCGCTGACCGGGTACCTGCTGCCCTGGGACACCAAGGCCTACTGGGCGACCAGCGTCACCATCAAGATCGCGGGCTCACCGCCGGTGATCGGACCCATCGACATCGGCGGCTGGACCAAGCTGCTCCTGCAGGGAGGCCCGGTGGAAGGCCCGGAAACGCTGCAGCGCTTCTTCGCCATCCACGTCTTCCTGCTCCCGGCGCTGATCATCGTCTTGATGTACGTTCACTTCCGACTGATCCGCGAGCACGGCATCTCGGAGCCCCTGTGAGATGAGCAAGCGAAAGGACGGCAAGCGTTACCGCGGGCCCGGCGCCGAACCGGCGATCGAGCTCCCCTACCAGCCGGACGCCGACCTCCCGCCGCGGCGCACCGAGCTGCCGGTGGGCATCGATCATCCGGCCTACCCGGTGCTGGTCGGCCTCGCTCTCTTCCCGATCCTGATGGGCGGGAGCGGCCACCACCTGGCCGAGGACATGCCCGACGACGAGACGCACCCCTTCTACCCGGACCACTTCTGGCCCTACCCGATCATCGCCGTGATCATCCTGGCGGTCGTCGGCCTGATGTCGTTCGTCGTGCAGCGCAACATGCTGTTGGAAGCCTCCGCCGACCCCCGAGAGGTCGTCATCCCGCGGCCGGACTGGTACTTCCTGTTCCTCTTCCAGTTCCTCAAGACGGGGCCCGAGCTCATCACCGCCCTGGTCATCCCGCCCCTGATCCTGATCTGGCTGCTGGTCTTCCCCTTCATCGACCAGGGCATCGGTCCGATCATCGCCCGGCGGATGGGCTGGCCGCGCTGGGTCGTGCCCGGCCACAACTGGATCACGGGCACGCTCTTCTGCCTGTTCATCGCCTGGATCCTGGGCCTCACCTTCTTCGCCCTGGCCGGGCCCAACTTCTGCGTCCCCTGGCCCTTCTTCGGCATCGGGACCCTCTGCGGAGCCTGATCCGGCTCTTCTTCGACCACTGGTTTCGTGCGGTCCGCTCGCTGACCGGCTTCCGGCTCTTCGGCCTGCGCTGGCTCCGACCCTGGCTTGACTTCGTGTTCTGGGCCCACCGGCGGGGGACGGCGGTCATCGATTACGGACCCTTCCGGGTGCGCGAGGGATCGACTGACCTGGCCGAGTTCGCCGGGGTCTTCAACGACCACGACCCGGGACGCCTCGAGCGCTGGCTGGTCTCGGTCACGGACGTGGTCGACGTCGGGGCGGGCGCCGGGGCGTTCAGCCTCCTGGCCCTGGAGGTGGCCGCGCGGGCCGGCACGCAGGTGAAGGTGATCGCGGTGGAACCGGACCCCGACGACCTGCAGTTCCTCGGCTCGCAGCCCTTCGCCTCCAGCTTGAAGCTGCTCCACACCTCGACCGTGACGCAGGGCGGCGAGGTGCCGACGCTGCTCCGGCTGAACATGGACGGCGGTGAGCTCGAACTGTTGCAGGCGGGCCTGCCCAAACACATCCGCTGCCTGTTCCTGCGCTGGAACCACACCGGGAGCCCCCGCGACCTGCTGCCGAACGGCTTCGTGAAGCTGATCGCCCGGGACCCGTCCGGAGCCACCAACTGGGCCTGGGAGCGGAGCTAGCAGGGTGCTCGAAAGGGTCGACTGGAGACCTGAAAGGGCAAGCCCGGCGCGAAGCGCCGCAGGCGTTTGGTGTTCAGGCGTTCGAGACCAAGAAAGCGCCGAGGAGCGCAGCGAACGCAGCCAAAGCTGCGCGAGCGAGCACCGCAGAAGCTGACGCACGGATCGGGCGCCTGGGCGCCGAAGCTCAGGCGAACCCTTTCGGGCAGCCTGCTTAACCCTTCTCGGTCACCCGGTACTCGAGGTACTTGCCCAACAGCAGCCGCGTGTGGGCCTCCAGCGCCGGCAGCACCGAGAGGACGATCCCGACCACCGGGTAGCTGAAGTACTGTAGGAAGACCAGGAAGCGGCGGACCGGGTTCCACTCCGCCGGCGGCGGCGGCAGCATCTTGTACTCGAGCCAGATCAGCCCGATCACCGTGGAGGTGGTCGCGCTCAGGATCAGGCTCGAGTAGATCCAGAGCTGCTCGCCCAGGTCGGTGATCGAGAACTCGGTGCTGACCCAGATCGGGATCGACGCGCCGAAGAGCAGGAAGACGGGCAGGAAGATCCAGTTCAGGTGGTTCAGGAAGAGGTTCAGGAAGCGCGTGACGCGGAGGCGGAGCGGGATCTCGGGGTGCTTGGGCAGGCGCTGGAGGACGTAAGGCACGTCCGTGATCCCCCATGCCCAACGCTTGATCTGGTTGTACTGGCTGGCGTGGCTGGCCGCGTAGTCGCGGCCGATCGGTGAGTCGCCGTAGATGGGCAGCCAGACGGACTTGACCTGGAACAGCTCGCCGAAGCGGAAGAACGCTTTCCAGTAGAAGCGCGAGTCCTCGGGGATGACGTCCTTGTCCCAGTAGCCCACCTCATGGACGAACTCCAGGCTGCAGGTGTAGGAGGAGAAGCAGACCAGCCGGTGCTTGCGGGTGTGCAGGAACATCTGCCACTGGGAGGTGCTGCCGGAGACCACCCGGACGGCGGTGGGCACCCGCCAGATGTTGTTGTGAAAGAGCGGCACCGGCTGCCAGATGGTGGTGTCGCGGCGAGGCTCCAGCGCGTGGTGGTAGCTGATCCAGGCGAAGTACTGGGGATGCACCCGGTAGTCCGAGTCGAGGTCCGTGCAGAGCACCTTGGCGAGGTCGTAGCCCTCCTCGCGCAGCTGCCGCACCATCCAGCGGCCGCCCCAGTTCATCGCCGCCGACTTGCCGACCACGATGCCCGGCTCCAGCGGGTCCTTGATGTGGTAGAAGCCGGCGACCCGGCCGCCGAACTTCTCCTTCAGGCGGGCCACGTTCTCCCAGCCGGCCTGGTCGGTTTCGCGGGTGATGATCCCGACCAGCTTTCGGTCGTCCGGGTAGTTGGCGTCGACGATCGCCTGGCAGGTCGCCTCCAGCACGTGGTAGGGCTCGGTGTAAGTCGGGACGATGCAGAGGTGGTGGTAGTCGAGCGGGTTGGTCGAGTCGGCGGCCGCTTCCAGCTCCCGGCAGCGCTGCCACCAGTCGATCCCCATGTCGCGCTTCATCCGCCCGTAAGTGGTCAGGATGCCGGCGATGACCAGGAAGGAGCGGCAGAACCAGTAGCAGTCGAAGACGAGCACCCCGTAGGCCACCAGCATGGCCCCGTTGAGGCCGAAGGCGAGCGGGATCCAGGCCGGGCTCAGGAGCATCACCCAGGTGATCAGCCCGGGCGTCGCCTCGAAGAGCCGGTAGAGCCCCTGCTGAACTTGGCTCCGGGGCTGGACGGCGATCTCGGCCACCCGTCCAGTATTCCGGAATACGGGGTGGTCCCCTCCCTTTGTAGATGTATGGAGGTAGTTACCTGAAGACTTTGAGCGAACTTAAGCATTTCGACGAGGACGACTTCAAGGCCAGCGTGCTGGAAGCCCGGCGCCCGGTCCTGGTCGACTTCTACGCGGACTGGTGCGGGCCCTGCAAGATGATGGCCCCGGTGATCGAGCAGATCGCCGGCGAGTACGGGGACAAGGTCGAGGTCGGCAAGCTCGACACCGACAACAATCCCGGCATCGCGATGCGCTACCAGGTGATGGGCATCCCCACCCTGGGCCTGTTCAACGGCGGGCAGCTGGTCGACCGGCTGGTCGGCTACCCGGGCCCGCTGGGCGTCAAGACCTGGCTGAACCGCGCTCTCGCCAAGACCCTGGCCGCGTAGCCACAACCTCACACCCCGTTTGCGGAAAGCCGCCGGCGCTCTGGCCGGCGGCTTTTGCATTTCCAGGACGAAGTGGTCACTGGTGGCATTCACACGATAAATACCTGGCTAGCTTCGTGTGGTTCCACCGTGGGCCGTTCACACGAACGGCCGGGAGAATTTAGAGGAACCGGAGTTTCCTGTGACCGCTCCCAGAGGAGGGCATCTATGGGTATCGCAACCGAGACCGTGAGCTCGACCAAGCCGTCGGAGGTGATCGAGCGAGCTCGACGGGCCGGCGTCCAGGTCGTCGACGTCCGCTTCGTCGACCTGCCGGGGACCTGGCAGCACTTCAGCCTGCCGCTCGGTGAGCTGGACGAGTCGAGCTTCGAGGAAGGTCTCGGCTTCGACGGGTCGAGCATCCGTGGCTTCCAGGCCATCAACGAGAGCGACATGCTCCTGCTCCCCGACCCCGAGACGGCGACCATCGACCCCTGCCTGCGGATCCCGACCCTGTTCCTGATCTGCGACATCATCGACCCGATCACCCGCGAGCCCTACAGCCGCGACGCGCGCTACGTCGCCCGGAAGGCCGAGGCGTACCTGCGCAAGACCGGCATCGCGGACGTCAGCTACTTCGGTCCCGAGGCCGAGTTCTACATCTTCAACAGCCTCCGCTTCGACCAGAACATGTTCAGCGGCTACTACTTCATCGACTCCGAGGAAGGCATCTGGAACAGCGGCAGCAACGGCACCGCCAACCTGGGCAACCGGCCGCGGGCGAAAGAGGGCTATTTCCCGGTGCCGCCGACCGACCGGCTGCAGGACCTTCGCTCGGAGATGATGCTGAAGCTGATCGAGGCCGGCGTCCCGGTCGAGGTCCAGCACCACGAGGTCGGCACCGCCGGCCAGGCCGAGATCGACATGCGCTTCGACACCCTGACCGCGATGGGCGACAAGATGATGAAGTACAAGTACATCATCAAGAACGTCGCGGCCCAGAACGGGTACGTCGCGACCTTCATGCCCAAGCCGCTGTTCCAGGACAACGGATCCGGGATGCACGTCCACCAGAGCCTCTGGAAGGACGGCGCCACCCTCATGCACGACGACAAGGGCTATGCCGGGCTGAGCCAGCTGGCCATCCACTACATCGGCGGACTGCTCAAGCACGCGCCGTCGCTGCTGGCCTTCTGCGCGCCGACCACCAACTCCTACCGACGGCTGGTGCCGGGCTATGAGGCGCCCATCAACCTCGTCTACTCGAAGCGCAACCGCTCCGCCTGCGTCCGGATCCCGATGTATTCCAACAACCCGAAGGCCAAGCGGATCGAGTTCCGCTCCCCGGACCCGACCGCCAACCCCTACCTGGCGATGTCCGCGCTCCTGCTGGCCGGGATCGACGGGATCAAGAACAAGCTCGAGCCGCCGAAGCCGCTCGACAAGGACATCTACGAGCTGGAAGGCGCCGAGAAGGACGCCATCCAGTCGGTGCCCGGTTCCCTCCAGGA
>Ga0209577_10005001_pt1 | contig 12409 bp, 5 predicted proteins | sample GraSoiAngelo_109_FD_185874 | JGI IMG/M metagenome (GOLD analysis project Ga0209577, IMG submission 185874) | Grasslands soil microbial communities from the Angelo Coastal Reserve, California, USA - 14_0903_12_20cm (SPAdes) (version 2) | ecosystem: Environmental > Terrestrial > Soil > Grasslands ... | reverse complement strand
GCTTTCGACGGTTGCTGCGCGACCATCGTCATTTGCGAAGTCGTCGCAAGCAAAAACGCGAGCACTTGGATGGCTCTGGGCAGGGAACGATTCCACATCTGCATGCGGGTCTGCTACAGCATTCTAGCGTATTGAGAGAGGTGGTGCTTTGACTTAGAGGGTGCGGTCTGCCAGCGAGAGCGCAATCTGCAACAATTGCTGTCGAGCCTCGGTGGGCAGAGGCTGGTTTGCGAGCGCGGGCTTATCGGAAGCCTTCGATAAGGCTTCTTCAATTTTGCCGATATTGAGGGCGCCGGCTGCATTGCTGCCTTTGAAGCGATCGAGAACTTCCCGCGCCTTTGTAATCTGTCCGGTCTGGAAATAGAAAAGACCGAGCGTGGAATAGCTTCCTGCCCATTCGGGAAGGAGATCGACGGCGCGCTCCAGACGGTCGGCCGCCTGCTGCGTTTTACCCTCAAGAACGGAAACCAGCCCCAGACCCCACAGAATCTTCCCCGAACTTGGCATCCGTGCGAGACCTTTTTGCAGAGTGCCACCGGCCCCATTCACATCTCCATCTCTTAATTGCACCAGCGCGAGCGAAAGATAGTACTGATCGTTGTCCGGATTCCGTGTAATGGCGTCGCGCAGGATCTCCGCCGCTTTCGTGGTGTCTCCCGTGTGAGCGTGGATGTCGGCCAACAAAGCGAGGGTCGCGTCATCCTTCAGGCCGTGCGCGGAGATCTGTTCCGCTGCGGAGAGCGCATCAGCATAAGAGCCTTTGCGGAAGTAGGCGTCGGCCGAGTCAAACTTGACGTCGTCAGAATCCGGATTCGCTTTCAACGCGGCCTGGAAATGCTTGATCGCCTCGTCATACATACGGAAACGCGCCAGCAGTACGCCAATACCCGTCTGCGTGCGGTAATCGGCCGCGCTGAGCTGGTCCAGTTGCGTGATCGCGTTCAGCGCAGCGTCGCGTTGACCAAGCTTCAGATACGTCTCGGCGAGCAGATAAAGATCCTGCGGCTGGTCAGGATGTTTTTTGATATTTTCGTTCAGCTCGGCAAGATCGAGTTGCGTTTTCGCCTGTGGTGCAAGAGTGGAGCGATTATTCAGATAATCAAACAGATGCTGATAGGGATACGGTCCGGGATTCGGATCTTTGGAGAGAGTCTGAAAAACGCTGAGATCCCGTTGAGCGGCTTGCGTCTGGTGAAGGCTTCGCTCAACCATCGCAAGCTTGTAGTACCCGGGCGCCGGATCGCGACTGACCCTCACGTAACGGCGGAGCAGTTCGGCGGCCTCCGCCAGTTGTTTTTTCTCAATGCGAAGGTTTGCCAGTTCGAGCAGGGCTTCCGGGAAATCAGAATTCGCTTTTAAAGCCTGTTGGAACTTCGCTTCGGCAGCTGCGACATTTCCCTGCCGTTCCTCGATATAGCCGAGGTTGAAGAGGCAGGAAACATTGTGCGGATCGAGCTTCAGACCTTCTTCGAAGTACTTGCGCGCTTCGTCAAAGCGGCCTAGATGCCGATAAGAAAGGCCCATGAATGCATACGAACGCGCAGACGGATCTACCTTGATCAGGGTCTTAAATTCTTCAATCGCTTTCTCCGCTTTTCCCGACATGAAATAACTCTCACCGAGTGCAGCGTGAAGATCGGAGCGCTCAGGAGCGGCTTTGAGAGCCGACTCCAGCAAGGGAATCGCATCCTCGAAAAAGTTCTGCGTCATGCTCACACGCGCAAGCAGAAACGTGATGTCCGGATTATCCGGAGCGATTTTGTGCGCACGCGCCAGCACATCGAGTGCATCGACTGGCCGCGACTGATCCGCATACACCTGGCCGAGAAGATAAAGCGTATCGGCAGAATCAGGTGTCAGCTTTTGTGCGCGCTTCAGAATGACTTCGGCTTTTGAGAAATCGCTGCTTCGCAGATACACCTGGCCAAGGTTGCAGAGAATCTCCGGAGTCTCCGGCTGCAAAGCATTCGCCTTTTCGAGCTCCAGTTGAGCCGGGCGATATTGCTTTCCCGCGGCCAAAAGCAATCCCAGCGTGAAGTGCAGGCGGACATCGCTACTGTTGTGAGCAGACACTTCGTTCGCAAGCTTCAAACCATCCGCCGTTTTGGCAGCCAGAAGGTAAGCGCGTATCAGGTTGAACTGCGTCTCCACGTTGGGCGAGCGGATACGCAAGAAATGCGGGATCGCCTCAGCCGGCTTGTTGGCTGACAGAAACAGGAGTCCAAGATTGTAATTGGCGTCGCGATCGCTCGGGGAAATGCGCAGCGTTTGCTGAAATTGTTCCTTGGCGAGGTCGACCTTGCCTTCGGCGACGTATAGATTGCCGAGATTGTTGTGCGTTTTGGTGGAAGTGGAAGAGAGCTTCAGCGCATGCTGAAACGCGTCAAGCGCCTTCGAAAAGTCTTTTTCACTTGTACAGGCGATGCCGAGTAGGTTGTATCCCTCGACGCTGTTCGGGTATAAAGCGAGTTGCTCCTGGATTTTTTGTTTCGCCTGATCAATTGCACCTTGCGCTAGAAGTGTCTCTGCTTCCTGGAATGGAGAGGAGTTTCCCGCAGATGTAGAGCCTGGTTTCCGCGCGGATTGCGAAAGTGCATGAGGCGCGACATGGAAAGCCAGCGTAAGTGCGAGGATGCCCCGCAGGATTCTCCGCGCCGATGTCGTGCGTAGGGAAATGGATGAAAAGCTGAGACCCATACTGCCGCTGCTCCTGCCGAACATGATCGCAGGCGTCGCGAAAGTCAATGTAGCATTTGTAGAGCCTGCTGGGCCATTTTGTGTTGCGGTTGAAGGCGCAGCAGGGCTTCGAGAGTCTGTTTGGCTTTCGTGTCCTCGTGCAGGAGCATGTACAAGCGCGCCAGGTTGAGATAAGCCTGGTCGAAATTGGGAGCGACCCGAACGCAAGTACTCAGCCGCGCCTCGGCATCGGAATATCGTTGCTCACGAATGTAGAGGACGCCGAGATTGTTAAGCGCATCAGCATAGTCAGGGCGCAACGTGACTGCTCTTTCCAGATACTGGAGCGCACTCTGAACTTGTTCCTGACGCGCATAAAGCATCCCAATGCTGTAATTGACTTCAGGATCCTCCGGCTCAATTTCTAACGCGCGCTTGAGCAGTTTCTGTGCTTCGTCGTATTGTCCCTCCCGTCGGTACAGGTTTCCCAGATTTAGGAGGGCAACGGTATAGCTGGGCCGCAGTTCGAGGGATCGCTGAAAATCACGAATGGCATCCGCATTTTGACCTTCCTGCGCGGAAAGCAGGGCCAGGTTATTCCACGCTTCCGGGTATGCGGGACGAAGTTCGACTGCTCGTGAGAGATGGCGGCGGGCGTCAACATTACCCTGCCGGCGAAGGTATAACGTGCCGAGATTGTAATAAGCTTCGGCATCGTTGGGCCGCGTGGCAATCACTTGCTGAAACGATTCTGCGGCCTCGTCGAGATAACCATGCTGGAAAAACGCGACGCCGTACGTGAAATCGTTGCGGTGAAATCCACCCTCGGGAATAAGGCCGGAAAAAGGCAGGGCTCGGCCGATGCGCTCTTCCGGTGTCTTAGGGCGACTCTTCCAGTCAGCCAGGAATGCGTTCGGCGCGACCATGCCTTGATAGAGCTTGATGATTTTTCCGCTCTCGTCGACCAAGAACGACGACGGAACAGGCAGATCGCGGCGCCGATCGAAAAGATACTGGTAGATGATGTTGTAGATGCCAACGACCTCAGGCGTTGCGAGCAGGGCGGGAAAACTGACGGAATTCTCCGCCAGAAATTTCGCCACGTTCTGCTGAACGCTGGATTCATCTACGTTCAATGCGATCACATCAAACCCTGCGTTCCTGATTTCCGCAGAATGCTTTTCTAGCAACAGCAGTTGTTCTTTGCTGCCCGAGATTGTGGTTGTCCAGAAGCACAGAAGCAGGGGATGCCCCTGAAATGATTTGAGAGTTCGTACGTTGCCCGTCGTGTCGGCAAGCGAAAAAGCTGGAGCAGCGAGCGGTTCAATAAGCCACGTGTCGACCGATGCCGGCAAGGATTCGGGGTGCGCGTCTTCGCCGCGACGGGAATAGTTCACAGGCGAGCTGCCGAATGGGCTCACCTGAAAATCCGCTCTGCCTTCACGCACGTCGATGCGGTGGTCCGAAGGAAGTTGTTCGAACGTTTGCGTGAGGCCGCTGGGCCAGCGAATGGTGGCGCGAATCGTTCGTGCTCGCCCTAATCCAAAAAACAATTCCTTGCTGTGTTGTGACAGAAATCCCGAGCCGGCCTGCAGATATTTTGTCTGACGCACCGTCGCAGTCTCGACCGTCACCGCACTTCCGATCGCATCGCGATTGCTGTTTTCGCCCCGCAGGCGGAAAGAGACGGACGAACCTATATTTTGAAGTGCGTTGCGCAACACGCGTATCTGCGGGGCCGTGCGGTTCTTGAGGACGACTTCAAGGCGTCCGTCATGATCGATGTCGGCAAGAGCGAATGCGCGACTGTCGTCAGAAACATCAAGTCCCAGCGCGCCGGAAATTTCCGAGAATGTGCCGTCCCGGTTGTTGAGATAGCAAACATTGCGCTCTCGCCCACTCCACGAATGGTCGGAACGGATGGATTCGTTAATCGCGTTCCAGCCTTGCTCATACGACGGCGAAGGACTGGAGTTCGCCGGAGATGTGCCCACCACGTGCCGCCAGAAGAAACTGGAAAGATCGCTAGGATCGGGCCCGGAAATGTATCCGTTCGCAATGTAGAGATCGGAGTAGCCGTCGTGATCGAGATCCCATGCATCCGAGCACCAGGCCCATCGACCCATGCCAACTCGGGCAGAATCGGTTGCATTCTCGAATTGTCCATCCCCCCGGTTTCGGTAGAGACAATTACCGCGAGCATGCTGACGATAGAGGGCGCGAATGTCGCTCGGATCTCTCTCGTGAAAGATGGGCTGCTGCGACAAGCGAAGTCCGGCCGCCGACCACATGTTGGAGACGTACATGTCTTGCCTGCCGTTATTATCGACATCGAACCACGTCGCGCTCATGCCGGCGCCTACATCCTGCACGCGGGCGTCGGCGGAGATTGCAGTAAAGGTGCCGTCGCCGTTACCCCGGTAGAGGTTGTTGCGTCCGAAATCATTCGCCACATACAGATCGGGACGGCCATCTCCGTTCAGATCGCCCCACGCGCAAGCAAAACTGTAGCGGTCGTTTTCCACGTTGAGACCCGCCGCTTTGGTGCGGTCGGAAAACGTGCCGTCGCCTTCGTTGTGAAACAGAAAGTTCGGCGGCCCGTTGCGCGCGTCGAAATAGGGAGCAGGATAGTGGTACTGATCAAGGCCGAGATAGTAGCTGTAGAGACAGAAGTAAATATCAAGTCGGCTATCGCAATCGTAGTCGGCGATGGCCGCGTGTGTGAATGTGCCCTGCGGCGGTTCCGCAAATTGGAAAGCATCTGGCTTGCGCTTGAAGGTGCCGTTTCCCTGATTGACAAACAGCAGAGGACCGTTTGCGCAGACAACCAGCAGATCTTGCAGCCCTCGGTTCTGAAAATCAGCGAACAGAGCGCAGGCCGTGCCATCGAGGACGCCCACCCCGGCAGCGTCGGTTACGTCTTCAAAGGTGCCATCTCCGCGATTGCGATAAAGACGATTCGGCAGGCCAGAAGGCTGGCAAACGTACAGATCATCAAACCCGTCATTATCGAAGTCTCCGGCGGCAATTCCGTTGTTGCCATAAACGTCGATGCCACACGCTGCATCCAGCACGGTGCGCCAGTAATCGGAACCGCGCAGCAGCTGGGTGCGAAACGAATCCACGGGTCCGAAAGCATGCTGGCTCACATCCACGAAGGCGGCGCCGTGAACCTCGGCCACAGTCTCGCCGACCGCCTCCCAACGATGAACCTGCCACTTGGAAGAATCCTCGCGAGTGAGCTGCAATCGCCAGTGCCCAATCCGCTCCTCTCGTATTCCATCCTTGGATGACCCCACAACGTCATAGCGAACCTCGACCGACACCGGACCTGAGCTCGCGGGAATGTCGATGGAGGTGACCAGGAACTCGGCCGTTTCGATTTTTCCGATGCTTGCAAAATAGGCATGCAGCTTCTGCAGGAACGCCGCGCGATTTCCGGAAATGGCCGGCGAAAATTTGTGCCGAACCATTCGAATCGAGCCGTCGGCGCGAAGCGCGACGGATTCCATCGGCTTAAAAGTACTCGCTTCCAGCGTGGGCGCAGGAAATTCCGACAATGCTCCCACCGACATCGGAGATGTTTTCAATGTCGCAGCCCATGCGTCGAACCGTTGCTGAATCTCGTACGCATACTTCTCGCTTACGTATTGGTCCGAACCCGGAGGGATCTTGCGCAACAACTCTTCCAAATTCGAACTGGCGGGGTAGTGCGGAGAGAGTCGGCCATCGAACAATGCCAACGGCAAAGGAGCAATCGCATTCAGTGAAAGGCTCGCCGTGCGGAAGCGCGCAGGCAAAAAAAGAGCCGGCGAAGAAACTATGGTTTTCAGGAAATCGCGGCGTGAAAACCAACTTCTTCGTCGCTGATCATGCGACATCCTTGGCAGACCCTCGGAAGAGATTGCGAGCTGATCAGCATGGTAGCACTGACGATTCACGTTGAAATCGAATTGAGTTGCGCCCGCGTGCAAGCTGCGTGCGAGGCCTTCGCGCGCAACTTTTGTTTACGTCAAAACATAGATAACGCCTTTGATTCTCTTAAAAATGGAATAGTACAAACCCATTAGTTTTCTTCTTGACAATGCCAAAGAGCTGTTTTAAGTTTTCGCGCAGCCGGTAATGTACACGTTTACATTTTCCCGCCAATCTCCGGTTAAGTTCAGGGGCAGTGGGGCCCAAGGACTGAGGAGGAGCTCATGATGCGGAAGACTCAGTGGTCTTCGAAGGTACGAGTGTTTAGCGGCCTGATGACGGCCCTTTTTCTTTGCAGCGCGACTCTTCTCGCGCAAGTCGATACTGGCAGCATTTCAGGAACTGTGTCGGACCCGTCAGGTGCCGTGGTTAAAGGAGCAAATGTCAGATTGCTCAACGAGGGAACCGGCGCCGAACTTACAACCACGGCTAGCGACGACGGCGTCTATACATTCTCTCCTGTTCGTATTGGCAGCTACACGCTGAGCGCTTCCGCGCCGGGTTTCCAGACAACCAGGCAGCATGTCACGGTGAACATTGGCGCGGCGATGCTGGCGAACTTCACGCTGAAGCCCGGCTCCATCTCGGAGACAGTCGAAGTAACGTCGACGACGCCGCAGTTGCAGACGCAGGACGCGTCTGTCGGCCAGGTGGTCGATGCGCGGAACGTGAATAATCTTCCGCTGAACGGCCGCAATTTCACCTTTCTCGCGCAGAGCGTTGCCGGCGTGAATACCCCGCAGGCCGACACTCGCGGCAATGCAGCGTCGGGAGCATTCGCGGCCAATGGAAACCGGCCCGCGCAGAACAATTACATGCTCGACGGCATCGATAACAACTCCGATACCGTGGACTTCCTGAACGGAACGAACTTCGTGGTGTTGCCGCCGGTCGACGCAGTACAGGAATTCAAGGTCCAGACGACAGACTTCAGTGCGGAGTACGGGCGATCGGGCGCGGCAGTACTCAATGCCACGATCAAGTCGGGAACGAACAGCTTTCACGGAACGGTGTGGGAGTTCTTCCGCAACGACAAACTCGATGCCGCCGATTTCTTCGAGCGCAAGCAAAATTCAACCGGGGCTCTGCAAACCAGCAAGGGCGAGCTGCGCCAGAACCAATACGGATTCTCGATCGGCGGCCCGGTCGTCATCCCGCACGTGCTCGATGGGCGAAACAAACTGTTCTTCTTCGGAGACTACGAAGGGCTCAAGCGGCGTCAGGGTGTTCCGCATAACGGCAGCGTGCCTACGCTTCAAGAACGAAACAGCGGATACACAAACTTCCAGGAGTTGCTCCAGGGAACGACCTTCACCGATCCGTTGGGTCGCACCATACCCTTTGGAACAATTTTCGATCCGGCTACGACTCGACTGGTGGGTGGGACGTGGGTGAGGGATCCGTTCTTCACGCCTTCGGCAACATGCCCCGCGAATACGACGACCTTTACAGCAGCTGATTGCAGTCTCAACATCCTTCAGGCAGGTAGGCTGGATCCAAATGCAATTGCTCTGCTCAATCTTTATCCGCTCCCGAACGCATCTGGTACGTCGTCAAATTACAACGCTTCTCCCAATCTGAAGGAAGATCGCCAATCCTTCGATGTACGCATGGACGCGAACTTCAGTCAGAAGGATCAGGCCTTCTTCCGCTTCAGCCTGGTCGATGACCCGCAGTTCATTCCCGGCATTTTCGGCGGAGTCGCGGACGGCGGAGGGTTTCAGGAAGGAAGCCAGACAGCCTTGGGGCAGCAGAGCGCGTTGGCATGGACCCATGTTTTCTCTCCCAACACGATCAACGTTGCGCGCGGAGGACTGAACTATCTACACACGACCCGTGTTTCTCCGGAAGCCAACAACCTGACTGGTACTGCCGGCAACGGCATTCCCGCCGATTTCGGAATCCAGGGTATCCCTCAACAGCACGAAAACGGGGGGCTCCCCGCCTTCGGTATTACTGGTCTAACAACTTTAGGCAGTAATGCTTTTTTGCCTTCCGATGAGGTCAGTTCCACAATTCAGTTCACCGATGACTTCACGAAGATTTACGGAAAACACACGTTTAAGATGGGTTACGAGTATCAGCATGTGAAGTTCTCAACGCTGCAACCGCCATGGTCGCGTGGGGAATTTCGGTTCGAGGGTGTTTACACGAACACTCCGGGCGCCAGCGTTAGTTCGAACAACACGGGAATTGCGCAGATGCTCCTCATTCCGACGCTGAACTCACTGGGTACGGGAGCGAATTTTCCTGATTACGTCGGCGGTCCGGCGCGTGAGGGAGGATCGGGCAACACGGGGATATTCATTTCGAATATTTCTGAGACCGATAACGGGAAAAACTATAACGGTCTCTACTTCAATGACGATTGGAAAGTAAGCCAGAAGCTTACGATTAATCTCGGCCTGCGTTGGGATTTCTTCGGCTTGGTTTACGAACATTACGCGAACCAGGCGAACTTTGTGCCGAGTGGCCCCCCGACCGGCAGCCCGATGTACCTCATTCCGCCGGGGAAAAACTCTGCATTTCTGGCAAGCACACCGACCTGCACTCCGACCTCAACTTCGTTCCAATGTCTGCTCATAAAAGATGGAATTGCGCTCGACATTACGAACAAGTACGGCAAGGGGCTGGGAAATTCGCAGAAAACAAATTTCGCGCCGCGTTTCGGATTTGCCTATCAGGTGAATCCAAAGCTCGTCGCCCGGGGCGGATTCGGAATCTTCTACAACGGCTTTGAGAACCGTGGTTTCTCGCCCAATATCGGTGAAAATTACCCATTCCAATTCAATTTTAATTTCAATGCAGCGGATGATAACCATCCCTTCATCTATCCGAACTGCACCACTCCCGGACCGGGCGGAAGTGCAAACGGAAATGCGACTCTCGAAACAGGTTTCGCGTGCACTCCACTGGATCCGCAGAGTTCGCTCTTTACTGCGGCCGGTCTGCAGTTGCGCGGAATTCAGTTCAAGTACATCACTCCGTACACCATGGGCGGAAACCTGACATTCCAATATCAGGCGACTCCTTCGCTCTCGTTCCAGGCCGGTTACGTGACTTCCCTCGCCCGGCACTTGGAGGTGTTTCCGAATTCCAACAATGTCACTGCGATCCTGCCGCAAGGTGCAGACCAAAAGCCGTTCATCCCATTTCCTGACTTCGGGCAAGGGGCCAGTTACGCGGCCACGATCGGCAATAGCTACTATCACGGGCTGCAAACGACCGTCGAAAAGCGTTTTGGCAATGGGCTGAACTTCCTCGCGACCTATACGTGGTCCAAGGTGCTGTCTGACGCGCAAGACTTGCTAAACGGGTTTTCCGGAAATGGTTACCGCGCTCCATCTGTGCCGGGGTTTGGAGTGCACGGTGACTACTCCTTAGCGAACTTTGATGTTCGGCACGTATTCCACTTCACCGGCAGTTATGAGCTTCCCTTTGGTAAAGGCAAGAAGTTCTTGGATTCCTCCGGCGGGGTGGCGAATGCTCTGGTTGGTGGGTGGAGCTTAGTCTGGTCCACGACTCTGCAGGGGGGGCAGCCGATGAAGCTGGATTGCCCAACCTCAACCACCTCTGGAACAAATTGTACGGTGATGCTCCTTCCCGGACAAAATCCCACTCCCGGTCTGAAAATCGCCGCAAACGGCAATCCCGTCTGGCTGAATCCTGCCGCTTTCACTCAGCCGTGTGTTTTGGGATCAGGCGGACCGATTCTGCCGGGGGCTGGCTCCACCGAACCAGCCAATTGTGTGCCCCTGAGTGGGTTTGGTGCGTTGGGAGGTCTTCTGCGCACGACCGTGCCGGGCCCCGGATTCCGCAGGCTGGACTTGTCGCTCTTCAAGGATTTCCATTTGACTGAGCGCTTCAAACTGCAATTCCGTTCGGAGTTCTTTAACATCTTCAACCACCCGAACTTCAACCAACCGAACTTCGGTGGAAACGGTGTTGTCGCGATCAGCGGATCGGGGAACTACACCAGTCCTAGCTTCGGGCAGATTGGATCAACTCGCGATGCTCCGTACGATCCGAGACAGATCCAGCTGGCTTTGAAGCTGTACTTCTAAGCTTGTCGATTGATCTTGTGGGAGGTGCTTGCTCGATGCGCCTCCCGCATTAACAGCTCTCCCCATGCGCCTTCCGCAGTGCCTGCGGTGGTAACATACGTGTCCGTGCGCAGCAGATTCGGTTTATTCGTATTGATTTCATGGAGCGTACTCACCTGCGCTTCAAGCCTGGCGGTTAATCCAGAGCAACCGGAGGAGTTGAATCAGCAGTTTCAGGCTGCGGTCGCCCAATACAACTCCGGAAAATTCGCCGAAGCCGCTGCTCGATTGGAAAAAATTGAGCGTCAGGTGCCGGAAAGCTTTGAAGTCCAGGAGTTGCTGGGAGTGGTGTATTCCGCCGAATCCCGCGACGATAAAGCCAACCCCCACCTGGAGCGTGCCGTCCGCCTGAAACCTGATTCGAGCGCGGCTCGCACCAATCTCGGAGCCAGCTATGCTCGAGTGGGCAAGCTTGAACTCGCGGAAAAAGAATTCAAGAAGGCTGTGGAACTCGAACCCGGCAATTTCGATACGAATCACAATCTCGGCGAGCTTTATGTGCGCTCCAACAAGATCGCCGCTGCCCTGCCCTATCTCGAAAAAGCCCAGCGCGCCGATCCAAGCTCTTACAACAACGGCTATGATCTCGCTCTCGCGTACGTGGAGACGAACCGTTTGGCCGACGCACGCTCCTCGGTTCACGCATTGTTGAAGCTGAAGGACACGGCGGAACTTCATAACCTGCTGGGCGAGATCGAAGAAAAAGATGGACAGTTCGTGGCGGCCGCCAACGAATACGAAACAGCCGCTCATCAGGATCCCAGTGAAAGCAATCTGTTTGATTGGGGCAGCGAGCTCCTTCTGCATCGCACGCTGGATCCGGCGGTCGACGTTTTTCGCCAAGCGAGCCAACGGTATCCGAAATCGCCCCGGCTCACCATCGGACTTGGGGTTGCGCTCTATTCCCGAGGCAATTACGACGATGCCGTCAAAGCGCTACTTAAGGGGGCTGACCTTGACCCATCCGATGCCCGTTGCTACATGTTCCTGTCGAAGGCCTACGACAGTTCGCCAAATCAGGCGGACGAAGTGATTCTGCGTTTCAAGCGATTTTCCGAGCTGCAGCCCGGAAGCGCCCGTGCGTACTACTATTACGCGATGAGCTTGTGGAAGGGGAAGCGGGCTCAGGATCCGGATCTTGATTTGGGGCAGGTCGAATTGTTGCTGAAAAAGTCGATCGCTCTTGATCCAAGGCTTGCCGAGGCCCATCTCCAGCTCGGCAATCTCTACTCCGATCAGGGCAAGTACGCGGAAGCGGTGCCCGAGTACAGCAAGGCTTTGGAGGTCAATGCCGATCTTGCGGATGGTTATTACCGTCTGGGACAGGCTTACGTGCATACCGGGCAAAAAGATCGCGCGCAGCAGGAATTTCAGACGTACCAGAAGCTGCGCGCTCAGCACATGGCGGATCTCGACCGGCAAAGAGCGGAAATCCGGCAGTTCGTATATGCGGCAAAAAATTCAACGACGGCCAAGGATTGAACGACGGCCAAGGATTCAGCGACGGTCAAGGATTCAGCGAGTTCGGCGAAGCCTTAATCGCGGGCTCTGTTGCTACACGGCGAGCCCTTCGTATCAGGGCACCGGATGAGGGCTTAGTATAAGGGCACCGCTTTAGCGGTGCCGCAAATCGCGTATTTTCGATGCCCCTTTAG
>Ga0209577_10005000_pt1 | contig 12410 bp, 9 predicted proteins | sample GraSoiAngelo_109_FD_185874 | JGI IMG/M metagenome (GOLD analysis project Ga0209577, IMG submission 185874) | Grasslands soil microbial communities from the Angelo Coastal Reserve, California, USA - 14_0903_12_20cm (SPAdes) (version 2) | ecosystem: Environmental > Terrestrial > Soil > Grasslands ... | reverse complement strand
TGGGGCGTTACATTCTTGGCTTTATCGCCAATGGTGTAAATGATGACGCCACAGCTCACCGAACAGTACGGACAGGTGGAACGCGTCTCCGTCGCTCGCGCAATCTTGAGTTCGCGCAGCTGGGCGTAGGCCGGCGCGAGATCAAACCCGAACAGCGACATGGCCACGCCTCTCAGCGTGGTCGCCTTCAGAAACTTCTCCTGGTACCGTCCATGGGTCTGACCTTCCTTTTGGGGCAATAGGCGGAGTCATGCAATCAAAGAGTGTACGCAGCCCGCGCGGTATTTCAGACGCAGGTTTCCCGAACTGACCCGTGGATGCTAACCGCGGGAGAAGGTCTTCAACAATCCGTCGTGAGATTGAAGGGCGATTCGGAGCCTACGTCTATGGCGGAGTCCACCTTGCGTGGTAGGTAGCTATACTGCTTCGGCAGTAGGACAGGCAGCGGGCACTCTGATCAGAATTGTTTGGTACGATCTTCAAGAGCCACGCTCGGAATTTGAGACTTCTTGCCATGATAATGTCGTTTTGTGCTTCCGGGTGTTGCGAAAGTACCTGCAGCATCTCGCGCTGCAATTCAGGGTCCCCGGCTATTCTCGCAAAAAAGCCGCTCCAGGCTTTCGGATTCTGCTCAAGGTGCTGAAAGATGTTCCTCCTGTGGTCGCGCCTTTGAGTGGAACAACCGGGAAATGCTCCAGCAACGTGACGGCCTGTGCCAGCAGCTCCGCGATCTTGCGTTTGCCAAATGGGTCGAACCAGGCAACGCAAGCTGGTCTTGAGAGCTGCTTGCAATTGGCGCGGTACCTCTAGAGCTAGAGTCGTATAAGGACCTCTGACCAGGAGCGTACCCGGCGTTACGCGCCTTCTCTGAAGCGGATTTCATTCTCACGATGAATTGTTGTAGGTGTCGGCAGTCACTAGCATCGGAATGTGGGAGGCATTCGAGAAAATCCCACAGCGGTCGTGATGGGCCGGCACGCGCGAATGGTTATGCAACATAAGATCAAATCCCAAAGACTGCGGGGCTGGCGGTTGGTGGTGTTTGTGTCGCTGCTGTTGGCTCGTCCATCGTGGTGCCTCCCAGCACAAGCTTCTCCCTCCAGCCAAGAGAACGTGCCAGCAAGCGATCCGCCCGCCCGAGTCGCTCGCATCAGCCAGCTAAAGGGAAAGGTTTCGTTCTTGCGGGCCGGCGTGGATCAATGGAGTGAAGCAGCACTCAACTTTCCGGCAACGACGGGCGATCGCATCTACACCGACAACGGAGCCAGGGCGGAACTCGAGGTCGGGCCTTACGCGATCCGGTTGTGGGAAAAGACGGACGTGACCATAACCAATCTGAACGACCAGATCCTGCAGCTTGGACTGGACCAAGGCAAACTCCGCATCAGCGTCTCCCAATTGCCTTCCGGCAATACGGTCGAAGTTGACACGCCCAATGGAGCTCTCACGCTTCTCGCTGCGGGTAAGTACCGCATTGATTCCGACGCTACGCGCAACCGCACGGTCGTGAGCGTGAGCAGCGGTAATCTGGAAGTCACCGGTGGAGGAGTTTCGCAGATAGTAAACACTGGTCAGGCTGTCGAACTCACGGGTCAAGACCCACTCCAGGTCAATTCTGTCACCATGCCTGCTCTTGACGACTTCGATATTTGGAGCGAGGAGCGCGACCAGCGTCTGGCATCTTCTACTTCCGCAAAATACGTGAGCCCTTCTACTCCGGGCTACGAGGATCTGGACACCTACGGGCACTGGTCGGTAGTCGCTGAGTACGGGCCCATTTGGTATCCGGTTGTGCCCGCCGGCTGGGTGCCATACCGCTTCGGTCACTGGGTATGGATTGACCCCTGGGGCTGGACCTGGGTGGAAGACGAACCGTGGGGCTTTTGCCCATTTCACTATGGGCGGTGGGTGTTCATTGGAGCTGCTTGGGGGTGGCTACCAGGACCGTTCGTTGCGACGCCAGTCTATGCTCCGGCTCTGGTTGCATTTCTGGGAGGCCCGAGCTTCTCGGTCGGCATCGGCGTCGGTTTGGTGGGTTGGTTCCCGCTAGGGCCCGGAGAACCTTACTTTCCCTGGTATCACCACAGCGGACGTTATCTGAACGAGGTCAACGTCACCAACATCCGGAACGTGACCAATATCACGAACATCACGAACGTTACGAACATCAACAATGTTCACTACGCATATCGAACCATCGCAACCACAGCGGTGCCGAGGGACGTTCTTAGTAGTGGACAGCCAGTGGCTCACCAGGTGGTCCGAATCAGTGCCCAACAACTCGCGGGGGCGGAGATTACTCCACATCCGACAGTCAACCCAACGAAACATGCCGCGGTGCCCGGAAAGCCCGTACCTCCTCCTCCGGTGCGGGCCCAGCACCTGATTGCCGCGAACAGAACCTCCCAAGTTGCCGGAAGACCGGCCCCGGCTGGAAGTCGGCAGCCGAACCCACTGGTAACCAAAGATACGCAGCCAGAAGGAAACGCAAAACGGCCTCTTCCCCCTCCGCCAAGTGGAAGAACACCGTCTTCATCCCGGGAGCCTAGTAGTCCGCCACGAGCGATACCGCCGAGACTGACTACGAGGACTGCGCCACCGCCCCCGACGATACCCTTTGAGCAAAGGCGTCCCGCTATGTCGGAGCATCCGGGCCGCCCGCTTGAACCGCCACAACTCGAAGACCTGCGAGTTGGAAGAGCGGTCGGCCCGATGCACGACAGGGAATTTCCCCCGCATGTGGCGCCGGTTATTCCCGAGAGACCAGTTCCGGTCCCAGCAAGACCGAGATTCTCTCAAATGAAACCCAAGTAAAAAGTTAAGGAGTGCTCGCCAATCAAACGAAAAAGATGGGCTTGTGCACGGATATATGGGCGGCGGATGAATTCAATTGCAAACGATCCGAACCCTGGTCCCTCAATTCGAGTTTGGCTGGAACCTTGCACCAGTCGTGATCCGAAAACTCAAATCCGGAGAATATCGAATCTATTCGCGAAACAAGGATTCCAGAACTGGAAAGCGCCACCGCACGAGCAAGACGGCAGCCGGCAGGCTGGTTCCGGCCAGGCAATTCATCGTCGATGGAGCACGTCGCGGTTCGACGCGCGCAAATGGGGACTCGAAACGGCTCAGAGGCCGCCGGCGAGAAGTCAAAGGAGCCGGGTCGATATGCGAAGTGAAACACACAAGATGCGCGGAGGGGCCGCCGGTTGGAGGTGCACCACATGCGGTGGGCTCATCACCAGGATCGAACATGGTTGGGTCGAGTGGCTCGCCGCTGAGGACTCACGAGGAACCACCACTCTGAAGGGCCTTCGGCTTGTTCACGGTCCCTTGCGGCGGTCGGGAGCGACTGGAGGGTGTGGCTGCCAGTACGATGCTCGGCGCGAATTTCGAAATCATCGCAGCATCGTGGAAGGCTTACCCCTCGAAAGATTTGTTGGCGCGGATGGGCTTATGTTGCTGCTAGCGTTCCTGGCGGCGGACGAATTACCTAGAAATGATGTTCTCGAACTCGCAAAGAGAGTGCAAATCCCTGGCTATGAGCAAACCCGCGAGCTGTTCCAAGGAGCCATCAACAAAGGAGCTGTCGCACCTCTGATCAGACCCGGTTACTACTTGCAGTTCGAGATACAAGCGTTGTTAAGGTGGGCGGACAGAGAATCGAACCGGGCGAAGATCGACCCTCTTGATGGATAATGTGACGCCCTCCTGACCAGAGACGGGGACCCTCAGATGTGTTCTCGACATTGTCGATCAATAATTGGGACGATTTTCACGTTCCAACAAGTATCGTCGGAGCCGGTGTATCACCATGTCGCCTTTACCCTCGGAAATCTCTTGCTCCACTTCTTTCAACGCAAAATAGACGACGTCGTGGTGATGCAAGTCGTGGCCATCCAGCTTCTGACTCAGTTCGCGCCAAAGATTGTGCAGTAGCTCAATCTCGCGGGGTGTGAGGTGGGGCGCGTGCGGTCCCAGATAGAAGAAATGCTTTTCTCCCGAATGAGAATAGATCTCCAGAGCCATCCTGGGTCGAGGCTGCGGCAGTCGCTCCCACGCCAGACCAATCAAGCGAGCTTGTTGATTGATCGACAATTTTGAAGACTTTCCCAATACCACCGTGCGCGACTGGAGACTAGCCGCAGCACGAACGATTCCGTCCCAGAGATTATTGGCCTCGACAACCGCCAATCGAACCTGTTTACCTTCTTTTTCAGCCAGGGCGACGACTTTGGTGAAGAGCACCTGCTCGATTGCGGTGAACAGCTGATCGGGAGCCAACTCGTGTTCGCCAGATGAAGCTCGTCTAACCACCCGCATGTGCAGCACAACCACGTCCTGTCGTTCCACGTTTGCCTGCCTAAGGACCAACTCCAGATGCCAAAGCGCGTGATGGTTGCCGACGCAAACCAGGAGGCCACCAGGTCGGCAGCCCACCGCCGCTGGGGAAAGATCGGATTGCTGAGTCAGCTGAAACTGGTCGCCATGGGTCCGGAGAAGGCCGTGTTTTTGTGTGAACCTTTCCGAGGCGGTAAAGACCAGGAATAGAAACGCGGAGAAGCTGATGCCGGAAATAGTGGCCACTGGCTTCGTAAGGAGATTCGTGGCGGCGATTGCAAGAAGAGCCAGGGTAATGGTTCCCAAACCCAAGGGAATCTCAGTTCCGTGAAATCTGAAGTTGAGAGGAACCCGAAATTCACGGGGCCCTGGTCTTTTGAAACGAAGTACCAGCACTCCCAGGCTTTTGAGCACAAAACTCCAGAGAACGCCGAAGGCATAGGCCTCACCCAGTACATACACATTTCCGCGACTAAGAAAAATCGCAAGGAGCTGGAGCACCGCTACCACATTGATGATCCGGTAAGTTGTGCCAAACCGCGAATGTGGATGACGGAACCAGTCGGGCAGAACGCCATCTTCCGAGACCCGATTCAAGACCCCATTGGTTCCAACCATGGACGTATTCACAGCACCGGACAAGATCAAGACTCCGACGAGGACAACAAAGAGATGAAAGACTATCTTCAGTGAGTGCGGACCGGCAACGTACATGGTCAGCCCAGCGATGAGGTTGTCAAAGAACGCCGTCCGCATCTGGTCGGGAATAATCATGACCGCAAAGAATGAGACGAGAGAGGTGAATACCAGGCTGTAAAAGAAAATGACGAGGGCGGCTTTCTTGAGATTGACCAGCTTGGGGTGCTCGATTTCGCGGTAGACCTGGGCCAGGGTCTCCTCCCCGCTCATGGCCAGTACGGAATGACCGAGACCTATGAGAATTCCTAGGACTCCAATGGTCGGCAGCCGGCTACCCCGCAGCCAGCCCAGCGCTTCCGGAGAGAAGTGCAGGTTTTGGGGGAGCGGCCAGGGAGGCAAGTGCGCTCCTCGAACAACGAGAGTATAGGAGCACCACGCGATCAGAAGTGCCACCATGGCGGTGGTGACATACATGATGCGGAGCGCTTTTTCGCTGCTCTCCGGAATGCCCTTGATGTTGACCCACCAAAAGTACACAGTCACGAGAGCAGCGAAGGAGGCGGCCGCAAAATCTCTCGACAGGTGCACGTCAAGCCGTGCATAGCGAAATAGCTCATTCAAAAACCCGACAAGGTACTGGCCTGCCGACACGCCACTTATCGGTCCAGTGAGGACGTAATCAAACAGTAGTGCTGAGACCGAGATCTTGGCCATGGTGACGCCCATGGCCTCTTTCACGACCCGGTACACGCCGCCACGGACGAACATGCCGCAACTCTCGATGTAGACCGACCGCACAGCATACGACAGCAGCATAACCGCCAGAATGAACCAGGGCGCGGCCTTCCCCACGGCTTGCTCAGCGATGCCGCCCGCATAGTAGGCCGAGGACGCCAGATCGTTCAAAACGATCGCGGCTGCACGCCAAAACGAAATGAAGGTGAGCATAGCTGTGGTCACCACCACGACCTGTGGGAGGTGACTATTAACGCTCTCGCCAGTCTTTCTTGCGGGTGTGAGCACTATGCGCTCCATGGCCGAAATACCACGCGGACCAGCAACGATGAGACATTGCGGAGAGGTCCGCGCGGTCCGGCTATTTCTTAGACTGCGAATTTCGTCTTCACGTGCGATTTTCTTACGCAGCTCGCCAGGTGGCTCTACTGCTTAAGTCTTATAACTCGCTGTGACCTGAGGCTAAGCCCTTCCTACGCGTCCTTGCCGAATCTTCCTTCACTCTCCGGAGGAATTGTGAGAGTGACGTCCGGTTCGTAGCATCCCGGATTGGGAGCGTTGTTCTTCCAGGAGGCCGTTCACCTGCAAAGGGGGAGCCGGCAACCGTTTGGCGGGCGTCTTTGCATGTGTTCCTCTCAGGAGGCGCGTCTGACATGTCAGCAGAGGATGAAGGAGAGCGAATGAAAAGCGCAATTTGGTCTCTGATGGCCGTTGCAAGTTTGCTGGTCCTGGCGACTATCGCCTTTTCGCAGGAGATCAGGACGGACTACGACCACCATGTCAATTTCTCACAGTACAAGACCTATTCATGGGCCAAGGTCGAGACCCCGGATTCCATCTGGAACGAGCGCGTAAAGGAAGCGGTCGATAGAGCATTAGCAGCGAAAGGCTGGACCCAGGTCCCGTCGGGCGGCAATGTTTCGATCGTCGCGGTGGGCACCACTCATGAAAAACCCACGCTGCGAACGTTCTATAACGGGTTTGATGGCTGGCTCTGGGGAGGCTTTGGTGACGCGACCACCTATGTGGAGAACTACGAAGAGGGGACGCTGATCGTCGACATGTTCGACACAAGTACCAAGAGGCTGATATGGCGAAGCTCGGCCAGTGACGTCGTCTCCAGTAAGCCTGAGAAGAACATCAGGAAGCTCGATAGGGCAGTACAGAAGATGTTTGAGCACTTTCCACCCGCACTTGGGTAATGGACTGTGTGACTCGCATCTGACAACCCTGTCGCCTTGAAAGATGAGCAGATCCGCGACGCTCTGGGGCATTGATTCTTGGCGGCCTAGAGAAACCTAACCTGGCATTCATAGAGTTATGGGAGGTCTGAAACATGGGAAAGACGATCGGCATTGATCTCGGTACTACAAACTCAGTCGTGGCGGTCATGGAAGGTGGCGAGTCCAAGGTCATCCCGAACGAGGAAGGGAGCCGGACGACCCCGTCGGTAGTTGCATTCACGAAGACTGGGGAGCGTCTGGTCGGGCAGGTGGCCAAGCGCCAGGCGATTACCAATCCCGAAAATACCATCTACTCCATCAAGCGTTTCATGGGCCGCCGCTTTGAGGAAGTTAGCGCAGAGATGAAGATGGTTCCCTACAAAGTGGAGCGCGATGGCGACCACGTCGTGATCGTGGCCCAGGGCAAGAAATACACGCCGCCCGAGATTTCCGCTTTGATACTCCAAAAACTAAAGAAGGCCGCCGAGGACTACCTCGGAGAAAAGGTCAGCGACGCAGTCATTACCGTTCCCGCGTATTTCAATGATGCGCAACGCCAAGCCACCAAAGATGCAGGAAAAATTGCTGGCCTGGATGTGAAACGAATCATCAACGAGCCCACGGCGGCCGCTATGGCATACGGCCTCGACAAGAAAAAGAACGAGACCATCGCGGTTTATGATTTCGGCGGCGGCACCTTCGACATTTCGATTCTGCAGGTCGGCGAAGGCGTCATCGAAGTACAAGCCACAAACGGCGATACGCACCTGGGTGGAGATAACATTGATCAGCGCATCGTTGACTGGCTTATAGTCGAGTTCAAGAAAGATGAAGGCCTGGATCTTCGTAGCAAAGGGAACGAGATGGCACTGCAGCGTTTGCGTGATGCTGCAGAGCGGGCCAAAATTGAGCTCTCTACCACGATGGAAACCGAGATCAACTTGCCCTTCATCACGGCAGACGTTAACGGGCCGAAGCACCTGGTCAAGAAACTGACGCGCGCGAAGCTCGAGGCCATGGTTGAGGACATCATTCAGCGCTCGGTAGGGCCGTGCAAACAATGCATGAAGGACGCGGAAGTCGATGCCAGCAAGATTGATGAAGTCGTGCTGGTGGGTGGCCAGACGCGCATGCCGCGCATTCAGCAGCAAGTGAAAGAGTTGTTTGGAAAAGAAGGCAACAAGAGTGTGAATCCGGATGAGGTGGTCGCGGTCGGCGCCGCTATTCAAGGCGGCGTACTCCAGGGCGAAGTGAAAGACCTGCTATTACTCGACGTGACTCCGCTGACGCTTTCGATCGAGACCCAAGGTGGCGTGGCCACCCCGATGATTCCGCGCAATACGACGATTCCGACTCGCAAAACGGAAATGTTCTCCACCGCGGCGGACAATCAGACTTCGGTTGAAGTACACGTCTTGCAGGGCGAGCGCCCATTAGCCAGTCAGAACCGTACTTTGGGCAAATTCCATTTGACCGGTATTCCTCCGGCTCCTCGTGGCGTTCCCCAGATAGAGGTGACTTTCGACATCGACGCCAACGGTATTCTTAACGTGGCCGCGAAGGACATGGCCACGGGCAAGGATCAGAAGATCACGATCACATCGTCGTCGGGTCTGAGTAAGCAAGAAGTCGAGCGTCTGGCAAAGGAGGCCGAGGCGCATGCCGCGGAAGATAAGGCCCGACGCGAACAAATTGAAGCCAAGAACCAGCTCGATTCGATGGTCTATAACGTCGAGAAAATGCTTCGCGAACACGGCGACAAGATCTCAGGCTCGGAACGTGGCGATGTCGAGAACGCGGTTGCCGATGCCAAAAAGGCGCTGGAGTCCGACGACAAACAACAGATGGACCAAGCGCGTGAGCGGCTTACCCAGGCGTCTCATAAGCTGGCCGAGCAAATGTATAGGGCAGCACAACCCCAAGGCGCGCAGGGTGGAGTTCCGGGTGCTAGTGCGGGCCCGGCGCCAGGGGGCGACGGTCAGGCTAAAAAGGATGAAGGCGTGGTGGACGCCGAGTATGTCGACGTCGACGACAGAAAGAGTGCCTAGCGGAGATGCGAATGTGACGCCGGTCGACGGTACGTTCTTCTACGGCTCGCCTCCAGGAGAACGCGCGTTCCGCGCGCTCGACAATGTTCGGAATGTGTACGGAATCCGCCAACTGTCGGTTGATGCGAAAGCGCGCGCCATCCAGGTGGAGTACGATGCGTCCCGCCTGACTCGGGATGATGTCGGAGCGCTGTTGCGCGAGGCTGGAATCGACGTTCGCGGAGTACACAGAATTGTTTTGTGAGGCTTCACATCATCCAGAATCTGACGAGAAACCGGGAGAACCGAGTTGAAGGAAAAGGAGCAATCCGGAATGCGCCCTCAGGTTAGAGAGAGAGCGCGTCAGGGAAAGGAGCTACGGGAAAGAGAAGGCGGACTCGGGCGGTTAGTCGCCCAGCAGAACAAAGAAGAGTTCTTCCAGCAAATCACGCCTTTCCTTGGGCCTCTCAAGTCCTATATCCAGCGCCGCCTGCGCATCGCGTACCTCACTCTACAGGTCCGTACTCCCGTCTACACCAGCGGTGACATTCTCGACGAGGTACTTTTGCGAGCTTATGAAAACTACGGCAAGAAGCCGGAGACCTTGACGCTGGAGGAGTGGCTCTACCAGATCGTGAATGAGAGATTGGAGAAATATCTCCGCAAGAGGATGGCGACGGAGGCGCGACTGGAAGGTCTGGAGGCGCTGGAACAGGACGAACTCAGCACGCTAGAAGAGATACCGTTTACCGCCGATGCAGACGGAGAAGTGTGGTTTCCGGAAGATCTGGATGACAGTGAGTATCAGGCACCGCTGTTTGGCCCGCCAGTTTGCCAGAGCGATCCTGAGAAACAGCTGGAAAGGAAGGAAGAAGTTCGACGGCTCTGGCAGGCCCTATCCCGCGTTCCTGAGCAAGAGCGAACTGTGTTTGAGCTCTTCGCGATCGAAGGATTTCCGAAAGAGGCGGTGGCCAGGATCTGTAAGATTTCGCCGAACGAGGTACCGAGCACTGCCGAGAGGGTAAGGGAGCAAGTGCTCCGCGAGATCAAGGCAGGGGCAGGAGAGGCGGTAAAGCCCCTTCGGGCTGATGAACGCCCCAGAAGTCAAAACGTCCAAGAAGGCTCCAGCGACTGAGGTCCTCGCATCAATTTGATCTCCCCTCGTTTTCTTGTCATGGGTAAGCGATCGCCAGCATAGCTAATCTTCTCGACCAAGGTCGGTAGCGCGGGCCAAGAGACTTTCGAGGCGACTATCTAGTCGAGTATCGTGCGCTCTAGAGCGATCCCAAAACGGCAGGACGTACTAGCTGCTCGTCACATAGCGATGAACAAAGGTTACAGCCATCGCACCTTCCCCTACAGCAGAGGCGCAGCGCTTGACCGAACCGTGTCGCACATCGCCGGCCGCAAACACACCCGGCAGATTCGTTTCCATGTAGAACGGAGCGCGGTCTAGGGTCCAGTTTGCCGGGCGCTGGCCCCCCTGCATCAAATCGAGGCCGGTAACGATGTAGCCCGCTTCATCGCATATGATCCCAACCTCTTGTGCCCACTGCGTGTGAGGCGTGCCGCCGAGGCATAGAAAGAGCCAGTTTGTCTCCACCGTCCACTCCTTGGCCGTCTGCCTGTCGATGAGCGTGATCGAGCGCAGTACGGTGTCGCCTTGAAGGGCCACAACCTCGGTCAGCAGCAGCACCTCCACTTTCGGTGAAGAACGAATGCGATCGATGAGATACTGAGAAACCGTCTTCTTTAATGAGTTGTCTCGCACGACCATAGTTACTTTTGCTGCATAACGGGCAAAGTGCATTGCGGCTTGGGCAGCCGAGTTTCCGCCGCCAACTACGACGACGTGTTCGGTTCCAACGCAAAGCGACGCCTCGCTTGCTCCCGCGCCATAGTACACACCTGCCCCTTGCAGCCGATCCTCATTCGGCAGGTTCAGTCGGCGGTACTCTATTCCGGTGGCACAAATCGAAGCACGAGCGATGATCTTCGTCCCATCGGATAAGTGGCCGATGCCTTTGCCGGGAAGGAACTCGCCGCGAACACTTTCCCGGAGCAACAAGATTTCTGCCCCAAAGTGACACGCTTGTTCACGCGCTCGCTCGGCCAGTTCAGCTCCGCTGATACCCCCGGGGAACCCCAGGTAGTTCTCAATCTTGGGACTGGTCGCCGCCTGTCCGCCGATGGCGAACCGCTCAACCACAACTGTCTTCAGGCCCTCTGAGGCGCCATAAAGAGCGGCGCTTAGTCCAGCAGGTCCTGCGCCGTAGATCGCCAGATCGTATTCCGTCTGAGAGGGGCTGCGGAACAGCCCCAGCTTTTCGCTGATCTGTCGGACCGTCGGATGCTCCAGCCTGACGCCATCCGGGAAAACACAAATTGGCAGTCGCTTGTCGCCCAACCCGGTTACTTGTGCCTCCGTGTGGGCTTGTTGGTCGTTGGTGAGCTCAATCCAGTCGAAGGGTTGATCACAGCGGTGCAGAAAGTCACGGATAGCGTATGCATCCGCGGACCCGCGTGTTCCGTAGAGCTGAATCTTACGCTCGAGATCGCTCACAGGGGCTCCTATTTACGCCTCTTACCGTAGCAAAAGGCGTAGTGAGTGGCACTAATGCAGAAGTCGTACAAATATCTTGGACTCGAAGCGGACGCGCTCATAGGCACCCTTTCCGAACCGCGATTGATTCTTGCGGGCAATTGTTACCAGCCAGACGGGTTGGCATGATTGTGGCTCGGCACTCCGACCATTGCTGGGTGCTAGCTACGAAGCCGATTTCCTGGGTGCAGCACCCACCGCGAATGAAGTTGAGAGCAACAGCTTCAACCCGTGCCAGCGGCAACTATGGGGGCAAGTGGAATTCAAAAACGGCCTCTCTGTCCTTGCGGGGCAGAGCTGGTCCTTGCTGACTACGGATCGAAAGGGCCTGGGTCCACTTCAAGAAATGATTCCCCTCACCATCGATTTCCCAGTATGCCGTTGGCTACAACTGGGCCCGGCAATGGGGTGCGCGTGTGACTAAGAACGTGAATGATCATGTGTGGGCGGCATTTGCGATCGAGAATCCGGAAACTATGGTGGGCGTCATAAATGCGCCGCCTGGAGTTTTTGGGCTCAGCAACTGCGAGGGCTGGTGGGAGGGCCAGCACGATGAAGTCCCCGAACAGGCCTTCCACATGAATGGGCAGAATTGAAGAGGTATGGACCGTGAACAGGAGGTGCAACCATGAAACAGCGGGAATTCCGCCAATTCCAGCAGGTGCTTGAACGTCAGCGTGATGAGATTCTGCGCTCCCTTGCCCGTTCCAATAAAGAAGGGCGGGCCCTGGAGGAAGACTACCCCCAGGATCTCGGCGACCGCTCGATCACGAATCTCTCAAGGGAATTGCTGCTCCAGCAAAGCACACATAGGCGCCAACTCCTCCGCAAGATTGAGGTGGC
>Ga0209577_10004999_pt1 | contig 12410 bp, 10 predicted proteins | sample GraSoiAngelo_109_FD_185874 | JGI IMG/M metagenome (GOLD analysis project Ga0209577, IMG submission 185874) | Grasslands soil microbial communities from the Angelo Coastal Reserve, California, USA - 14_0903_12_20cm (SPAdes) (version 2) | ecosystem: Environmental > Terrestrial > Soil > Grasslands... | reverse complement strand
CTGCCGGCGGCGGCGGTAACGCGATGGCCGCTGCGGGCGCGGCCGAGGGGCCGTGGGAAACGTTCGCGATCGAGAGCGGCAACGGCGGAGCGGTTCGCGACGGCGACGTGGTCAGGCTTCGTACGGCCGTCGATCCGCGTTGGTATGTGTCAGCCGATCGAGGCGGCGGCGGCGCCGTGAACGCGAACCGGCAATCGCCGGGTCCGTGGGAAACGTTCACGATTCTCGTGGTGAAGTAGTCGATCTCGACGTGATCGTGGCGGTCGAACGGGGCTATGCCTTTGGTTTCGGTTTCGGCGCGGGCGGTGTCGGTTTACCGGCGTCGGCCGCTTCGGCCAGCGCGAAGGGACCGGCCGTTTCCGCGTACCCGCCGAGGATCAACAGCGAGCCCAGACGTGCGGACACCTCGTAATTCTCACCGACCCTGAATCGACGTACATCGTATTCGTCGAATTCGTTCGGGTCCGGTTCGGCGGTGATCTTCACGCGCCAGACGATGCCGGATGTATGTTTTTCCGTCACGTGGACCTACGGTTGAGTTTGTCGAATACACGATTTCTGGCAGAACTGCCATTGTTGGTAGCACTTAGCAATCGGGAGGCCGCAGTGGTAAATGCCGCGCGATGCCGTGTCATCGTCGTGCTCGTGTGCGTCGCGTCGTTGGTCGCCGGTGTGTTCGTCCGAACGCAGTCGAGCGACCAAAGACCGATTCAGGGGGCGATGCGATGGCGAGCGATCGGTCCGTACCGAGGCGGGCGGGCGAAATCCGTCACCGGCGTGCCGGGGCACTCGAGTCTCTTCTACACCGGCTTCGTCAACGGCGGCGTCTGGATGACGAGCGACTACGGCCGCACGTGGAAGCCGATCTTCGACGACCAGCCGACCGGGTCGATCGGCGCCATCGCCGTTGCGCCGTCCGATCCCCGCGTGATCTACGTCGGCAGCGGCGAAGGCATCGCGCGGCCCGACCTCTCCACCGGCGACGGCATCTACAAATCGACCGACGCGGGGAAGACATGGACGCACCTCGGCCTTCGCGACGGCCAGCAGATTCCCTACATCGTCGTCGACCCGCGCGACGCCAATCGCCTGTTCGTTGCGGTGCTGGGCCATCCGTACGGGCCGAACGAAGAGCGCGGCGTCTTCCGATCGATCGACGGCGGACGAACGTTTCAGAAAGTGTTCTACAAGGACGAGAACACCGGCGCGTCGGACCTCGAGCTCGATCCGCGGAATCCCGACGTCGTCTACGCGTGTCTGTGGGAAACGCGTCAGGGTCCGTGGGAGAACGGCGCCTGGAACGGCACCAACGGCGGCATCTTCAAATCGACCGACGGCGGCACGACGTGGCGTCCGCTGACACGCGGCCTGCCGGAGGACGTCGTGCAGGCCGACGTCGCGATCGCGCCGAGCGAGCCGCGCCGCATCTACGCGTCGGTCGCGTCGCGGCAGGCGGTCGGCATCTATCGCTCTGACGACGCAGGCGACAGCTGGACGCGAATCACGACCGATGCGCGTCCTGCGGGCCGCATCGGCGGAGGCGATCTGCCGGTTCCGTTCGTCCACCCGAGAAATCCCGACACCGTCTTCATGGCCAGCGTCGTGACGTGGCGATCGATCGACGGCGGCAAGACGTGGAGCGGCATCCGCGGCGCGCCGGGAGGCGACGACTATCAGCGCGGCTGGATCAACCCTGACGATCCGGACATCATCGCGCTCGCGAGCGATCAGGGGACGATCATCAGCGTCAACGGCGGCGAGACGTGGAGCTCGTGGTACAACCAGCCGACGGCGCAGGTGTACCACGTCGCGGCAGACAACGCGTTTCCGTATCGGGTGTGCAGCGGTCAACAGGAGAGCGGTTCGGCGTGCGTCTCGAGCCGCGGCAACGACGGCGCCATCACGTTTCGCGAATGGCATCCGGTCGGCGTCGACGAGTACGGGTACGCGGCGCCCGATCCGCTGAGCCCCGAGATTATTTACGGCGGCCGTACGCCGACGCGCACCGATCGCCGGACCGGCCAGGTGCAGAACATCTCGCCGCTGCCGGGCGGACGCGGCAGCATCCGCACGCTGCGGACCGCACCGGTCCTCTTTTCCCCCGTCGATCCGCACGTGCTCTATTTCGCCGGCAACACGCTGTGGAAGACGTCGACCGGCGGCCGCAGCTGGACGCAAATCAGCCCGGATCTCTCCCGGAAGACGTTCGAGATTCCCGCCAACATCGGCAAGTTCCGCAACGAACCGACGGCGCAGCCGACCGAGCGCGGCGTCATCTATGCGGTGGCGCCGTCGCCGCTCGACATCAACCGCATCTGGGCCGGCACCGACGATGGATTGATTCACGTGACGACCGATGGCGGCGCGCACTGGGCCGACGTCACCCCCTCCGATCTGAAGCCGTTCGCGAAGGTGTCGATCATCGACGCCGGGCATTTCAGCGCGCTCGACGCGTACGCGGCGATCAACACGCTGCGCCTCGACGACCTGCGGCCGCACATCTACCGCACGCACGACGGCGGCAAGACGTGGACGCACATCACGATCGGCATCCCCGACGGCGGCACGATCAACGTCGTCCGCGAGGATCCGAAGAAGAAGGGACTGCTCTACGCCGGCAGCGAGCGCGAAGTGTACGTGTCGTTCGACGATGGGGAGCACTGGCAGTCGCTGCGCCTCAACATGGCGCCAAGCTCGGTGCGCGATCTGATCGTGAAGGACGACGACTTGATCGCCGGCACGCACGGCCGCGGCTTCTGGATCCTCGACGACATCACGCCGCTCAGACAGATGGATCGGCTTCTGGCAGGGGCCGACCTGCGTGTCGGCCCTTCGGCGTCGGGGGGCGGACACGCCGGTCCGCCCCTACCTGCGGCGGACGTCGTCCTGTTCAAACCAAGGACCGCGTATCGCGTGCGCTGGAACATGAACACCGATACGCCGCTGCCTCCGGACGAAGCGATGGGGCCCAATCCTCCGGACGGCGCCATCGTTAATTACTCGCTGCAAGCGGCTTCGTCCGGTCCGGTGACGCTGGAAATTCTTGACTCGACCGGAAAAAGTGTCCGCGGCTATTCCAGCGGCGATCGTCCGCAGCTTCCGGACTCATCTACGGCGCCAGTGCCGCTCTACTGGTATCGTCCGCCGCAGGTGCTGTCGGCGGAGGCCGGCATGCACCGGTTCATGTGGGATCTCCATTACCAACCGGCGCCCGGCGGTGGCGGGCGTGGCGGCTTGCCGATTGCGGCGATCGCGCACGACACGGCGCCCGCAATCAACGCGCCGTGGGTCGCGGCCGGCGCCTACACGGTCAAGCTCACGGTCGACGGCAGGAGCTACACGCAGCCGCTCACGGTGAAAATGGATCCGCGAGTGAAGACGCCGCCGCTCGGGCTCGCGCAGCAGTTCATACTGTCGAAGCAGATGTACGACGGCATGATCGAAGTGCAGAAGACGCTCGACGAGATCAAATCCCGAAGCGCAACGTCGGCGGGTGGCGCGAGGCTTTCAGCCGAGCGGTCCGACGAGCTGACGCGCTCGTTCACCGCAATGAGCGGCGCGCTCGGGCAGCTGATGAACATCCTGCAGCAGGCGGACGTGACGCCGACGACACAGCTCGTGACGGCGGTCAGCGAGCGCCGCGCCGCGCTGACCAGGCTTCTCGCCGAGTGGAACGCGCTGAAGAGAGACGTGACGCGATAAGCGATGTGGATTGTGATTGCGGTCGCCGGCGGCATTCTCGCGCTCGCGCACACGGCGCCGGTACCGTTTCTCTTCGACTTCATCGCCGGCGGACGATCGGCGTGGCACATGCCTAAGCGAACGCCGGCGACGGTCTACCTCACGTTCGACGACGGTCCGAACCCTGCGACGACGCCCGATCTGCTCGACGTGCTCGCGCGCGAACGGGTGCGCGCCACGTTCTTTCTGATCGATCGGCACATCACCAATCGCACGGCGCCAATCGTCCGGCGCATATTCGCCGACGGGCACGCCGTCGCGCTTCACTCGCACACCCGCGCCTACATGCTGATGTCGCCCGAACACTTCGCGCAGACACTGACGGCGGCGGCCGCGCATATCGAGCAGGTGGCGGGCCGGCCGCCATGCCGCGCGTTCCGGCCGCATGCGGGATGGCGCAGCTGGCCGATGTACGCGGGCCTCAAGCGGATCGATCACCGGATGGTCGGCTGGGGCTGGATGTTGTGGGACTGGAACTGGTTCCGCGAGCGCACCGCCGATTCGGTCGTGAAGCGGCTTCGCTCCCGCGCCGGCAACGGCGACATCATCGTCATGCACGACGGCGACGAATCGGAACCGTTCAAGGATCAACGGCACACGGTCGATGCGACGGCGCGTCTGATCCCGGAGCTGCGCGCAAGAGGGTTCGAGTTCGGGACGATTTGCGATCCCGGCCAGCCGTAGACAATCGCCGTACGTCACGATGGATTTTGGCGATGTCGTTATCGGCGGCGACGTTCTGTTCTAGATACGCGCGAGCGGTTTACGCCGCGAGCGCGTCTGCGCGTGGGGGTGGGGCCCCACGCGACAAAAAAGCGCGGAGGTGCGCTGTGCGAAGACGGCTGGCCCCGCTCACGATCCTGTTCCTCGCGGCCGCGACGCTTGCGGCCGAGCAGACGCGATCCGCGTTCGCGCCCGAAGGGACGCCGATCTCGCTCGGCCTCGCGGGATACGCCAAGGTGCTCTGCTCGGCGGTCTTCGTCTCGGGTCGCGATCCGGCGGAAGCCTTCAAGAACAGCGGCTATTTCCTCTTCCCCGAGGACCAGAGATCCGGCGTCACCTATGACGTCGATCGCGAGCAGAAGCTCGTGAAGATGTCGCACGGCGCCGTCACGCGGACCGCGAAGTACTACGGCGATCAGGGCTGTATCATCCATCCCGAGGATCACGACGGCATCTACTTCACGCCGGTGCGCGTCGTCACGTCGCTGCCATCCGCCGACATGCAGCCGTGGCCGATGGGCGACAACTGGCGCGACAAGCCGATGCCGCGCGACATCGATCGCGCGCATCTGGACCGCGCCGTCGATCTCGCGTTCGAGGATCCCGACGCGTTGACCGCCGCGTTCCTCGTCCTCTACAAGGGCGACATCATCGCCGAGCGCTACATGCCTGGCGTCAATCGCAACACGCAGCTCGAAAGCTGGTCGATGGGCAAGAGCCTCACCGCGACGCTCTTCGCGCTGCTGGTGAAGGACGGATTGTTCCGCGTCGATGACCCGGTACCCGTACCTGACTGGCACAAGCCGGGCGATCCGCGCGGCGCAATTCGCATCGCCGACCTGCTCCACATGAGCAGCGGGCTGCGGTTCATCGCCGGACAGGATCCCGACTACACGCCCGACAAGGGCTATCCCGATCACACGCTGATCTATACCGGCGCCATCGACGCGTTCGCGCATTCGATGACGCGGCCGCTGCAGTTTCCGCCGAACACCGAAGGGCGCTACCGCAATTCCGATCCGCTGATGGTCGGCTATCTGATCAAGCAGGCGGTCACCAAACGCGGCGAGGACTACCTGACGTTTCCGCAGCGCGCGCTCTTCGATCGCATCGGCATCCGGAAGCAGGTGCTCGAAACGGATCCGTACGGCAATTTCCTGCTCACGGGCTACGACTACGGCACGGCGCGCAACTGGGCGCGCATCGGGCAGTTGTACCTGCAGGACGGGATGTGGCAGGGGAAGCGGCTGCTGCCCGACGGGTGGGCGAAATTCGTCAGCACGCCGGCGCCGGCATGGACGCGATTGTTCTGGGTGAACGGCGACGGCGGCCTGCCGATCCCGAAGTCCGCGTACTACGCGAACGGCGCCGGCGGGCAGCGCACCTTCATCATTCCCACCCACGACCTCGTCGTCGTGCGCATGGGTCACTATCGTGGCGATCGAGCGGGCATGCGCGCGTTGAACGGCGCGCTCGCCGAGCTGATGAAAGCAGTACCCGCGATTCACTGAACGCACCTCCTCTGTATACGGGGCATGTCAATTGCACGCGCGCCGGGCCGTTAACCGCGGGACATCGCCTCGAAAGGAGGACTGCGTGATGAACAACGTCGTACGGAGAGTGGCTTGGGTGGCATCAATGGCATCGGTGTTTGCGCTCGTCGGAACAAACGCCACGGCGGCGCAACCAGCTCTGACACTGCAGGCGTCGGGAACGTTCGCCAACAACGGATCGTTCGCTGGAACAGTGACGATCAATCGATTCGAACAGCGAGGCAACCAGATCGTGGCGATCGGTTTTGTGCAAGGCACACTGACTCGGCCGAACCGTGTGATCGGAACCGCGTTCGCTGGAGAGGTAACTTTGCCTGTCAGCGTGACTACAGGCGGCGTCGTCCTTGCCGACAACCGAGCCGTGGGCGCATCAGAGGTTCGCCTGCTTCGCTGGTCGGCTGATGAGTCGCGACGATTTCGAATGTTTGCTGTTCAGGCGACAGGATGCACGCCTGTTCAGATCGGCATTGGCGCAACGAACGTCAACCTTCTGGGTGTGCAGGTGGCACTCGATCCTGTCGGTATCACGGCAACCGGCCAGGCCGGCACGCCGCTGGGCGATCTGGTGTGCGCCGCAGCCAACCTGCTGGGCAACGTCGCTGGTCTCGTGAATCTGTTGAACAGCCTGCTCGGAACGCTGACCGGATTGGTTGGTGGAATCGTTTAACGGGTACGAGACTTACGGCTGCGTTCGCTCGGTCTTGAGATCGATCCCCAGTTGCTGGCACTCTTGTACAGATGACTGCGCTCGAGGCCGAGCCCCCGCGCGGTTTCGGCGACGCGATGGCCGTGCGCCGCCAGCTCCTGCAGCGCGTCGGGCGCGAACACGCGCGGTTTCCAGCCGTTCTGCTCCGCCACGATCCCGGCGAAATGCTCCGCGAGCAGAGCGATGTCGTGAATGCGCTCGCGCGGCGCCGGCATCGCGAGGCCGCGTCGCGAAGAGCCGCTCGACGTCCTGATTGCGCAGCCGAATGCAGCCGTGCGATTTCGCGAAGCTGATCGAACGCACGCGGCGTCCGGTCGTCGTTGACCGAGGCGCGTCGGCCGCCTGCGCGCGGCGCGCGGTTACCGGATCACGATCATCGCGAGCGCCAGTGCCGTCTTTCCGATTCGATCCGTTGTCATGTCGTCCTCCCGTGTTGTCCACGGGAAGAGCAACCGGATCGCCAGTTGTCGAGGTGTTGTGGAAGTGGGTTAGAGGAATGAGGGCGGGGGAAACGCGTGTCACGCGGCGCACACCGTGTGCGGCGTGACATGGGCGGAAATCGGATAATCCGGGTAACGTAATCGGGTAATCGGGTAATCGGGTAATCGGGTAATCGGGTAACGTAATTGATTGCGCGATAGCGCAATTACCCAATTACCCAATTACCCGATTATCCAATTACCCAATTCTTCTAGCGGCTGGTTCGTTCCGGTACGTTCAGCTCTTTCAGCTTCGCGACGATGTCCTGACCCGACGACGCGGGCTTGACGGCTCTATCGATCGCCGCGATCTTGCCGCTGGGATCGATGTAGAACGTCCAGCGTCGCGCGAACTGGCGATCGGGCGGCGCGTCGGGCGCGATGACGCCGTACGCCATCGCGACTTTCTTGTCGGGATTGGCGATCATCGGAAAATCGGCGTGCTCTTTTTCAGCGAACGCCTTGTTGTCCTCGAGCGTGTCGACGCTAATCATGAAGTACTGGGTGTCGAACTTTCTGATGAGCGACCCGCTCTCACGGAGCGAGTTGCATTCCGCCGTTCAACCGGCGGTGAACGCTTTCGGGAACCAGGCGAGCACGACCCAATGCCCTTTCAGATTGCTGAGGGTGTAGGTCTTGCCGTCGGTCGCCGGCAGCGTGAAGTCGGGTGCGGGATCGCCGACTTTGAGCTCCGCCGGCTGGGATGCGGCCGAGCCCGCGAGCAGCCCGCACGCAGCCAGCGTGAGCGGGAGCAGCCGGAACGCCTTCTTCATCGTGCCTCCTGACCGCACACGATAGCACAGCCTAGGCACGCTTTTCGCAGTCTCGATTCTTCCATGGCAAAGGCGCTCGTCATTCTCACGGTGGCGGTTCTGCTTGCGGCGGCCATCGGCTGCAACGACGACTCCCCGTCCAACCCGACACCGACTCCAACGGCGACGGGTACCAACGTCGGCGGCACGTGGACCGGATCGATCACAGTCGCGGGTCAAACGGCGCGCATGACCTGGACGCTGAGTCAGTCCAACACGACGGTGACGGGACCGGCTGTCATCAATCTCGCAACCGGAACCGTTTTGTTGAACGGTTCTCTGAACGGCACCATGACCGGCAACACTCTCGCGTTTACCATCTCGGTGGCTCCGGGCGGTATCCCGGCGCAACCGACCTGCGTCGGTCAAATGACGGGGACGATGACCGCGACCATCGGCGCGACCTCGACGCTGACGGGGCCGATGACCGTGTCGTCGAGCACCTGCGTCGTACCGATTACGAACGCCACGATGACTTTGACGAGATCATAGATGCTGGTTGCTGGTGCTGGTTGCTCCCACATCTTCTTTATTCCAGCTCCTGCAGCGTTCGTCCCTGATCAATCCGCTGTTTGATCGTCACGAGGAATCTGGATGCCGGCTCGTCGTCGTACCCGGCCGACTTGAACGCCTCGGACCACTGCCGGTCGGTCAGGCGCGAGAGGCGATCGCACGCCCACTTCACGTCGTCGGCCGTGATGCGCTCCAGATACAGCTCCTGATGCCGGCCGTGGTAGCTGAATTCGACCAGCCCGTTTTCATGAAGGCGCTTGATGAACCGCAGCTTGCCGAACAGATCGGGATCGTTGCGCTTCGGATCGAGACGCGCGGTCTCGCCGAGCGCCGTTCCGAGATCGCGCACGACGTACCACCGTTCTTTCTTGGCGCCGTCGCGGTACTCGAACAGCGAATTGTTCGAGTTCTTCAGATCGGAACTGTTGAACAGCAGCAGAATCACGAGCAGCCCCTGATAGGGTTTCGTGCCGACGAACGGATTGCGCTGCCACGACCAGTCGCCGAGCTCCTTCAGCTCCGGCACCTTGGGACGGAAGCGCGCTCCCGGAAATTTCGGATGCGTACCTCTCGCGTCGCGAAGCGCAAACGCGTCGACGTAATAGACTGGCGGCTGGTGATAGCCGACCGCAGACAAGATGCGCGAGAGGAACACTTCGACGTGCCCTTCGTCGCCGAACTTGACGCTCCACTCGCGCCCATCCGCATCCTTGACGTCGAAGCCAGGGCTGACGCCGTGGCTTTTCGGTCGCGAGAACGTGAAGGTCTCCTGCGCATTCGGCGCGTATTCGCGTCCCCACGGACCGTAGATCATGTCGCGCGATTCAGGATCGCGTGGTTCCTCCCACAGCTCCGCCATCCGCTTCTGCGCGTCCGCGCGTGGCATCGTCGAACCGATGCTTGGCGTGCAAAACGGTATGTAAGTGGCGAAGATCGCGGACGCGGCAAGCGGAGCGACGCGTGTCACAACTTGTGCCGTGCAAAAGCCGGACCGTAACCTTACTGTTGAGGTGTTCGTGAAGAAGCTGATGGTGTTCGTGTTGGTCGTTGCTGCGGTTGTTATTCGACCGAAGGCGGACGCCACGTACGACCCAACGCTGTTCCAGGAGATGCGCTGGCGGCACATCGGACCGTTTCGCGGCGGACGGACCGTCGGCGCCGCCGGCGTCGCGCAGCAGCCGAACGTGTTCTACATCGGCGTCAACAACGGCGGCGTCTGGAAGACGACCGATTACGGCTTGACGTGGACGCCGATCTTCGACGATCAGCCGACGCAGTCGATCGGCGCGGTGGCTGTCGCGCCGTCCGATCCAAATGTCGTCTACGTCGGCAGCGGCGAAGGGCTGCAGCGTCCGGATCTCTCCGTGGGCGACGGCATCTACAAATCGACCGATGCGGGCAGAACGTGGACGCATCTCGGCCTTCGAGAGGCGCGTCAGATCGGCACGCTGATCGTCGATCCGCGCGATCCCAATCGCCTGTTCGTCGCGGCGCTCGGCCATCCGTACGGCCCCAACGGCGAGCGCGGCGTCTTCCGTTCGGTCGATGGCGGACGAACGTGGCAGAGGGTGCTCTACAAGGACGAAAACACCGGCGCCATCGACGTCGCCTTCGATCCGGCGAACGCGCAAATCGTCTATGCGGCGCTCTGGGCGGCGCGGCAGGCGCCGTGGGAATACAACAACGCGTACACCGGCGCGACGAGCGGCTTGTTCAAGTCGATCGACGGCGGCGACACGTGGCAGCCGCTCACTCGCGGTCTGCCGACCGTGGCGCAGGGTCTCAGCCGCATCGGCATCGGCATCGCACCGAGCAACCCGCGCCGCATCTACGCCTGGGTGACCGCATCGCGTGAGGCCGCCGGCATCTATCGGTCCGACGACGCCGGCGAGAGCTGGACGCGCGTGAACGACGAGGCGCGCGTGTGGGGGCGCGGCGACGACTTCGCGAACGTCCGCGTCGACCCGGGCAATCCGGACATCGTGTACGCGGCGAACACGTCGACCTACAAATCGATCGACGGCGGCCGCACGTTCAGCGGCTTCAAAGGCGCTCCGGGCGGAGACGACTACCACACGATCTGGATCAACCCGGCGAACGCGGCCATCATGCTGATCGCGTCCGATCAGGGCGCGACCATCACAGTCAACGGCGGACAGACATGGAGCCTCTGGTACAACCAGCCGACGGCGCAGATGTTCCACGTGACCGCCGATAACCGCTTTCCCTACTGGTTGTACGGCGGCCAGCAGGAAAGCGGATCGGCCGGCGTCGCGAGCCGCAGCGACTACGGCGAAATCTCGTTTCGTGAATGGCACCCGGTCGGCGTCGAGGAGTACGGCTACGCGGCGCCCGACCCGCTGCATCCCGGCATCGTTTTCGGCGGGAAGGTGACGCGGTACGACGAGCGCACCGGCGATGTCCAGAACGTTGGCCCCGTCGTCATTCGCGACGAAAACGATCGATTCGATCGCACGGCGCCGATCATCTTCTCCCCTGTCGATCCGCATGTGCTGTTCTTCGCGTCGCAGCGGCTCTACAAGACGATCAATGGCGGGCGCAGCTGGACGATCGTCAGCGGCGATCTGACGCGCGCGAATCCGGGCGTCCCGCGTTCGCTCGGCATTTACACCGCCGACGCATCGAAGAGCGCGCACCGCGGCGTCATCTACGCGATCGGACCGTCGCCGAAGGACGTGAATCTGATCTGGGTCGGATCCGACGATGGGCTCGTGCACGCGACGCGAGACGGCGGCGCGCACTGGACCGACGTCACGCCAAAGGAACTGACGGCGTGGAGCAAGGTGACGCAGATCGATCCGTCGCATTTCGATCCGAACACCGCGTACGTGTCGGTGTCGCGGTTCCGCGTCGACGAACTGACGCCGCTCGTCTTCCGCACGCATGACGGTGGGACGACGTGGACGAAGATCACCCACGGGATGGCGGACAACGCGCCGGTCAACGTCGTGCGCGAGGATCCGATCGTCAAAGGTCTGTTGTTCGCGGGCACCGAGCGCGACGTGTACGTGTCGTTCGACGACGGCGACAGGTGGCAGCCGCTCACGTTGAACCTCCCGCACTCGTCGGTGCGCGACCTTGTCGTCCACGGCGACGATCTCGCGATTGCCACGCACGGCCGAGGATTCTGGATTCTCGACGACATCACGCCGCTGCGGCAGTTGAATCGCGGCCCTGAAAGGGCCGCGCCGCCGAGCGGCGTGGCGGACAATGGGCGCCTTTCGAATCGTGGGGCGGGCCTTTCAGCCCCGCCTGTCCTGTTCAAGCCACAGATCGCCTATCGTCTTCGCCGCAATCGGAACACCGACACGCCGCTGCCGCCCGAAGTCCCCGCTGGTCAGAACCCGCCAGACGGCGCCATCATCAATTACTATCTGCCGACGGACGCGGCCGGACCCGTCACCTTGGAGATTCTGTCTGGCAGCGCGAGCCTTTCAGGCGCTGGTAGCGCGAGCCCTTCGGGCGAGCGTTCGAACCTGGTGCGCCGGTACTCCAGCGACGATCGGCCGGAGCCGCTGAACGAAAAAGAGCTGACCGTACCGGCCTACTGGATCCGGCCGCCGCGTGTCCTCGCATCGTCTAAAGGCATGCACCGCTTCGTGTGGGACTATCGATATCCGCCGCCGGAGGCGTTTCAGCGGGATCTTCCGATCTCGGCGATCTATCTCGACACGCCGCGCGAGCCGCTGGGCGTGCTCGCGCCGCCTGGAACCTACGTCGTGAAGCTGACGGTCGGCGGCCGGTCGTTCACGGAACCGCTGACGCTGAAAATGGATCCGCGCGCCTCGATCGCCGTCGCCGGCCTGACGCGGCAGTTCATGCTGGCGACGAAGATTGTCGACATGATGCATCGCAGCTACGT
>Ga0209577_10004998_pt1 | contig 12411 bp, 18 predicted proteins | sample GraSoiAngelo_109_FD_185874 | JGI IMG/M metagenome (GOLD analysis project Ga0209577, IMG submission 185874) | Grasslands soil microbial communities from the Angelo Coastal Reserve, California, USA - 14_0903_12_20cm (SPAdes) (version 2) | ecosystem: Environmental > Terrestrial > Soil > Grasslands... | reverse complement strand
AGCACGCCTCGTCGCTCACCTCGGCCCCCTCAGCACGGGCGTCACCCGCCTGATCCCCGCGTCGGGCGTCAGGACCCCGCCCTCGGTCCGCACTTCCTTCTTGAAGCCGGCCTGCTCCATCGCCCTCACGAGCTCGCCGATCTGGCCCCACGCGCGCTGCATGAGGGCCCGCTGGCCCCTCACGGTGGCCTCGAGCATGACGACGCGGCGGAGCATGTGCTCGGCCCCGACAGACCTGCTGCTGCTACTGCTCAGGGCCCGGATCGTCTCGCGAGTCGACTGCCGCCGCAGCCTGCGGCTCATGCTGCTCACCCGACACCTCCTCGCCGATGTCCTCGACCTCGACGTTCACGCCGTACGGCGCGAGCGGGAACTGCTCGACGATCTGCCTCGCCTCGGCCTCGTCGTGGGCCCGCACGACGGACGTGAAGACCTCCGTCACAAGGTACAGCCTGCTCACGACTTGGCCTCCGCGGCCTTCTCGGCGGCCTTCTCGGCGGCCTTCTCGATCTCGGTCTCTTCCTCCGCCGCCTTCAGCGCGGCCACGGCCACGGGCCCGGGCTGGCTCGCCGCGGGGAAGTCCGACCTGGTGATGATGCCGGCCCGGATCAGCTCCTGCGTGGTCATGCGGACCACGATGGCGATCTGCGCAGGCTTTGCCGGGATCTTCAGCGTGATGGGGCCGATGCTGGCCTCGATGGGGATGGATATCTCGAGGATGTCCACGCTCACGCCGATGGTCTCAGGGGGTGCCATTGGCCTTCTCCTTGGTCACCGGCGTCACGAGCTCCTTCTTGATGGCGTCGGCCGTCTCGGTGATCCCGACCTCGCACGCGGCCAGGATCGCTATCAGGCACGCGCCCTGGCTGACGCCCTTCGGGATGCAGATCTGTTCCATGATGAAGTCGCCGAACTCCGCCTCGAAGCGCAGCATCAGCTCGCGCTCCGGCATCTTGGGGTTCTTCTTGATGAGCCCGGCGTAGAACGGCAGGAACTTCGTGAGGAACGGCAGGGCCGCCTCGAACCCCGTCGCGCTGATGTGGAAAGGGCTGTTCACGGTGCCCCACCCGATCTTTACGGCCTCGACCGTCCCGCGCCGCACGTGGAACTCCCACAGCGTGCTCACCTGGAACTTGAGCTGCCCGACGGTCATGAAGATGCTGAGCATGCCCACGAAGAGGCCGACGATGGCCGCGATGGCCATAATCCACTCGGCCTGGAGCGCGCTGAGGTTCTGAGCGACCTGCACCTTACCCCTCCTCCGAGCCGAGGCTGCTCTCCTGCCCGGGCAGGAACACCGGCAGGATCGTGCACCGGCAGTTGGCGTGCGCCGGGGGCCCGTCGCTCCCGTCGCTGAAGTTCTCGTCGATGCCGACGACCTCCTCGTGCAGGTCGTCACACTGCGGACAGACGCGCTCGTCCATGGACGTGTACCACTCCTGCTTCTCGATGTCGTCCAGCCTGTACTGCTCCCTGGCCCCGCGGTTGGCCGCCTCCGTGAGCTCCGTCCTAGCGATGGTGTTGGCCTGCGCTGTCGTGACCTTCCGGAACTCCTTGTCGATGCGCTCGGCCGTCTCGCGCACGTTCGCGCCGGTCCGGAGCGCCCCCTCGATGAAGTTGGCCAGCCGCTTGCGCTGCGTCCCCACGACGAGCGTGCTCTTCGCGCCCGCGTTCTGCTCCGCGTAGTGCTCCGCGTGCAGGCGACGCAGGTCGAACGGCCGCCCCGTCAGCTGCGACGCCACCCTGGCGCCCTTCTGGTAGGCAAGCGCCATGCCCTTCTTGATCACCACCTCGATGTTCTGCCTCAGCGCGTGCCAGTCGGCCAGCACGTCCTCGAAGTCCCTGCGCTCCTGCCCGTCGAGTTCCACCGAGCGCGGGATCGCCATGAGGGCCATGATCCGCCTGATGACGTGGTCCACGTGGTCGTCCAGTATGGCGCGCAGCTCGACGGCCATGGTCCGCTCGACCTCTGTCGTCCCGGCCACCATCGACCGCCACACGCGCTCGCCGTACGCCTCGCGGTCGACGCCGCGCATGACCTCGTGCGCGGTGAGCAGCCCCGGCGCCGACGGGTCGTCCGTCACCTCGTACACGACGTCCGCGGCCTCGCGCTTGGCCCTTTCGCGAGCCCTCGCGTCTACCTTCTTCACGTCGAGGCGCACCTTCCTCGACAGGAAGCGCCCCGGCTTGCTCCCGTTGGCCGAGGCCGTCGGCTTCGGCGGGGCTGGCTTCCCCATGTTGCCCTTCGCCTTCGGCTTGGCCTTCCCCTCGCCGCCCGCCGGCGGGTCGTCCGCGTTCTCGGCCGCCTCGGCCTCGTCCTCCGGGTCGCCCGCGTCGAGCAGGATCCAGTCGCCGTCCTCGACGACGTCCAGGCCGAGCAGCTCCCTCGCCTCGTTGAGTGTGAGGATCCCGCCTGGCTGCGCGAACCCCTGCACGGCCTCAGCGAGGAGCAGCTCCCTGTTCTCGGGGATCATGTGTGCGAACTCGACCTCGAGGCCCTCGCCGAACTGCGGCAGGAAGGCCTGGTCGATGGTCGCCTTCAGCATGTTCAGGAGCGGCTGCACGCACTCCTTCGCGTAGACGTAGTAGCCGGCCTCCGCGTTGGCCCGGTTGACGTCCTCCACGATCCCCATGACCGAGAGCGGCACGCCGAAGATGCCGAGGATGTTGTTCCGGGTGAGCTTGCGCACCTCGATCAGCTGGAGGTCCCGCGCGCTGATCTCCGCGGCCGACCACTCCATGTCGCCCCACAGGATGCCGATGCGGCCGGCGTTCTCCGCGCCCTGGTGACGCGACTCGAACTGCTCCTTGAGGCGCTCGAACTCCTCCTCGTTCCACCCGCCAGGCACGGTGATGATCCCGCCCGGCGCCGCGTTATTGAAATAGAAGTTCCTCGTGTACTGCGCGACGAACAGCTCGCTGTCCACGTCGAGCATCGCGGCCTGCACCGGACCGAGGCCGCGGTAGATGTTCAGCGGGTTCGGCATCCGGAAGGCCACGACGTCCCGCGGGTCGATGGGCACCTGGTCGCCGATCGGCGTGATGTAGACGTAGCCCCGGATGAACTGCATGATGTCGTCGGATGGGAGCACCTGCATGCGGTGCGGCGGGAGCGTCCAGATGATCCGGGCCCTCTGCGCCTGGTCGCGAAGGAGGAACCAGAAGCACTCGCCCGTGAGGAGGAAGCTGATGACGCTGTGCCTGACGAGGTCGTAGTTGGACCACTGAGGGTTGGGCTTGCGGAGCATGAGCACCGCGGGGTGGTCCTTGGCGACCTCCACCTTGTCGCCGTCGGCCTGGACCTGGACGACCTTCCAGGGGATCTGCGCGACGCTGTCGCTGATCCTCGAGACGACGGCGAAGAGCCACCCGACCTGCCCATAGAGCGCGAGGTAGTCGCTGAGGTTCCGATCTGGGGGTATGCGCCATGTCTGTTGGCTAAAGAACCCGAGTGCTCGGCTGCCAGATATGGAAGCAGTCTCTACATTGGGGAGGGCCCTCACGTCGAGGGCTCGTCGGGTGGCCAGTGCGAGGTCGCCTAGCAGGCCCACGTCCTCACCTCGTGCTCACTCTAGGCACTGGTAGAGTCCATACTACGTCACAGGCGAAGCCTGTCTTATGTAGTCGTGGCCTCGCGTCCTCGAGCTCTTGCTCTCCAGAAGTTTGAGTAGGGCTGCGCGTGGTCGGCATTATCATACACCCTGTGTCAAGGCGGCTGGCCATCTTCCTAGTCCATCCTATATCCTGGAAGCGAGTCGTGGCTGTGTCCCCTGGTAGGTCATCGGGTACCGTCCCCCCGCCCAGGAGATCGCGAGGCCGCCGACCCCCGCGGCGACCGCCCAGTGGACCGCCCCGGCCGCGGCGTCCGAGACGTCCTTCGACCCGCCCTGCGGGTGGTCCACGCGCAGGCGCTTGGCGTCGTACTGGAGCCGCCCCACCTCGCCCTCGAAGACCTCGTAGCTCGGGTGGACCAGTCGGTCCTCCAGCGCGGACTCGCGCAGCTCGTCATAGGCCACCATGTCGCGGTCGACCGAGTACTCCTCCGCCACGTACCCCTTGCGGCGCAGCGTCTGCAGGCTCTCCTCTGACTCGAAGCCGTCGTAGGAGACCTGGCTGATGCTGAACCCCCGGCGCCGCAGCTCGTAGATCATCTCGCGCACGCGCACGAAGTCGATCTCGCCGCCGTGCTGCTCCGGCCGGACCTGGGCCATGGCCTCGAGCACCACCAGCGGTCGACGCTCGCCGGCCTCGTCGAGCACCTCCCCGCCCACGACCGCGACGGCGAGGCCGACCGCGTCGCGCCGCACGCCGAGGTCGATGTGGACGAAGCGCGGGCGCCCGTCGCGGACGAGCTTCCTCTTCCCGACGACGCCGAGCTCCTGGGGCACGTACCAGGGCTTCCAGGCCAGCCGCTCGTCGTCCCAGGGGTTCTCGCCGGCGGCGTGCGCGGCCCACCACTCACGCGGCGGCATGTACGGGCTCTCGCCCGCCATCGCCACGCAGAAGTAGTCGCGCAGGAACTTGGACGGGTTGCGCCGGTACTCGGTGCGCATCTTCGGCGTGTCGGGCACCATGAGCCGCTGGCCCTTGTAGTCGACCTCGACCATGGCCATCTTCCTCGCGTGCGGCCACATGTCCATGATGGTGCGGCGCCGGTAGAGCACGTTCATGCCCTCCTCGGCCTCGCGCGCCTTCTGGCGCGTGAACGAGAGGTCGTGGGTGGTCGACGAGATGCTCACGATGAGCCCCTCGTTGAACCGGCTGAACCGGCTGGTGATCCTGCGCCGCATCGAGTCGAAGAGGTCCTTCGCCACGTCGTCGCCGCTCTTGTTCTCGTAGAAGTTGGCCTCGTCGAGCACGGCGTAGATGATGTTGTAGCCGAGGGCCACGGTCTCGGAGGAGTTGCCGGGGAAGCACACGATGGACTTGCGGAAGCGGAGCTCGCTCCGGACGTGGGGGTCGGGCAGGTAGTTGCGGGCGCGGAACCACGGGGAGTTCCTGATGCGGTTGGCCATCGAGTGGAAGACGATGCGCTTGGCCTGGCGGCCGGTGCTCGCCATGTTCAGGACGGTGATGTACTCGTCGGGGGCGATCTCGAAGTAGGTCTGCGGGTCGCGGATGCAGAGCAGTCGGCAGAGGAGCCACGCGCCGAGGCACCCCGAGGTCGTGCTCTTGCCGGTGCCGATAGCCTCCTCGAGGCAGATGTCGTCGACCCCGCCCTCGTAGGCCTCGGCGATCTCGCAGAGCTGCCTGATGACCGACGGCCAGAGGAACTTGCTGAAGTCGGTGTACTCGGGGTCGCGGATGAAGGTCTCCATGTCGGGCGGGACCTCCTCCCAGTCGACGCCCGTGGCCTCGCTGTACTCGCGGAGGAGGTACTGGTAGGGGACCGAGGCGAGGTTGCCCGAACGCTGGAGCTTCTTGATGCGGCTGCCGACCGTGGCCCTCACCGTCGACTCAGCCTCCTGAGGAAGGCCGCGCTGAACGGCCTCAGCCTGAACTGGAGGTGGAGGAAGTCGGCGCACGTCACGGGCTCGTCCTCGAGGAGCAGGCGCACGGTCGAGAGCAGCCGATCGACCCGCCGCGCGTCCGCTCGGAGCCCGTTGACCGTGTACTTGAGCCGAAGTCGGAAGCGGAGCACGCGGCGGCGCGTGGGGTCGCTCGTGCGGTAGTAGTAAGCGAGCTGCCGCGCCTTGATGCGCTCGCGGTGCGCGAGGTAGTAGCGTCGATCGGCCTCGCGCCCCTTCTCGGGGTCACGGTACGCCACGCGACGAGGGGGAGCGGGTGCTGTGTCGTCCTCGGGATGTGAGGCCCCTCCGTCTCGTTTGAGATAGGAGCGAGCTCACTATGCGCTTCCCGCTCCCCCACGTCACGACACCGGGCTGTGCGTCGGGAGGCAGAACATCGTCCTCGGCCAGAACGGCACGGGCAGCCCCGCGAAGCAGTCGACGCCCACGGTGACGTCCCTGAACCCCGGCGGGAGCGAGGACGGGGGCACGACGGGCGGCGCGGCGGGCACGTCCACGTAGACGAGCACCGTGCCGTCGGGGGCCGTGACGACGGGCACGCGGGTCGTCGGCGCGACCTGGTAGGCCGACAGCGTCGTCTCGTCGGCCTCGAGGCAGAACTGCCACGGGGTCGGGACGGACGCGGGGTCGACGAGCGACCAGCACGGCGGGGAGGAGGCCTGCACGACCCAGCCGAGCTCGACGGCCCACAGGACGAACAGGGGGAGGGCGAGGGCGAGGAGCCTCACTGCAGGTCGCACCTGAGCATCGGGTAGAGGCCGCCCATGAACTGGCCGTTCCAGACGACCCAGTTGCCGGACGGGGTCGCGGCCGCGCCGACCGCGAGGACGTGGGCCGCGTCGTCGCCCTGGACCTGGGCCTGCACGGCGACCGCCCCGCCGGCCGCCTTCAGGTGCGCGTGGTTGAGGATCGTCTGGCCGTCCATGATGCCGACGAGCACGTCGCCCGTCGCGTCGTTCGAGGCGTTGGCCGTGAGGAGGCAGTAGAGCGCGCGGCCCTTGGGGACCGTGATCGACCTGGACAGGTTCGTCGGGTCGACCGGCTGGATCGTGGTGTTCGCGGCCTTGTAGGCCGTCGCGGCCCCCGTCGCGCCGCTCCCGACCATCGCGTAGATCGAGGCGCCGCCCCCGCTGCCCGCGGGCCCCGGGACGCCCTGCGGCCCCGGAGGGCCCATCGGCCCGGGAGGCCCGGCAGGCCCGACGCCCCCGCCGCCCGCCCCGGCCCCCGTCACGGTGCTGGTGAACGCCACCGGCTGGTCGAAGATCAGCGGCACGTTGACGTGGTACGGCAGCAGCACCGGCGCCGGCGTCTGGGCCCAGAGCACGGTCGCGAGCGCAAGCACCCACGCGGCCGTCATCAGTACCTTCCTCCTCATCCCTGGCTCACCTCCCTGAGTACCGCCCGTCGTCGCGCTCGCTCGGCGGCCGTTCCTCCGCGCACCGGAACTCCTCCGCCGCCCGCGCGTTCCACTGGTACTTGAGGGCCTGGCAGTCGTCCAGGCTCGCGAAGCCGCGGCCCGTGCTCTGCCACCGGTCCAGGCAGTCGACGCCCTCGACGTTCGACGCCAGCCCGCAGTCCTCGAGGCTCTCGTCCTCGTACCAGAGCGTCCAGGCCGCGCGCGGCGGCTCTGCCGACCTGGGGGTAAGCACGTCCACGGCGCGGGGCCCGGCGCAGGCCGAGAACCCGAGCCCCAGCGCGAACGCCAGCCAGCCACTCAGTGACCCAGTGCTCCGCAGAGGTATGGGCCATCGCCTCGATGCGCTGCCTCACGTCGACCGCCCCCACCGTCGCCCCGCCCCCTCCCACGACGCCCCTGGCTGACGCCAGAACGCGCTCAGTGCGCAGCCGCCCCGCCCTTGCGAGGTACGTCACGCGCCGCCACGTACTTGCCCTCGGCCCCGCGCGGCGCGTCCTGGACCGGGTCCTTGATGCTCTCGCCGAGCTCCTGCCTCGCCTGCTTGATCATCCCCATGCGCTTCAGGGCCAGGCGGACCATGCGGCCCTTCTGCTCGGTGGACAGGCCGGCCAGCGCGCGCTCGAGCTCGGCCGGCTCGTCAACCCGCACCTGAAGCAGCCCCGCCTTCTGGAGGAGGCTCAGCCACTTCTGACGGAGCTCCTCGAGCGCCTGCGTGGCCCGCACCCGCGTGGCCTGGTGCGTGAACTTCCCGTCGCGGATGCGGGCGAGCTGCGTCATGCTCACCTCCATGGCCATGGCCTGCTCGACGAACAGGCTGCTCTCGCCCTTCCTGGCCAGGACCGTCAGGTACCGGTCCCCCATGAACTTCAGGGCGTCGCGCACGATCCGCTCGCGGACCCCGAGCCTCTGGGCGATCTGGTCGGGGCGCCGGCCGTCCGCCCTCAGCCGCACGATCCTGCGGTAGAGGCCCATGTTCGGCGCCTCGCCCACGGTCCTGACGGTCCTCGGCTTCATTCGCGGCCACCCCCATGCCATCGTATCATGCGCGTCAAGGCAGGACGTGCTGCCAGCTAGACGGCCTAGCCGTGCTGTGCTTCGCCTCCGCACTGCCGAGCATCGCCCAGCTATGCCACAGCTCTGCTCCGCCATGCCACGCGAAGCTCTGCCGCTGCCATGCCCGACCTGGCACCGCAGCGCGTAGCTCAGCCATAGCTTGGCCTGGCACCGCAGTGCCACCGCCGAGCCATGCGTAGCCACGCCCTCGCCGAGCCCCGGAGCGCCTTGCCGCGCCCTCGCCCTGCGTCGAATTGCTTTGCCGTCGCTGCGTAAAGCATCGCTTTGCTCTGCCCCTGCGTTGCCACTCTAAGCTAAGCCACGCGCCTTGCCACACCTTACCGTAGCGTCGAGCCGCAGTACCAATGCATTGCCATAGCGACGCTCAGCTCAGCCCGTGCCCAGCATGTCGGTGCCAAGCGTTGCCACTGCTTTGCTCATCATCGCTGCGCCGCCGCCTCGCCTCGCCCTGCCTCTGCCCAGCACTGCGGATCGGTGCCTTGCCGAAGCTTGGCACTGCGGTGCTCTGCCGATGCCATGCACTGCGCCTCGTTGCCTGGCCTTCGCCCGTGCGAGTCATAGCCTTGCTTTGCCGTTGCTCTGCTCTGCTTAGCCCAGCCCTGCCTCTGCCCCTGCGCTGCCTCGTGCTGCTGTCCGAGCTCTGCCCGTGCCTGGCATTGCTTGGCGTGGCCCTGCCTAAGCCGTGCTCTGCGTTGCCGTCGCGTCGCTCCGCTTTGCTTTGCCGCTGCGTTGGTTCGCTGCGCTCGGCTCTGCCGCTGCCCCGCGTTGGAGAGCTATGCCGTGCCCTGCCCTAGCCGATCTTGGCCTCGAAGCGGCCGTACCCGCCGTTTCGCCACTGCCCGAGGCCGCGGAACTCGCCCACGGACAGGATCTTCCGCAAGTGCGCCTCGGTGACCGGCCCGGGCAGCAGCTTGACGACGAACGCGATCTCGCGCCCCGCCGCCACCGTGTCGCTCCGCACCACCGTCACGCGCGGCCCCTTCGGGGTCTGGGCCCGCAGCGGCCGCTCGATCACGTCGTCGGCATTCGCGAGGCCGAGCCTGATCCTCCGCGGGGCCACGTAGGCGAACATCTCGATCTTGCTGGCGAGGCCCTTCAGGTCCACCCCGCCCTCGCCCGCCCCGGCGCCCTTCGGGTAGGCCACCTGCGACAGCTCCTTCAGCATCCCCTTCACCTGGTAGTCGTACATGAACAGGCCCTTCTCGTCCTTGTGGAACCCCGTCCACCCGCGGACCTCGCGCTCCTCGACCGTTTCCGCCTCGTCGTCGAGCACGCTGACGGGCTTCTTGCTCTCGATGAAGCTCCGGTACACGTCCGGCGCGTAGGGCACCGTCCCCAGCATCGGCTCCGTCAGCACGAGCGTGACCTTGATCTCTCTGGCGTCCATGGCTATCTCTCCCCCTTCGCCGGTCGGTGCTCTACCCGCAGCACCGCCTGTAGCCTCACGTGCCGCCTCGTCGCCACCACCACCTCCTGCTCGCCCCTCGCGTCGAAGTACGCCAGCACGGCCTCGCGCGGCAGCTCGGCGTGGAGCAGGAACCCCGGCTGCTTGAACCGCGTGGCGAACCACCGCGCCCGCTCCGCGTCGAGCGTCCAGCTCATCCAGTGGTCGTCCACGGTCCTGCACCCCCGCCACGCCAGCACCGGGTCCGGCAGCAGGGCAAAGGCAGCCCGGTCCTCCTCACGCATCATCAGGTAGCGATGCGTCGGCTCCCTGGCCAGGAGCAGGCGCCTGGCCACCTTGTGCTGCTCGCCCATGTTCTCGGTGTCGGTCCACACCGACCCCACCAGCGGCCAGTACTCCTGGTCGCGCAGCTTCCTGCTCACCTGGGCCAGGGCCTGCCACCGGTGCGGTCGCTCGTGCAGGAACACGACCTGGTGCCAGTCCCCCTTGTCCGTCGCCTCCCTCAGCAGCTCCACCTTCCCGGCGTAGATCTTGTTGGCCAGCGCCGCCATCGTCGGGTGGTACGGCACCATGAACACGAGCGGGTGCTTGAGGACCGTCCACCCGGTCCCCGTCTCGTAGACGTGCGGCCTCAGGTCCATCGCTAGCTCCTCTGGCTCTGCCATGCTCGCCTCAGCTCCTCCCGGTTCCTCCTGTCGCCGTTCCGCCTCATCCGTCGCTTCCACGCGCCCCAGGGCTCCGACGGCGCGCGGCGACGCGCCTGGACGACCTCTAGCTGACGCGAGGTTGCTTCAGGACGGCAGCCCTCCCCGTCGTCGATATGCACGTCGTGCCCCGCCCCGCCCCGATCCCCGTCATCAGCCAGCCCCGCCCGAAGCGCCTCAGCCTCCCGAGCCTGGCGCGTTCGGGCCCTGGCCTGCCGCCTCGCCCTCCTGGCCGCCCGATCAGCCGTCGCAGCAGCCTCCACACGGGCCCTCACCCCCCTCCTCAGGTCCGCGAGCAGGTTCCTCGTCGCGCGCCGGTCGCTCGGCGTGAGGTGCGCCGCGACGAGGCCCACGCTCCGGTCCTCGTTGACGAACAGCAGGCCGTCGGTCGTCCTGCGGCACTGGTACCCCCAGGCGACGGCCTGCCGGATCACGCGGTCGATGTCCCTGGCCACCAGCACCACCTCCTCATCCCCAGAGTCTCCAGAACAGCGCGCCGACCGTGACGACCCACCACTGCCACGCAAAGATACTGAAGTGCTCCGGCATGGCGACCATCACACATGCCTGGAACGCGAACACCCCGACGAACTTCCACACGTAGTCGACCACCCTGGCCACGACTACCCCCTCCCCTCCGGCCTGCGGTCCCTCGCCGGGCTGTCCCGGCTGTGCCCGCGCACGAGGTTCCTCGCCTCCGCGTCGAGCTGCTCTCGGACCATCCTCGAGAGGGCCGCGTCGCCCTCCTCCTGGCTCCCCTCCAGCACGACCATGACCCGGTGCCACTGCCACCACGTCGCTCTGATCGGTATCCTCGTCATCGCGCTCACCTGCCTCCCGGGCGCCGGGGGCTTGCGCCCCCGGGGCCTCTGGTTCTTGACCACGCCCTTCTCCATATCCATCACCGCACCCCCGAGCTCGTGCACCGGGCAGTAGACGTTCCCGACGCCAGCCGCCCAGCGCCACCCGCACATGCACCGCTCGCTCACCCCTTGATCCAGAAGTCGATCTTCTGCACGAGGTACAGCCTGAATCCGCCGCCCTCGTGGGCCACGAGCAGCGAGAAGCCAGTCTTCCCGATCGGCACCATCTCGCCCTGCGCGGTGCTCGACGCCTTCGCGCCGGCCCGCGCGGGCGTAGAGCGGCGGCCCTTGTCGCGGCGCGCCAGCTTCGTCACGCGCTTCCTGGCGTGCCCCGAGATGTGGCTGCGGCTGATCGGCCTGCCGCCCTTGCCCTCCGTCGCCCCGCAGACCGGGCACGGGCTCCCCGGCTTCCACTCCTTGAGGGCTGCCGCGAGCGCCTTCCTCGACACCTTCATGTCGACCCCTCCCCTTCCCACCGTTTGGCCATCATCGACGCGTAGCGAGCCTCCACCCGCGTGAGCGGCCTGGTCGTGAGCTCTTCCTCGCAGTACACGAACCACCTGCCGATCCTCCGGTCCCTGTAGTACACGCGCTCCACGAGCTTCCCGTCCACCTCCTTCCGCACGACGTAGCACGGCGACGTGGGGACGATCATCCACACGCTCGACGGCTGTTCCTCCCTGAGGGCCGCGCGCATGTCCGCGATCCGCTTCCGCAGGGCCTTCAGGGCCTTCAGCTCTTCCGCTAGCTCGGCACAGAGCTCGCGAAGCCCCATGTCGTCGCCCTCCTACCGCGTGGCCTTGTCGATCTTGTCCTGCGTCGCTCTCCACGCCTCGCCGATCGCCTCGATGGCGCGGGTCACCTCTGCGGGCTGCCCGCTGATGCTGAGGTCCGCCATCGCGAGGCCCCTCTTGTCGCCCGCCATGATGACGCCGCACTGCGGGCCCTGGCCCTTCGTGCTGTCCCTCGTCAGGTCGGGCACGACGCTGACCGAGAGCCTCCACTGCATGTGCTGCACGTTGCCCTCGAAGTTCTCGACCTCGCGCCGGAGCACTCGGTACATCACCGAAACCGCCGGGCAGATGATGAGCGTCCCCAGCCGCATCGCCTGGTCGTGGACCGACCTCGCGCACAGCCACCGAGCCACGGCGAACATGCCCTGCGGCGTCACGAGCCACGGGAGGTCGGGCCGCGCGAGCGCCGCCTCGACGTTCTGGTCCTGGTCCCCCGACTGCAGCCGCTTGTGGAACGCCGCGGCGATCTTCGTGTAGTGCGTGCCGTTCATCGACTTGCAGAGCGTCTTCGTGTCCACGTGGTGCCAGGCAAAGCCTTCATAAAACACTTGTCCGTGTGGGCACTCGATAGCCTTCATCGTCATCCCTCCAGATACGACAGGATTTTCTTGATGCCCACTTTCTCG